>Ga0272442_10007638_pt1 | contig 13933 bp, 16 predicted proteins | sample SSMForm2O_FD_200262 | JGI IMG/M metagenome (GOLD analysis project Ga0272442, IMG submission 200262) | Marine sediment archaeal communities from Little Sippewissett salt marsh, Falmouth, MA, United States - SSM-Form-2O | ecosystem: Environmental > Aquatic > Marine > Wetlands > Sediment ...
CGATAACTTGCAAGAGGTCTGGAATTTGGCTACTCTTAGGCGCTCGATTTCACCGGGAGGGGGCTCCATGGAACGCATTGAAAGAACGTTCATCGAAGAGGAGATGGAGCAGTCGTACATCAACTATGCGATGAGCGTCATCCGGGGACGTGCGATCCCTGACGTACGGGATGGACTGAAGCCAGTTCAGAGAAGGATCCTGTACGGAATGCGCGAGCTTGGTGTCGTCCCGAGCAAGCCGCATCGGAAGTCAGCGCGTGTCGTGGGTGAGGTCATGGGTAAGTACCATCCCCACGGTGAATCGGCCATCTACGACACGATGGTCAACATGGCACAGCCTTTCTCGTATCGCTCCCCGCTCGTTGACGGACAGGGCAACTTTGGTTCGATCGACGGCGATCCGGCGGCGGCAACGCGTTACACCGAGGCACGGCTCGCGCCGATTGCGATGGAGTTCCTCGACGAACTTGGCGAAGGGACTGTCGACTGGATGCCCACGTTCGACGACTCGATGGAGGAGCCGATCGTTCTTCCGGCGAAGGTACCGAATGTTCTCATGAACGGCGCGTGGGGGATCTCCGTCGGAATGACGACACAGATCCCCCCGCATAACTTGGCCGAATTGATCGACGGGGTCATCGCCGTGATGGATGACCCGTTGATCTCGGCGAAGGATCTGATGCGCCACATCCCGGGCCCGGACTTCCCCACCGGGGGACTGATCATGGGGCGTGGTGGGATCGAGGAAATGTATCGGACGGGACAGGGGAAGATGACGGTCCGGGCCAAGGCCGAGATCGACGACAGCCAGATCATCATCAGCGAGATTCCGTATCTCGTTCGCAAGTCGACGATTGTCGAATCGATCGCCGGAAAGGTTCGTGACGGACAGATTGACGGGATCTCCGATCTGCGGGATGAGTCCGACCGGGAGGGGCTGCGAATCGTGATCGACCTCAAGCGGTCGGCGAATCCGAACGTGGTTCTGAACCAGCTGTACAAGTACACGCCGCTGGAACGTACATTCGCCGCCGTATTCTTGGTGATCATCGACGGGAATCCGCGCACGCTGTCGCTCAAAGAGATCCTTAACTGCTTCATCGACTTCCGCCGCCAGATCGTGCGTCGCCGAACCGAGTACCGGTTGCAGGTGGCGAAGAGACGTGCCCACATCCTCGAGGGATATCGAACGGCTCTCGACAATATCGATCGCGTAATCGAAATCATCCGCACGGCAAAGGACACCGAGGAAGAGACGCTGATCCTGCAGACTGAGCTTGCGCTTACCGACGAGCAGATCGATGCGATTCTGAAGATGCGGCTGTCGCAGCTGCGTTCGATGGAGCGAGAGAAGATCGACGCCGAGTACGAAGAGAAGCTCGCGGCGATTGCCGAGTACGAGCGTATCCTCGGATCGGATCTGGCACTGGACGAAACGATCAAGCAGGAGATGCGCGAGATTGCCAACAAGTACATCGACGGTCGGCGCACCGTGATCACCGATGAAGACGGGAACGTCGATTTCAACGAGTTGATCCCGGACTACGATCTGATGATCAGCGTGACCGAACGCGGGTACGTAAACGCACCGCGCATCCTCGACTTCCGCAGTCAGAACCGCGGCGGCAAAGGGGTGATCGGTCAGCGCACGAAGGACGATGATTTCATCATCACGACGAGTCTCGTCAACGCGCGCGACGAACTGTTGGTATTCACCGACCGACGCAAGGTGTATCGCACGCAGGGGTACAAGCTGCCGTCGATGAACCGCGACGCCGTCGGGAAGAACATGCGGGCCGTGGTCGCGATGGACCAGGATGAAGTCGTCCGCGCGGTGCTGCCTGTAGCCAGTTTCGCCGACCTGGAAGACGAACTGTGCTTGATGGCGACGGCGAACGGAATCGTGAATAAGAATCTGTTGACCGATTACTCTAATGTGCACGTAAACGGGATCAATGCACTGAATGCGGTGGACGACGACCGGTTGATCGACGTTGTGATTGCGGAAGGTGGCGGCGAACTGATCCTGGCTACGCACAACGGGATGACGATTCGGTTCCGCGAAGAGGAAGTGCGACAGACCAAGCGACCATCGAAGGGTGTGATCGGAATCCGTATCGACGAAGGCGACTACGTCGTCGGCATGTCGAGCCTCGACCGGAGCATCACGATGGACAAGCGGCTGCTGATGGTCAGTGAGCGGGGATACGGGAAGCGGGTGTCGCTGGACGAGTTCCCGTTGCAGGGTCGCGGAGGGAAGGGCGTGCAGGGGATCAAGCTCGACGAGGAATCCGGCCCGCTGGTTCGCATCGGTATCGTGTCGGACCAGGACGAGATCATCATCACTACGGAGCAGAAGGTCATACGGATTGTCTCCGGAGACATCAACGTGTACCGTCGGTACGCACGTGGCGTCCGCTTGATTGACCTTGACGACGACGATCGCATCGTCTCCGTCGTGCGAACGTAGGAAATCGGGGAATGAGACGATGACAGAACGGCTGGAACGTGTTGTCGATCAGCAGTTGTCCCGCTCTGTCGCGCATCTGGTGCCACGCGACGAACTGATCCAGAAGCTGGTGCGCGCCGAAGCCGGTGGACGCCCGCTTCGTGTGAAGCTGGGAATCGATCCGTCTGCCCCGCACCTAACGCTCGGACACTCCGTGCCGTTGCGGAAGATGCGCCAGTTCCAGGACCTCGGACACATCGGTGTTCTCGTCGTCGGCGACTTCACTCGGCGAATCGGCGATCCGTCCGGGCGTTCCTCCACGCGCGGGCTGATGTCGGAAGAAGACATCCGTCGCAACATGGAGACGTACAAGGATCAGGCGTTCAAGATCCTGGATCCGGATCGAACCGAATTCCGCTATAACTCTGAATGGCTGGGCAAGCTGGATTTTGCAGACATCATCCAGCTGTCGGCGAAGTACACCGTAGCGCGGATGCTGGAGCGCGATGATTTTGCAAAGCGATACCGAGGGGGCGTACCGATCAGCGTGCTTGAGTTCCTGTATCCGTTAGCGCAGGCGTACGACTCGGTGGCAATCGAGGCCGACGTCGAGTTGGGCGGCGACGATCAGCTATTCAACCTGTTGGTCGGGCGAGACATCCAGCGTGAGTACGGTCAAGAACCTCAGATTGTGATGACCGTACCGCTTCTTATCGGGCTCGACGGCGAGCGCGCGATGAGCCAGACCACCGGTAACTACGTAGGGATCAACGAATCGCCCGAGGAGATGTATGGAAAGATCCTGTCGATTCCCGACGGGTTGACCGCGTCGTACTACACGTTCTTGACCGACAGCGACGTACCGTCGAATGTCGAAACGGAGCCACGCGATGCCAAGCGACAGCTGGCGCGGAAGATCGTTGCGATGTACCACGGGAACGGCGCGGCGACTGAAGCGGAAGCAGAGTTCGATCGCGTACACATACATCACGAACGGCCGACTGACGTGGCGACAGTTGCGATCGATCGAGGAATCGTTAAGGAAGACGGCACGGTTTGGGTAATCGACCTCCTCGACGCGACCGGATTGGTCTCGAGTCGCGGGGAGGCGAAGCGTTTGATCAAGCAGGGCGGGGTCAGGATCAACGACGAACGGGTCGCAACGCCCGACACGGACGTTGTCTTTGATCCGCCGGTTCTCGTGCAGGTTGGGAAACGGTCATTCGTCGAACTCGTTCTCTAGGTACACTGCCCGATTGCGGAAGGTGAAATGGCCGGCAACATGGCATGCTACGTACTTCTGGCTCAGGCGAGCGCACCCGAGGTGGCCGAACAGGTCGCGCAGCAGTATCAGGTTTGCCCGTACGTTCACTTCATTGCGGCGTCCGGGCTAACCCTCGTTGGGGTGTGGTACCTTCCGGAGAATCAGCGCTGGTGGCTCGAGCTCGTCGCCGAGAACCCTCAGCTTACGCTCGGGCTTGCGCAGGCGGCCGTGTTCCGTTCGGATACCGCATTCCCCGCGGCGGCGGAGTACGCGTCGAAGACCCGTACGGGCGATGCAGAAGTGTGTCCGTGCGGCTCCGATTGCCGGGAGTGCGACTGGTTTGAGGTCTGCAGCCATTGCCCGGCGACAACGCACTACCGCCAGCATTAGGGAGCATCTGGCGTATCCGATTACTGCGGATCCGGGACCCCATCTCCGTCAAGATCTCGGATGACGGCCAAACCTCCGAGCCCCGTTTCCCGGTACTTTTCGGACATGTTGTGCCCGATTTCCCTCATTGCGTCCAGCGTGGCGTCGAGACTGACTCGATCGCGACCGCCGGAGAGAAGGGCAAGGCTGGCCGCGTTGAGCGCCGAGGCCGCCCCCGCGGCGTTGCGTTCGATACATGGGATCTGAACGAGACCGCCTACCGGGTCGCACGTTAGCCCAAGGAAGTGCTCCAATGCCGTCTCCGCTGCGCGATCGATCACGTCGCGTACGCTGCCGCCGAGCAGGTAGCAGACAGCAGCTGCACCCATCGCGCTGGCGACGCCGATCTCCCCTTGGCATCCGACGACCGCGCCGGCGATCGATGCGCGTGACACGGCCGCAGTGCCGATGAGTCCGGCGACGAGAAGGCCATCGAGAATTTCGTGGTCACGGAAGCCGTGTTTGGCTTGCAGCATGCGCAGACAGGCCGGCAACACGCCGGAGGCGCCGCATGTCGGAGCCGTTGCCACGATCCCACCGTCCGCGTTCTCCTCGGCGACCGCGATGGCGTAGATCGAGGCGAGCGTCGTGTCCGGAAACGGCTTTCGACCTTCGCTTTCCCGCGCTCGATACCGTGCGAGAAGCGCGGCCGCCCGTCGCTCCGTCTCGAGGGGACCGGGCAGCGGGCCGCTTTGGCGAAGCCCCGCGTCGAGGGCCTCGTTCATCACATCCCACACCGTATGCATGTGGCCGACGACGGTTTCCTCGGCGTGTCCGAACGCAGAGGCCTCGAGATTTAGGACGTACTGCGGCAGGGCCTGGCCGCTTGCTTCGCAGGAATCCACGATCCGGCTTATCGAGACGGGATTGCTCGATCCCGCAGCGTGAACTGCCGATCCGAATCGCCCGCCCACAACGCGTCCGCCGCCCACGGAGAAGTACGTCCGGCTCCACACGAGGCGCTCTGCGCTGTCGCGCAACTCGAACCGAAGCGTGTTCGGATGAATCGGGGGTGTGTGCGTGTCAAACACGGTGTCCGATTTCGGTCGGAACTGCGCGCTGCCGACGGACACGGTCTCGGTGCGGCAGAGATCGGCGTATAGGTTGCGCAATCGCCGGTCGCGCAGCGCATGAACGTCGTAGCCCGCCAGGCCGGCGGCGACGGCCGCGTTGGTCAAGTGACCGTGGCCGGTGTGGGCCAGGCTGCCGTACAAAACGGCGCGGACGTGGCCTGGGGCTTCGTACTGTGCGCGAACGAGGTCGCCAAAATCGCCGGCAGCGCGGAGTGGGCCAAACGTGTGCGAGGAACTCGGTCCGAGGGCGGGTCGCAGGATGTCGAGGACGCTGACGCGATTCATGATGCTCCTATTCTTCGTGGACTGTGTACGGCTTGCGCACCTACATCCAGCGCTTCCGCTTGAAGTATGCAATCATCACCGCGGCGACGCACAGCATCACGCCCAGGGCGGCGAAGTACCCGTATTTCCAGTGCAGTTCCGGCATGAACGCGAAGTTCATCCCGTACACGCCGGCGACGAACGACAGCGGGATGAAGATCGTGGCAATGATTGTCAGCACCTTCATCACCTCGTTCATCCGGTTGCTCACGCTGGTCATATACAGGTCGGTGAGACTGGCGAGCATGTCACGAAACGTCTCCACGGCATCGATCGTCTGAATCGTGTGGTCGTACACATCGCGCAAGTACGGTCGGACCGAATCGGTCAACAGCGGGTTCTCGTCACGCTGCAGCGCGCTCAAGAGCTCGCGCATTGGCCATACCGACTTGCGCACGAACAGGAGCTCACGTTTGAGTCGTCGGATCGCGTCCAGCTCCTCCGGCTTTGGATCCCGTGCCATCTCCTCGCCCAACGACTCGATCCGGTCTCCGAGTTCTTCGAGGACGGCGAAGTAGTGATCGACGATCGCATCGAGCAGAGCGTAGGCCAGGTAGTCTGCTCCGAGTTTGCGAACACGCCCGCGATCCGTCTGGATGCGCTCGCGAATCGGATCGAACACGTCGCCCTGGCGTTCCTGGAACGAGATCACCCACGTCGGGCCGACGACTATGCTTACTTGTTCATCGTCGACCTGCTGTGTGCTTTCATCCCAACACAGCATACGCAAGACGATGTACAAGTGGCCGGGGTACTCGTCGGCTTTTGGTCGCTGCCCGGTGTGGACGATGTCTTCTACCGCAAGTGGATGCAGATCGAATGCACCGGCGATCCGCTGCACCGAGTCCACATCGTGAACGCCATCGACGTTTATCCACGCACACTGCGATGACTCACGGAGCGTACTGAGTTGCTGCTGCGTCGCCGGAACGGTGCGCACCACGCCGTCGGCATCGTACTCGAACGCGTCGACTGAGACGGTGTGTTCTCTTGCGTCGCCGACGTACTCCGCCGTGCCCGGGGTTTGTCCAATCTTCTTCGTGCTCTTGCGGACGAATCGTGCCATCTCTCACCTCGCTTGCTACCGTAGCGAAACCGTGTATCGTCGGCAATCCCCGCAACAAGGGAGCGATGGCTCTTCTTCCTCCAGAAGAAAGGAGGCCGCGTGGGCGGCCTCCATCGTGTCAAGAAATCTCGTCTGTGTCAGAGCTTACTCGACGATGAGATTCGCTGCGAAGCGATCGGCGTCGGCCAGCAGGAAGTCCGGCGTAGTCGACAGGCAGTTCACCGGACACGCGTCGACGCACTGCGCGCAGAACGTACACCGGGCGACGTACATCCGGATCTTGTTCTTCTCTTCGCCCTCGGGCTTGTACAGCTCGATGACGTTAGCCGGACACACGCGGGCACAGAGCCCGCACCCGATGCACTTGTCGCGGTCGTAGGCGATCTTCCCGCGCAGGTCCTCCGGGACCGTCACCGGCGGGTGAATTGCCGCCTGGCCTGCCGCTACTTTCTGTAGGACGGCCGTGACCGACTTCGGCATGTACTTGACCGGGAACGGGTTCGTTGCCGGTCGACTTAGCAGCTGTTTGATCAGCGTTCCGAAGATCATTGCGGCCTCCTATAGAAATCTGTCGAGCGTGAGAAGCAGCAGCCCGAGCAGGCTCACACCGGTAACCGGCAGCCAGAACAGCCGGGTCGCCTGCGCGATCTTGAGTCGAGCGAATCCCACGCGTACCGTGATCACGGCAACGAAAATAACGACGAACACCTTGATAAGGTAGAAGACAACGTCGATCACGCTGCCCCAGGCGCCGGCGACTCCGAACACATCAGCAAGACCGTACGGGAAGAACAATGCAACGGTCAACGATCCCATCACGACCATCTTGATCGCGTCGGCGAGGTAGAACATCGCCAGATTCCGTCCGGAGTACTCGGCGAGCAGCCCGCCGGCGATCTCCGTCTCCGCTTCCGGAATATCGAACGGGATCTTCGCGAGTTCAGCCGGCGTAACGATCAGCAGCGCGCCGAGCAGCAGAAGCAGTCCGACGATCCCGAGCGGGCCGACCTGGCCCCACAACGGGTTCGCCGCGATGACGGCGAGCGAGAACGACTGGCCGCCGGGAACGATCGTGGACATCCGCCACGCCAGCGACACAAACGTGATCGCAAGCGGGAACTCGTACGCCATCATCATCACCATTTCGCGCTGCGCGCCGACGGTGGCAAACGGTGACCCGGCGGCGAATCCGCCGACCATCATCGCCAGACTCGGCACCGCGAGCAGGTAGATGACCAGGATCAGATCTCCGTATCCCGACAACAGCGGGACGTTGAATCCCCCGAGAGGCACGTAGAACAGCAGTGTGGCAACGGCAACGAGCGACAGGATCGGCATCACGTTGTACAGCCAGCCGACGGCGTGATCGGGAACCACGTTTTCTTTCACCATCAGCTTAGCGATATCGAAGAACGGCTGTCGTAGCGGCGGTCCGATACGCCCCTGCATCTGCGCGGCCAGCTTGCGGTCGAGTCCCTTGTACACGAGGCCGAGGACCGTCCCCCCGAGGAGGATCACGATCCCTTGCCACAGGGTATTAACGAATGTTGCGCTCATCCGCAGATCCTCCTTGTCTTCTCCCGCGAGAGCTTGATGAGATCCTGCTTTGCGCGGACCGATTCATTGCCCGCGTCGTCGACGACGTGCACGCGATCCATACAACACATGCACGGGTCGATCGATGCAGCGATGATCGGAACGTCCGCGATTTCGTCGCCCATGAACTTCGGAACCCAACCCATCAGGTTCGAGTACGTGGGCGCCTTAACCTTCCAGACGACGGGCTCTTCCCTGCCCGCTTCCAAGCGGACGTAGTGGAATACCTCGCCGCGCGGCGCCTCGTGACGTCCGATGCCCTCACCCTCCGCCTTCTGCAGTGCAGCAAGCAGTGCGGGGACCTTCGGGATCGAAGTCAGTTCGCCCTCGGGCATGTTCTCCAGGCAGAACTCGATGATGTCGACGGCCTGTGCAACCTCCAGGAGCCGAACGACGATGTTGTCGAACACGTCGCCGACGGCCTCTTTGCCGTAATCGGCCGGCGTGATCGCGTGCAGATCCATGTCTGCGTAGGCCAGATACGGCATGTCCTGCCGAACGTCCTTCTTCACACCGGACGCCCGTGTGGTCGGACCGGCGGCACAGAGTGCTACGGCGTCCTCGTACGACAGAACGCCGACGTTCTGTGTTCGCATCTCGACCGACTTATCGCGCAGGTACAGGTCGAGCATCTTCTCCAGCAGATCGCGGTAGTAGTCAATCGCTTCGTAGGCAAGATGTGCTTTCTCGGCCGGAATATCGCGCCGGACGCCGCCGAAGATCGGAATGGCGTAGTCGACGCGGTTTCCGGTGAGCTGCTCGAGCAGGTCCATGCACTTCTCTCGAACGTTCCACGTAACGTGGAGCAACGAATCAAAGCCGAGTTCGTGTGCTCCCACTCCCGCCCACAGCAGATGTGAGTGAATACGTTCGAGTTCGCCGATGATCGTGCGGATGTACTTCGCTCGAGGCGGGACTTCGATTCCGGCTGCGTTCTCTACCGCTTGCGTGAACGCCAGCGGATGGGAGATCGAGCAGATGCCGCAGATCCGCTCCGACAAGTACAGCGTCTGGATGAGGTTGCGCCGCATCCCCATGTACTCGATTCCGCGGTGGGCAAAGCCGGGCTTGATATCGACGCCGACGATGCGTTCACCGCTCAGCTTGAACTCGAAGCGGATCGGCTCTTTCAGAGCCGGATGCACCGGACCGATCGGCACGTTATAGCACGTGGTCGTTTCGTTTCCGATGGATAGGTTGATCGATTCGTTATTCATCGCGCGTCTCCCACTTCACCAGGCGCTTCACGGACTCCGATGTTTCATCCTCGAGGTCCAATCGCCACGGATGGATCGTCATATCCTCCGGAAGGAAGAGGTTGCGTCCGTCGGGAATCCCTTCGACGGTGATTCCGTAGAACTCCTGTTTCTCGCGCTCCGACGTTTGTGCGCCAGGCAAGAGATCGGTAATCGTCGGAATGCGTAGGTCGTTCTTCGGAACGCTCGTGCGCACGGTGAACGTGATTTCTCCGTATCGCTCGCCCCATCCCACCGAGAAGTGGTAGTTGAGCGCGAGCGTGTCGCCGAGATCATCCCCACTGATGACCGAGAGGTGTGGTTCGAAGTTCGCGCACAGATGCGCGATCGTGCGATGGAACGCGTCGCGTTCCACCGTGATCCACACGTCGTACACCGACTGCGGGGCGACGGTCCCCTCCGTACGCTCGATCGCTTTATCGTCGAGAAGAGCCTGTCCGAGTGCGTCGCGGAACGACGAAAGCATCGTCTCAGGAATCATCCACCCACCCCCGATTTCTCCAGCGTTTCGAGTTTCGTGACTGCCTTTACAACACCGTCGATGATTGCCTCCGGTCGTGCCGGGCATCCCGGGACGTATACGTCTACGGGAATAACCTCGTCGATCGGGCCGACGGTGTTGTATGACTCGTAGAATACCCCGCCGGTACACCCACAACTGCCGACGACAATGACCGCTTTCGGGTCGGGCGTCTGTTCATAGATTCGCTTGAGTCGCGGAAGCATCGGTCGTGTAACCGGCCCCGTGATCAGCAGAACATCGGCATGCCGCGGCGTTCCCGTAAGCATGATGCCGAACCGCTCGACATCGTATCGTGGCGTAAGCGCGGCCACGATTTCGATGTCACAGCCGTTGCAGGATCCCGTGGCTACGTGGAACACCCACAAGGCGCGTTTAAAAGATCGTGGTAGTGCCATGGCCTCACCCAACCAGTACGAGGATTACAAACATCAGCGCCAGGGCGCCGATGAACCACGCGACGTAGTCGCTTAGAACGCCCGTGTGCAGGGCGCGAACTCTTCGATAGTAGCCGGAAAGTCCGTCGACCATACCCCAGTAGAGGTTGTCGGCGCGGACGTGCAATCCGCCTCGCTCCTCCGGCTCCTCGTTTCCCGATAGGAAGACCTTCGTCTGTCCGGTGCCGCGCTTGTAGTCGCGGCGCCCGCGCGAGCGGACGAACAGCGCCAGGACGAGGATCCCGAGAAAAAGAAGGGTCCACGCGATCGGATTCCATGCGCCGAACCCTGATTGAAGTCCGTTCATCGTATCAGCCCCCCAGTCCCACGACGGTTGTGATATACGCCGCCGGTCCGTCCCACAGCGCCTTGGCTGCCGGTGTCACGATGTGATCCACGAAGAATCCCGGGAACAGGCCGAACGCAATCACAACAGCCGCGAGAACGGCCATCGGAATCAGCATGCCGACCGGCGCCTCCGCAACCGGTTGTGCCGGTCGCGGCCCGAGGAACGCCGCCTGGAACACCTTCACGAACACGGCGAGCAAGAGTATGCTCGACAGGATCGCGATGATCGACAGGAACGGCGAAAGCTGGAACGATGCTTCGTAGATCAGGAACTTGGACGCGAACCCGTTGAACGGTGGAACACCGGCCAGCGCGAACGCGCCGATGACGAAGAAGACGGTGGTCCACTTCATGTGGTGAGCGAGTCCGCCCATCTGGTTGAGGTTTCGCGTTCCTGCGGCTCGAATCACGGCGCCCGACGCGAAGAAGAGGAGGCCGACGCACGCGGCGTCGTTCAGCATGTGGAACAACCCTCCCTGAATCGCGACGAGTCCGTAGTCAGGCAGTGCGGCGTGGCCGCTCACCGCCAATCCGACGCCGACGCCGAGAAGCATGTAGCCGATCTGCGACACGGCTCCGTAGGCGATGAGGCGTTTGATGTCCGACTGAATCAGCGCCATCGTCACGCCGACGAAGATCGTGAGCAGTGCAAGAACGATAAGAATCCACCCCAACGAGGCGGCGGACACGGTGGCGCCGAACAGGGTGAACACGATGCGGAACACCGCATACAGGCTCGCCTGACTGTTGGCGACGAGAACGGCCGACATCGGGGCCGGCGCTTCGCCGTACGCATCGGGAGCCCACATGTGTAGCGGGACGGCGCCCGCTTTCATTGCAAGGCCCGTCAACAGGAGCCCGAGGGCCACCTTGTCGAGCACGCCGGTGCCGAGCACGCCGGCGAGATAGCCCATGTTCAATCCGCCGTACTCGCTGTACAAGAGGCCAATCGCCAGCAAGACGAACAACCCAGACAGCGTGTACAGCGTCATGACCTTGAATCCGGCCTCCTGCGAGCGGCGCAGCCACACGCGGAACCCGATCAGGCCGCACGCGGCGATCGACGTGATCTCGAGGAACACGAAGAAATTGAACAGGTCCCCGGTCAGCTGCATGCCGAAGATCCCGGCTGTGAGCAGCAGGAATAAGCTGAAGTACAGCGTTCCGCCGGAGCGGTTCTTCCAATACGAGAAGCTGAAGAACGCACCGGTCAGCGTGATGAGTGCAGTGATCAGTGCCATGAATGCGCTCAAGCCGTCGATCTCGAGCAGGATGCGGATCGGAATCCCTCCGGAGAGCAACGGGATACCGGTCGACTGCCCACCAAGCTGATACACGAACGGCACGGCCCCGCCGGCGAAGAAGTCCGCCGCCAACCAGCCGGCAAGTGCGGCGGTAACGGCGATGATCAATCCGATGAACGCATCCCGAACGCCTCGGCCGAGCTTCCCAAGAATCGGGACGGCAAATGCGCCGAGGAGCGGCACTGCGACGAGGAGCACGGGTGCGTGGACGAGAAGTGCGTTCATCCGTTCAACTCCTTTATCTCTTGGATGTCGAGCGTTCCGTAGTGCCGGTGGATGAAGACGGCGAACGACAACAGGAGCGCCGTCGTTGCCAGACCGATCACGATGCTCGTCAGCGTGAGTGCCTGTGGGGTCGGAAGAACCATGTCGCGAATCGGTGTCGGCGCCAGCGTATAGATCGGCGCCATGCCGCCGGTACGGTATCCGGCCATCACGAGGAACAGGTTCACGCCCGTCTCAATAAGCGAGATGCCGATGACGATCTTGATCAGGTTGCGCTTGAACAGAAGCGCGTACAGCCCGAGGACGACCAAGAGAGCGGCCACGACAAACGGGAAGTTTCCGATGTTCATTCCGTCTCCTCCTTTCGCCGTCCGACCATCATCACGATCACGATGCTGGCGATGCCGGTCATCACCTTGAGACCGACCGCCCAGTTCATCAACGGCAGCGTTCCGGCAGAAAGCAGCTGGCCGGCCGGCGCGCCGAAGAAACCTCCGGTACCGGCGAACAGGTTGTAGAAAAACGCCGTTCCGATTCCAAGGAACCCGAGTGCGAGGAAGGCCAATGCGCCGACCTCTTCCAGGGTTTGCAGCAGATGTCGGTTCAGGTGTCCCTTGATGCCGGCGGCACCGAATGCCACCAACAGAAGCGCGAACGCGCTGGCCACGACCGCTCCGCCTTGGAAGCCGCCGCCCGGGGTGAGGTGCCCGTGCATGATCACGTAGAACCCGTACAGCAGAATCATGCCGTATACGCACCGGGTGACCGTGCGAACGATGACAGACATTCCTTTGCTCATCGTTCCTCCTCCCGTAGCTTGCGGAATAGCGCCAGAATCCCGACGACGGCCGCGAACAGCACGGTGGCCTCACCGAGCGTATCGAAACCACGGAAGTCGAACACGACTGCGGTCACTGCGTTGTTCGCCGCGACGTCCGTCTGTGCGTTGTCAATGAAGTAGTCGTCCATCGCCGTTGTCTCCGGCGTGCCGAACGGGCGCATCACGCCCGGCGACACGGCAAGAAGGAGAAAGGCTGCCACGAACAGTAGGGACACAAGGATGGTCGCCTTTTTCATTCTTCCTCCTTCCGTCGGGTACGGCGGATGGCGATCACGTAGATCGCCGTGGTTAGTGCGGCGCCGATCCCCGCTTCTGCGATGGCCACGTCCGGTGCCTGCAGGATGTAGAACTCGAGGGATACCAGCAAGCTTGCCGCAGCGAGCGCGAGTACCGACGAGAGAAGATCCTTGAACCAGACCGCGAGCACCGCCCCGGCCACGATGAGTACGAGAATCACGATTTGGATAACGCTCTGTGCGATAATCATGACCTCTCCTCCAGTTTGTCCACCACGGCTTGCTTGGGCCGCACACCGCTTCGATACGCGGCTCGGGCAATGGCGTGAGATCCCGTGGGATTCGTGATCAGTAGGGCGATGAGCGCCACGATCGTGTGGATCGCCAGCGTGTTGTACGCGGCTCCACCGGATGCAAACCCATAGATGATCACGCCGAGCGCGGTGAACAGCGATCCGAACGTCGTACACTTCGTCGCTCCGTGCAGACGCGTGTACACGTCGGGGAAGCGAATCAGCGCGATCGAGCCGAGACCGTTGAACAACACGCCGATGCCGAGCAGGAT
>Ga0272442_10007639_pt1 | contig 13933 bp, 11 predicted proteins | sample SSMForm2O_FD_200262 | JGI IMG/M metagenome (GOLD analysis project Ga0272442, IMG submission 200262) | Marine sediment archaeal communities from Little Sippewissett salt marsh, Falmouth, MA, United States - SSM-Form-2O | ecosystem: Environmental > Aquatic > Marine > Wetlands > Sediment ...
GATCTCCTTTTCCCGGTTGTATATAGGAAACACATTGAAGGCCAGATCGTCATTCTGCTCCTTCTGATAGCTGCGTTGTGTTTCGATATTGCTCACTATGTTCTGTATATACACGTTGGAAATGAGCTTCTCAATATTTGTACCGATGGTCTTTTCCCTCGTCGTGTTCAGCTTCTTCTCGAACTCATCACTGATGTAGGATATATATCCGAATACATCGGTAACGGCAATGGGCGCCTGCGTGCTTTTTGAGAGGAAACCGATCAGTGAGTTCTGGGCGGTCATCTTAAGGGACTGCCTTTCGTTTATTTTTGAGACCTGGAGAAACAGATCATTGAGAAGCGGACCGAGCTCGTACAACCGCCGTGATTTGAGCTGGGTAGAGAGAGAAACATATGTGCTCATGGAGCGGATGCGGCCAAGTTCCTTCTTGATACTTCCGCGTATGCTGAATATTCTTGCGGCTATCAAGGCCAGAAAACATATACTCACGATAGCGCCGAAGAGAAACCATTCGGCAGCTATCTTTTCTTCCAATGGAGAATACTGGATATCGGGGGAAAAGACAAAGTAAGCCGTGATGCCCAGGGTCAGGATGACGAGGACTGAGGAAATGATATACAGGATAAATAGTTTCCGGGGGATGAAAATCATTTTACGACTCCGTAAACTCTTCGATGTCCGTGGTTTTGCCCACCACCAGCAGGATGTCCTCCTCTTCAAGTACCGTATCGGCGGCAGGGAAGATCACCTGTTCGTTTCTCATGGGATTGCCTATCTCATCCACCGTCACCAGTACGCGGCGGATGATAACTATACTTACCCGTGAACGTTTGCGCAGGTCCAGTTTAAGGAGGGTTTTGCCCGCAAGCTTTTTCGGTACCTTCAATTCCGCCAGACTAAGTGATTCTCCCAGGCTGGACCGGTCGATGATTTCCGGGGCCACCAGTCTCTGGGCGATCCGCCGTCCCTCATCTATCTCGAGGTTTACTACCTCGTCTGCTCCTATCTGCCGCAGGACCTGCATGTGCAGCTCGGATATGGCCCGCGACAGGATAAAGGGTATCCCCTTGCGTTTGAGAAGGGCTGTGGTCAGTATGCTCGCTTCCACATTATCGCCTATGGCGACAATCGCTGTTTCCACATCTTCCAGGGGGACCTGATTGAGTGACTCCTCGTCGGTAGAATCGATCCGAACAGCCTGGCTGACCTCGTCCTTTATCTTTTCAATGATAGCCGACTGATTGTCGATGGCGATCACCGTGGCTCCCTTTTCCATAAAGGTACTGCACAGTTGTCGACCGAACGCTCCCAGTCCGATAACGGCGAAAACCTTATCCATCTCGCTGCTCCTTTTTTATGAAATTGCTCATAATTGTACGTTTCCCCGCGGGTAAGATATCTGCACACTTTGCTCCGGATGTGATGCCGCGGCCAGTATCGTGAGCGGCCCCAGGCGGCCGATAAACATCAGTACAATAATCACGGTCTTTCCCAAATATGTCAGCGACGAAGTGATTCCGGTGGATAGTCCAACCGTGCCGAAGGCGGAAACCACCTCGAACATTATCTCTACCAGCTCTCCGTGCTCGGTAGCGCTGAGAATGATGGTACCGGAGGTGATGGAGAAAATTCCGAAGAAGAACACCAGAAAGGCCTTGTTGATCTGAGTACGGCTCAGAGAACTCCTCCTGAGGATTACAGTATCACGATTGACGAGGATCGACTTCAAATAACCGTACATCACAGCCAGATTGTTGATCTTAATTCCCCCGGCGGTACTTCCGGATGCTGCTCCGATAAACATAAAGGGCATCATTACGAGCAGCGTGGTAGTCGTCAGGCTGCCGATGGGTATGGTATTGAATCCTGCCGTTCTCAGGGTAACGGACTGAAAAAAGGCGGCCAGATACTGCTGGCCTGTCCGAAGCTCCGCCAGGGAATTGGCATGTTCAAGACCGTAGATCAGAAAAATCCCCGCGACGATAAGGACCGGGGTGATAATGACTACCACATAGGTATTCAGACTTACGACCTCCCGGGCCCCGGATACCGTTCGAATGAGAGATTTGATGCGTAGTCTCGCGATCCTGAAGAAATCCGAAAGAACGCCGAAGCTGATACCTCCCGCAATTATGAGCAGCGCGATGGTCAGGTTCACCAGCGGATTTCCCAGGAATCCTTCCAGGCTGGTGGTGAAGAGAGAGAAACCCGCGTTGCAAAATGCCGAGACCGAATGGAATACCGATAACAGCAGGGCTTGCTGCCAATCGGAGCTGACTTGATAAAACGGGTACAGGAGAATCAGGGAACCAATCGCTTCAATAATGAATGTAGAGAGAATGATAACCCTCAGCCTCCTCTTCAGCAGGGAGATATTGTTTTCATTCAGAGCGTAGCTCAGCATGAGTTTGTCCTGAAAGGACACTTTCTGGTGGATGGAAAAGAGGGTGAAAAAACTGATTACCATGATACTGAGCCCGCCGACCTGAATAAGGGCCAGAATGACGATCTGTCCCCAGATGGTGAAATAGGTGGCGGTGTCTACGACGATCAGACCGGTGACGCATACCGCGGAGGTGGAGGTAAACAGCGCGTCCAGGAAATGAAGTCCTCCTTCGGCCACGGTGGTAAACGGCAGCATCAGGATCAGGGAGCCGCTGAATATCACCAGCAGAAAACTCAGCAGGATAGTCTGCGCGGGCTGCATGGTGATACTTTCGAAAAAGGCGGATACTTTCTTGATCCGGCTGAATACTTTCAAAATAATAAAGACGTTTCTGAGGATTATTACGCCTCTGCTGATGCCTTCAAAACGGGTCCCGGCAGCGGTAATGTCGAGGCTTTTAGTGTAGATAAACAGCAGCACGAAAATGACAATGAAGGTAAAAGAGGGAGCGTTCTGCATCACGTACGACTTCATGGATCGGCTGCTGCGTACTTCGCTTACCACCTCAAGAATCAGCAGGCCGAGGATGAAGAAGTCGAGATACCAGGCAATCCGGGAGAATATCGTCCCGGGAAGGATCAGCTCCATGAGCAGTGAGCCTATGCTGAGAAACAAGGTGGAAACGACAATTACAATATTCCCTTTCACAATTGAGAAGAGTACTATAAGAAGGGAGTGAAAGCAATATTTTGACTTGAATCTCCTCTCTTTTCACATTAAGGTAGAAAGGAAAGGTTAGGTAAATTTCACAGAACACTTCCGCTGTTTTTGAGCGGGAGGTGGATCAAAGTACATCCATTAATTCTGTAATGTGCACAATTCGGGAGGGGAACATTGGCAGAAACCGTAAAAAATTCCTTAAAACCTCTGGGGCGGAAGATATTTCTGGACCGTTACGCTCTGAAGGATGGACAGAAGAACTCATTGAAAAAGGGCGACCTGGTGGTGGTAATGACCAATCCTCAAACCGGTCAGCGCGAGGTAGGCTCGGTGAGCGGAATAGATGATACGACTGTCGATGTGCAGCTTGAAGACGGCACCACTGTAAAAAAACAGCTTGAACATATTGATAAACCGGTAGAAATCACGCCTGACCAGATGATATCCAGGGTGGCACGGGGGATCGCCGGGGAAGAGAACGAAGACCTGCGGGACGAGTGGCGGGAGAAGTTTGAGTGGATCCTCGAGGACTGGAAATTCGTGCCTGGCGGCAGAATTCTGACGGGAGCAGGTACCGATCAGAATCTGACCTATTACAACTGCTATGTCATACCCTCTCCAAAGGACAGCCGGGGCGGTATCATGGAGACGCTGACCCAGATGACCGAGATCATGTCCCGCGGGGGCGGTGTAGGGATCAACCTGTCCAGTCTGAGGCCTCACCACGCGTATGTGAAGGGAGTCAATGGACGCTCCAGCGGGTCCGTATCCTGGGGGGGGCTGTACAGTTTCGTAACGGGTCTGATCGAGCAGGGAGGCAGCAGGAGAGGGGCCTTGATGCTCATTCTGAATGTGTGGCATCCCGATGTATTGGAATTTGTAAACAGTAAACGGGCTGCCGGACGGATCACCAACGCGAACATCAGCGTAGGTATCACCGATGATTTCATGAAAGCGGTCAAAGAGGACGGAATGTGGGAGCTCTGTTTTCCCGATACCGACCATCCGGACTACGACCGCTTGTGGGACGGCGATCTCGACGAGTGGAAAAAGAATGGCGGCAAGGTTATTACCTACAAAAAGGTCAAAGCCCGGGAAATATGGAAAAACATCATCCAGAGCGCATGGTCCAGCGCCGAACCGGGGATCTTTTTTATCGACCGGTACAACGCGTTCAGCAACTCTTCCTATTACGCGAAGATACATTGCACCAATCCCTGCGGCGAACAGGGACTGCCGCAGTGGGGAGTCTGTAATCTCGGAGCGATAAACCTGGCCCGTTTCGTGGTTAAGGGAAAGGTCGACTGGGAAGACCTGGGGAAGGTCGTACGGTACGCTGTCCGCTTCCTGGATAACGTAATCGACAATACTCCCTACTTTTTTGAGGCCAACCGTAAGCAGCAGCAGTCTGAACGGAGGGTTGGATTGGGCACCATGGGGCTGGCAGAAATGATGATCCGGCTCCGGATCCGCTATGGAAGTGATGAATCCACGCTCTTTCTGGATAAACTGTACAAGTTTATCGCGGTGGAAGCGTACCTGGCCAGCGCGGAATATGCCGCCGAAAAGGGGGCTTTCTCACAGTTTGATGCCGATAAATTTCTCCAGAGCGGTTTTATGAAGGGGATGCCCGGGGAGGTGCGCGAAACAGTGCGGGAAAAGGGTATTCGTAACGTTACACTCCTGACTCAGGCTCCTACAGGTACTACCGGCACCATGGTGGGTACTTCCACCGGGATCGAACCCTACTATTACTGGGAATGGGAACGCCGGGGCCGCATGGGATCTCATATGGAAAGGGTTGATGTGTATGATGAATGGCGAAGCAGCAATAACGGTGATCAGCTGCCCGATTATTTCGTGACCGCCATGGACCTCACCCCCGAAGAACATGTCCGGGTACAGGGAGCAATACAGCGCTGGGTAGATTCCAGTATTTCGAAGACCAGCAACATGCCCAACCACTATTCCGTCGAGCAGGCTGAGGAACTGTATGAAATGATGTACGATCTTGGATGCAAGGGCGGGACCATTTACAGGGACGGATCGCGGGAAGAACAGGTCCTCAACCTGAAAAACCAGGACGAGGAGAAAGAGGAAAAGGAAGATACTATCCGGATTCCTGTCAAAGCCCTCCGATCACGGGTCCGGCCGACGGTGCTGCATGGTATTACTTACCGGAAACACACCCCCATCGGCACCGCGTATATTACGGTAAACTGCGACGGGGAACATATCAATGAACCTTTCGAGATTTTTATCAACGTGGCGAAAGTAGGCTCCGATGTTGCCGCGGACGCGGAGGGACTGGGACGGCTGATCAGCCTGATCCTCCGGATGCCCAGTTCATTGAGCCCGGAGGAGCGGGCCGAAAATGTAATCGCCCAGCTCCGCAGCATCGGTTCCGGACGGCAGCGGGGGTTCGGGAAGAACCGTGTCATGAGTCTTCCGGACGCGGTAGCCCAGGCGATCGAGGAGCACCTCGGAAAAGATAAGCAGGAAAATTACAGCTACCCGGTCCTGCCGGATGAAGAGGAAGAGACGGAAAAAAAGCAGTACGCCCTCTCATTTGAGAAGCCTGCCGCGGATATCTGTCCTGTCTGCGGCAACGCGACTTTCGTTTTCATCGAGGGCTGCAAAAAGTGTCACTCCTGCGGCCACAGCGAGTGCTGAGGCCGGGCGTATTGAATCTGCCCCGGCCTTTGATCCTGCCGCTCATTGCACCTGCCGCGGTTCTAAAAACTGCACGGCAGGCCTGTCTTCCTATAATCGGGACAGGAACCAGCTGTAAAGGGCGGTCATCCGGTTTGTGAAGGAAGACTCCATCTTTTTGTAGAAGATTGGAAGATCCAGGACCTTGACCGTACTGAGGCCGTAAAAAACGATACCTTCCCGGCAGGGTATGATCAGGATCTGCATGGACATATTCTCTTTTTTTACAATGGGAAAGAGCATATACGTCATGGTAGTGAGATTTACGATACCCATCCGGAACTGGCCCCTCTCATACTGATATTCCACCCTTGAGATGTTTTTTCCGAAGGTGAGGTCCTTCTGATGTATAAATACGGTATCCTCCGGGAGTACGGAATCCACCGCCGGGTCCTGGATCCGGACCCGTTCATCCGGATTATTCACCGCCCAGCATTCCTCGAAAAGGGTCCTCATCCTCTCCCTGCTGGCGGAGTAATATTCTATACCCTCAAGGGTACTGATACTTCTCAGGATATTGTATATCCGCAGATCAAACTCTGTTTCGGTGAGCCCTCTGAGATCCGGGGAGACTTTGTCCCATGGAATGAGATACAGGGATTCCACACCTACTGAATAGTTCACGGCCAGGGCCTTTTCAAGGAGGTCATTCGCGAGGGCGGCGGCAGGCAGATGTACCGCGCCTCCGTCAGCGGTGTAGAAACGGTTGATTCCTTCGGAGCCGGAGTCTATCCCGGGGGCTGCCCCGGAGTCTATCCCGGGGTCGAGCTTCTCCCGGAGTGCCGAAAGGGTAGGGGATGTGAAGAGGTCTTCAATCCCCGGGTACTCCTGAGCGCTGACCATCACCATGTCAGGCAGAAAGGAGTGAAAGAGCAGTAGAAATACGGTGAGTTTATATACAAGGCTTGTTTTCCTGTTCATAGCATAGAAAATAACGCAGCTTGCAACTTTCCTCAAGTATCCTGATTGATTAAGCGGGGTGTGGATAAAAATTCCATTCAGTAGTATAAATATGGGAAGAAAAAAAAGGGAGGTAATACTATGCCTGTAAATCTAAAGGGACGCAGTTTATTGAGTCTGAGAGACTATACACAGGAGGAGATCCGCTATCTTTTAGACCTTGCGGATGATTTAAAAGCGAAAAAAAGGGCCGGGATAAAAGGTGATCTTTTAAACGGTAAAAATATCGTGCTCATTTTTGAGAAGGCATCCACCAGGACCAGATGCGCCTTTGAAGTTGCCGCTTTTGATGAAGGAGCGCAGATCACGTTTCTCACCAACAGCCAGATGGGAAAAAAAGAATCCATGGAGGACACCGCTCTGGTACTCGGCCGTTTTTATGACGGTATTGAGTTCCGGGGTTTCAAGCAGGAGACTGTCGACCTTCTGGCGCAGTATTCCGGTGTTCCGGTGTGGAACGGCTTGACAGACCTTTATCACCCGACCCAGATCCTGGCGGATTTCATGACCCTTCGTGAACATATATTCAAACCCCTGAACAAGATGAAGCTGGTCTTTGTGGGTGATGCCCGTAATAATATGGGCCGCTCCCTCATGATCGGGTCCGCGAAGATGGGAATGCACTTTGTGGGAGTCGCTCCGAAAGAACTGCAGCCTGATCAGGAACTGGTCAGGGAGATGGAGTCGGCGGCCCGGTACTCCGGCGCGAAGATAGAGTTTACCACTGATATAGACGCTGGAGTGAAAGGAGCGGACGCGCTCTATACGGATGTGTGGTTCTCGATGGGTGAGGAAGACAAGTACGAGGAGCGTATCAGGCAGCTCCAGCCCTACCGGGTCGATATGCGGATGGTGGAAAAAACGGGTAATCCCGATGTGATCTTCCTGCATTGTCTTCCCGCGTTTCACGATACAAATACCCTGGTAGCCGAAGAAGTAAAGGCGAAATTCGGTCTCTCTGAAATGGAAGTATCAGATGAGGTTTTCAGGAGCCGCCATTCGGTGGTCTTCGATGAAGCTGAAAATCGTATGCACACCATAAAGGCCATAATGGTGGCGACAATGGGTAATGTTTGAGAAAAAAACGGAGAAAGAGTCCCGTTACATAGCGGCTGGAGACAGGTTATAAAAAAGCCAATGTCTCCCCCGCGTGTTTGACCAAAAAGCCCTCATGCCGGATACGCGTGAGGGCTTTGTTATATCCATCAGCGGTGGACTGCTGATATACATATCCGCGGGAAGGCACGGTAGGCGCGCCTTCCCGCTTTGACATCCATACCCTCGATAACACGGTCCTCTCTCCGCATATGGGCGGATTTGTGCGCCAGGCGGTGAAACGGGGGATTTTACAGGTCTGCGGAAATATATCCTTGTTCATGCGCGACGGGTTACCGAAGTATGAGGTTGACGTGGAAGCGGGGTATTAAAAACTGAAAAATCATTGGAATTCATGCCGGCAGGGTAAAAAATCAGTACTTTAGAGATAACAGGAGTGCCGTATGAGTAACGATGACATTAATCTTGAATATGCTACACTGGGTGGTGGCTGCTTCTGGTGTATGGAGGCTGTTTTTACCCGCCATGAAGGAGTGAAAGAGAGCGTTTCCGGTTATGCCGGAGGCTCCGTGGAGAATCCCACGTATGAAGAAGTGTGCACCGGCACAACCGGACACGCGGAGGTCGTTCAGGTGGGCTTCGATCCCGCAGTCATCAGCTATGAGGAACTGCTTGATATCTTCTGGAAGGCCCACGATCCGACTACCTTGAACCGTCAGGGCTCTGACGCGGGTACCCAGTACCGTTCGGTCATCTTTTATCACAATGAAGAACAGAAGAAAAAGGCTGAAAAATCCAGGCTCAGCCTGGAGAAAACTGCTTATTATAATAAACCAGTGATTACCGAGATTACCGCTTTGGATGGTTTCTATTCCGCGGAAGACTATCACCAGGACTATTTTCAGAAACATCCGTATGCAGGGTACTGTACTTTTGTTATCAGGCCCAAGCTGAAAAAATTGAATCTGCTGCGATAGTCTCAGCCGGGAATTCCATAAAAAAAAGGGCCGGCCTCAAAGAAGGCCGGCCCGTACATTACATCACTCGTTTAAGGTGAGTTTTAGTTTTTGCTCTTCATCGCTATTGCGATGCAGACTGCAGCTCCGCCCCAGGTTACGAGGATCCCAAAAATCATGAATATTACTGCTCCAGCTGTCATATCGGCCTCCTTACTCTTCTTCTGCCGTGATTTCGAGAAGAGAAGCATCGGCCCATTTGGATTTCGCGAATACAAAACCCAAGACGACAGCAGCCAGTGCTACAATCCAGCCAAAAGCAACCAGGTTAGCCACGGGATATCCGCCGTAGGGGGCGGTGAACTCGGTGTAGAAGTTTTGAATAACGGAGATACCGAGTACCAGAGGAGTGACTACCTTGAGAGTTATTTCCCACCACTTGCCAATCTTAAAATCTGAGATCGGTTCGAAGTGACCGCGCAGGGTAGAGAGCTTGAACATATAGCTCAGGATGATGACTTCGACGAGACCGGCGATTGTGATACCGAAGGCGTTGATAAACCTGTCGGCAATATCGAGAATGTAGAGACCGGCGCCTGTGGCGAAGATCATACTTACGGCAGCACCAACGATGGAGAATACAACAACGGTTTTCTTCCTGGTAATGTTAAACTTTTCACTGAAAGATGAAACTACAACTTCGTTGATTGAGATGAACGAAGATAGTCCGGCGAAAGTCAGACAGAGGAAGAACAGCACGCCGATGAGAGTCTGCATTGCCGGCAGCTGGTTGATGGCTTCCGGTATGGTGGCGAAGGCCAGGAATACACCGCTCAGTCTGGCGGGAAGTTCGCCGCCTGCCTGATACTTCATGAAACCGACGATACTGAAGACCGCGATACCGGCGAGTACGCTGAAACCGCAGTTGAGCAGACCGGTCATGAAGGCGTTGTTGACGATGTCAGCCTTCTTGGGCAGATAACTCGAATAGGTGATCATGATGGCGAAGGCGATACTCAGGGTAAAGAATATCTGGCCATACGCTGCAACCCATACACGACCGTCGAGGATCTTGCTGAAGTCCGGCTGGAACATCATGTTGATACCATCGGCTGCTCCAGGCAGGGTGATACCGCGGATCAGAACGACCAGCAGCATGACAATCAACAGCGGCATAAAGATCTTGTTGGCTTTTTCAATACCATCTTTTACACCGGCCAGCAGAACCACGAAGCTGATCAGCCATGCTATCAGGGTCGTGATGACGATGGGTCCTCTCAAACCGCCGAGCTGGAATGCCCCGTCGGTGAGACCCAGGTAGTTACCGGCAAAGAAACCAACGGTATCGGTACCCCATGCTTGAGTAAAGGAGTATCCGATGTAGCTGATTGCCCATCCGATGATAACTACGTAGTAAACGGAAATGACAAAACTGATGAATACCTGCCACCAGCCGATCCATTCCCATTTCTTGTTCAATTTGGCAAAGGTAAGGGGAGCGCTTCCCTTCATCTTGTGCCCGATTGTGAATTCCAGTATTAGGATTGGGATACCTGCGGTTAACAGGGCAAAGAAATACGGAATGAGGAATGCTCCTCCTCCGTTATCAAATACCTGATACGGGAACCGCCAGATGTTTCCCAAGCCAATAGCAGAACCAACAGCAGCCAGGATAAATCCTACTCTGCTTCCCCATTGTTCTCTTTTCATAAATTATCCTCCTGTTCGATAATATTTTTGACATTGAATTGGAATTGAGTCAACCTTTTTTTTTATTTTTTACAAAATGGAGAAGATTGACAAGTATGCCTCCATACTCGTGCAGGGCCCTGTAACTGTCGTTAAGTGCTTGCATGGTAGGGAAAAAACTCCAAAAATCATATTTTTTTCCGGAAATTTTGAAATCTGAGGGGGCCGGGATGACCGAAAAGCCGTTTTTTTCAAATAACCAGGCACTTCTGGGCATATGGCAGGCCGAAGTAACCAGGACCACCTCGGAAACACCATCGATCTCCGCAGTCCGTTGAGCGTTTTCCGAGGTGGTGCGGCTGTCCGCTTCGAGGATGATTTTACCATCCGGGACACCTAATGCGAGAAGACAGGTACGCATGGTCTCTGCTTCGCTGAAAAGACCCCCGCGCGGAATCCCCCCGGATACAACAATGGGCAGCCCGGTCGTACTGTGGATGAGAAAGCCGTGCATCAGCCGGGATAGAGTTTCAGAGGAGGGCAGAGGAACAACCGCGTCCCCCGAGCCGGTAATAACTGTGCCGGCCCCCAGTACGACAACGGCGTCCGCGGGCTCTGTGCTGAAGGAATCGGCTGTCCTGAACGGGTATACGCGTTCAAGCGGAGTGAGGAGCAGTCTGGAAACCGGTTCCACGGACAGTATGTAGACGACCAGAATCATGACCGCTAAAAGGGTTCGGGTGGTGGTCCTTTTTGTCCGGTAGCTGAGAACCAGCAGTACGATTAACAGCAGTAGAAAAATGCCGGGAGGGAGAAATATTAATGTCAATACTTTGCTTATACTATATGTCATTTTTTTATTTACCGCTCCCGTGTCGCCATATCGGGAACAATACCTGTACCCGCCCGGAGCTTCTTTATAAGGTCCCGCGTGGAAGACCAGTTTTCCCTGCTGATCCACCCGGCAATTTCTCCATGGCTGTCCGGATAGTGTGCAGGTTTTGTACGGGGCGCGTCAAGCCATTTATCATGGGTCTGTATCGGTGACCTCCCGCAGCAAGGCGTCAGTGACCATCCGCAGATTTTCAGTGACACTGGGTTCGGTGCCTCCGAGATGGACCCATCGGTCGGAAATCAGCGCTCCTACCCGGAGTCCGCGTTGTATGGCTGCTTCAATGGCCGGTAAAAAGCGGAATTCATCTGTTTTACAGGCAAGTATAAAATCAATCATCGAAGGGGGTACTTTCCACAGACCGGTATCCACAAAATCGCCTGTCCCTTCCCAGGCGCGGATAATCCTGGAGCGATCGCTGCTGAGAGTGACCCTTTCTCCATGATGTATATCACATACATGCAGCGCCACCGTGAGAACGGCCTCCTCCCGGCAGTCCCGGATCCTCCGAAACAGCTCCGGGCTGATATATGTATCGGCGAGCCAGACTACCGCGGGCTCGGTAAACGGAGATTCCTGATAGGCTCTGAGGATTGCATGTCCGGTCCCGGAGCTTTCCCCCTGGTCCACGTAGCAGATCCTGGTGCCTGAATATTCCCCGGTGAAATAATTCCGTATCTGTTCGCTGAAACTGCCCACCACCAGGCATAAACTGTCATGTTCCGGATTGAAAGCTCCGGAACCGAGCAGGTTTTTTACGGAGAATTCCAGAAACGGAATGCCGCCGATGGGATACATGCATTTCTGGAGATAGGTGCCCAGTTTCAGAAATCGGGTGCCTTTTCCGGCGGCCAGACAGATATAACGCATATGCTCCTCGGATTGGATGATCTTTCGAAGTATAATGCTTAATCCATAATCTTGGAAAGGCTTATATAATAATTGACGGAAAAGACCTACCGGCGGCTGCTGCGGTACTCGGCGAAGATGTCGAGGAGGATTGGATCGAGTTTCAGGCTGTCTTCAACGAATTCCCGGCGCATCAGTTTCAGGGCCGCGTCCGGGGAGAGAGGTTCCTTGTAGGTTCTGTTCGGATCGGTAAGGGCATCGAATACATCCACAATTTCGAGTATTTTAGCGGGAAAGTAAGCCATGGTATCAAAACTGAGCACCGGTTTAAGGGTATAACTCATCACATAGGTCAGCCTGTGTTTCGGATGGTCCTTGAGATACCGATTGAGCTGGGCCCGGTAGAATCCGTATCCTGATGGGTGACCATAGTATTCGTGGTGATACCCGGCTATCAGCGATACTTCCACGGGATAGAGTGTCTTGTTCGTGATCGAGAGATAACCCTGTTTTACATGGTCCACTATCCTGTCCCTGTCGTATCCTTCGTTGCCTTCGTGATAATCGATATCCTTGGCTTTGCCCACATCATGCAGGAGAAAGCCGGTGGCAAATCTGTGGATCTGCTGAAGAGAGATGGCCTGCATACCGGAATAGAAAACCCGTTCCAGTACTATGTCGTCGGAATGGAGGTTCGACAGCAACTGGACGTAGAAGGGTTTGTATTTTTTCTTGAATTCGATGCGGATCCGGTTGGGAAGACTGGAGTTGAGGATCTTTTTATTGTAATGGAGTAAAAAGGAAACGCTCCTGATATAGGTGCGGGTCATGTGCTGTACAACGGTCCCGTTTGATTTGCTCACGATGGAATCAAAAAGCTCGCCGTGAAAGATATTCTCATCTATAAGAGATGTGGAAGATTTTACCAGTTCTTCGGTCCGGCTTACCATCTCTTTGGAGCGCTGTTTTGCCTCTTCGTCTTCCAGATCCGTCGACTCATCGATGAGGGTCTTGTTGATCAACGAGGCATCCTGAGTAGAATCCGACAGGGCGGAGACTATCTCTAAGGTGTTTTCCTTCTCCTTTGCGATAAGACTGTTTATACGGTCCGCGTGCTCGGTGAGAAGCTCCAGTCTTGTTTTCTGGCTCATCGCGGCGATCTCGTCGAATCTTTCCGCGAAGTTTGTCTGAACAACCTCTTCTTTTGGGGAGAACTGAACATCCTGTTCCTCGGAATCGTAATCCCCGATCAAGGGTGAGTTTGAACCGGAATGTTCCCTTATCTGAGAGACAAAATTGTTGACCCGGTTTGTTTCGAGGAAGAAATCCCAGGATGAATTGGGATTGTTCCAGAATACATGGTTATTATCGTACAGGGCGCGAAAGCTGAGTTTTTTCTTTTTTTTATTTTTCCTGTGCACGCAGAGTACTGCTTCCTCCTCCCTGTTCAGGAGGCGGACGAGCTGCGGATTGAGTCTGATAGCTTCTTCTAAAGGAATATACTGCATGGTCACCTTATAAACAGTAATACAAAAGTTTAGAAAAAAAAATAAAATCATCAATTTCAGTCAAATTGCTGTGCAATAATAAACCTGAATCCCGGTTTTGAAAAGTCTCAATTTAATTCCGGCCATTGTTTTTTTATCCGGCACTGGAAAATTTCGGGAATCTTAAGCTGAGCTTCGTAAGAATCCGTTCAGGTCCAGCCCG
>Ga0272442_10007642_pt1 | contig 13930 bp, 14 predicted proteins | sample SSMForm2O_FD_200262 | JGI IMG/M metagenome (GOLD analysis project Ga0272442, IMG submission 200262) | Marine sediment archaeal communities from Little Sippewissett salt marsh, Falmouth, MA, United States - SSM-Form-2O | ecosystem: Environmental > Aquatic > Marine > Wetlands > Sediment ...
CCGGCTTCAGAATGCTCCGTCCCGAAACAGGCGCTCACTCACCATACACGATGAGCGTCGCCTTCGTATAGACTCCCAGGATCGACAGGATCTCGTGGTCGACGTAGTGGACCTTCGTGAGCCCGCCGTTGCGGGTAGCCGCCTCGAGCGACATGTCGCCCCAGCCGAAGCTCAGCAGGTCTTGCGTGCGCGGCACCACGAGGTTGCTCGCCGAGGCCTTGCCCACCTTCAGGTTCGGCGTGTGCGTCACCCCGCCTTCCTTCCAGCACGGGCAGTAGCTCGGCGCCCGCTGCTGGGTGTAGATGAAGCCGCTCGGCGGCGCAATCCCCACGCGGTGGCTGGTCACGCCACATCCTGGGAGCGACAGGCCCATGGCGCCCACACTGCCGAGCAGCGCCAGAATTCGTAGGACCTTCATTGTGTCATCCCCTGTCAGGAAGTGGCCTGGTCACTCGCCCTTCACGATCGTCGTGAACTCCTGGTAGACGCCTAGGATGTTCACGAACCGGTAGTCGACGTGCTTGATCTGGCCAATCGCCCCTGCACGGGCGGCGGCGTCGATCGAGCAGTCGCCCCAACCGACCATCCCGAGCACCGCAGCGGCCGACGCTTGGCCTTGCTTCGTGCCCGTCTCGCGCCCGCCGAACATGGGCGCCTTCTGATCGTTGTAGAACGCCCCGCGCGGCGGGATAACGGGCGCCATCGCGCACCCCGCCACCGCAACGGTCACCACCAACACCACCAGCACACGCAGCATTCTCACGGTCCGTCCTCCTCTCCAGCCCAGTTGGATGGAACAGCCCCGTCCCGCTCGCCGCTCATCTTACCGGCCCCCGGGCGCCGTGTCAACGCACTCCGCGAGGCTCCCCCGCCGTGGGGCCGGGGCGCGAGCGCGCTCGAGAAGTGGGCTTGCATGGCGCCGACGGGAGCCTACAATCATCGGGAGCATTGCGTCCCCATCCTCGATCCCACAACGGAGCCGGGTGAGCAACCGATGACAATCCGCACCATGGTGTTCGGCGTCGCCTGGGCATTGCTGAGTCTGGTCGGCTGTGGCGAAGCGGACAAGACCGCACCCGAGGCGAAGGCGCCGCCTGTCGGCGCCACGGCATCGCCGAAAGTCGTCCCGCTCGCGCTGCCAGGCAAGCCCGCGATCGTGATGCAGCCCTCGGCGCGCGGCGCACTGCCCGCCGAAGCCACCGCGGCCGCGCAGAAGGGCGACGCGGCGACCCTCGAGCGCCTGCTCGCCGATCACCCCGAGATCGCCACCCTCGCCGGACCGCGCAAGGACACCCTGCTCCACAAGGCTGCCGCACGCGGACACCTGCCCGTCGTCAAGCTCCTCCTCGCCCGCAAGGCCGACCCCAATGCCGTGAACGTGGACGGGTGCACCCCCGTCTACTGGACGGTCAACTTCGCGCACCCGGAGATCCTGGAGCTTCTCCTCACCCACGGCGGCAACCCGAACGTGCGGACCGTGCGGGGCAAGATCCCGCTGCACGAGGCGGTGAACTCCACGAAGGACCCCGCCGAGCATCCTCGCCGCAAGCGGGTGCTCGAGCTTCTCCTCGCCCACAAGGCCGAGGTCGACCTCCGCAACCACGACCAGGAGACCGCTCTGCACGTCGCCGCACGCCGGGGGCACAAGGGAGCCGTCGCAATGCTCCTGGCTGCCGGAGCCGACGTGAACGCCAGGAACACGTTCCGCTCCACGCCCCTCGACCTGGCGAAGCGTGCCCGCACCGGCGCGGCCGCCAAACTCCTGGCCGAGCACGGCGGGGTGAGCGGCCACGTCAAGCGACGCAAGCCGGCGTCCTGACCGCCGCGCCCGCCCGACCCTGTTGACGCCGCTCACCCGCCCGCGCTATCATTCGGCGGGGAGGGCAAGGAGACATCCGCCGTGGGGCTGCACGACAGCGATACCGTGCGAGTGGCACCCCCCGCTCGCCGCGTGCCCAGCGCCCTGTTGAGCGCCGCCGTGGCCATCGTCGTCCTCGGCTGCATCGCCGGCGTCGTGGCTATCGTCACCTCGCCCGGCCTGCGGCAGCGCCTGCTCGCCGTGCACGCGCCGCTCGTTTCCGTCGCGATCGAGTCGACGCCCTCCGGCGCCCAGGCCTTCATCGACGACGAGCCCGCCGGCACCACGCCCCTCGAGGCACGCGTGGCGCCGGGACGCCACTCGGTGCGCCTCGTGCACCCCGATTGCGAGCCGTGGCGAGGCGACATCGAGACGGCGAGCACCCACACCCTCAAGGCCACCCTGCGGCCGCTCGAGCTGGCCACCCTCATCGTCGAGTCCGTGCCCGGGGGCGCCGACGTGTTCGTCGACGGCGGCCACCACGGCGCCACCCCCGTCCACCTCGACGGCATCGAGCCGGACACGTATACCGTGCGCATCGCCGACGAGCCGATCTACCAGGCCGTGACGCACCGCGTGGAACTCAAGCCCCGCGAGACACGCCGCCTCAGCGTCCGCCTCGACTCGAAGCTCGAATCCCTCTACCGAGGCCGCATCCGCAAGCAGCCCGCGAAGCTCACCAGCTACATCGAGCTCCTCCACCACTACCTCGAGGTCGACAGGAACCAGCAGGCCGTCGTCCTCGCCACCCAGACCGTGAAGATGATCGGCCGGGCCGAGGCCACGGCCATCGAGCACGCCCAGTTCCAGACCCAGCTCGAAGCCGTGTGCCGCTGGCGTGCCCGCTGGGTGAGCCAAGCTGCCAGGGAGGCGCTGTTCGCGGCCCTCCTCGCACGCTTCCGCGCCCTGGCCACCGCCGCTCCCAGCGCACCGGCCAACTACCTGCCCATCGCCACACTCCTGGAGAAGAGCGGCCGGTTCGATACCCTCCTGGCCGCCTGCGACAACCTGGCCAAGACCGTCCCCGCCGCCGCACTCCTCCACGTCCACATCGCACAGGCCTACCTCGGGCAGGGTGAGCTGGCCGCCGCGACCTCGCTCCTCCAGCACGCCGTCCAACTCCAGCCCAACTCCTTCCAGGCCCACGGCCTCCTCGGCCTCGCCTACCACCGCGCCGAGCGACTCGACGACGCGCTCGCCCAATACCAGGCCGCCGACAAGCTGGCGGCCAGCGCGCCCCCCGCGCTCCGCACCCCCTTCCACACCCAGGTGGCACGCCTCTACGCCGACCGCGGCGACATGGCCGCCGCCGTCGCACGCTTCGACAAGGCGCTCGGCCTCGACGCCCCCGCCGCCCAGGCCGCAAAGCCCACCGACGGCCTCGTCCTCCACTACCCCTTCGACAAGGATGCCGCCGACGCCAGCGGCAAGAACCACCACGGCCAGGCCCACGGAGCCAAGCTCGTGGCGGGCGGCAGGCTCGGAGGCGCCTTCGCATTCGACGGCGCGAAGGACTATGTGGCCATCCCCGTCGCCGCCACGCAGGGGCTCGCCACCTGGACCCTCGCCCTCTGGGTCAAGACCACCCAGACGAGCACCGCAAGCCGCAGCAGCTACTGGAGCCAGCCCACACTCGTCGGCGTCGCCTCCGCCGGCTACGGCTCGGGCGACCTTGGCCTCGCCCTCCGAGGCGGCAACGTGGCCTACTTCCACGGCCTCACCCCCAACGGGGCGGATATGATCTGGGCATCCGCCGTGTCGGCCGCCGACGGCAAGTGGCACCACATTGCGATGGTGAATGCCGGCCCGATGGTGCTCGTCTACATCGACGGCAAGCTCGCCCGCGGCAAAGCCTCCACCACGGGCGCCGGCACCGCGACCCTCGGCCTTGTGCCCGACACCTCGGCGGGCGCTCCCATCGGGCAGGCCGGCCTCCTCGTCGGCGCCTGCAACGCCGCCTTCGGCCGCATGCGCCCCGCCTGCTTCTACCGCGGCCTCATCGACGACCTGCGCCTGTGGAACCGCCCCCTCCGCTCCACCCACATTGCCGCCCTCGCCACGGGTAAGTAGCCCCCTCGCCGAGCCGGCCCCACGGCCCATCGCCCATGCCACATCACCGCCTGCCCTCCTGCATCGAAGGCGATTCCCGAGTGCCGTGGGAGCTGAATCCCGAATGGGCTTGACGTGTTCTCAAATTATCGTATAATCTGATTACATGATAAAGGAACGTGGCATGGGCAACCCCATATCGGTGACAGAGCTGGTCCGGAACTTCTCCGACTATCTGAACAGGGTGACGTATCGCGGCGAGCGCTTCACTGTGCTGCGTGGCCGCAGAGTCGTGGCTGAGCTTGGCCCCGCACCGACCGGCGTGAGTGCCAAGGAGCTCCCGGACGTCCTCCGCTCTCTGCCCCACTTGACGCCTGATGAGGCCGAGGCGTTCGAGCGGGATATCGAGGACGCCCGAGCCAGGCTATCGATTGAAGGGGTCAGAGACCCTTGGGAATCCTGATCGACGCGAGTGTGCTCATCGGCATCGAGCGGGGGCAGTTGGGCATCGATGAGGGCGTCGCGGGCCTGAGTGATGAGGACGATTGCCTCATCTCGGCGATCACCGCGAGCGAGCTTCTCGTCGGCGTGCACAGGGCGAAGGGTAGCCGCAGGCGCTCGCGGCGAGCCGCGTTCGTCGAGTACGTCCTTCGGCGTTTCCCCGTGCTTCCCATCGACGTCCAGACGGCCCGCATCCATGCCCGCGTGTGGGCGGAACTCCAGTCGCGGGGAAGAATGATCGGCGCTCACGACCTGTGGCTCGCCGCAACTTGCATCGCTTACGGTCACATACTGGCCACGGGAAACGTGCGGGAGTTCTCCCGCGTGCCAGGCCTGGATCTCCACATTTGGCCAGCGAAATAACCGCGAAGCAGCGGGCCGCGTCGCGACGCTTGTGGCGGGAGCCGGTCGCTCAACCCGACCCCGCCTGCCCGCTGCCACTCGGGGCGCGCACGTCGTCAGTACGTCTCCTTCCTCCCATCCCGCTCGGGCACCACGTAGCGGGCGAACCACTTCTCGAGCTCCGAGCGCAGCTCCCCGATGCGCGCGGCCTGGGCCGGGTCGCCCGCCAGGTTGCGCCGCTCGTCGGGGTCGTTGGCCATGTCGAAGAGCTCCGGCGGGCCGTCGGGATAGCGGTCGACATACTTCCAGTCCTTCGTGCGGATCATGCGGACGGGGCCATACTCGTCGTAGACCACCACCACCTCGTGACCGCCCATCGACTCCCCCCGCCACAGCGGCGCACAGCTCCGGCCAGGCAGGTTCGGCTCTTCGGGCACCGGCAGGCCCAGGTAGTCGAGCAGCGTCGGCATGAAGTCGTACGCCGTCGTCATCGCCGTCTCCACGCGGCCCGCGGGCACGTGGCCCGGGTGGCTGAGCACGAAGGGCACCTTGATGGAATTCTCGTACATGTTGCGAGGCCGCGTGCCGTTGCCCTTGCCCCAGAAGCCGTGGTGGCCGCACGAGAAGCCGTTGTCGCTCGTGAAGACCACCAGCGTGTTCTCCCGCAGGCCAAGCGCCTCGATGCGGTCCAGGATGGCCACCACGCCGCGGTCCATCGCCGTCACCGCCGCGAAATAGCCCTTGAGCATCTCCCTGTTCCCCAGGCAGTTGTCCGTAAGCCCGATCGCCCACGGGTGGCGCGGCTCCTGCGGACAGCTCTCGAACGGGCAGTCGTCGTAGGAATCCACGATATCCTGCGGATGCCCCGTCCACGGACTGTGCGGAGCCGTGTAGTGCACGCTCAGGTAGAACCGCTCGGCGTGGTGTGCGTCCAGGAACTTCAGGGCCTCGTCCGTGATCACATCCGTGATGTAGCCCTTCTCGATGATGCGCTGGCCGTCGCGGACCACCGGCGCCGCGTTGTAGTCCCCGCCGCCCGTCTGGTGCACGTACCACGAGCTGAAGCCGTGTTGCGGCGTCTCGCTCGCCCCCATGTGCCACTTGCCGCTGATGCCGCACGTATAGCCCTGCGCCGCGAGCACATCCGTGTAGGCCACCTCGTCGCGCAGATACTCGATCGAGTCGGGCGCGCAGTTGCCCTTGCTCACCCACTCGTGGATGCCGTGTTGCGACGGGATCCGCCCCGTCAGATACGTCGCGCGGCTCGGTGAGCACACCGGCGTAGCCACGAAGAAGTTCGCCAGCCGCGTGCCCGTTGCCGCGATGCGGTCGATGCCCGGCGTGCGGATCTCCGAGTTCCCGCAGCAGCTCGCAGCCCACGGACCCTGGTCGTCGGTCAGGATGAACACCACGTTCGGTCGCTCGTCTGCCATCGGCTTCAGCTCCTCCTGGGCGGCGGGGTCGGGATGGACGTGCCGCCCGAGCATAGCCGGCGCAGCCACCGTATGCAAGGCAGGCAGCCGGGTCACACCGCGGCCCCCTGGGCCACCCTCCACGCCCCTCCTGTCACGCGTCACGCATCATCTTCCCGATCTCGCCCTCGATCTCGATCTCCCTCTTCCCCACACAGATGTCCCGACCCCCTGCCAGAACACCCGGCGCCAGGGAAGCCAGGATCGCCCCTTCTTCCCTCTCCCCTCGCCCCCCGACCCTCCCCGCCCTCTGTCGCCCCCTCGGGGCTGGGGGAAGGGGAGGGGGGCCGCCCCCCGGCGGCTTCCGCCGCCGGCTATCATCTTCCGCCGCCTCGCGGCTAGCCCGCATTTCTCGCCAGCTCTGGCCGCCAGTGTCCTCCGTACGGCGGATCGCGTGTGCGTCCTTGCCTGAGACGAGAATGGGCGCACTGGGCACGCGCAGGCGGTGTGGGAGCGGGCCCCGGGGCCTGAGCCTATCCCCCGCTCCTTCCGCGAGATGCTGCGCTCACGCCCAGAGCTGGTGAGAACTGCGGGCTAGTCGGGCTCACGGCGCGGCGAAAAGGGCAGAAAGCCCTTGACAAGCAGGGCGCTAACGATATGATGGGCACGGTCGGCATGGGTCTGTGCCATATGTGCCGGCCCGTGGCGACGGCCTCGTTGTGCTCCAGCGAGGAAAGCTCGATCGGGGATGTGTGAGGAGGCCCCGCGAGAACGGGGCGACGTGAACCACAGAGGAGTGGTTACCACGCACGTGCCCGGCGAGAAGACAACTCGGGGGCCGTGACCTCGTTCCTGGGCGCCTCTGTGCGTGCGACGCAGCCTGGCCGGGTGCGCCGGGCACCGTGTCGCAGCTTTCTGCTGCCGCTCTATTCGGAGGAATGAAATGGCGGTTGCTGGCCTTGTTCTCGGTATTGTGGCGATTGTGCTCTCGTTCATCCCGTGCGTGAATCTGTTCGGCTTCATCCCCGCGGTGCTCGGCCTGATCTTCAGCATCATCGGTCTGAGCAAGTCGAAGAAGACCGGCGAGGGCAAGGGGATGTCGGTCGCAGGCCTGATCTGCTCGATCCTCGCGCTCGTGTGGATCCCGATCTACTACTTCATCTTCCTCGCCGCGGCCGGCGCTACCGTCGGCGGGTTCGAGGAAGCCATGAAGAAGGCGGTTGAAGAGGCCGCCAAGGCCGCCAGCAAGACGCCCGCGGTGAAGTAGCCGGCGTCCTGCCCAGAGTACACGCCTTGACCTGGATGTCTGCGGAACCGGCGGGCGGCTCCCCGAGGGCCGTCCGCCGTCCGTCTTCCCCCGCCGGCCGGGGCGACGGTGAGTTGATGCTGCCATGTCCTCCGATGCCTTCCACATCTACTGCCCGTCGTGTGGCACGCGGCTGAAGGCCCAGCCGTCGTGGGCGGGCCGCCAGGCCCGATGTCCCTCGTGCCAGACGCCCATGCTCGTGCCATCGCCGCCGGGTGCACCGCCCGTGCGCCCCGTGGCGCAGTCCGCCGGCGCCCCGCCCGCCCAGGCCGCCTATGGCCCGCAGCCGCCCGTATATGCTCCCGGCTCCGACCCGCCGAGTGCGATCACCGTGGCCCGGGTGATTCTGTTCATCGAGGGCGCCTTTGCCATGCTCGCGGCCGTGGTCATCGGCATCCTCATGGCCGTGGCCACGCAGGCAGGAATCCCCGAGGGGGTCGCGGGGATCATTGCCGGGGTGACGTTCTTCTTCGCGCTGCTCTACTTCTTCGCAGCGTCGGGGCTGCTCAAGGGCCGCCGGGCCCTGGCCACGTTCCTCGCCATTCTCAGCCTGCTCTCCATCCCCGTCGGCACGGTGCTCGGCGTGATCGTGCTCGTGTGCATCTATTCGAGCGAATCCTCGGCGTGGGCACGCCAGCGGCGGCGGCGATGAGCGCGGCCTCCACGAACTCCTCCACCTGCCCAGACGCCTCCCGCCACACCGGGGTGCGCGTGTTCCATCTGGCGGCGTTCGCCGTGATGGCCGCGCTGGCCGTCTTCCTGTCCGAGGCCGAAGTGGCGGAGGATTTCGACGGGATCATCGTCGGCGGCCGGCGCATGCCCTCCTCGTGCGTCGTCCGGCGCATGACGGGCAAGCCCTGCCCCGGCTGTGGCACCACGCGGGCCATGGTGTTGCTCTTCGACGGCCAGGTGCGCGCCGCCGCCGCCGTGCACCCCTCGGCCCCCTGGCTGGGGCTGTGGCTGGTAGTCCAGCTCGCCGTCCGCCTCACCGCGGCAGTGGCTCCCGCACCCTTCCGCCGGCGCTGGCCCCTCGATCTCGCCCTCTCGCTCGCCACCCTCGGCGCGGCCTCGTTCGTGCCCATCATCCTCCGTATGCTCGCCGGCTGAATCCGCGACCCCCGAGCGGCTTCCCCAAACCAGACTATTGTCCGCGATCATGCCCCGCGCTACAATGCGCGTACGAGCCACCGGCCCGCTCGGCCGGCACGGCACGCAGGGGAAGATAGGTCGCCTTCACGAGAGGAGGACGATGATGGACGAGAGAACCGGACTCGTTACGTTCCAGGGCAACCCGCTGACCCTCGTGGGCACCGAGGCGAAGGTGGGCGATGCCGCCCCCGACTTCCAGGTGCTCGACGGCAGCCTGAACCCCGTGACCCTGGCCGACTCCCAGGGCAAGGTGCGCGTGCTCGTCTCCGTGCCCTCGCTCGACACGCCAGTGTGCGACATCGAGGCGCGGACGTTCAACGAGCGGGCGGCCGCGCTCGGCGACGGCGTGGCGGTGCTCGTCATCAGCATGGACCTGCCGTTCGCGCAGGGCCGCTGGTGCGGGGCACACGGCATCGAGAACGTGACCACGCTCTCCGACCATCGCGACGCGTCGTTCGGCGGGGCCTACGGCGTGCTCATCGCGGAGCTGCGGCTGCTGGCGCGCGCCATCTTCGTGGTCGACGCCGAAGGCACCATCCGCTACATCCAGCTCGTCAACGAGGTGACCGAAGAGCCCGACTACGACGCCGTTCTCGAGGCCGTCGGCAAGCTCACCGCCTGACCGCAGCGGGCTGGCCGTGCCTTGGGGGAAGGGAGGCGCTATGGCGTGGCGCTCCGCACCGCTCCTGATCGCGGCGCTGGCTCTCGGGCTGCTCCTGGGGTGTGCGCCGCCTGCGCGCGTCGACCCGCCCGAGACACATGGCGTGCCGGCGGGGGCCGTCGGGCCACAGGCCGACCTGCCCGCGCTCTCGCCCAGCTCCACCCTCGCCGATTATGTCCGCTACGGCGCCCTGTCGAACCCCGGGCTCCTCGCTGCCTTCGATGCCTGGCGAGCGGCGCTCGAGCGCGTGCCCCAGGTCACGTCCCTGCCCGAGCCGCGCCTCACCCTCGGCTACTACCTCCGCCGCGTGGAAACCCGCGTGGGGCCGCAGCGCTTCCGCGTGGGCATCTCGCAGATGCTGCCCTGGCCGGGCAAGCTCCGCCTGGCCGGCGCGGTGGCCGCGGCCGAGGCCGAGGCGGCACGCGAGCGCCTCGAGGCCGCACGCCTCGCTCTTACCTACGAGATCACCGCCGCCTACTGCGAGCTCTATGCACTCGCAAAGGCCATCGCGATCACGGGCGAAAACGTCGAGCTCCTCCGCTACGTCGAGGGCGTGGCCCGCGCCCGCTACCGCGTGGCCACCGCTCAGTATCCCGACGTGGTGCGTGCGCAGGTGGAGCTCGGCAAGCTCCAGGACCAGCTCCAAACACTCGAGGAGCAGCAGCGGCCCCTGGCGGCGCAGCTCAACGCCGCGCTCAACCGCCCGCCCGACGCGCCCCTGCCCCTGCCGTCCGACCTGCCCCGCGAGACGGCTCGCCCCGACCCCGCTCAACTCCGCGCACTGCTCCGCGAGGCGAGCCCAGAGCTCAAAGCACTCCGAGCCCAGATCCAGGCACGCGCCGCCGCCATCGACCTCGCACGCAAGAGCTATTACCCCGACTTCACCGTCGGCCTGAGCGCCATCGAGACGGGCTCGGCGCGCATGCGCACGTCGGACAGCGGGAAGGACGCGGTGGTCGCCGAGGTGGGGATCACCCTGCCCATCTGGCGGGCCAAGTATCGCGCCGCCGAGCGCGAGGCACGCCTGCGCCACAGCAGCGCCACCCACGCGCTCGCCGAGCAGGACAACCGCCTCGTCGCCCGCGTCGAGCGGGCCACCTTCGGCCTCAACGACGCCGAGCGCAAGATCAGCCTCTACCGCGACAGCCTGGTGCCCAAGGCCCAGCAGTCGCTCAAAGCCACTCAGGCCGCATACCAGGCGGGCAAGGCGAGCCTGACCGACGTGATCGACGCCGAGCGCACGCTGCTCGCGTTCCGCCTCGGCCACGAGCGCGCCCTGGCCAGCCGCGCCCAGCGCCTCGCCGAGCTCGACATGCTCGTCGGCCGCCCCGTGCCCCGCAAGCCCGCCAAGCCCAAGGGGTAGGCAGGGGCCGCCAGTTTCAGACGACGACTCCACGGAGGGTCCGCCGATGACCACGTGGAACGAACAGGCCAGATCGATCTTCGTGTGGCTCGCCGCCCACGTGACTGCCATGGTGGTCGTGCTGCTCCTGGCCTTCGCCGCGGGCTTCGTGGTGCGGGGCGTCGTGCGCGGCGCCTCGCCGCGGCCGCCTCACGAGCCGCACGCCCAGCCGTCCGCCGGGACATCCAGGGAGCCCACCCTCTGGACCTGCTCGATGCACCCGACCGTGAAGCAGCCCAAGCCGGGCAAGTGTCCCATCTGCTTCATGGACCTCATCCCGCTCGACCAGGGTGCCGCACAGGAGGGTGAGCGCGCGCTCGCCGTGTCCCCCGCGGCAGCAAAGCTCGCCGAGATCCGCACGAGCCCCGTCGAGCGCCGATTCGTCGACGTCCAGGTGCGCATGGTCGGCAAGGTGGCCTACGACGAGAGCCGCCTGGCCCACATCGCTGCCTGGGTGAGCGGCCGGATCGACCGCCTCTACGTCGATTACACCGGGGTGCCGGTCAAGGCGGGCGAGCACCTCGTCTACCTGTATAGCCCCGACCTCTACGCGGCGCAGGAGGAACTGCTCCAGGCGCTCAAAGTCGTCAAGGAGCTCCGCAACAGCGAGCTCAAGGAGCTTCGCGACACCGCCCAGGCCACGGTGGCGGCGGCGCGCGAGAAGCTGCGGCTCCTCGGGCTCACCGCCGAGCAGATCGCCCAGGCCGAACGCACCGGCAAGGCCCAGGACCACGTGACCATCCACGCCCCCGTGGGCGGCATCGTGGTCCACAAGAACGCCGTCGAGGGCATGTACGTCCAGACGGGCTCCCGCATCTACACCATCGCCGACCTCTCCCGCGTGTGGGTGAAGCTCGACGCCTACGAGAGCGACCTCCCCTGGGTCCACTACGGCCAGCAGGTCGAGTTCGAGACGGAGGCCACCCCCGGCCGCCGCTTCGCCGGCACCGTCTCCTTCATCAACCCCGTGCTCGACGACCGCACGCGCACCGTCACCGTGCGCCTGAACGCCGAGAACCCCGCCGGGCTGCTCAAGCCGGGGATGTTTGTGCGCGCCGTGCTGCGCGCCCGGGTGGCCGACGATGGCCGCGCCATCGCACCCCATCTCGCCGGCAAGTGGACCTGCACGATGCACCCCGAGGTGCTCGACGACGGGCCGGGGCGCTGCCGCGTGTGCCAGATGCCCCTTGTGAGCACCGAGAGCCTGGGCATTGCCGGCCCCGATGCCGAGCCGCGGCCGCCCCTGGTCGTCCCCGCGTCCGCACCCCTCATCACCGGCGAGCGCGCACTCGTCTACGTGCAGCTTCCCGGCACGGAACGGCCCACCTTCGAGGCCCGCGAGATCGTCCTCGGACCGCGAGCCGGCGATTTCTACGTCGTCCGCGCGGGCCAGCTCATCGAGGGCGACCTCGTGGTCACCCAGGGCAACTTCAAGCTCGACAGCGAGCTCCAGATCCGCGCGAAGGCGAGCATGATGAGCGCCACGCCCCGCTCGGGTGCTCCCCCGCCTGCACCGGCGAAGCCTGGACGCTTCGAGACCCCCGAGCCGTTCCGCCAGCAGCTCACGGCACTCCTCGATGCCTACCTGGCCGCCTGGCGCGCCCTCGCCGCCGACAAGGCGGCCGACCCGAAGCCCATCGCGGACGCCCTGGCCGTCGTAGATATGAAGCTCCTCGAGGGCAAGGCCCACGAGGCCTGGATTGGCGACCAGCGCCGCCTCCAGGAGGCCATCGGCGTGTTCACCAGAGCGGAGGATATCACGCGGCAGCGCGAAGCCTTCGACCTGCTCTCCCAGGCCCTGCCGCCCGCCCTCCGGCGGTTCGGCCACTTGGCTCGCAAGCCCATCGCCGAGTTCCGCTGCCCCATGGCCTTCAACGACCGCGGCGCCACCTGGCTTCAGGACTCCGACGACCTTCTCAACCCCTACTTCGGCGCCGCCATGCTCAAGTGCGGGGTGAAGGTCGGGAGGGTCGAGGGTCGGGGGTCGGGGGTCGAGGGGGGAGGGGCGGACAAGCCCGGACCCCATGACCACTGAGGGAGGACGTGCGGTGGCACAACGCGCACTCGCTGAGTTCGGGGCGTACCAGAAGGCCACTGAGCTCTTCCATCTCGTTGTCGACGACATGGGTCCGCTCCGGCGCGATCCGCGCTGCTACAAGCTCGTGTCGCAGCAGGTTGCTGCCGTGGACTCCATCTGCGCCAACATCGAGGAGGGCTACGGCCGACGCTCCACCAGGGAGTATGTGAGGTTCCTCGTGATCGCGCGCGGCTCCGCGCGCGAGGCGCGGGGTCGCTACACACGCATGGCCCACTGGCTCTCCGATGGCGTCGTAGCGGAGCGAGCTGTCCTGTGCGACGAGATCATCGGTATCCTCACCGCCAGCATCGGCAGGCTCCAAGGGGCAAGGACGGGTCGATGAGCGAAACACCACAGCCTCCCACTGACGCCTCGCCGCCTTCCCCCGGCGACCCCTCCCAGGTCGGATCCCCTCGACCCTCGTCCCCCGTTCCTCGACCCTCGACCCTCGACCCTCCCCGCGGCCCCATGGCCGCCTTCCTCGGCTTCTGCCTGCGCAACCGCCTCGTCGTGGCCCTATTCGTGATCTTCGTTGCCGCCTGGGGCGTGCTCGTGGCGCCGTTCGACTGGCACCTGGGCGGCCTGCCGCGCGACCCCGTGCCCGTGGACGCCATCCCGGATATCGGCGAGAACCAGCAGATCGTCTTCACGCCCTGGCCAGGCCGCTCCCCGCAGGACGTCCAGGACCAGATTACCTACCCCCTCACCGTCTCGCTCCTCGGCATCTCCGGCGTGCGCACGGTCCGCAGCGTCTCGATGTTCGGCTTCTCCTCCATCTACGTGATCTTCACCGAGGACGTGGGCTTCGACCAGTCGCGGAACCGCATCGTGGCCAAGCTCAACAGCCTGCCGCCCGATGCCCTGCCCGAGGGGGTGCGGCCCGCCCTCGGCCCCGAGGCCACGGCCCTCGGCCAGGTCTTCTGGTACACCCTCGAGGGCCGCGACCCCGAGGGCAAGCCCACGGGCGGGTGGGATCTCGATGAGCTGCGCTCGATCCAGGACTGGTATCTGCGCTACGACCTCATGGCCGCGCGCGACGCGCAGGGCGGCCAGCCCGTGGCCGAGGTTGCCTCCGTGGGCGGATTCGTCCGCGAGTATCAGGTGGACGTGGATCCCGACGCGATGCGCGCCCACGGCGTGCGGCTCACCGAGGTGTTCGAGGCCGTGCGCCGC
>Ga0272442_10007643_pt1 | contig 13929 bp, 14 predicted proteins | sample SSMForm2O_FD_200262 | JGI IMG/M metagenome (GOLD analysis project Ga0272442, IMG submission 200262) | Marine sediment archaeal communities from Little Sippewissett salt marsh, Falmouth, MA, United States - SSM-Form-2O | ecosystem: Environmental > Aquatic > Marine > Wetlands > Sediment ...
CTGGACGTGTCGGTCAGATGGGCTGACGACGAGCCAGGAGAACGATCATCCCGGTGTGAGATCCAAGTGAGGACGCTCCTGCAAGATGCATGGGCCATCATGTCTCACCACGACTTCTACAAGAACACCGCGTCTCTGCCGGTACTGGCACGCCCGATCTCAGCGCGTTTGAGTCAGTACTTGGAGGCAACTGATGCTTTGGCCGATGATCTGCGGACAGCGATAGAGGCCGTCGTTCAGCCCCCCAATGACCTATCCGAGGACGCGCCTTTGGACCGCGAGGGTATCGCTTTCCTGTATTATTCCGTGTTTGGTGAGAAGCCTCAGGAGTACGGGGTTGAATACCTAGCGCGGAAGGCCAGCGAGTTGGGTATCTCCACAGTCGGCGACGCGCGTAGGGGTCTGAATGAGACTACATTGCGCAGGCTGTCCGAGCTGCACAGGAAGGAGTTCTGGTTCCGACTCGATCCCGTCGAGGGATTCGAGTATGGCTTGCATTGGGTTGTTCGCGGGGAGAAGGCCTTTTCGGACTTCAGGACAAAGCTCAAGGCGGATCGGGCTGAGATCGAGGCGCAAGCAAGGGGGGAGATTCTGGCAGAGCTTCCGGAGACATACGAGGAGTTCCTCGAAGAGCTACAGAAAGGGCTCGTATCCGCTGCTGTGCTCAAGGAACTCGGTGCACTGAGGGAGTGCATCCGGTGTGGAGCAGACATCCTTGACGAGTACGCTCTGGCCGAAGCCGTGGCAGAGCACTACGAGTGCGATGTGGACGATGGCGATATCCTGGGTGCCCTCTCAGAGTATGCTGAGTTCCAGGAAGATCCCCAATGTCACGGCTTCTGCTCATACTGCGGCCATCAGATGTCCAAGGATGATTGATGGCAGATGGACCAGCAAATTGTGACAAGGTAGGATCGTGCCAAGGGGTCGGAGAATGCGGAGCATTTTCGATCAGTATGACGCGCCTGAGAACCGGCTGACCCATGCGTTGGGCTGCTGCCTGGAGCGCGACCGCCGCCTACTGCGTGCCTTCATCCGGTGGGCAACGGGAAGAGGCCAACTCCCGGGCGGGGAGCTTGCCGTGCTCGAACAGCAGGTTCCCGGCACGCCGGTGGCCGCCGGGGAGAACGAGGAAGCCGGCCTGCCGGACCTGTGGATTCACGATCCGGACACGTGGTCGCTGGTCGTCGAGAGCAAGGTCAAAGCGAAGATCTCTCCAGCACAACTCCACCGCCACCGCAGGACGGCCCAGCGCAATGGGTTCACGGACATCACATTGCTCGTCATCGCGCCGAGGATCCCAGCCCACCGCATGGACCACGTGGTGTACCACACGTGGCCCCAGGTGTACGTCTGGATGCGGCGCCAGGCTCGGAACTCGGAATGGGCGGCGTGCATGGCGGAGTACATGGAGATCGCGGAGGCGCGCATGACAGCGGAAGGCTACTTGGGCGATCAGCCCCTGACGGAGTTCGACGGGATCCCGTTCGGACCGGACCATCCGTACGCATACCGTGAGGCCAAGCGCGTGCTGGAGCTTGCGATGGACGAACTCCAGAAGCGCCCTGACCTCAAGAAGCTCGGCATGGACCCCTCCGGCGACAGGCGGCCAGCGATTACGGGGCGAGAAGGCGCGGGCGTGTGGGACTTTCTGCCGCTCAAAGAGACGAAGGTCAGGGGGAACTTCACGTCGTGCCCGCACCTGACGCTCAGCATCCAGACGCCGCGGACAATCGTGATCGTCACGTTGCCCAACGCCGTGCCCGCCCCGATGCGCGGTAACCTCACGTCGCTGGGCATCGAGGGCTTCGCCAATCTCATGGGCCGAGTCGAAAAGGGCGTGTCGAAGGCCATCAGCCCCATTGAGAATGCCTTCCCATTCGTCGAGGCCATCCAGCGGCACTACCCGTCGCAGAGATCCCCGGCCGTTACGGACGCCCGGCTGGAGTTCGACCTGAGGACGATGGAGGGTAGCGACGAGGATCATGTCAAGATGCAACGGCAGTGGCTGGAGGCCGTCTTCGAGGTGCTCAGCGCCAAGAAGTCCAACTTCCAGCTAGGTGTCGGTGCGGCCCTGCCGTACGGGGACAAGCGTATGCGTTCCCGGGGCGTTCTGGATGTGATGGCCGGCGTCTGGCTGGGCTGCAAGCCGTGGCTGGACACGATCCTGCGCAAGCCGTAGTCGCCCTCGCGGCACCCGTAACATGACATGCTTGGGAGGAGAGGCGAACGATGTTCCGCCTGGAACTCGACGTGTCGCTGTACTTCATCCCGCCCATGGACGAACACGGTGGGGGGATCATGCTGACGCGCACGCTGGAACTGCCGTTTGCCCCGACACCGGGACTGATTGTCTACGGCAAGTCTCTCGAGGAGTGCCCTGAGCCAGTCGGCTTCAAACTGGACGATCTGATCTGGGACATGGACAGGGAGGTGTTCCTGGCAAGCTCAAGGATGATCAACGCGGGGCTCCCAATCGCCCTCATTCCAGAGGAGCTGCGGTCATGGGTGGATCGCGGCTGGCGGCTCGGGAGCTACAAGGATGTATACGCACAACCGGGAGAACCGGAAGACGAACCGGGGGAGCCGTCGGTTGATGGCGACGAGGACGAGTGGGAGATGATGGAGCGATGGCCCACCATGGGCTTGCGTGCCCGTCCCAGGGAGTTCAACAAGACGTTGCGTGCCCTCGTCCGCGAGATGGCAACCGTCCTCAACAACGAGAACATCGCCTACGCCATCGACAAAACAAAGCGGTTCTTCGACGAGGCTGAATTGAAGGGCAACAGCTCGCCAGCCGCGAAGCGGTATCACGATGCGCTCACCGAGTACTTCGAGATGCCCTCCGAGGAGCGGTTGGACTGGCGAGATCACGTCATGAAGAAGTACCCCCGCTTGGACAGGATCGTCGCGGCGTTGTAGCCTTAGCCGACCTCGGCAATCTTGCGCAGCCTGTGCCATTCGGCGCGTTGTGTCCGCCAGTCAGTGATCGCCGTCAACAGCCGCAGCATCCGCTCGTGGATCGGGTCGCGCCCGGACGTGACCTCCGGCAGAAACAGCAACTCCTCCTGGATATCAGGCGCCAAGTGCAGCAGGTTCATGATCTGCGTCATGCGCGGCTGGGTGACGTGGGCCAGACGGGCCAGCTCCGACATGTCGCGCACGGTGCCGTCTCGGATGAGGTCGTCGAACCGGATGGCCAGGGCCATCAGCTTCGCGATGCGCGGGACCCGGCCCGTGCCTACCGTTTGGGGGGCCGGCTTCGTCCGCGACAGCCGCTTGCGCCCAGACGGGCCGTTCGACAGGAACACCTTCTTCGTCACGGTGATCATGCGGCTTCCTCCTGCTGCTGGCCGTCGGACAGGGACTTGATGCCCGACGGGTGGAACGTGATGGAGATGCTGCTCTCGGCGGCGTCGTAGTCGACCCGTGCGATCAGCAGCCGGAGCACCTCGGCCTGTTCCCGCGGGCTCAAGGCGCCCCAGACGTTGTCGAAGTCCTCGAACGCCGCCTTCAGCTTGGCCTCGTCGATCCGTTCGCGGGTCAAGGCGTCCTTCTTCTTCCGCAGCTCCGCCAGTTGCGTCTCGGCGCGCTGGACGCGCTCGGCAAGGTCGGCGATCCGGGCGACCTTGGCGCCGGAGGCCGGGCCCTTCGCCGCGAGGCGGCGGATCTCGGCGTCGTCGCGGCGGAGCTGGCGCTCGATGTCGCGGCACTCGACGTCCAGGCGAGACGTCTCGGCTTCGGTGTGCTGGCTGGCCTGCTGGAGCACGTCGGCTAGGAGGTCGGCGTCCTGGCCGATGCATCGGATCTGGCCCACCACGACCCGCTCGATCTCGCCAGCTGGCAGGGACTTCGACGGACACGCGTCGTGGCCGCTCTTGATGGCGTGCGTGCAGGTGTAGTAGCGGTAGCGCTTGCTGCCCCGGCCGGTAAAGGTGTGGACCATTGTCCTCCCGCAGGCCTTGCAGTACAGCAGGCGCTTCAACAGGGCGCCGTGGCGGTTGCGGACCTCGACGCCGCCGGTCCGCCCATTGTGCTGGAGCAGGGCCTGGACCTTCTGGAACTGCTTGGCCGGCACGATAGCCTCGTGCTCGCCGTCGTAGAGCTCGGACTTGTGCTTGATCTTACCGGCGTAGATGGGATTGGTCAGCAGGCCGTGCAGGTTGCACTTGTTGAAGGGCTTCCCGCCCTTGGCCTTGCCCGACCGGGTCGTCCAGGCCTTGTTGCACCAGCCACGCTTCTCCAGTTCCTGCACCACTGGCAGGAGGGAGCCGAGCTTCAGGTACAGGGAGAAGATCTCCCGCACGCGGGGGGCCTCGTCGGCGTTGATGACGAGCTTCGGGCTGGGGCCCGAGCGGTCCACATCGTAGCCCAGCACCGGGATACCGCCGGCCCACTTGCCCTTGCGGCGCTGGGCGGCGATCTTGTCCCGGATGCGCTCGCCGATGATCTCCCGCTCGAATTGCGCGAACGACAGCAGGATGTTCAGCGTCAGCCGGCCCATGCTGCTGGTGGTGTCGAAGTTCTGCGTCACGCTGACGAAGCTGACCTTGTGCTTGTCGAACAGGGAGATCAGCCCGGCGAAGTCCATCAACGATCGACTCAGGCGGTCCACCTTGTAGACCACCACGCAGTCGATCTTCCCGGCCGCTATGTCCGCCAGCAAACGCGCCATCGCCGGGCGGTCCATGTTGCCACCGGTGAACCCGCCGTCGTCGTATTGCTCCGGCAGGCACACCCAGCCCCCGGACTTCTGACTGGCGATGTACGCCTCGCCCGCCTCGCGCTGGGCGTCCAGCGAGTTGAACTCCTGCTCCAGGCCCTCTTCGCTGCTCTTGCGGGTGTAGATGGCACAGCGAACCGCCGGTGCCGTCACCTTGGTCGTCTTCGCGGCAATCATCGCTTGCCCCCCAGGCGGAAGAACCGGAAGCCGTTGATGTGCGAGCCGGTGATCGCCTTGGCCACCGCCGAGAGCGTCCTGAACCGCTGGCCCTCGTACTCGAAGCCGTCGGCCAGGACCACGACCTGGAGCGTTCGCCCCTTGTACCGCCTGGTGATGGCCGCATCCACCGCCGGTAGCCGGGGGTCGCGGTCGCCAGCAACCGGCGCGGTGCGGGGCCCCGGCGCGGGCTCGGCATCGAGTCCTCGCTTGGGCGGCATCAGCCGCACGTCCGCGTCGTCGGCCAGTTCCGCCGCCCGTCGGCGCGCCCGCTCGGACAGGTCGCCCTCGGCGTTGGCCTGGAGCCGCCAGGCGATCTTGCGGATCAGGTACGCCCGGTGCCGCGTCTGCACCGGTTGGCGGGTCAGCGCGGCGTATCGCTCCACCAACTCGCCCGTCGTAAGTCTCTCCATCGCCGCCAGTTCCGCCTTGATGTTCATGCCCACCGTCCTTTCTCTGGGTCTCTCGGGCCATAACCGCCCGAACCAGCGGACACACAGGGCCTCGAACCGTCGCCGGGGCCAAGGCAATTCTGCGGGGAACGGGCAGATTCCTGGGCGACGGTACATGCCGCCATGCGGCGGTAGCGAAGGACGCCCTTGGCCAAAATGGCGGCGACGGCTTGCCGGCGACGCATGGGCGTGAGGTCGGTTGCGGGGGTGCTCTTGGTCATCGGCAACATCTCCCAACGCACGTCGAAGGTGCGTGCGCTGGGTTATGTATGCCGTGGCGCCCAGAGCTGCCCGGTCGTCAGGCGGCAAAGCCCTCTTGGCCGTGAGAGTTCAGAATTTCGGCACGGCGCACTGTTGCCTCTTCCCGTTGCCCGTGCTATGCTTATCCCAGTTGCTCGGATGCCAGGAGATGGGGTATGGGCATAGCGCTGGATCAGATCTTGGATTTGGTGGGGAAGCTGGACGACGCAGAGGGCGGCGACACCCCGCGGGAACGATTTCGCAGATTCCTGGCGGCCAATGTCACCGATGCCGGACAGGCTCGCGACCACATCGAGGAATGCCTTCGGAAGTCCGGCGACCAGTACAACCGCGCCCTCCAGGACCTCGTCAACTACGTCGGCCGGTTGATGGAGTTCCAGGTCGCCTATGGTCGGTATCAGGGCGTCGTGGGGCAGATCGGGTTCGACGGCCATTGGGAGTCGCCGACCGGGTTCCATCTTGTCGTAGAGGTCAAGACGACCGAGGTGTATGCGATCAAAGCCGCCACGCTCGTGGGCTACGTGGATAGCCTGATCTCCGAGAAGCAGATCCCGAGTTGGGATCAGGCGATGGGGCTCTACGTGGTGGGGCGCCCGGACCCGGAAGTTCGGCAGCTCGAGAACGCCATCGTTGCGGAGAAACGGACGGCACAGCTGCGAGTCATATCGGTCGAGTCTCTGCTCTCCTTGGCGGAGATGATGAACGAGTATGACGTGAACCACGAAGACATCCTGGCTGTGCTCCGCCCCTCTGGACCTCAGATCGATCCGCTGATCGACCTGATGGCTCGTCTCGTGGCCGAGGAAAAGGGGGACAAGACGGGGCCGGCAGAGCCTGCGCCCCCCGAAGAGCCATCCCAAGGGGTGGCGGCATACTGGCTCACGCCCGTCAAGGCAGATGAGAAGCAGACCGCCGAGGAGATCATCCAGACCTTGGTGGGGCGCGAGAAGGTATACGCCTACGCCAAGAGGACCCCGGGCCGCAAGTTCCTCAAGCTGGGAGACCGGATCTGCTTCTACGCGACCGGGAAGGGGGTTGTGGCACATGCGACGGTCAAGACCAAGCCGACAGAGAGGCGCCATCCGAAGGTGAAGGACCCCAAGAAGTACTGCTGGGTCTTCGATCTGGACAACGTGTCGCTCTACCTCAACAGACCCCTCGTGCTCGACGCATCACTTCGCGCCAAGCTCGAAGCGTTCAGACAACGAGACCCCGACAAGTCGTGGTCTTGGTTCGTGCAGGCAACTAGGAAGGTCGACGAGCGCGACTTCGCAACCCTAACAAGGAGCTAGCCACTAGGCTGCCAGACGATGAATTGCTGCGCCACCAACCAGATCGCTGTCCATGCCTGCCGCCGTGGTGCCCAGGGATCTGCTCGCGCTTGGACCCCCATAGAATCCCTGCCGGTACAGGGAGCCACAGTGGTTAGGACCGACAAAGGGGATTCTGACGGGATTCTGGAAGTATCTATCGAGCCGGATACGGGTCGATCACGGCAGCGCTCCGTCGGCACCCCGACGCTTCCTCGGCGAGGATTGCTGCGGCATCCTACTGCCGCACCGCGCGCTTCCCATCCAGACCCAGCGTGCCCATCTCCCGAGGGCATTCGATCGCGGTGTTGGGTAATCTATGCGGAGTTCCGCCAATATGCACGTGCTTCCGTTGCACCGACCGGCAGCGGCATCTCCGCAAGGCGGGGCTCGCCTGATCCAGGGCGTTCACCCGAGATTACCTTCCCAGCTCCGTCGACCGCGCTGCTTGCCCTGAGGAGGCCCCGGAACCCCTCTCGGGCCTTGCACCCGGGCTCGCCCTGGCGCATTCTGCTGTTGTTTCGGACTGCCCTAGCCATTCCTCGGCTGCTTCTCCGAGTGCCAGTCGGAAGTCTGGACGGATCGCCGCCCAACGGGTATTGTATCTCTCGAAGTTGGCGTCGACGCTGTCATGTAGCGGGATGAGCTCAAGCGTGAGGTGAAAGAGATGATCAATCACGAAGCCTTCGTTCAGCGGCTCGTCGAGGAGTTGAAGCAGTATCCCGTGTTCTCCAAGTACTGGTCGGCGGAACTCACCCAGCACTTACCGCGAGAACTGACGCTTGTACGTGTTCCAGGGGAGTACATCAGTATCTACCGCTGCGAGCTTGCGGTCGACCTCAAACCGGCACAGGACCTGCCAGGGCTGGCGGCTACTCGTGCTCGTCTGAAGCTCGTGGTGGCGTCCACCACACCAACCGTTGAATACGAGAAGCTACTGGACCCGGACGGCATGCCCAGTGACGGCGAGAGACAGGCCGTGTGTGCCATCGCCACAATCTTCGGTGCGTCTGGATGCCAGCTAGCTGAGTACCAGAAGACGCTTTGGAGTTCCGCCGAGCCGAGCGTGACGGGAGACCCGAAGTACTGCTGACGTGTCCCAGGTCCTCTCGATAAACAAGGCAGCACGGGACCCCACCATCCACGGAGAACGCAATGCGCATCGAACTGGCAGACTCGCAAGGCATCTGGATCGAGATAGACGAAGGCCCAGCCGGCGAGGGCGAACGAGAAATCGGTGTTCGCGAGAAGCTCTCTGAGGCGATCTCGGCCGCCGACATCTCCCAGGCCATCTCCGGCTTTGCCGCGAACCTTAGGACTCAGCTGGCGAAGCTCGGCGTGGCGAAGACGACCATTGAGTTCGGGGTAAGCTTTGCCATCGAGTCTGGCAAGCTGATCAACATCATCGCCAAGGGCATGGCTTCGTCCTCTATCAAGGTAACACTTGAATGGCAGACCGCTTAGGAGAGCCCCCCCGTTTTGACCCTGTTGCCGAGGCTATCGTGGAGGTCAACCGCAACGGCGCCTTCTCCGGAACGGGCTTTTTCGTTCTCCCTGACGGACATCTTCTGACATGCGCACACGTCGCGTTTGGGGGCACTGCCGGCATCCCTCACCCCGACGCGAAGGTAACGGTTCGCTTCAGAGGAAATGACTATAGTGCTCGGTTTCTCCCGGAGTGCTCAGATGTCATGAGAGACATTGCGTGCTTCCACATAGCGACAGCCGGCATGGTGCCGTTTCCCCTCCTCGGAACCGAGGTAGCCACTTCGGACCGCTTCCTCATCTACGGTTTCCAGCGTCACCGAGATGGGTATAGGCGCTACCCTGTCACCGGTGTGTTCGCTGGTCCAACGACCCAGAACATCGGCGATCATGACTTTTCGGACTCCCAGGATCTCCTGGTTCTGAACTCGCCTAATATGGAGGCCGGTCTCAGCGGCTCGCCGGTCCTGAATATCCGAACTCAACGAGTCGTAGGCATGGCGAAACGTCAGTTCTTTGAGCGCGGTGTTCTGGTCGGCGGATACGCGATACCTACGTCATCGCTTTGCGCGTCCTTCCCTGACCTCATGTCACGGAACGCCTCTGCCGGCTTTACTTCGCTCTCGTTCCCACCGGAGGAATTGCTTCGGGACTTGGTGGCGCACAACTGCATATCTTCGCTTGAGCGACACAATGCGAGATCCGTCTATCGACTTACCCGTGCTTTCTGGACAAACGTGTCTATCCGGCCCGACGAGGTGATTGCACGGCCGGAGGTTCTGCGTCGCCTGGCCTTGGCGGTGGGGAAATTCGTTGTGCCCGACTGCAACGCAATTGTTGATCTGCGGGTGTTCGGCTATGATGAGCGGCGAGAGCAGCAACTGGTGCGCGAGATAGCGCGAGAGCTCTCCCTCCCCATTGGGGACATTTCTTTCTCGCAGGCACAGGCTGTGATCCTCCCGACGCTCCGCCCGAAGCTGATCAACGCCTTGCAGACATACGCCAGCGCGATCCGGCGCGCAGTGATTATTCTTGGGCCCTCCCGCTCTGAGTCCCAGCGAGTCCTCCACGAGTATGGCAACACGCTAGACCTTGTGCTATCGACGGACGACCTGGACGCTCTAGACGAATCAAGTCGATGGAGGATGATCAATGGGTGAGCTGTCGGAGGCCTTGGCCCTTCTCAGGACACGTGCCTTGACAGCCCAGGTCAGGGGACGATTCCTTCTATCAACAGCGGACCTTAGCGACTTCTGGATAGACATAAATGAGTTCCTAGCCAACGACGTGGTCGCCGCGATGAGCGTCGTTCTGGGGAGCTTTCTCTCCAACTGCTTAAAGCATTACGGGCCGCTTAGCATAGCGATTCCTATGTACACCGACGCTTCAGAGAAGACGTTTCCGCTTCGTCTTGTCGTCGACGGGGCCATTCAGAACGCTTCCGATCCCGATGCACTGAATACTGTTCTCGTTTCACAGGAAACAGGAACGGAAGCTTTTTGTCTCGATCGCCCCCCGGGACGGCCTGCGGTTGTGGTCGTTGGTGTGTCTGTCCACCTAACCATGCTCCTCGGCGTGATTGCGGCACTCCAGCGGAGCTGCTCAGACATCGTGGGAGTCTTTGCGTTTATCTGTCGCGAAAAGACCTCACTCGAACGACTTCGGACGTTGGGCATACCATTCGTCGCCCCCCTTGTCGCACGGTGGAATGACGGTGCCGTCTTCACGGCCGGTGACCTCCATGCGCTTCACGATCCGTCATATGGCTATGTTGCCGAATCACGATACCTGCTTTTCGGAGACGACCATGGACACCGACAGAACACATCTTGAGCAACTTATCAGGGCGCGAGCGTTCTTAAAGCAGTGTCTTCGCGATTATCTCTACCAAAATGACTGGTTGGAGGTAACAGTGAGCACTATCACCTCACTAACCGGGGCTTGCGAGACTATAGCTACCGTGTTCATACTCCCATATTTTGGAGGAAGGGCGCATCTTGCCCAGACCGGGCAACTTCAACTTGAAATGCTCGTCAAAAGGCTGAAGACCAAGGTGTGGACATGCGACAGGAGCTTCCGCGCCGAGCCTAGGATAACGCCACGCCATTTGACGGAGTTCACTCTGTTTGAACTCGAAGCTCCCCGGTTCACATTGGCGGACATTTGCGCCACACAGGAAGCGATAATGGCCCATTGCATCGAATGCATTAACCAGCGCGCTCGCGGTGTTCCTCGGCTCCTTTCCCAGAGGCGCGCGTACCTAGATAAAATCACCTTCCCCCTTCCAGTATGCGAATATGCCGATGCGATCGGTCTCCTGCGAGAGCAGGGCCATTGTGTGGAAGACGGCGCAAATCTTGGCATGAGCGAGGAAACTGCGTTGCTGCGCTATTACGGCGGTAAGCCGTTCTTCGTCGTACACTATCCGTCGGATATCAAGTACTTCAACATGAAGCGCGGGCCGGACGGGGAGACAGTTCACAGCGTTGACCTTCTCGCCCCGCCGTTCGGTGAAATCTCAGGAGGGGCAGAGAGAGAGGATGACTTTGCTAGAGTCAAGGAGAATCTGAAGACCTCCGAGATGTGGAGGGAGATCATACGGCGCAAGCTTGACACAGATCACTTCGAGTGGTATCTTGATCTATGGAAAGATGGTTCACCCGGGCCCCGGGGCGGCTGTGGCATTGGGTTCGAGAGATTCGTGGCCTTCTTCAGTGGACTCGACGATGTTCGGCACTGCACGGAGTTCGTGCGTAACAAGGATGTTATCTTCCCCTAGGATCACGGGCGAAACAATGCGGTTTACGAGAAGGCAACTGAGAGGGATACGTCTTGGACGCAAGGCGATCGATGGCCGGTTTGTCATCCCGTCGGGGATCAGATGCACGCGCGCCAGCACTGTTGATTGGGTGTTCCGGCATATTCCGTCTGTTGGGATCATTACGACCAAGAGCATTAGCGCTTTTCCGAAGGAGGGATACCGTGAGCCAGTGTATGCTGAGTATGCCCCCCGCTGCTATATCAATGCTGTCGGCCTGGCGAACATGGGCGCCATTTCCTTTCGTCACGAGCTAGCCGGTATCGAGATACCGCAGAACAAGTTCCTTCTCATCTCCATCTTCGGGACAGATGCAAGTGAGTTCGTTGAGGCAGCACGTGTTCTCGAGGATTCTGCCGATGGCTTCGAGTTGAACATGTCTTGTCCGCATGCGAAGGGCTACGGCATCGAGATCGGTCACGATCCGGGCCTTGTGGCGGAGATAACCCATGCGGTCGCGTCGGAAACCACGCGGCCTGTGATAGTCAAGCTGCCCGCAACTTGCCGTGATATTGGGGTCACGGCTCAGGTCGCGATGGATGCGGGTGCCGTCGGGATAAGCACGATCAACACTGTCGGCCCGTCAACACACTTCGTTGGGGGGCAACCGGTGCTGCACAATCAGGTCGGCGGCCTCTCGGGGGAAGGGGTGAGACCACTCGGCCTGAGTTCGGTCAGGCGGGTCAGATCAGTTCTTGGACGGGAGCCCCTTGTGATCGGCATGGGTGGTATCACAACGTGTGCGGACATACGAGACTTCGCCGCCGCTGGCGCCGATTTCTTTGGGATTGGCAGCGCTCTGACTGGCATGGACTCCGAAACGGGTGCCCGCTTCTTGGCGGCTTTGGAGAGTGGTTTGGTATCAAGCCAAGAAGATGAAGCCGCGGAGATCATCCACGCCACGCAGAGACGGATGGAGTACATTCAGTGTTCGCTTGCGAAGAGGGAGCAGATCGGACATATGCTGTACAGGCTATGGATTGATGCTCCGGATGAGCTGTTCGCGACGCCCTCGCCGTCAGGTCGGTTCTACTTCCTGTACGTCCCTGGCGTTGGCGAGAAACCGTTTGCGCTCTTCTCCGAGGAGGATCGCAGCTTTGTCGTCAAAGTGAAGGGGCCGTTCACGGACTACCTCTCCCAACACCCGGAAGGGGAACCTATATACGTTAGGGGCCCGTACGGAGGAGAGTTGCCTGCTTTGATCGGGCGAGACATTGTTCTTGTCGGTGGAGGCACGGGTGTGGCCCCGTTGCTAAGCATAGCAAGGAGATACCACGGCGCAAACAAGCTGAAGTTTCTGATTGGGGCCAAGTCGAAGGATGAGCTCTTTGGCACCGAGGAGGTGCGTGTTTGGGGGGATGTTGAGGTCGCTACCGACGATGGATCAGAAGGTCATCACGGCTACGTTAGTGACCTGCTCAGTGACGTGTTGAGCCGGGATAGTGGATTCGAAGGAGCGGTGTTTATGAATTCTGGCCCGGAACGGATGGTGTTCAAGTGCTTCCTGCTGGAGTCGCGCGTGACGAACAGGGAGGATATTTGGGGCGCAATATCGTACCACACCAGTTGTGGGGTCGGGATCTGTGGGAAATGTGCTACGCCGAGCGGGCTCCTGTCGTGTGTTGACGGGCCGTTCCTAAGAATGGCAGAGTTCGGAGTGTAGGGGGCAGTCGTAGTGACGGCTTGAGGCGGGCCATATACCCCCACGGGGGCAACCCACAATGTCGTTCCAGGGCAGATTGGCGGGGATAGCCTACGCGGCTCGGCGCTCGTAGTGCCTGAGCAGCCCGCCGAGCCATGGCCGGCACCGGATGGCCAAAGCGCTGAGGTCGGCAGACTGCGTTGGAGTATCATCGTTAGCGCCCAGAGGCCTGTTGCCCAACCCCTGGTGCGGCCGGAACTCGTTGTAGTAGCAGGCATACGTCTGAACGATGTGATCCAACTGGCGCAGAGCGAAGCAGAAGAAGTGATTCAAGCACTCGCGTTTGTGGCTTCCGATCCAGGACTCGATAAAGCAATTCGCGATGGGAGCACCTGGAGGCGTCAGCACTGGCCCTCCGTCGTCTCGCTGGAAGTACTCGTCGAACGCCGCCGTGAACTTGGCGTCGCGGTCGTGGATCAGGAACCGGACATCGATTCCCTCATCCTCGGCCCACATGCTCGCGTTTCGCGCCTGCTGCCGCATCCACTCGCCGGTTGGGTTGCACGTGCTGGGCGAGAGGAACACCTTGCGGCTGGCCAGGTGGATGAAGGCCAGCACGTACGCCGTCTTCCGCCCAAACGGCGTCCAGATCGTCTTGCAGAAGAAGTCGCAGGCGACCATCACGTTCATGTGGATCGCGATGAACTTCCGCCAGGGCGTCTGGACGCCCTTGGGCGCGTGGCGATCCGGGTCGGGCAGGATCTTCTCGTCCACGAGCACACGGCGCACCGAACTGCGGCTGGCCTTCAGCGCCAGCTTCTTGAGCTCGCCCACGATACGGCGCACGCCCCAGCCCGCGTTCTCCCGGGCAAGCCGAGCGATCAGGTCGCGAAGCGACTTGGGGATGATCCGCGGGCGGCCGACCTTGCCGGGCGCTCGACCTACACGTTCTTCGCGCAGCCAGCGGCGATAGGTCTTGACGCTCACGATGCCCAGCGTATCCTCGACCGCATGACCGACCT
>Ga0272442_10007644_pt1 | contig 13928 bp, 9 predicted proteins | sample SSMForm2O_FD_200262 | JGI IMG/M metagenome (GOLD analysis project Ga0272442, IMG submission 200262) | Marine sediment archaeal communities from Little Sippewissett salt marsh, Falmouth, MA, United States - SSM-Form-2O | ecosystem: Environmental > Aquatic > Marine > Wetlands > Sediment ...
GGACCTTTTTTGAAGGGAGAATTCGAAATGATCAATGTACATTATAGAAAAATTAAGGTGCTCCTATTGAGCTTATCCGTCTGTGTTTTATCCTTCAGTCACACCGCCAATGCAGATTTTATATTCGGAGAACCTTCCAAAGTTCCGAATATAAACACCTCATCATACGATGGCTGTGGATCAATCTCATCGGATGGCTTGGAGCTATATATTGACTCTTGTCATCCCTATGGTGCGGATGGATGTTATAGCAATATTTATCTCGCGACTCGACCAAGCATATATGATGATTGGGGTATGCCGACGAAGCTTGAGCCTCCTGTCAATACGGACGGTCCGGAAGATTCCCCGTGCATATCAGCAGACGGACTGGAACTATACTTTGATGATGGTTGGAATCCAAGCTTAGTGAGCGGTTGTGCACATAGACCTAACGGATACGGCGGGGCTGATATATGGGTATCAACACGCCCAACAAAAGATGATCCGTGGGGTGAACCCCAAAACCTTGGGCTGGAAATTAATCTTTCTGCAGAGGGTCGTGGTGAGTTATCACCTATGATTGCACCAGATGGATTGTCACTTTACTTCCATTCTTATAGAGACGGAGGTTATGGATTACATGATCTCTATGTAGCCAAACGTTCGACAAAGGACGATGTATGGGGCCCGCCTGAGAATCTTGGACCGTTTTTCAATACGAACGTCAGTGAAGGATATGTGTTTATCGCACCCGATAACCTGACACTTTATTTTTCAAGAAGTAGGTATAGTGTCGTGGATTATGATATCTACGTGAGTCGGCGAGCAAGCGTCACAGATTCCTGGGAAGCTCCTGTACTCTTTGAACCGGTCAACTCATCAATGAGTGAATATAATTTGAGGTTCGCACAAGATGGCTCAATATTATATTTTAACAGGATCGCTGCTCATGCGTCTGTTGAAACGTTAGCAACTGTGGACATTTGGCAGGTCGAGGTGACTCCCAATGTTGATTTAAATAGTGATGGACTAGTCGATGCCAAAGACATTTGCATCATGGTGGACCACTGGCACAGGAAGAGCACGCTCTGCGATATTGCCCCGGCGCCTTTAGGGGACGGCTTCGTCGATATCCAGGATCTGACCGTTTTGGCTGAACACCTCTTCGAAGAAATTCCACGGGCTCAATAGGCTGAATACCAAAAGCAGAGAACCGCTTCCGAAAGAAATAATTCCAACAACATTTAAGGCTGACAATCCCGTAAGGCATCCCCTAGGGACTAAAGGAAGTTGTCAGCCTTTTTCTTTTGGCCTCGTGCATTGATCGTATCAAGCGCCGGCCTCAAGCCATATCGGGCTTGACCAGGCCAGGCTTCCGTTGCTCTGCTCAACCCGAACGTAGTACCAATCGGTCTTGTTTGTTGTGCACTCGTCCATAAACTCGAATTCCGTGTGATAGTTTTCAGCGAAGACGGCTCGATGCAGGAGAATGGATTCCGAGGTAAAGGGCCCGGTGAATATCGCATCGCTGGATTTCGCGAGTCGTTTGAGCGATTTTGTAATGGTCAGATTGGTCGGCTGGGTCGCGACAACCTCCAGCGTTGTGCTTGGCGATCCCTGAATACTCAAAATGATACTGTTAGTGGCCCTTTCTTCGTAAGCTTGCAGCCGCGACGTGTAGGAAATAACCTCACAGCTTCTCTCATCGATCCTCGTAAGCCGGTTGCGCCGCTCTTCATCAAAAGGGCCCGATTGAAAACAAGGTGTTGCAGATAGAATCCTGCCGTTGTTCACATTGACTTTGAACCGCCAGTCGCAAATGCGCGCCATATTTAAATCCCCCCACGGCCCCCATCCAAATTCGATCCGGCAGAGAATCGGCTGTTTCCAACCGGATGCTCCGATTTTATGATCGACGGGATGATTGCGATGGATCACTTCGTTGTTGCGCAACACTTCGACACGGTCGATGACGTCTTTGCCCTGAACTCTGACACGTATTTTTCGAGCCGCCGTCGAAGGAATGGTCTCGCCCATCCAGTGGCCGTTAAGGCGAACGTCCAATTCGATCCGGTCGCCGCTGACGCCGTACGTCCGGCGTGCTTTGAGGGCCTCCATAATCGATTCACGCGTGAGGGCCTCGGCATAGACGCCCACAAGCCCCTCGCCGTAAGCACCGGGATATCCGAGATGATCGTCGGTGCTCGCGACGACGCCCACCTGAACGCCCTGCTCCCACAGCCATTGCAGCGTATTCTGCGTGGCGCGACCGCCCATGCTGTGGCGAATATAGCGATACGGACCGCGATCGGACTCGGCGTTGCCGTGCTCGGAGAATATCTCCACAATCGGCGAGACGGTAGGATCCAGCACGCTCCAATTCTGTCCCCGCCAGCCTTGTTTGTAGGCGGGATGATGCGGGATGAGGATCGCACCGCAGTTACAGGCGAATGTCTGGAATTCCTTGATGCTTTTGAGATAGACGAGCTCCGCCTTCGAGCCGGGAAAAATGATACACACGTCGCCACACGAACTGGAATGCCACTCGTATCCGATGAAGGGGACAAACGCGCCCGGCGCATCGTATTGGTTGGCAAGCCGTTTGACTTTCTCCCAGTTGTTCTTCATGACCTCGAAGCCCCGCACCCATTTGAGATGTTTGTTCTGAGGCATGGTGGGCATGTCGTGCCACTGGGAGTGTCCCGTGAAGCAGAAGAAATCAAGATGGCTTTTGGCGATTTCATACGCCCGTTCCAACGAGCCTTTGGCGTACCCGACCTCATTATGATTATGAAGGTCGCCCCAATAGAGATTCATTTTCGACGATGGCGAATTCTTAGCACCGGAAACAGCCGGAGCCATAAGGCCACGCGCTCCCAGTGTGATCCCCGCGCCGGCTAAAGACGTATCTTTCAAAAAATGCCGCCTCGTGATATCGTTTTGTTCGGACATGATCGAGCCTCCTAAATCGGAATAATCTCTGCAAAATCATAGTGACAGAAGCTTCTCTTCGATCCATCGCCAGGTCTGGAGATAATCGCCCTTTGCGATAATCGCTTCAAGCTCATCGGCGCCCTGCTTCTGTAATAGCGTCCACAGCTTGTTGGTCAGGCGCACGTTCATCTCGAACGTCCCCTTGATGTCCCAGCGGGTCGGCGACGTATCCGACGTTAGGAAATCGTCATACCCATGTTTTTGGAGATAGTAGAGAAACTCCAGGTAATCCAACAGATGGTGGGTCCCCACCATGTAATCCCAATCCCATTTTCCGTTGTTGTCATTGATATGGATGTAGTACAGAAACCGGCTCTGCGCCAGAAGCGACACTGCTTCAGCGGGATTTTCATTGCCATACATCGAATGACCAAAGTCCAGCGTGACGCCCATCTCGTCGATCCCGACCTCGCCCAGCAGCAAGAGGGCTTTTGCGGCCGTATCGACGAAACACCGCCCCCGCGTCTCACTCGGCTTATATTCGATAAAGAGCGGGATCTCGCGAAGGTAATCGCCCGCCTGGCGGAGCGTCTCAATAAGGTTCCTCCAGGCTTTGCCGTAATCGTATTGGAAGCTAAACTCGTAGCCGTCTGCAAGGGGACAGCACGTGACCTTGTCGGCGCCGACGGCTTTGGCGTAGTCCTTCGCTCTTTTAATAAAGTCCACAGCTTTGGCCCGGACGTCCGGATCTGTCGCCGTAAGACTGCCGTTGCGAAATTCAGGCTCGGCCTTAACGTTAACGTTCACGGCCGAGATGGCCAGCGAGTACTTTTCAACCAATTGTTTCATGTCTTTCGGATCGTCGCAGACTTCGTAGGGAAAGACCGTCTCGATCCCGGTGACACCGTCCATCGCCGAGGCCATCTGCAACCGCTCCTCCAGCGTCTTTGTCGGATTGTACTGGTGGAACCGATCCTTGGTGGTACTCAGAAAACTCGTAATGACGGCATGTTTGACAGGCATATCCATTATTCTAACTCCCAATACTTGATTGACTATTGATGCTTCTTGACAAGGACAACCCAATCCTCGTCGGGCCTATTTGGTGCTGGCCCGATCTCTACTTTCTGACCGCCCGTAAGTAATTCAGGCGCCCCCTCGAATGCGCCCGTTCGCGGATTAAGCCAGCGTTTTACGAACCCCCCTAAAGCATTACTAAGATCAAGAACACCGGTTTGCGTTGCGATCGGTAAATAAATGGCATAGCATTGGCCTTGTTTTGCGAATACTTGTCCATCATGCGAACAGGTCTTGCCGGCATAAACTGATTCGCCGGTCAGCAAATCGTCGGCCGGTTCCATGTCCCAAAACGGCAGGTGCCGTTCCATGAACTTTCGTGCGTACCAGATATACTGCCAGAGACTTTCATATTTCCGGAAGTCCTGCGTATCGAGCAGCTCGGCTACGATGAACTCGACTTGTCCGCCGGAAAGGTATGCCGGCCAGAGCTTCTCTTTCCGCAGCGCCACCGAATCGTCCACTGGCAACCACGCCTGATCTCCTGTTGTGACCGTAAACTCATCCACAGCGATCGGCAGCACCCGCCCACTTTGCCTTGTTAGTTTCCGGAACGTTTCCACAACCGGCTCAATGTCCCCACGACCGATCTGCAACGAAGTGATGCCGAAGAGTTCGTCACCCAGGAACGGTTTCCATACTTGGACAGGATTTCCGGCGTGGTGCACCGTGATCGGATGATCGTAAGGATCGAGTTGCGCGATATAGGCGGCGAATTCTTTGACGCTCTGCGATCCGAGATTTAGCCCAATATTGTATTCTTCGCAAAGATTCCAGATCAGCGCGTTGTGGTGTCCGAACCGGGCCACCATCTCTCGATAGAACAACTTGCGCTCGGTCGTCAATTCTTTTCCACCGAGTTCGAGTTTGTTGTTTTTCTCCGCCTCGTTGAACACAAAATGCAGAACGATGCCCTTCGCCTGGGCGTGGCTAAAGAGGATTTGCCACTGGTGAAGCTTGCTGAGGTCATAGTGCGTGTTGTCGTTGGCCGGGTCACCGACTGGATTAATCCTGCCCGTAAAAGGCCAGACGTTCTGTCCGTCACCACCGATATTCATCGGCAGAAAGTAAATCAGGTTTATATGCTGCCCAGCAAGATAGTTGATAGCACCAATGATGGCCTTGCCATGCCCGTCTTTCCAATCGGGATCGCCCGGCCTCCAGTCCCGAACGTGCCCGGCGTACGTCTTCACGGCGAAACGACTGCCCGAGCGCGTATCGTCAAAACCGGCATAAGCCAGCAAATCCTCTGGACTGTCGGTCCCGCCCTTGATCCAGTAGCGTTTGTCCCCCAGCGTCTTCAGATAGAATTTCCCCGGTGCGTAGACGAGCCGGCCTTTGGCGAGGAAGCCGGGCGCGTCCGGATCGGCGCTTTCGACGTCAAACTCACCCTTTTGCCCATCCGGGGCTTCCGGCTGGCCGACATCCTTTTCGAGCGAGACGGCGACCCGTTTCCCTTTGCGAAACGACGCCTGAAACGACCAGCGCCCCGGAACATTGGGCGTAAAATGGACACGCCAAACGTTTCCCGATCCACCCCCGTGTCCATCCCCGTCAAAAAATCCGGGGACGCTGTATTTTTCTCCCTTTGGCCCATTAAAGGTAACTACTAACCGATAATCCAGAAACGGATTGGGCGATTCGTCGGTTTCAGTCGCCGATGGGCCGCGAAAACTCACTGTCATAGGATGCCAAACCTTCCGCCGGCCTTCGATGACGGGATCGAGGATGGCTTCGCCGATTCTCTTCAAAAAGACGTTATACTCAGGAACCGTTATCTCGTCCTCTCGCTGATCCAGGCCCAGTCGCGCAATGACCATCTTCCATGCGGGGATGACGAACAGATCGTTATTGTTATAGCCGCTACGTGAGTAAGTGCAAAGCGGTACATCCGGCCACCTTCGTTTGCCTTCGGGCGTTGTCCCGTTAGGCCACCAATGGTAACCGTAAACGCCGGAGCCTTTGCGCCCGCTCGTGGCGAGAGCGTTCGGGACCGATGGTGGAACCTGCACACGCGTCGCCTCGCGAACCCACGAAACAGGCACAAGCTGCTTACCGGCCCATTTGCCTTCGTTGAAAAACAAATGCCCGAATCGCGCCAGGTCACCGGCCGAGATGACAAGACCACCCGTCCAGTTGGGAACCTTACCCGTCGAGTCCGACTCCCATTTCGTCCCGGAGATGCCGATCGGATCGAAGATCCTGCGTTTGAGGTAGTCGTGAAGGGGCTCACCGGCAATCTGAGTAAGCACATATCCATACTGCTGTGTGGCTTCATCCCAGTACTGATATTTCGTTCCCGGCGCAAAGAACGGAGGCAGCGGACCGATCAAGGCATTTTGATCGCCGCGGCGTTTCTCATCGTAATCGTACGAACCTCCGACGCCGTCATAGCCGGACGTCATCGTCGCGAAATGGCGCAGTGTCACGCCGCCATAATGCTCGGCCAAGTCTTTCGGATTGTACCGCCGGGCCAACGTATCCAACGTGCACTTGCCGTCCTCGATCAACAATCCGTGAGCGGTGCTCGTGAATGCCTTGGTGACGGACCAGACGCGTTGTCGCTGATCCGCTTCAGGGCCTTTCCAGATGACCCGCCCGTTTCGGATGATGATAAGCCTCTTGACACCGTTGCTGCCGGAATGATCCCGCAGATAATCCACAGCAGATTTGAGTTTAGCCGAATCAACGTTCTGCGATTCCGGCGTCACTTTCTCCCACTCGGCGCCGGGAAAGGCCATCGAGTCCGCCCGTACGACCTGACTGCACAACACAACGAACCAAAAAACCAAAACGATGCAAAACCGATCTTTCGCCATGTCTATGCCTCCTGTATCTCAGTAATCCTTTTAATCGTCGGGTCTGTAAAACCGTCGAGGACATCGCGTGCGACAGTGGAGAAGCTAAACATCACTGCACCTGTCTCGCCCGCCTGAAACCAATGTTTCGTCCCCGGCTGCAAAGTAATCTGTTCGCCCGGCTTAAGAACCAGCTCGCGGCGCATCGTATAAACGTTTTCCTTCCCTTCCGGCACAAAACCCTCTTTCATGCTGTCGTCACCCGGGATATAAAAACGCACGGCGCCGGCGATGGCCCGAATCGTCTCTTCCTTACCCGGGTCCTCACCCACCCGCGGATGCCAGTGCTCGGGCAGTGTTTGGCGAGGAAACAGAGCGATGATCTTGACCGCGATTCTGTCGGTCGCAACCAGCGTCAGGATTTGAGCGCCCTCGACATCGAGCCGGCTCAGGCCAAAGTCGGCGACTTCGACCTTTTCCAGCTCATCCTCAGTAAAACACATACCGGTCTCTCGAATCATGGTAGCCGCACGACGTTGTGCGTCAGCGTAGTCTGATTTCGTCAGCATACCCAGATCCCCAATTTATTTCATAAAGAATATCTTATATGTCAGAAGGCCGCCGACCAGCAAGACGGCGGCAAGGATAAATAGAATAAGCCGGACCTTGACTTGTCTTGGTGAGATCGAATCCGAGATTGTCTTTTTCGGATTCATGAACAGCCACGCAACGGCCGCCAGCACGTTGATTGTCGCGGCGAAGACGAAAAAGGAGTTGGCCGTGCCCGTTTGCTCGGCAAAAAATGGCAGTGTGATGTTGGCGACGAAATAAGGAAAAATAATGGCGCTGAAGGCCGAACCGAGATTGCCCAGCATGTTCATCGCACCGGATACGGCGCCGGAACTTGTGCCGCCGATGTCCATACAGAACGACCAGCTCGGGCTGATCGTCATCTCAACGCCGAACACGGCGATGCTGAAACACAGGACAAATTGCAGAGGGCCGGCCCCGCCCATCTGCGTGGTCAGCATCAAACCCAATGCACCGATGACGAATCCCGTCGCCGCGGGAATCCGGCGGGAATTCACGTGATATCCTTTGCCATACAAAAGCGTCACCAACGCCCCGGACGTCCAATGCGCGAACATGCCGAAAATGAGCGGAATGGGGGCATAAACAGCCGCCTGTGAATCCCACTGTCGTATCAGGTAGGGCTGGAGCCACGTGAAGCTGATAAAAAACGTGATATTGCCGGCTATATACTGGAACATCGCCAGGAGCATGTTGCCCGAGGTCACAATGACGGCGAAAGGAATTTTCGCCGAGGGAACAGATTCCTCCATCAATCCCCTTCGGATATAGCTCAGCTCGGCGGCATTCACTCTGGGATGGTCTTTGGGATCGTTACGGAACCACTTCAGCCAGACCGTAACCCATACGACGCCGATGATTCCATTAATTACAAACGTCAGACGCCAGCCCACCAGCGCGATCAGGAAGGGCATCAGGAACAACGATATAGCCGCACCGACCCTGGCGCCGGAGTGAAAAAGCCCCTGGGCGATGCCGCGTTCTTTGGCCGGCACCCAGTTGTATAAGGCCCGCGTCGCGCCGGGAAAAGCGCCTGCTTCACCCACACCAAAGAGAAAACGTATCAACACCAGTGAAAAGGCATTGAATGCAGCTCCCGTCAGCATCGTGAAGAGGCTCCAGAGCGAGACGACCCACGCCAGCACTCTACGCGGCCCGAGGACGTCGGCAAGCCAACCCGCGGGGATCTGGAACAAGGCGTAGCCGATAGCGAACATGCCGAAAATATATCCCATCATCTGATCGTCGAAACCGAGGTCGTTCTGCATGGCCCCGGCCGCCGATGAAATGCAGGCGCGATCCATGTAGGTATTGACCGTGTGGAAAAAAAGAATGCCGATCAGCCAGTAGCGTCCACGGCTTTGTCTCACGTCGTTATTGAAAGACTCAGTAACCATAGTCTGAGTCATAATATCCTTTCGACTCCTCAACACTGTAAGGCATCCCTTAAGGGAAAGCTATTCCGTACATCTGCGGCGTGGCGAGGCGTGAGGGTTCAAACGAAATCTTCGGGCAACTGCCTGACTATCAATAAAATATTGTTCGGCGTGGCGGGTAGCGTGCCGGGAAAACTCAGTGCCAGATTCACGACGAGGGGACGCTTGATAACTCCCTTGTCGAGCAAACGCTCTATCATCGCAGTCCGTTTGCGCGAGCGGTGTAACGGTGATAGCCACCTTCGTCATGGTATCTGCCTTTCAAAAGCCTGATCGTTTGGTCTCCTGACATTTGCCATACTTATCATTGTGCCCTCTTATCATTCATCTTTCAAGGCTTGTGTTTTTTTAAACAGAGAGACGGATTGAGAATCAGGAAATCGTCGAAAGGGTGAGCAAATCCTTTGTCTCATCCTCTCATCTGGTTGTTCGCGTGGAATTTAGACACTCAATATTTAAGCCCAAAGCCGTAGCCCCCGCTATATCGACAACGGCTTTTCCATCTTCACGACGGACAACACCAAAACTACCATCAAATGTCCACATGCACCAGCCAATGCCGAATTTTTCACAGGATCTTCTGACATCTCGCAGCCAGGCAACTCGATACTCCGGCGGACAGTACCGTTTGTAGGTTCCCCATTCGTCGCAGATAATGTTGACCCCATACCTTTTCGCCCAGTCGGACGCCTTCCTCATCCTGCCTTCGATCTTTTCTGTGTTCCATCGTTGCTCGCCGTAACGTTTAATGTTGCGCGCGATTTTCTCGTCTGAATACTTTTCAATCAGGTCCGCCACTGCTTCTGGAGAGGAAGGATAGGGGATAGAACGCAATGGCTTGACCCAATCGGAACTCCAGGATGCCCCTTGATGAGTGAAGATGTGCGGCTCGTAAAAGTGAAAGTTGTAAATAATATTGCGACCATCTAAGGGTTCGAGTTCGAGCAACGTATCGAGATTGGACCAACGGGCACCCGTTGCGAGAATCGAATGGTCTGGGGCGCCTTTGCGTATCGCGGCGATGACCTTCTTCTGAACCGGTGGCCAATTTTCCTCCTTCCCGCTCAGCACCGGCTCATTCATCGGTTCCAATATCACCCAATCGGGATCGAATTGACTCACCTGCCGCGCAAACGACGTCCAGAAACGACAGAAGGTCTCCGTGAAGGTTTCATCCCGCCCCAGAGGTCCGGAATAATTACTGCCCCCTTCTTTTTGTGAAATACTATGTAAATCGATGATAATCGCCAGTTTATGAGAGAGGATTTTTCTAATCCCCCGATCCAAATAGGGCATATTTGTTTTGTTTAACAAGTCCGGCTGATTCTTGTCATAAACGTTCGCCATATCGATCGGGATACGAACGTATGTCAATCCGAGCTTCGTCATCAATTCAAAATCAGCATCCGGATATCGTTTTTCCAGCTCATCCACTGGACTTCGATTGAGCCAGAACCAACCCGGTATATTGACTCCTTTCGCCAGGCGGGCGATGCGTACCTCGCCGACACCGTTCGTTTCAGAAGCAACCACAGCCTGTGACGGAATCAAAGCACATCCAAAAAATAATACGACAAGGCCAAAAAGAAACATAAAAACAGGCAACCCGTTCCTCAGACTCATCCTCAAGATCATTGACGTTCTCCTAATTGCAGCTTAAGCCACACTCTTTTAGAAGCGAAGATTTTGCACTCGGGCAACATAGATAAGAACAACGTTCTAATATTTTCTTTGTCCATTCGACTCAAACACTCCTTGCAACCTTATCTTCATGATACCAAACACTTATCTCAATTTCAACGACTGCTTCCCCGCTTTAGCGTACTCGGCATGTCAAGCGAAATAAGAATACGTCGACAAAAAATCCAGAGGACATTCAACCACAAATGATGTATACTAACTGAACTTCCAAATAGAACTTGAGAATAGGAGGTCATTATGGGAAAAAATGAACACTCTCAAAATCATTTAAATCGTCGGACATTCATCGGTATAACGGCCACTGCTGCTTTAGCGATGGCGGCAAAGAATGCCTCGGCACAAACTGATAAAGCACCGATCGGCAGGGATTCCAAAGGTCGTCCGCTACCGTACAACCCACGCACTTTCCAGGCCATGCCCACACGAAACCTCGGGCAAACCGGCCACCGCGTCGGCATCTTTAGTCTCGGTGGACAAGCCGTCATCGAGACGAGTAATCGAAACGAGGCCGAGGCGGTCATCAACAAGGCCATTGATCTAGGCGTCAATTACATTGATACGGCCTCGTCCTACGGCGGTGGCAAAAGCGAACAGCACATCGGGCCCGTCATGAAACATCGGCGTCACGAAATATACCTGGCCACCAAAACGCATGACCGAAGCTATGACGGCTCCATGCGTTTGCTGGAAAGAAGCCTCAAGCGACTGCAAACCGACCACCTTGATTGCTGGCAGCTTCACAACGTTCAGACCAAGGCGCATACGGACAAAATCTTCGCCAAGGACGGAGCTATTAAGGCGCTTGAGAAGGCCAGAGATCAAGGCATTGTACGTTTTTTGGGGATAACCGGACATTATGATCCTTTCATCCTTATTGAGGCTATCAATCATTATCCCTTCGATACGCTCCTCATGGCGTTCAACGCGGCCGACAAACATCAATACAGCTTTATTCAGCACCTCTTACCCGTGGCCTTAGAGAAGAAAATGGGTATCATTGGAATGAAGGTGGCGACTCGCGGCCGGATGCTCTCGACCTGGACACCTCCTCCGCTCGATAAGCAGCCCAAACGAATGGCAACGGACAAACCGGGCGCTATTACTATGAGGGAATCCTTGTTCTACAATTTCTCAATCCCGGTCAGTACCAATATAGTCGGTTGTGATAATACCCTGCAGGTCGAGGAAAATGTCCGATGGGCTTCGGAATTTACACCTTACAATAATATCATTATGGCTGAGCTGGAGGATCGCTGCAAATCCATTGTCAATCAGGGCCTGTATTTCCGAAAAGGTATCATCGACAGGCTCAAATCATAACAAGAGAAGCTTAGATTCGAGCTACCTTATAGAAGTATAGAATCGCCGATTACGAGAGGCCGTAAAAGCGATGTGCGTTAGTCCAGAAGAGCTTGCGATTATCTTCAACAGATCGCTTTTGTACGATCTCTTTTAGCAGATGCAGCCATACGCGTAACGGCGCTCCACGCGTACAAACCGGCCAATCGCCACCGAAAACGACGCGGTCCGGCCCGAACGCGTCCAGACAATGCATCACAATCGGTGACAACACATCAGCCGTAGCCTTGCCCTTCGACACACGGGCAATGATGCCGCTGATTTTACAAATTACGTTCGGATGTTTGGCCAGGATGTCAATGCCACGTTTCCATTGATCGGGATTATGCTGAGGCTCTCGGCCCCATTCTAAATTAGGATCGAACGCCAGCGGATCGGCGTTGCCACAGTGATCGAGTATGAACCGCGTCTCGCCACAACGCTCAACCAATTGTGCCCCTTCGCCGATTAATCCGGGTGGAACCAGCAGATCGAAACGCATGTTCAGCGTGCCCAGCAATCGGAGGTTCTGGATCAGCCGATCATCAGCGAGTTGCTTTGGATTGTTCAGGTCGTGTCGGATGCCCTTGATGTAAGGATTTCCTTTGAATCGAAGGATATAATCCTTAAAGCTGTTCTCCAAAACCAATCCCCCAATCACGGCTGCGCAGGTGGGATTGCTCTTGTCCTCACATATCCTGACGATATGTTCCGCCTCGGCCAGTTTCTGCTCGGGCGCCACCGCCACTTCCATATAAATCGCCCTTGTTATCCCGAGCCCCTTAGCGGCTTGTTCATAGTCGGCCAGTGTGTAATCCCTCGTCAGTTCCCCGCCGGGCCGGAGCCAGGGAAGCCGAAACTGACGCAAGTTCCACAAGTGTTGATGCGTATCGACAATCGAAAAACCCCTCTCAGGGTGATTTGGCTCCGTGCGGGCGATATGGTTACAACCCGTCACGAACATCGCTGAAGTAAACAGGAATTGTCTACGATTCATCAGTTTGATCGTCCTACATGGCCGACGACGTATTCCCGGCGCTCGACTCGCTTGTCCTGCTTATCCGGCCCTCATATGTCTTTGGCTTGTAATGGAATATTTCCCAGTAACGCCGGTCGGTTTCATAAGGATTGATATCTCTTGCACGAGCGTTTTCCGGCAGAATCCCAAAACGCGCCATTTCGCGTATGTACTGGTGGTTAACCTGGAAGGTCGGTGAGCCAAAGGCATAGGATTTTTTCCATTCGGATTGCCAGTTGATCGTAGCGGTCAAAATTCTTTTATAATCTGGATCGTCCTTTGACTTGAAGACGTTTGGGCAGGCTCCCCATCCGCCTGCTTCTCTACTGAGAGGCGCCAAGAGCACGGCGGATTTTTCAGGCCGTGTTGCGTTGATCAACACGTGCATTGAAAAATAGCGCGCCGGGTCGTCCTCTAAGACAAGGCGTTCATGTCGGCCCGTGGGATGATCGAAGAGCTTTCTTCGCTCATCCCAATCCATGGCTTCGACGAGACGGTTCTGGGGTCCTTTTCCATTGGGATGGTGACATGAGTAACAGCGTTTTTGGAGAACGCCGCCGGCCTGTCTCACGAAGACGCCTGCTTTTGTATCCTGCTGTTTCTTATTTCTCAGACCTCCATACGTTCCACAAAACGGAGCGGCGGCCTCGGTCCATGCCCAGACTTTCAGCCAGTCCTCGCGTGACGCCTTTTCGTTGTGATGACCGCCTTCGAGCCGTCGAAGCAGGCCGGAGGCACTGGAGCCGAGTGAGCGCGGCGGCTGGTTGCCCAAACCGTTGCGACCGTCGCCGATTTGGCTTCTCATGGCCAGCGAGTAATAACTGATGGAGTACGTGGGTCCCATGTCACCTTCGAGGCAGAGGCGTCCCTTTCGATCTTCGGAATTATGGCATGTGATGCAATATTTGTTGAGAACCGGCTGGACATCGCGTACAAAGTCCGGTACGTCCGCGATCCCTTCAATTTTTTCGATCTTCGATGGGGGGCGTTGGAGGGCTTTAATCCGGCGCGCGCCGCCAACGTTTGTGTTTGAATGGTTCCGTGAGTTGTGAC
>Ga0272442_10007645_pt1 | contig 13927 bp, 8 predicted proteins | sample SSMForm2O_FD_200262 | JGI IMG/M metagenome (GOLD analysis project Ga0272442, IMG submission 200262) | Marine sediment archaeal communities from Little Sippewissett salt marsh, Falmouth, MA, United States - SSM-Form-2O | ecosystem: Environmental > Aquatic > Marine > Wetlands > Sediment ...
GCCTGGGCGGCCGCGTTCATCCGGCCCTTCTCGTCGTCGGCGAAGGCCTCGCTGGTCACCGAGTCCTCGGCCAGGAGCTTGCCGGAGCGGTTCTCGAAGGCCCGCCCGTCCAGCTGCACCGTGATCTGGTCGCCCTCGGGCCGGACCAGCAGGAAGTACTGCATCAGGATGTGGGCGGCGCTCTTGTCCTCCTTGACCACCTTGACCCGCTTGACCTTCAGGTTGACCTCCAGCGCCTCTTCCACCGAGCCCACCAGCTTGCTGGAACGGCAACTGGGATCGGGCACGAAGGCAATGGTCTTCACCCGCCCGGCCTGCCCGGTAACCGGGCAAACCAGCAGCCCCAAGACCACCAGAAGAATAACGCCTGCTTCCTTCGTCATTCCCGCGTTAACGCATGATTCCGTAGGTAAGAATTATCAACCAGACAGCCAGACCGAGGGAGAGCCACCCCAGAGGAATCTGGTAACCGACCAGCTTCTGCCTCAGATCCGCCATCTTGGCCTTGGCTTCTTCGCTCATGTAGGTAGCCGCCAGACCATAGCCGAAGATGAAGCCCAGACCGAGAAATACCGCGGTCACGGCAAGCAAGGTTACCCAGCTGATGATTCCCCAGATCCCGTATTTGAACATCCCCAGGTGAGTAAGGAGCTGGATTACGTCGTAGACACCCCACAAGACCGCCACCACGCCGACGTAGCCGGATATCTTGGAGAGCTTGTCAATCAGGTCTTTGGCTTCGGGTCTCTTCTTGATGATGACGCTGGAAGCACCCAAGACACCGAGAATCAACAACATAATGACGTTTACCCAAAAACTCCACATAATATCCTCCTTCTACACAGAAGTTGGACTTCAGACCAGTTGCAGCCTTCGTATCAGGCCCAAGCCCTCTGTGTCAAAGGAAAATATCGATCGTTGACTGAGGGCAGCGGGGCCGTTACCATGGTTGCCATGCCGGGCGAAGACAAGGACAAAAAAGGCGCTCACACCAGCAAGCGGGTTCACAAGCGGGTGGATTTCTTCAATCCGGTCAAGGTGGTGGTCCCCGACGAGAACACCGCCGTGGATGTGTTCGCCGGAAACGTCAGTAAGGGGGGCATGTTCCTGCGCAGCAACCGGCCGTTGCCCAAGGGCAAGAAGGTCAAGCTGGAATTCGAGACCCAGGAAGGCAAGGTGGAGGTGGAAGAGGGGGAAGTGGTCTGGAACAAGGAGTTCGAGCCCATCAGCATCGACGGCGCTCCCGCCGGAATGGGCGTTCAGTTCAAGTCCATGTCCGAAGACTCCAAGTTGAAGATCGAGGCATTCATCGACGACGCCCTTAAAGCCCAGCCGCCACCGGAAGAGCCGCCGCCGGCCCCGGTCGAGGCCGCCCCGATCGAAGCCGCCCCGATCGAAGCCGTCCCGGTCGAGGCCGCGCCGGTCGAGGACGCACCGGCGGCGGAGCCCATGCGCATGAAGCTGGATGTAGTTACGTCACAGCCACCGCCGCCACAACCGGCAGCGGAACCGGATGCAAGTGAAAAACCACCGCCGGTCGAAGGAGGACAACCAGTCATGGCAACCGCTCCACCGCGCCGCCGCACTAAAATGATGCTTTTCGGCGGGTTCGTCCTGCTGGTTGCCGCGGTCACCTTCCTGACCCTGCTTTTGATCAAGCCGCCGGGAGACAAAACCGGGCCGGAGGTCACCAAACCCCCCGCCCCGGAAAAACCGGTGCCGGCGCCAGCGCCGGAGACACCAAAGAAACCCGAGCCAGCGCCTGAAAAGAAACCGGAACCAGTCGCCGAAAAAAAACCGGAACCTGTTCCTGAAAAGAAACCGGAGCCGGTCGCCGAAAAGAAACCCGAACCAGCGCCTGTGGATACGATCCAGGGGCTGCAGGTGGGCCTGCCGGCGTTTGCCGAAAAGGACGGCGAGTGGCGCATGATTATCACCGCCACCGGCCCGGTCGAGGTCAAGCACTTCACCCTGAAGAACCCGCCGCGCCTGGCAGTGGATTTCAAGGCAGCGGTTTACTCCGGCAAGCAGCGCACCCAGGAGGCTCCGGCACCCTCGGTGGCGCGGGTACGGATTGGCGAACAACCGGAGTTCACAAGGTTCGTCCTCGATTTCGAGGGATCCGAAATACCTCAGCACCGCATCGTCAAGAAGGAAGACCGCGTAGTCGTATTTTTCGGAAGGTAAGCGTCCGGGGGGATTCGCCTTCCCGGGAGAACTGGCATGAGAACTTTACAGACGCTGGCGACGTTGTGCCTTTCGGCGGTCCTGCTGTCCCCCGCGGCCGCCGCCGAGGAATTGTACCTGTCGGTGAATTTCGATTTGCCGATCCACTCCACCCGGGTCACCGGCGACGTGCTTGCGGTACCCGGCGCGGATCTCATCGGCCGCCCCGGAGAACCGCTGCTTCCCAGAAAGACTGTGTACTTCCTGCTGCCCTACGGACACCGGGTTGTGGACGTCAAGCTTTCGAACCTGGTGGTCGAGCCCGTCGAGGGGATCTACGACATCGCCCCGGCCCAGCGCCCGGTCCCCCTGTCGCGCATGCACCTGGCCCGGCCCACGCCGCCCGACCCGGAGATCTACAGCCGGGAAGCGGCGTTCCCGGGGCGCTGGTTTGAACCCGGATCGATCCAGTTCAAGCACGGCTACGCGGTGCTCCCGGTGACGCTGCACCCGCTGTCCTACCACCCGAAAACGGGGCAAGTGAACCGGATCGCCTCGGTAACCGTCACGCTCGAGACCGGCCCGGGCGGCCCGGTCTCCAAGCTTCTGCGGGCGGAGATCGCCGACACCGACAAGATCCTGCGCCTGGCCGACGTGGTCACCCCGGTCCGCTCCTACCCGAACCGGATCACCCGGGGCCCCAACGAGTTGCCCCCCGGCGACTACCAGTACGTCATCGTCGCCCCCCAGGTCTTCCTGGGCCTGGGCGGTTCCAACTCCCTGGAGGCCCTGCGCGACGCCCGCATCGCCGGCGGGCTGACCGCCACGATCGAACCCCTCGAAGACATACTGGCCACCTTCGACGGCTACCGCCCGGACGGCGGCCACGATGACGCCACCCGCGTCCGCCAATTCCTCACCGCCGCCCACAATGAATGGGGCACCCAATACGCCCTGCTGGTAGGCGACGCCGACGCGGGCGACGCGGGCGGCGAGAGCGGAGACATGATCATTCCGGTCCGCGGCATCTGGGTCGACGGGGGACAAGAGATGCAGGACAACCTCCCGGCCGACCAGTACTACAGCTGCCTGGACGGCAGCTACGACGCAGACGCCGATGGGCTATACGGAGAATCCCGGGACGGCCCCGGCTACGGCGAGGTGGACCTGCTGGCCGAGCTGTACGTGGGCCGCGCCCCGGCGGACAGCGCCGGGGAAGTTCAGAACTTCGTGGCCAAGACCCTGGGCTACGAAAACGCCGCCGGCACCTGGCTCGAGGACGTCTGGATGCTGGGCGAGTGGCTCTTCGACGGCCCGGTCTGGGGCGGCGATTTCATGGACGGCATCATCCACGGGACCAACGCGGGCGGCTACAACACCCTGGGGTTCGACCACCACCCCTTCTTCGAGTGCCACACGCTCTACGACCGCGACGAGGGCGGCCAGGAGTCCTGGGACGCCACCAATCTGATTCCCATACTCAACAACGGCCCCCACATCGTCAACCACCTGGGACACAGCAACAACACCTACAACATGCGGATGGTCACGACGGACGTGGACGCCCTGTTCAACATCCACCCGTTCTTCCACTACTCCCAGGGATGTTACAACGGCGCCTTCGACAACTCCCTGGGGCCCGAGATGGGAAACCGGATCGAATCCCTGGACTGTTTCGCCGAGCACCTGTTGCTCAGCGAGCACGGCGCCTTTGCCACCGCCTCCAACAGCCGTTACGGGCTGGGCTCCTACACCGACGACGGGCCCAGCAACCGCTTCCATCGGCAGTTCTGGGACGCCTTCTTCGCGGAAGGGGTGTCCACAATCGGAGAGGCCTTCGCCGACTGCAAGGACGACAACGCCGACGCCTACGACGATCTAGGAGTCCGCTGGGCGGGATTCACCGTAAACCTGCTGGGCGACCCGGCCCTGGCGCTGAAGAAGAGCATCAACACCACCGATCCACTCCTGGGCGTCTACCCGCCGGGCTTCGTTTTCTTCTCCAGGCAGGGGGATCCCGCGCCGGATCCCGCCGAAATGTTCGTGCGCAACGACGGAGTGGGGCAGCTTACCTTCAGCGCTTCAGCCGACCAGACCTGGATCGGCCTCTCTCCCTCTTCGGGATCAGCGCCCCTGGATCTGGAGGTTCAGGTTGATCCCTCGTCACTGGAGCCGGGGACCCACGAAGGAGTGATCACCGTCACCAGCCCGGAGGCTCCCAACAGTCCCGTGGAAGTGACCGTCGAGCAGATTGTGGTAGAGGTTCCCGAGATCCGCGTACCGCATATCGGGACGACTCCGCTGATCACCGGCATCATCGAGGCCGGCGAATATGACGCAGCAGTTCAGTTGCCCATCGACGATGAGGGAACCGGCGAGGTAACCCTCTATATGGCCGTTTCGGGCGACAACCTCTACCTGGCCGTGGACGACCAAACCGATGTCACCGACGGCAATGACGGATTCATACTGGCCTTCGACAAAAATCTGGACGGCTTCTGGCCTACTGCCCCCGGGGACGAGGGTGCCTACCGGACGATGGGCCGGCGCACATTCTTTGTGCCATACTTCAACTCCGGCGGCGGCGTGGAGATGGGCGGCTGGAACCTGTGGGAAGATGACCCGGAGGGCTTCGATTCTGCGCGGGGTTTCGAGGAAGGTCACCGGGTGTACGAAATTTCCTTGAACCTGGTCACTTCTCACGTGGATATCGGGACGGAGAGCATTTTCGGATTGTATTTCCGGACTCTCGATATTGTCGACTGGAACATATCGGAAGTCACCGGCCACTGGCCGCTCTGGGTGCCGGAGATGGATGACCAGCGGTTTTTCGGGAAGGTGGACATGGCCCCCGAGGGTCCGCGGCTGGACTCCTCTCCCCTGAGCCTGACGTTCAACGCCGTAGTCGACGGTAGCATTCCCGCGCCGCAGATGCTGGCGGTGTTCGACCGCGAGGGCGGAAACATCGACTTCACCGCCTCCGCTCCGGATGCCTGGCTGTCGGTATCGCCGGCCGTCGGCCAGACTCCCGGCGACCTGGAAGTCTCGGTCGATCATTCCGGACTGCTGCCCGGCGATCACCCGGGAAGGTTGATCATCGAGGCCGAAGCCTGGAACAGCCCCTACACTGTCCCGGTGCTTCTGCGGGTCTGGTCACCCAACGCCCGGCTGGAGGTGGAACCCGGCTCGCTGCACATCACCGCCGCGGCGGAAGGCCCCGACCCCCAGGCGGAATTCACAGTCGCCAACACCGGTGGCCAGCCCATGAACTACAGGGTTATTCCCTCGGCATCCTGGGTCGGTGTGGACTCCGAGGCGGGATCCATCGGGCCCTACAGCGAACGGTCAGTAATCATGACGGCGGATCTTTCCACGCTCGGCCAGGGCAGCCACCCGGCCGAGATAGAGGTGCGGGCAGGTCACCCGGCGGAGAACACGCCCCAGGTCATCGCGGTGCAACTCGACATCGTGTCGCCCCGGTCGGTGCCGCCGGTCGAGGGTTTCGGCGTGGGCGTGCTCGATCAATCCTTGCAGCTGAACTGGACCTGCCCCGACGATCCCCTGGTCGCCAGGGTGAACATCCGCAGGAGCACGGGCGCGCCGCCGGCCAATCCGGATCTCGGCGAGGACATTTACGACGGGATGGAAGAAACCTACACCGACGCGGGCCTGCAGAACGGGGTCAAATACTGCTACAGCGCCTTCGCCTACGACGCCGCCGGTCGCTACTCCGAACCGGCCACCGCCTGCGGCATACCGGGATCAAACCGCGCGCCGCCCATGCCCGAGCTGCTTTCCCCGGCCAACAGTGCCGCGGTTCCCGCAACCCCCGAGCTGGTGGCCTCCACGGTGACAGATCCCGACGGCGACGTGGTCGCTTACACCTTCGTCCTGCTGGATATCTCCGGCGGCACGCTGGACTCGGCGGTGGTAGAAGGATCCGGCACCCGGGTGAACTGGAAGCCCAACGCCCAACTCGAGCCGGAAACCTCCTACCGCTGGCAGGTGGAAGCCATCGACTCCCAGGGCGCCCACAGCGGCTTCGCCGAAACCCGTTCCTTCGTTATCCGCCCGGCCACCGGCGTTGACGGCGGCCAGCCCCCCGGCGACGACGACCCCGACTGCGGCTGCGGCAACACCAGCTCCGCGGCCCCGGGTCTGCTCCTGTTGTTGGCGGGTCTGCTGCTACTCGGCAGGCGCCGCTTCTGACGACCGCCGACGTCCAAGGACGGGATCGCGCTCCCCCGGTGACCCGTCTTTACGCTTGGCATCCCTTATCCGCTCGACGAAATTCGCCCACCATTGTTTTTTCTTGCTTCCCACCACGACCTTCCCGTCGACCGAGAACGTCGGGGTGGCGGGTCTGAGACCCAGCCGCCGGCACAGCGCCAGATCGGCCTTCAGCCGGCTGCCGGTCTCGGGTGATTTCATGCAGGAGCGGAAGGACCTGGCGTCCAGTCCCATTTTTGCGGCCAGGATGGTCAAGCCACCGGCGTCCAGCCCGCCCCGGCGGATGAACAAGGCGTCGTTCATCTCCCAGAAACTGTTCTGGCGGTCGGCGCATACGGCCGCCCGGGCGCAGTCACAGGAGTAGCGGTGGAAAGGCCGGCCGCCCAGCGCCGGGTTGCAGGTGTGATCCAGGGGCATGTGCACGTGCACCAGCCGGAGCCACTCCTTGCGCTCGCGCACGACCTCGCGGACCACCTCGTGGGCGCGGCGGCAGTGGGGACACTCGTAGTCCGAGTACTCGACCACCACCACCTCGGGGTGCTCCGCCCCGATCCAGTTGTGCCCCCCGGTCGTGCGGCCGTGGGCGATGTTCCCGAGACCCCCGGCGATCTCTCGCTCTTGTTCGGGGTAGATCCAGGGAGTCACCAGGAGCACCGCCACCACGACGCCGACGGAGAGAGCCGCCAGCCCGCTTCCCACCAGCGGTCGCTCGAACACCACGGCCAGGTCGCGCCTGAGGTTTACAAGCACTCCCCCCGCTCCCCTCCTCCGGCCCAGGAAAACCAGGACTCCCGAGCCCAGCGCCGCCAGCCCCGCGCACAACAAGAAAACCCGGGAACCCAAGGCCGGCTCGGGAAACCAGATGGCGAACGCCACCGCGCCCGTGAAAATCGCGGCCAGGAACAGAGCTACCGCCCGGGGTATAAAGACGCCCACCCGGCGCTGCCCCATTACGCACAACACGCAGGAAGTCAGGTTGACCACGTACAAGACGATGCACATGATGCAGAAGGACCGGATGACGAACTCGCTGAGCAGAAAAAGCAGCGCGCACAGGCTGGCCGCTCCCGCGCTGAGAAGACTGGCCAGGGCCCAGGGCCAGGGCGCCCGGTTCCTCAAGAAGCCCCAGGCTCCCAACACCAGGATGGAGAGAAAGAACAGGACCGCCCAGGTGGAAATTGGCACCCCGAATAATACCGAGAAGCGGCTCAACGACACGGTGTCGCAGTTGATCGACTCGCTCACCGCGCAGAAGCTGATGTGCCCCGGCTGGTTGCGTACCTTCCAGTGCAGCACGCTCAAATATGCGGAGGCGGAGACGCCCACCAGGGAAACCAGCACCAGCGCCAGAAGCAGTCCCCGCCCGGCGCCGGCCGGCCGGTCGCCTCTCTGTGATTCTTCTCTGACCATGCGCGGTCACTCTACACGTCCAGAACACTCCCTGCAACCGGGTTATTCCGGCCCCGATCGTCTCTATTAATACCAACCGACATACAATATTGCCTTTTTCTCCCGGTCCCGATCTGGTATAAGGGCCACCGCAACTCAACTTCATTATGGAGCCGTACATGGAACTTCCCGCAACTACAACCTCCAGGGACTCGAAGCTCATGCGCTGGTCCATGCTGGTGATGGTCAGTCTGCTGTTCTTCGCCACCTACTGGTTCCAGGACGTCTTCTCACCGCTGAAGCAACTGATGGAAACCGAGCTGGGAATCAATTCGGGCGAGTTCGGGATCGTGGTCAGCGCCACCACCTGGGCCAACTGCCTGGGCATGATCCTGGTGGGCGGTTTCATCCTGGACCGCTGGGGCATCCGGCTGTCCTCTATTCTTTTCGGCCTGCTGGTCACCTGCGGCGGCGTCCTGACCAGCCTGGGCGCCAGCGACGTGCTGACCCAGGATCCCTCGATGAAAATAGTGCTGATGGCCGTCGGCCGGATCGTCTTCGGCATCGGGCTGGAGATCACTTGCGTGATCGTGTCCCGGGTGGTGGTGAAATGGTTCAAGGGGCACGAGCTGGCCCTGGCCATGGCCATCAACGTGGGCTTCGGACGCCTGGGGTCCTTCTTCGCGGTCTCTTTCGGCCTGGACATCGCCAACAACCAGGTGGTCCCGGCGCTGGGCTTCGCCGCCTCGCTGATCGGCGCCGCCTTCATCCTGCTGATGGTCTACCTGGTGTTCGACAAGCGGCTCGACAAGCAGATCCAGGAGACCCAGGACGCCGACGACGAGAAGTTCCGCCTGGGCGACTTCTTCAAGCTGATCAAGAACCCCACCTTCCTGTGGATTGCCTCGCTGTGCGTGGTCTACTACTCGGCGGTGTTTCCATTCATCAGCGCCTACGGGCCCAGCGTCCTGCACCACAACTTCGGATTCAGCATGGCCCTGCCAGAAAACTTCTCCAGCTTGTCTTTTGGGGACCAGGTCTCCGCGTATATGACCAACGGGCCCAAGATCACCGGGTTGATCCCCCTGGGCTCCATCCTGTTCACGCCCCTTTTCGGATGGCTCATTGACCGGCGCGGCAAGGCTTCATCGATGATGCTGATCGGCTCGGTGCTCTTGATCTTCGCCCACGTGACCATGGCCTTTCTGCAGATTAACGCCCTGGCCTACCTGGCGCTGTTCTGCCTGGGCGTGGCCTTCTCGCTGGTGCCTGCGGCCATGTGGCCCTCGGTGGCCAAGATTGTGGCCGAGAGCCGGCTGGGAACCGCCTACGCCACCATGTTCACCATCCAGAACTGGGGGCTGGCGCTCTTCTACTGGATGCCGGGCCAGATCCTGGACATGACCGACTCCAACTACACCTGGGCGGTCTCCCCCTTCCTCCTTTTGGGAGTGGTCTCCATCTGGTGCGCCTTGATGTTGAAGAGGTCCAACCGGAGGCACAACCTGGGCCTGGAAGAGCCCTTCGCGAACTGACCGGCCGCGCTATTCAGGACATTTCAGCTTGCGGATGTTCTTCTTGACGGCCGGCGTGCGCCGGTCCTTGGGGGCCAGCTCGACATACTTCTTCAGCGCCTGGCAGGCCTTGGGGACGTCCTGCATGCGGATGTAGACTCCACCCAGCTGGTAGTAAGCCTCGGCCATCCCCGGGTCCAGCTCGATGGCCTTCTCCAGCTCCTCCGAGGCGGCCTTGTACCACTTCCTGGCAGCCTTGGCCCGGCCAAAGAGAACTCGAAAGGTGGGATCGGAGGGTTCCTTCTGCACCCAGCCTTCCAAAAACTTCAACGCCTTGGGGATTTTTCTCTTGGCCAGCAGCCTGGTGGCGAATGCCTGGGCCTTCTTCATCTTGGGTGTGGGCTCTTTGGGTCCGACGGGCACCTCCGGCTCCTCGGGCTCCTCAGGCTGCTCGATGTCATTCTGGTCCGCGGCCTCCTCCGGGACACCGGCGTCGGCGACCACCGGCGGCGCAACCGCCGCACCGGCGTCGGGTTCAGTTCCGGCGTCGGTCTGGGCGCTGCCCGCGTCGGCCGCCTCCACCACCACTTCCCCTTCCCCGTCATCCCCCAGTCCGAACCACTTGGGGAAGAAGTAATAGGAGCCGCCGACCAGCCCCCCGACCAGGACTCCCCCCGCCACTATCTTCAGCAGCATCATCAAGAACCCTCTCTTGCCCTTGGGCTGCGCCACCCGCAGCGAGTCGGGGGAGGGTTTCCGGGTACCGCGATCGGTGCGCACGTCCATGGTCTGTTCGGGAGCATCCTCGTCGGCGGGGGACAGGAGATCCGGCGGCGCCGGCTCCAGCTCCTCCGCCTCCACTGCCTCCGTCTCCCCGGAGGGCTCCACATCCACCTTGGCCAACGGGACCGAGTCCACCGCCGGGGGAGCCAGCTCGTCCTCCGAGGCCGCATCTTCCGTAGGCGCAGGGGGAACCTCCGCCCGCCGGGTCACGCCCTGGGCGAAGGAGGGCTTGCCCTTCTGGGTGACCTCCTCCTGTACGAAGCCGTCCTCGGGAAAGAGCTCTTCGGCCTCGCCCACCGGCGGTAGTGGCTCGCCGTTTCTGACGGTTTCCAGGTGGGCGCTGCCGTCGGCTCCGCGCGGCTGGGCGGTCGCCTGGGTGTCTTCGCTGAAGAGATCCGCCTGCTCCTTGTCGTCCGAGCCCATCCGGTACACGCCGGTTTCCTGATCCTCGCGCATGGACCGGAGCTGAGCCACAAGCTCGTCCCGCTCGCGCGCGGTAACCACCAGTTCGTCCCGCAGCCGGGTCAACTCCCGCTTCATCTGATCGGTCTGCCCGGCAAAGGTGGCTTCTTTCTCGCTGACCTCCTGCAAATCCGCCTTGAGTCGCGCGGTCTCGCGCTCGCGCTGCTCCACCATTTGACCCGAGGCCACCTGAACCTGGGCCAGCTCCTGCTTGAGCCGCTCCACCTCGGCTTCCAGCTCGCCGACCCGCGCGGAATCCGCCTCGCCCGGAGAAGGCTGCTGCTCCTGGGCCTCGACGCGCAGCTGGTCCAGCTCCTTCAGCAGGCTGTCCCGCTCCACTTCGACCGCGGCCAGGTTGTTGAGCTCCTGGGCCAGCTCGCCTATCTTGGCCTCCTTCTTGTCCAGCTCGGCGGACAGGTCACCCTGGCCCGCGGCGGCGTCCCGGGCCTTGCGCAGATCCTTCTCCTTTTCGGCCAGGTCCTTCTTGGCGCCCTCCAGCTGCCGCTTCAGCCCCCGGGTCTCTTCCTGATCTTTCTTGAACCGCTCGATGGAAGCCCTTTTCTCCTCGACGGATCGTTCCAGCGCCCGCTTTTCCTTTCGCAGCTCGTCCCTTTCTCTCTCGGCGGCCTCCGCCCGCTGGCGCAACAGGGGATCTCCCTTGGGAGCCGGCGCGGGGGTCAGCTGGCTGGCGCGCTTCAGTTCCTCCTGGAGCTCGGCCACCCGGCGCTCGGCCATCAGCGCCCGCTGGGTCAGCAGTTTTACGTCCCCGGGCTTGCCGGGCTCGCCCGCGGGCTTGGCCGACGCGTCCGCGCCGGCCTGCTGCATCCTTTTGATCTCGTCTTCCAGCTTGTGGATGGTCTGGTTGGAGGACTCCTTGGCCGCCTTGAGATCCCACTCGAACTCGTCCCGCTCCTCGGCAAGCTGCTGCTCGAGCTCCTCGACGCGGGCTTTCAGTTTTTCGACTTCTGAGTCGGCCATCCGTACGCCCTGAGCTTACTCGAAAACTTTTTCGTCCGCCTGATCCGCGGACAGCGCATCGCCCTCGATGTCCCGGCCCTGCGGGCCGCTGGACAACAGCTCCTTGTAGTATTCATGCTGGATCAAGAGGTTCATCACCTCATTGGTTCCGGTCCAGATCAACGGCAGCCGGCAATCACGCAGCAGGCGCTCGATGGGATACACGTCGGTATAGCCGATGCCGCCCATCATCTGCATGGCATCGTTGACGGTGTCCCAGGCGGCTTCGGTGGCCACCTTTTTGGCCTCGGATACCAGCCTCCGGGGGTCCTCTCCGCTGTCGGCCTTCTTGGCCGCCGCCCAGGTGAGCGCCCGCGCCGCATCTATCCGGGCCACCGATTCCGCCACCCGGAAGCTCACCCCCTGGAACTGCCTGATCTTTTTTCCGAATGCTTTGCGGTACTCCGTGTAACGAGCGGCTACTTCCAGAGCCGCCCGGGCGCCGCCGATGGCCCCCGCGGCCGAGGTCAGACGTTCCGGGACCATCATGCGTTTGAACACCAGGGCGCCGCCGTTGAACGGCCCCACCAGGTTCCCGGCCGGGACCCGGACGTCGTCGAAGAGGATCCGGGCGGTGCCCCCGCCCCGGGTGCCCATCAAGCCGTACAGGTACTCCACCCGCAGGCGATCGGAGCGCTCCACCAGAAAAGCCGAGAGGGCCTTGTGGCCGGGTGCCTGGGAATCGGTGCGGGCGTACACGAAGAACACGTCGGCCCCCTCGCCGCCGACGATGAAGCGCTTGCTCCCCCGCAGCACGAACTCGTTGCCGTCCTTGGTTGCGGTACATCCGGCGCCGAAGAAGTCCGATCCGCCGCGGGGCTCGGTGAGCGCCTCGGCGGAGAACAGCTCGGCCTTGAGGATTGGAGCCAGGTACTTCTTCTTCTGATCCTCGGTGCCGAAGGTGTTTATGCCCTCCCCCACGATGGAGGGCATCACGTAGTTGCAACCCAGGGCGGTGCCCAGCACTCCCACCTCCTCGGTCGCGGCCATTTCGGCGGTCCAGGGCAGCCCCCGACCCCCATATTCCTTTGGAAAGCGCAGCCCCAGCAGGTTGCGCCGGGCCGCCGCCTGGATGAACTCCTTGGCGAACCGGACCTCCTCGCGGTCCATGCGCCGCAGGAGGTCGGCGGGCACCTCGTTCTTTACGAAGCTTCTTACTTCCTCCACCAGGGCCCGGGTGGTATCGTCCCAAAGCACGTGCATACCAGTCTCCTTGACACTCGATACGACAGTACGAAAATAGCGAACGTACTGAAAAGTGTCAACAAACCTACAGGGAGGTATCAATGGTATTCGATCTGATCCCGCGCGCGCGAACCGTCCGGAGGTTCCACGAGAACCAGCCGGTGGATACCGGGACTCTCCGCTCCCTGGTCGATCTGGCCCGTCTGTCGCCCTCGGCGGCGAATTTGCAAACTTTGAAATACTTTCTGTCGAACACGCCGGAGCGCAACCGGTTGATATTCGAGAACCTGGCCTGGGCGGGCTACCTCAAGGACTGGCCCGGCCCTGCCGAAGGCGAACGTCCGGCGGCCTACATTCTGCAGCTGGGCGATGAGCAGGCGGGATCTCCCCGGGAGGTGGACGCGGGCCTGGCGCTGCAGAGCATGGTGCTGGGCGCCGCCTCCCGGGGTCTGGGCACCTGCATCCTGGGCAGCGTGAACCGCCCCGCTCTGCAAGAAGCCCTGGAATTGCCCTCCCGCTACAGCATCCTGTACGCGCTGGCCCTGGGCCAACCCGCCGAGCAAGTAAAGCTGGAACCTGTGGGCGCCGAAGGCGATATCCGCTACTGGAGGGACGAGGCGGGTATTCTCCACGTACCCAAGAGATCCCTGGAAGAATTGATTGTAGAGATTTAGTCAAGGGCAGACACAGAGGTCTGCCCCTACAGGCACTGGGTCTTGGGATCGATTACGCACTCCCACAATGGCGCGCAGTAGTCCCAGAGAATCCACTCCCCGCTGGTCTCGTCGTACCACCCCTCCGATTCGGTGCCGATGTGCAGACAGACCGGCCGGTGGGCCACGTCATCGTCGGAGCAGAAGGCCCAGTCGATCAGCGCACCGGTGCAGGAGTCGTACCAGCCCTCCGAGCGCGTTCCGAGGTACAGGCACACCGGCCGGCACTCGGGCGGCCGGCACACGCACCAGTCGACCTCGGGGCCGTTGGGACACTGGTAGCCGAGCTCCTCACCCACCGGGCATCCCCCCGGGCAGTCGTCCAGGCAGTTGTAAGGGTTCTCGTGGGGATCGCAAGTCTGGTCACCGCAGTCCACGCAGAAAAGCAGTGAACCGGGGCACGGTTGATCGGGAACGCAATCGGCCAACGCGTCCAGCCCGGTGCAGCAGGCCGGGGGAATCCCGGTC
>Ga0272442_10007646_pt1 | contig 13925 bp, 12 predicted proteins | sample SSMForm2O_FD_200262 | JGI IMG/M metagenome (GOLD analysis project Ga0272442, IMG submission 200262) | Marine sediment archaeal communities from Little Sippewissett salt marsh, Falmouth, MA, United States - SSM-Form-2O | ecosystem: Environmental > Aquatic > Marine > Wetlands > Sediment ...
ATGGAAAAGGAAAGAATTATACTTCACTTAAATGCTGAATTACGTCTTGGTTTAAATCTTCAAGCTGATGCTGAAAATGAAATAAAAATAGACAGGTGTACAATGCTTGTGGGAGATGGAACATATAATGGTGTATATTTCCCAAAGGAAGAACTTGAAAAAGCATTTAGTACTTTTGAAGGAAAACCTATAAACATAAATCATAGTGCTGAAAAAGTTGAAGATATAGTAGGGCATATCGAAAATGTGGAATATGAAGATGGAAAAATAGTAGCAGAGACTTTCTTTGACGAAGAAACATCAAAATATAATGAAGCAATGGGATATATAAAGAGTAGAATCAAAGCTGGTGATATTCCAAATGTATCTGTTGGTGTATGGCTTACAAGAGAACTAGAAGAAAATGAAGAGACAGGTGAAAAAAGATTTATTGCAAGAGAACTTGAAGGTGACCATCTTGCACTTGTAGTACATGGTGCATGTAGTCCAGAAGATGGATGTGGTATAGGTGGTTCTTGTAATAATAGTGTTACTATTTCACATGAAGATTATGTAGATTTAGATGAAGTATATAAGGATTTTAAAATAAAAGTTTTAAAAGAACAAATTAAAAAAGAAAAATTAGTAATGGAGGAAGAAAAATAATGTCTAATGAAAAGACGATAGAAGAGTTAACAGCTGAACTAGAATCTTTAAGAAAAGCAAATCTTGAAAGAGAACTTGCAAAAGAAAAAAAGAAAATAGAAGAAGCTGCAACACTCGAGAGAGAAAAAGATGAAGAAGAATTGAGGAACAAAATACGAGAAGAACTCATTGAAGAAATGAAAGGAAGCTCAATGGTTGAAAAAGAAAAACCAGAAACACTTGGAGAAAAACCAAAATATGAGATTTTCATGGATTTAATGAAAAAGAAATATAATCTCACTGGTATCAGATACGATGATTTAACACGAAAAATAAGTTCACCAGGAAATTTTAAAGGAGAGAGAAAATAATGGCAAAAGATTTTTATCAACTTACAGATTGTGACGATGGTGCTGGTGGTGCTGGTGCATGGATGCCTACAGAATATTACACCGACCTTATACTTGAAGGAGTATATACAAAAGGTGATTTATCTGGAAAAGCATGTGTAATAGCAACTGACCTCGCTGCTGGAAATGGTAATGTTGTAAATGTAAGATATATATCAAAAAGAAGTGCTGCATGTGCAACAACAAATTGTGATGGATGTTTAAGTGTAGCAAGTTCAACCTTTGGGGATTATACAATAACTGTATATCAACAGGGTGACTATGACAAAATACCAGAATTTGCAGATTTCCAAGCAAAAGGAGACGTAATGGCTGCTATTGCAAATGAAATGGCTAACAGACTTGCACATTGCAGAGACAAATATCTATGGGATGCAATTATAGGTGCAACACCAAATACTACATATACTACAACATCAAGTTGGAGTGCAAACCCAACAATACAGGGTTCATGTTGTACATTTGGATTTGACATATATAATCAAATCATACTTGCAAGACAACATCTAAAAGGAGATGGGTATGAACCAGATTATGTACTTATACATCCATATGTAGCAAGTTATCTATACTTCAAAGAAGGAAGTGGTGGAAACGCTTATCCATTCCAGAACATGCCACTATTAAAATTCGGAGATGATGGTTTCTGCAAAGAAATCGCAGGTATGAAAGTAATAGAAGTAGGCGTAGCAGTAGATGATGATAGTGAACCAAGTGGTGGTGGAGACGAACTAGCATTTGTCATAGATTCAAAACGTGCACTCGCAGAAGCATGGGGTCAAAGACCAAAATTCAACGAATGGTATGATGGTCAATGTAACGCAACTGAATTAACCGTATGGACATATTGGGGATGCGATACATTAGATGATGATGCTATCGTAGAGATAACAAACCCATAAAACTAATCTTTTCTCCTTTCTTTTTATAATGGTGATAATATGAGAATATTTAAAAATATCAAAACAGGTAAAAGATATAAACTCGATGAAGAAAAAGATAAAGAAGTTATAAATAGTTTGGAGAAAGATAAACTTTTTAAGGAGCTGATGAATTTATGAGAGAAAATATAAATTTTGAAGACAATGTTCGTGTCAGACATTTTAATAAATACGGAGAACTAATAGATGAGTGGACTTCACACAATCAAACACAGGATGCAGTACTTGATGAAGTAATAGATGCTTTAGATGCAGGTAGTAGTAATGCAATAGTTACTATGGCTATCGGTACAGGTTCAGGAGCAGGAACACCAAGTGCAAATCTTAACACGCTTGTAAGTTATGAGACAGGAGCTGCTGTTACAACAACTCAGGCAGGAGATGGTGAAAGTGCTGAATTTAGTACAACTTTTACTGCACAGGATTCCTGGACTATAACTGAAGCTTGTCTGTCCACTGCTGCTGATGGTGCATCTGGTATGATGTTCTATGATGATAGTATTAGTGTCGGCATGAGTTCTGGTGATACACTACAGATTGATTGGACTGTTAGTGTTAGCTAAAAATAAACATTTTCTTCTTTTTTTCTTTTTAAACAAAAGGTTATATTTATGATTTTACATATAATTACATTTATTTTTATAATTTTATTATTCCTATCTATGATGATTATTCATAAGAAGGATATTCTTAAGTTTTACAAAAAATATAAACAGAAGATAATAGGAATAGGTCTTGTATCTGTTTTTGGTATAGCTGGTCTGAGTGGTTTTTATTTTGATGGAGAGCCACCTGGAGACGACCCTGAACCTATTATACCTGAACCATATATTGTTGAACATTTTATCCCACCAGAAAATAGTTTTGGACTTGGTGAAACAAATTTTACATATGTGAATTGGAGTTTTTTCTGGCAGAAGTTTAGAAGTAATAGCCGTTGGAATATGGAAGGTTGGCATCCTATTCAAGAAGAATGGGTTAGTGATTATCAGGGAAATGATTTAGACAACTATTTGAATATTAGTAGGATTCGTAGTGATGATAACAGCAGTGAAAAGATTACCCTGAATTTTACAAGTCCTTATACAACCCGTTATCGTTTTACTTTTGGTATAGATGCAAGAGTGCTAAGTTTTGTTAATAGGACTGACCGTCTTGAGTATGTTTTGACTTATCCGATTAATAATAGTGAATACAATTATACAGTGTTTTTTAATTGGAGTGATTTGATTCCTATGTTGGATAATGGTACTATATCTGTTAATCATGGTATCAAGAATATAGGTGGTCGTGATGTTTTCTGGTTTAGGATTATTACTAATGTTGATTTACAGGAGGGGAATAGTTATGAACTTGACCCAACTTTTGGTTGTACTGATACACCAAGTACCAGTTGGAGACTTTATTTAGATGCTTCTCCTAGTAATTATATTTATTTAAATGGTCAAAAAGGTACACCTTCATTATCTGGTACAGCAGAAAGCATTACGATAAATATTTCCACAGTAGATACAGCTAAAAATGTAGAGTGTGCTTTATATACTTATGAGGGAGACCATGATGCAGGTAATCTACTTGGAACTACTGAAACAAAATCTGTTACTGGTGCAGGTTTGTGGACTTTTAATTTTTCAGAAGATGTCAATATTGTAGGTGGAACAGATTATTATATATGTGCTAGAGGTGCAGATTCAGCAGGTAATTATGATATGTTTATTTATGCTAAAGAAGGAGGTTCTGATAGTTTTCATAAATATACTACTAGCACGATAAGTTTTGATGACCCATTAACAGATGAACTAAATAATGATAATGGCTTATTTTTTTATTGCACATATACACCAGTTTATGAACCAGAAATTAGTAATCCAAATCCTTCAACAGGGAATTATAATATTAGTCTTACACAGGTTTATAATGTTACTGTTACACATAAAAATGGTATGAGTATGACTGTAGATTTTTATATTTCAACTGATAACAGCACTTGGACACATATAGGAAAAAATACAAGTATTCTAAATGAAAGCGTATCTGTTGATTTAACTGGACATACTACTCTTTATGATACATTGTATTATATGAAAACCACTGCAAACGATACAACAACAAATACAAGTTTTTATAGTAGTTTTGAAACAACACCATATACTACAAACTATTTCAATACAACATTTCCAAGTGAAAACTGGGTGCAGAGCACAAATGGTTTAAATTTTGAAACAAGTTATTATAATTTTTCAACTATGTCTACATCTTATTGGGATATTGAAACAATGGGTGATTATTGTGAATATGACCAAAGTAATGGTTTTATGGGTATTAAACGAGTAGTTTTAAATACACTTAATAAGAGTTCATCTATGGCAGATACACAGGAAGATTATAGTGGTTGGGGTACAAATCTTACAGGAGGGGAAACTTATCAGATAAATGTAACGGTATATAGTAATTATGACCAGTATCTTAATCTTTGGATTGATTGGAATGATGACGATGACTGGGCAGATGCTGGTGAATGGTGTAGTGGTGGTTTTGCTACAAATGATGGTTTTACTGATACTTGGCTTTTCACCGTTCCAGAAGATGCAGTGACTTCTAGTAGTCTTGGTATGCGTGTGGCAAGTAAATATAATGGTAATCATAGTAGTTCTTGTGATGATAGTAGTTATGGAGATTGTGAATTTTATTCAGTAGCTGTTTATGAACCAGCACAAAGTATTGGATATATTATTACTAAAAACATTACGAGACAAAATACGAATTGGGATAAATTCTACTGCGAGGTAAACAATACAGATAATAGCACTTTTAGTCTAATACCTGTAGAAAGTGTTTATTATGGATGGATTGGAGATAACGGTCTTGATAGTAGTTTTATAAATTATGCTTCCGAACCAGGAAAAACAGGGAATGTGCTTACAGGTGCATTTGATGGAACAGATTATTGGCAGGCAGATGTTAAAGATTATTTCATAATTGACTTAGGATATAATTGTACAGTTGAAAAGTTTAAAGGCAGAAGTTTAAGAGCAATAGACCCTACTGATATAAGTATATGGGTAAGTACGGATAATTCTACTTGGGGTAGTGCAGTAGTCAGTAATATTAGCACATGGCAAGACACAGAATCATGGGTTGAAGTTGACTGTACAGATAAAAATGGTAGATATATCAAAGTAGTAACAGAAGATAGTGAAGTCAGTCCAGATATGTTATGGGGAGAATATAATGGTTTTGATGATGGGGATGGAATCTTTGATGTATATGTATCTCCAGTTGCAATTATCAGTAATCTTAATGGTGATGGAGACGATATAAGTAGTGTTACAAATGCTACTGTTAAAGTATTAGGTGAGTTTAACGCAACACTTTCTTTGGATAGTATAAACCTGACTTGGAGTGCAGGTGGTGCAGCTAATAATGCTCCAACGCTTGAAGGAGAAATACCTGCAAATACAAGTAGTGATATAGAGTTACAGCCAACATGTAATATAACAGTTAAAGATGCAGATGCAGATACGATGACTGTTACATTTTATAGTAATTTTTCAGGTGGATGGGTTTGTTATCAGAAAAATACAAGTGTAAGTAATAGTACAAGTGTCGACTGGATTTTTACTGAAGCAAATAGTGCTGATTCTACATATTATTGGCGTGTATATGCAGATGATGGAACAGATAATACAAGTAGTGATATATTCTATTTTGTAACCCTGTCAAATTATAGTACGACAATACGTAATGATGGTGAAGACTATTTTGTATGGACTGGACAAAACATTACAGCATCACAGATAACAGATACTAAATATTGTAACCTGTCAGGGTTTGATGAATCAGATGAATATATAGCAATATGGGAAGAAAGTGGTATAGAATCACCAACATATTTTGGAAATACATCAGGATTAACAAGAGATGCATGGCAAACAGTTGATGATACAATGGTTGGAACATCTTTCAAAACTGGTAGTAAATCAGGTAATGCATATAAAATAAAAGCATTTATATCAAATTCAGCAATATCAAGTGGAAACGCTAAAGCAGCTATTTATAACTATACAGATGATGGTAATGCAAGTACAAGAGTAGGTTTTACAAATGAAGAAACTATTAGTTATGATGAAACTGGTTCATGGATAACTTTTACTTTTCCTAATAGCTCGACAAATTTACTTCCAAATACAAAATATTTTTTAGTAATTCTGTCAGATGATGTATTTGGTGGACAATTGAGTTTAGGATATAATTCAACAACTGGTAAAACATCTATACAATACAATTCAGAAAATCAATATCCGACATTTATGTCACCACTTGTTGGTGAAGCATCAAATAATGATAGAGAAATGATGATATATTGTATTTATAATGGTTCTGGATGGGATGATAATTATGGATTATGGAATAGATACTATGGTGATAGCAGTGGAACAGATTTCACATTAAAAACTTTTGATGTAGTAAAAATAATACTTACAGATAGTGGCGTACAAACATTCAACATGGCTGAAAACACAGATTATGGTAGCTATACAAATAGTTTAGTACATCCACTTCGTAATCTAACAGAGAACAAAGGATATAACTATAGTGCAAATAATAATGCTACAAGTACAACATTATCAGCAATCAATACAAGTATAACACTTCAATCAGGTGAAGGTCTTGCACTTTGGAATGAAACAAACTATGCATGGGATTGGTGGTTACCAGGTTTCTATGAAGTAGATAAAAATGTACATCAATGGGATGTAATAATTACAAAAGTTGAGGATGACGAATTATGGAATACTTAAAAAAAGAAAAAAAAGAAGAAGATGAAAATAGTAAAAGAACAAAATGTGAAGTATATAGTAGAACTGTTGGTTATCTAAGACCTGTAAATCAGTGGAATCTTGGAAAACAACAAGAATTTAAAGATAGAAAAATGTTTAAAATTTGAGGATTAAAAGATGGCTCTTGGTGTACCATGGCTTGTCTATGGTTATGTATATGATGATGGAAGCCCTGTCGAAAATGCAAAAGTATATGCAGAAGGTAGTTTAGGCACAGGAACAGATACAACAGATGCATCAGGTAGATATACTATAGATATGAATACCTATGCAGATGATGGAGATACAATAACACTTAGAGCTTTTTATGATGGAAAATATTTAGATACTACTTTCACTCTTAATATAAGTGATGCATTTAAACAAAAAAACTTAACAGTTGCTTTAACAGAATTAAGCGATAGTCTTTCATTTTCTGATAGTTTAAAAGTTGCAATAAAAAATGTTTTATCTGATAGTCTATCATTCAGTGATAATCTTGATAAACTTGCGACAACTATTAAAAAATCTGATAGTCTTACACTCGCTGATAGTATAGATGAATTAGCAGTAGTTTTAAATATATCTGATAGTCTTACAATTGCAGAAAGTATTGATAAAATTGAAGTATTATTGTCTTTATCAGATGCAATTAGTCTAGATGATAGTATAAATGCTGTTCCTGTAAAAAAATTATCAGATAGTTTAAGTCTTAGCGATAGTATAGATAAAATTGAAGTTGTATTATCACTTTCAGATAGTATAAGTTTAGATGAAAGCATTAAAATTTCAAGTGTTAAAAAACTTTCAGATGCAATTAGTCTTGATGATAGTATTTCAGCAGGTTTAGTAATAGAATTATCTGATAGTATTAGTTTAAATGATACAATAGATAAACTTAGCATTACAAAAACTTTATCAGATGGTCTTACACTTGCAGATAGTATAGATAAAATATTAACACATATAAGTATATCAGATAGTCTTACACTTGCAGATAATTTAAATGCAATAAATGATTTTAAATTATTATTATCAGATAGTCTTATACTTTCTGATAGTATAGGTAAAAAAAGTATAATACTAAGTTTAGATGATAGTCTTACATTTTCAGAAGATATATACAAAGGTTTATCTATTTCATTTTCTGATAGTGTTTCATTAGCTGATATAAATATAATTGGGATAAATTTAAATATTTTAGATAGTATAAGTCTTGGAGATAATGTAGATAGTCTTGATGTATTATTAAACTTTGCAGATAGTCTTACATTTAATGATAGTTTAACAACAACATATTCATCTGCTATTACAATAGATTATCCATTACATTTTGTAGTAGAAAAAAGACAAACCTATGATATTTATAATGAAAAAAATAGTACATATAGTATGAAAACAGAAAAAAATAGTACATATGATATAAAAAAGAGTTGATAAAAATGGTAATATTTGAAAGAGGTGAGACATTTTCACATTGGGTTACAATACGTGATAGAGATAAAACAAAAGTAGACCCAAATACTGTAAAAATAGATATATATGACCCACATAATGTTAGAGTTGTTAACCAACAAACTATGACAAAGGATAGCACAGGCGTATATTACTATAATCACAACCTTTCATCAACTGCAACATATGGAAAATATGAAGTAAAAGTGACAGGGACAAGTGGAGCAAGTAACAAAGGTATAATAGAAGATGAATTTTTTATAATGCCTTGGAAACTTGAAGAAGCCATAAGGATAAAAATGGGTATAACATCAACAAATGATATAGGAGACGATGATATATCACATATAGCATGGACTTCATATATGGAAGCGTTAAGAGATGTTTATAACCATCATTATAAAGAAAACCCAAAAGGTAATCCAGATACAGGTGAAGGATTTGATGGTTCAAATACAAGTTTTCAGACGCAACATTATCCAATAGCAGATATAGGTGGAGATGGAAGCATAGGAGATAGTGATGATGCAGAAGCAGATATAACAGGATGGTGGATAAATGAAAATGGTCATAGAGCAGATGTAGACATTAATGTTACACAGGCTGATAATGGAGAAATAACTATTACACAATCAGATGGTGTAACAGCAATACCATCAAATAATGAAGGAGTATATCTTGATTATTGGAGTGAACATGGCAACTTTGATGAGTTTTTATTTAGGGAAGCAGTTAGTTTTCTTGCTGCACATTATATAAATATTAGATTTACAGAACGTGACAAAGTAACAATAGCAGATATAAATGCTAATAAACCTGTTGTTTTGAAAAATCCGAATCGTTTTATGCGAGAGTATAAAAGAATAATAAATGCTGTTAGAAGACCTAGAATTTTAGGAGTTAGATAAAATGGCTTATTCATCTAGTGATATAAGAAAAACAATACGTAATACAATAGGTCATAGTAGATATATGAATGATATGGATTGTAGTACGGTTAGTGTCACAGATGATTGGGGTGATAAAGTATTTATACCTATGTATTTACCAGGAGAAGTTAGAACAGGCGACCTACCACCATTTCCATTTATAGAGATGACACTCGTTGCAAGTCCAACAACAGCAACAAACATAGGTGGAGATGTACGTGATATGGACGTATATTTTGACTTCAACATATATTATGTAGATATAGAAAATATAACACCTACAGAATTTGGAAAAACAATTAGCGATGAAATAATAGATAAAATAACAGATGCTAGAAGTAGCACAAGTTATAGTTATTTTGTAGAGATAATAAACGATGGACGTGAGATAATAGAAGCTGAAGAAGGAAAACAGGTTGTTTTTCATAGGGTTCTTGAATGTCACGTAAAAAATTATAGTTAGAATTGAAAAAAAATAATAAATTTGGAGGAAGAAAAAAATGGCAACAATAGGATATCCTCTCAGTGGGGAAATCTATTTTGAAGTAGAAGCGTCATACAAAGCAGGATTTTCAGGTAGTCAATCTCGTTTTAGTGATGTAGTTACAGATGCAAGAATAGAGACAGGTGACATAAACTTAGAATTTTTTGGTATAACAGAACCTAGTCTTATAGATTTTGAAAAAGCGATGGAAGACCCAACACTACATATAGAATATGTATACCAACCACATGCTGGAGCAAGTGCAGTAAGCTATTTCTATAATAGAAGTGGCTGTGATTTAGATAGTCTTGCAATAGAAGTTGGTGTTAGTACATGCAGTGCAACAAGTACATATTATTATATGATAGGTTGCAAATGTAAAAGTTTTACCGTATCAGGAAGTAAAGGTGAAGCATATACAATTGCAGCAGATTTCAGTGTAGCAAGTCTTCAAGTAGCTGGAACTGCAATGGGAACAGACCCAGGTGCAATAGGTACAGATTATGCAACTTTCAATAATGCAGGAAGTATTACATGGAGTGGTGTAACAGGTGCGTATGTAACAGAAAGCTTTGAGTTCACAATAGATAACAATATCACAGATTATTATGATGTTGGCAGTACAAAAAAGAAAGCTGCAATCCCTGGACAGAGGAATATAACAGGAAGCTGTGATATAAGTCTAGATGAAGGTGGAGATACACATTTCACAGAAGTACTCGCAGGAACAGATATAACAACTGTTTCACTTAACACAGGATGTACAACTGGTAGCTACGGACAATTCACATTAAACAATGGAAGATTTGATAGCACAAGTATAGACGTAAATACATCCAGTGAAGGAATAATGAGTAGTGTACCTTTTACATTTAAAGGACTTACATTCCAAGCAGGAACATAAAATAAATAAAAAATTTTCAACCCTCTCCCTTTTCTTTATTATGATAATTATGATTATGATAATTATGATTATGATAATTATGATTATGATATTTATGAGGTAGAAAATATGGGAAAAGAAAAAATAAAATTGTCGTTTGTGAATGATGGAAAACCTTTCAACATCCCACATATGACTGTAAAAAAACAGGAAGAACTACTGGAAGATATGGTAGAAATCGAGAAAAAATACAAAAAAGACAGTGATAAATACAATCGTGAGTTAAATAAATATATGATTGTAAGAACATTACAAAATATTGACGAAAACGTATCATTAGATGATATAAACAATATGCATCCAAATGATTATATTGTGTTGTTTAATATGATATGGGGTAGTGGCAGAGAACTGTCTGATAACAAAAAATTTCAAGATTGAAAAAAAAGTAGAAAATATTAGTAGTTCAGAGAGGCTTGAGAATTTCCGAGATGCAAAAAATTCTCTATATTTAAAAGTAGGGAATATGAAAGATATAAACAATATGGATATAAAAGATTTCAATAATATATTTGAATATTCAAATAGGATTGAAACATCAAGAAGTGGTAAACCTGTACCTCTTCGTGAAAGTAATAAACGTATGATACAGGCAACAAAAGAAAAAAGAAAAAAGAAAAAGTTGATTTAAATGGCTGAAGGAATAGAATTTGCTGTAAAGGCAACTGGCGTTTCGCAGGTAAACAAACAAGTTTCTAGTCTCGCAGCAAAATTTGTAGGATTACAGGCAGCATTTGGTATTGCACAAAAAGCTTTAGAAGTTTTAATTAAATGGATTGAGAAATCTATTGATGAATTTCGTGAATTTGAAAAGAATATAGCAGAAATAAGTACTCTTCTTGAAACAGATATAGCAGATTCAATATATTCTTTGGAAGCAGGAATAGTTAATTTATCAAAAAGCTTTGGTGTTAGTGCAAACGAACTAGCTGAAGGTATGTATCAAATAATATCTGCAGCAGTGGATGTAAAAGATTCAATGATTTTACTAGAACAAGCTACTAAAGCTAGTATTGCTGGTCTTACTGATATAGCTACAAGTGTTGATGTTTTTACAAGTATTTTAAATGCTTATGGTATGAGTGTTTATCGTGCAGAAGAAATAAGTGACGAACTATTTATGACTGTAAGACGTGGAAAACTTAGATTTGAAGACCTTGCAAGTGCTATGGGTTATATTGTTCCTATAGCAGCAAATCTTGGTGTTTCATTTAGAGAAATAGAAGCAGTATTGTCAACTGTTACTAGACAGGGGCAACATGTTGATATGGCAACTCGTGGTCTTGCTCTTGCTTTACAAAACATCGCTGACCCTACAAAAGAAGCATCAGAAGCAGCAGAAAAATATGGCGTAATGATGAATTCTACTGCATTACGTGTTAAAGGATTTGAAGGTTTTATAGAAGATTTAGCTCAAGCAACAAAAAAATATGGAACTGGAATAATACCTGAATTGATAGGTAATATGCGTTCTATGAGAGTTATTATGGCTGCTGTTGGTGAAGAAGGTATACTTGGATTTAAAAAAGATTTAGACCTTTTAGCACAATCATCTGGCAGAACAGAAAAGGCTCTTTCTAATATGATGGATGTATCACAAAAAAGAGTTGAACTTTTAGACCAGAGTATGCAAGAACTTAATCGTAGTATTGGTGCTGCATGGAGTGATATAGATGTATGGTGGAAAAAGTCTCAATTATGGTGGGGTACATTTTTAGGTAGTGGTTTTAATTTTGGTAAAGCAAATAAATCTTTAGATTCTTATAATGAAAGAATTTTAGAATTAAACAAGAATATGTATCAGCTTATCAAGTCTCAAGTTCTTGGTGCTGATGCTATGATGCCTGATATAACAACAGAGGACCTTTTCTCACAAATATCACAACGAACAACTAATATAAATCAGTTTTCAGATGAGATAAAAGATTATTTTGATATGCAAGATGAAATAGATAATCTTAATGAATTTAATAGTCAATTACAATTAGTTTATTATTATATTAAAGCTATACCAAAAGATACTAAAGGTTTAGATAGATGGATTAGTGATATTACAGATGAGTTAACTAGGATAAATATAGGTGATACATTAGATATACCAAAAATAATTAGTACAATCAGAGAATCAGCTGAACATGTCGAACCATGGGCAACAGGTGGTGTTTTTGGTAGAGGTAGAGCATTATATACAACTAGAAATATGATACAAGTTGCTGATAGGGCAATAACAGATATAACAACACAACTAACTTTGCTTAATAAAAACCTATTAACTACTGATGATGCTTGGAAATTAGTTGCAGGTACTATAGAATTATCTCAAGATGAAATAAAGGAAGCTAAATTCAATATTATGGATTTAGCAAGAGAAATAAAAAATATTCAAAAACAAGTAGAAGAACCATATTTTAGTTTAGGTGGTCATAAGTTTTCTGGTACTTTAGATTATGAATTACAAATTAAACGTATTAATACAGAATTAAGTCGTAGTCAACAATATACAAATATGGCTATGAAATATGGTTCTGAATATTTAAATGATTACAACAAAGATTTAAAAGATAATATACTTACCATTTATGAATATAATAAAAAGCAAAAAGAATTAGGTGAAACAGCAAAAAAAGTAAAAGATGAAATTGATAAAGTAAATAAATCTATTTCTGAACAGGAAATGATAATGTCTAGAAATAATTTACAGATTGCCAAACTTCAATTAAAAGATATGATGAAAAGACATGGTTTAAGTCGTGGCGACCAAAAAAGAATGAAGAAATTAGAAATAGAAAATAAAAAAGCACGTATAAAAATAATGGAAGAAGAAATAAATGAAAAAGAAAAACATGTCATTAAATATAATACAATATTAAGTAAAGAAGAAGCTGCGTATAATAAAGCCATGAATGTTATAACAGAACATTATGACAAAAGAGCACATAAATTATGGGAAATGGAAGATATAAGAGATAGTGAAATATCGAAAATGCAAGAACATTATAACAGTCTTACAGATAATTTAGAAAAATATAGAAGTATGGTATTAACGGAGTATGAAAATCTTGAAGTAGCACATGATGTATACACGCATATCTTAGGAAGTATGAATGATGAATTAGCAAAAAACTTTGAAGAAAATTATAAGGTTACAATCACAGAAGCTATAAAAAGTGCTACAGATTCTTTATCAGATTTTAAAAAACAATATGATAAAAATCAATTAACAGGTGGAGCTTCAAATATTACAGCACAACCAAGTGTTAATACGTTAAATGATTTTCCTTTTATGTTAAATCCAATATTGCGTGGTATATATGGAGGA
>Ga0272442_10007647_pt1 | contig 13925 bp, 6 predicted proteins | sample SSMForm2O_FD_200262 | JGI IMG/M metagenome (GOLD analysis project Ga0272442, IMG submission 200262) | Marine sediment archaeal communities from Little Sippewissett salt marsh, Falmouth, MA, United States - SSM-Form-2O | ecosystem: Environmental > Aquatic > Marine > Wetlands > Sediment ...
TGATATCTTCTTTGTACTGGGTCATTGGACCTAGTAAACCAGAATAACTTCCCTTTTCTTTTTTTATATTTTTTTATTGTTTGATGTTTGTTCTAGAATCTTTATTAATCATTACCATACTTAAAACTTAAAAATTTTAATGGGAGGAAAAAAAATGAAACAACATCAAAAAAACAAAGTGATAATCATGGCGATATTCTGTGTTCTTCTGACGTCAGCGTTATCACAGGCGCAACTGATTACCCCGCAGGAGAATATACCAGAATTCAGACAGCCCTATACCATCTCTTTTTCTGAAAACGATTTCATCTTTGCATCACAGGATGGTTATGATATTGTCTGGTTACAAGAGGGCGATAACTCCAATGAGATTGGAAAACCAGCTATGCCTGTAAAAAACATCGTTGTTGCATTACCCTCAGGCATAGAGGTACAACAAGTGAATCTTGTCGATGTTAAAAGTGTTGACATCCAAGGAGAATTTACTATCTTTCCTGCTCAACCTGCAAAACGAACCAATGGTCTTGATGACAATGATCCCTTTGTAGAACCTAACGAGAACATCTATACATCAAACGTACCCTATCCATCAACAGTGGTTGAATTTATTGACCAAACCGATCTTGCAGGTCAAGGACTTGCCAATATCCAAATAAATCCACTCCAATACACACCTAATGATAAGAAATTGATACTCCATACTGAGATAACATTTGTAATTCAAGGGAGAGAAGGATACATATGTGGTGATTATCTCTCACCAGCACTTTCGGAAAGTGGAAAAGAAACATATGTAAAAATGATGAAAGAACGGGTAATCAACCCAGATGATGTCAATCTACAATCAAATCCTTTGGGAGATCCTCTCTCGCTTTCTATTCCACCAGGTGGGCCTTATGATCATGTGATTATTACTTCGTCTACACAAGAACAATACTGGACGCCGCTTGTTGAATGGCATACGAAACGTGGCCTACGGGATACAGTGGTAACCACTGATTATATCTATGATAATTATGCAGGATCTGATAATCCACAGAAGATACAAAATTTTATTGCTGATGCATATAGCAACTGGGCAACTCGATACGTTTTATTAGCAGGGGAACACAATACAGTGCCTTTTAAATTTGTTACATATTTTTCAGAATCTACTCCAAGTGATCAATATTATTCAGATTTTGATAATGATTGGTCCCATGAGGTGGCTGTGGGTAGAGCAACAGCTGAGTACTCGTCACAAGTGAATCTTTTTATTGACAAAGTCCTTCAATATGAAAAAGATCCTCCGTTAGAGGATTATCCTTTAGATGTTTTACTGATTGGGATGGATCTGGATTCGTATACTCATGCAGAGCAATTGAAAAACTATATCGCTGCTTTTCTTCCAGGACAATTTGAGGTAACTAAAGTCTACGATAGCGATGGTTCAGGTCATCTCATCGATACCATCAATGCATTAAATGATGGTCAGAATCTTGTGAATCATGCAGATCATGGGAGCTGGGAGTTTATGGGGACAGGTTATACTAATCATGGATGGGGGTTGTATAATTATCATATAGATGCGTTGCACAATGACGATAAGCTTTCAGTGGTCGTCTCACTTGCTTGTCATGCCAATAGAATGGATTACTACCAAGATTGTATCGCAGAGCATTTTGTTGTCTACAATGCAAATCAAGCAGGAGTTGCCTTTAATGGAAATACCCGGAATGGAATCTACTATCAAGGACAGCCCTATGAGCTCTCCAATGAACTTGATCTTGAATGGTGGAAAGGACTCTTCCTTCGCGATTATGTCATTCTTGGTGAAACAATTATTGATAGCAAAGGAAGGTTTTACACAGGCAATGAAAATATACGAAAACACTGTGAATGGACCTTTAATCTTCTTGGTGAACCTGCGATGCCCATCTGGACTGACACACCACAAGACCTCACGGTCAGTTCTCCTGCTACCCTCCCGTTAGGGTCGTCTACCTATGATGTTCATGTCGAAGATGGCAATGGCGACGTTGAGGATGCCTACGTGTGTCTCTGGAAAGGTGATGAAGTCTACCTAACAGAGTATACTGATTCTCAAGGTGATGTTAGCTTTACACCAGAACCAACGACGGAAGGAATCATGTATGTGACGGTGACAAAACATAATTATATTCCCAATGAAGGAGAAGCATTGGTAACAGGGGGAATCCCAGGAGATGCAAATGCTGATGGCGTTGTTGATATCGATGATCTCTTTTTCGTATTAGGACACTGGGGAGAAACCGGTGGACCCGCCGATGTTAACGAGGATGGAACTGTCGATATCGATGATATCTTCTTTGTACTTGCTCATTGGACCTAAATACAGCTAATAATAAATATTCTCTCCTCTTTTTTCATTTTATTAGTATATTTTGATATTTATTAAAATTAAATAGTGATATTGTTTGATGTTTGTTCTAGAATCTTTAAGACCTTGGACATGATTAACTGGTGTTAATTTACTAGTGGAGGTATGAAATTGAACAAGAAAAGATATTTTATACAGGTAATAGGAGCTGGTGTAACCCTCATGCTGTTGTGTTCTATAGGTGTAGCATCGATGTCATTAATAAAAAGATCAAGTGAAAGTACGTTAGACTATACGTATTCATTTCAAACCCCTATCCTTAAAAAAGTAACAAGGCAGGGAGATTCTTTTGCTACCATTACATTACCGGGTTCGTTATCTATAGGAGAGCAGCTTGGGGGGCCAATTATTCAAGCTGTCCCTGTTAAATTCCTGTTACCACAGGGAACAAAACCAGTAACAATCGAAGTAACTGCAGAAACAAAAGAACTCGATCCTTCCTTGCAAGGGTTTAATCTCAAAGAGACATATATCATCCCCTTTCAAGAACCTGTTCCTGTTGGTAAAAAATCCCCTTCATTTGCTATGAACTCGGTCACGTATCAGTCTACACAGAAAATCCCTAATAAAATGTATGATACTCCCACAGTGGGCTATTGCAGAGGGTATACCATTCTTTCGCTGACTCTCTACCCGGTATCCTATATCCCAGGGGAAGGAAGACTGTTTTATAACTCAAAAATGACGGTTACCATTGATTTACAAGAAACACAGAATCAAAATCATTTTTACAGACCAAATAATCTTGATGATAAAACATGGGTTATGTCCCTTGTTGACAACCCCGAGATTGCAGATACCTATACCTCCCCTCGATTTCTAGGATACGAGGGTGGCCTGTGTGACCCATCAGATAACAACGGTCTTGGTTATGACTATGTCATCATCGTCCGAGAAACACTCTATGATTTCACAGGGACACCATATACCTGGAATGATCTCATCAGTAGAAAACAAGCAGAGGGACTGGAAACAACAAAAGTCATGGTAGAAGATATTCTTGCCTGTCAGGACTACTGGAACAGTGATCCCCTGTTTGACGATACGCCAGCAAGGATACGAGAATTCTGCAAAGATGCCTATCAGGACTGGGGGACACAATATATCCTTATCGCCGGTGATAATGATAACTACAATCCAAGTACCAAGATTGAACGAAGAGAGATGGATTCCAATGGAGAGAATAATGTTGAAACTGATATCTATTGGACACATCTTGACAACACCTTTAACGCTGATCATGACTCCTCTTGGGGAGAAGAAGGAGATGCAGGGTTTGATCTCTATTCAGAGATGTACAGTGGCAGCCTCCCCTGCGATACCAAATATGATATCTCCAACTGGATGACAAAGAGCTTCTACTATGAAGATAGTATGGATCTTGATTATCTAGATAACGCTGCTTTCTACGCTGGAGATCTTGGGTGGACATGCCAAGGCGATGACTTTATTGAGTATAGTGCGATAAAAGGAACGGATGATTTCCTTGGCCCAAATCCACACGCTCAGGGACCATACCCGGCCTGGCTTGGATTCCAATATGGTTTTGAAACCTGGAATAGCCACAACCCTGAGGCAGCCTATGACCTCTCAGTCAAATGGACAGAGGAACCCCCCAATGCTGGTTGGCTAGGTGGACCTGGCTCAGGGAAAAACGGCATGAAAAACGCGATTAACAATGATCAATGCACCCTTATCAGTGCTGTAGCTCATGCAGATCCATATATGTCAATGGATGTAGACAGTTCCACCTGGGAATCTTCCTATCATAATACACGACCATTTTTCTTATATGACTGGGGATGTCACTGTGGTGATATGAACGATGCAGATGATGGCATTCTTCATAGCATGCTCTTCCATAGTGACACAGAACTTGCGTTTGCCTGTATTCATAACACGGGATATGGATGGGGTGAATTCGATTGCACAAATTCAAGTAGTGCTGTGATGCAAAAAAGCTTCTGGGACTATCTCTTCGATGTGCAGAACAATTCGGGGAGTACATCACATTGGCAGCTCGGTCGTGCTCATGAATGGGCACGAGACAATATGGCACCAACCATCAACTGGGGGTGGAATGGCTATCTTAGTATGTGGAGAGAAACTATCCAATGTTGTTTATTCTTTGGCGATCCTGCACAATCGATTAAAGCCCCACAACTGGCAATCCCTGGTGATGTCAATAGCGATGGTGTTGTAGACATTGATGATATCTTTGAGGTATTAGCACACTGGGGAGAAACAGGTGGACCAGCTGATGTCAACAATGATGGCATTGTAGACATTGATGATATCTTCTTTGTGCTTGCGCACTGGAGTTAAATCTTAATTAAAAAATGAGAGTGTGGTAGAGAATGAAAAAAAACCATAATATAACAATAAGAAATAAGAAGCTAGTTATTGTCAGCGTTATTATCACTGCGATACTACTCTGTGTACCCGTGGGGATAAGTACAACTGATAAGGTAATAAATGCAGTTGAGTCGTCTCCTGCACACAATCCAAAGGATTTGCCAAGTTATTTTGATTTACGTGATGTAGAAGGTGTGAATTATGTAACTGGTGTTCGCGACCAAGGAAGCTATGGAACCTGTTGGACACATGGAGCTATGGCCGCTATGGAAGGTAACCTTTTAATGACTGGAAAGTGGGAAGATGCTGGAGAAACCGGTGAACCAGATCTTTCGGAGGCACATCTGGATTGGTGGAATGGCTTTAATGACTTTTTTAATGAAGATGACCCGGGTGGTAATGGCGTTAATCTCCATTATGGTGGAGATTACATGATAACCTCTGCTTATCTCAGTCGACTAGACGGGGCAATACGAGAAATCGATGCACCCTATTATTTGTTAGAACAACAACCAGATAGATACAACCCAGGATATCATTATTTCTTTCCACGGGATATAGAATGGTTTGAAGCAGGAGAAGATCTGAGCAATATTGATGCGATAAAATACACCTTAATGGAACATGGTGTTATTGGGACTGCTTTTTGTGTAGGAGGATTTATGGATAATTATATTCAATATCAACCTCCGTATAGCAATGAACTACCGAATCACGCTGTCGCTATTGTTGGTTGGGATGACAACAAACAAACACAAGCTCCAGAGGGAGATGGTGCATGGATAGTGAAAAACAGCTGGGGAGACTGGTGGGGTTTTAACGGTTATTTTTGGATATCCTATTACGACAAATGGTGTGGTCAAGAACCTCAAATGGGTGCCGTTTCTTTCCAAAATGTTGAACCGTTACTCTATGACCATTGTTATTATCATGATTACCATGGCTGGCGAGATACATTTGAAGATGCATCTGAAGCATTCAATGCATTTGAAGCAGAAGACGATAACTGGCTTGATGCTGTGAGTTTCTTTACCGCTGTGGACGATGTGACCTTTACAGTAAAAATCTATGATACTTATGAATACGGGGAACTACTCGGTGAACTCTCTTCAACAACGGGTTTCATAGAAAATCATGGATTTCACACCATTGATTTAGATGTGCCAGTTGCTCTTTCTGAAGGTGATGAATTTTACTTATACCTCTATCTATCTGAGGGAGGCCATCCCTATGATCGAACATCAGATGTACCTGTTTTACTTGGGAGTTCCTCAAGAGTTATTGTAGAGTCCTACTCAGAACCAGGTCAAAGTTATTATCGTAGTGGAGGAGAATGGCTCGATCTCATTTTCTATGATAACCCACCATGGACTGCCACAGCAAACTTTTGTATAAAGGGATATACGAACCCAGATGCTTCAATACCTGGAGATGCCAACAGTGATGGTGTCGTCAACATTGATGACATCTTCTTTGTCCTAGGACACTGGGGAGAGTCTGGTGGACCCGCTGATGTCAACAACGATGGAACCGTCAATATCGATGACATCTTCTTTGTCCTAGGACACTGGAGTTAATTATTACGGGGTTATGTAAAAACAACTCATCTTTTTTTCTTTTTTTTAATGTTTGATGTTTGTTCTAGAAATTATTTATATTAATTTATTAATTTATCGCTATTAAAAATTAATATGTTGTGAAATAAATGAAACAAAAAAGAAATCTCATTATTAAAATATGTTTATCTCTGGCAATTATGGTGTTTTTAGTTGCACCATCCCTGAATGCTTATAAAATTGAAAATCCAAAATCAGATATGGAAGTTGAAATTCAAGGACCCGCCACCTTGGAAATTGGTGAGATGGGATATTATGGTTGCGTCATACATGGTGTATATGGACCTTTTGAACTCTATTGGTATTGGGGTGATGGCAGTAGTGGAACCCAAGGTGCTCATGCTTATGGTGGAAATGAACCAGCAACATATACTGTAACGTTAACAGTTGTTGACTCTGATGATCCACCAAAAATTGGTGTAGGATCAATACAAGTTAAAACCGTGTTACCAACAGACAATAATATTACTGTTAAAAAATATGTGAAACATGATGATCAAAACTTATGGCGATCACAAGTATCAGCAGACATTGGAGATGTCTTAAATGTCAAACTAGTCATCAACACCATGGGAAGTGACATACTTAATTTAAGTATTATTGATGAATCAACAGAACAATTCTACTGTGATGGCAGTTTTGATTCAACCATTGATCCAGAGAACTACTCATTTCTACCCGGTGGCGAATATTGGGGACCTTCGTTTGGCTGGGAATTTACCTATATCGAACCAGAGACAACTTTAGAAATTACGTATGATGTAGAAGTCATCTCTTCGTATTCATATCAAACATACCTCAATGGTTTTGCTTTCAATGGAGTCAATTGTATTGCGTATCTTGCTGAGGGAAAAATAGGACCTAGTGGATTCATTGCCACTGACAGTGATTACATTGGAGTAAATGTCGACAAGTATCCAGGAACCGTTTACCATGTTGACGATGATGGAAGTGAACAATTTACCAGTATTCAAGAGGCTATTGATGCTGCTTCTGATGGTGATACTGTGTATGTCCATGCAGGATATTATACTGAATGTCTTTTCGTTGACAAAGCAATCGCTCTGAAAGGACAAGGCGCACAAAGGACAACTATTGATGGTGATCAATATTCAGCTGCGATTGCTATCAGTGCAGGAAACGTTACCATCCAAGGATTTACAATCCTAAATGGCAGAAATGCAGGTGTGTATATCGATGCAAATGATTGCACTCTTGCAACAAACACGATTACCAATAATGGACTTGATGGCATCTACATTCATGCAAGTAACAATAATGTTATCAGAAATAACGCCATCTTCAATCATGCACGTGGTATCAGTATTCGAGGATCCTATAATCTCATTAAAGGCAATACCATCACATCCAACGATGAATATGGCATTTACATAAATTACGAGAGTATCCCAAATTTCATTTATGAAAATAATTTTAAAGGTAATACCATACACGCCAAGGAGTTAAATTTCAAAGGAAATCATTGGCAAGGATATTCATTTATAGAAGACCGTGTGATTGGAAATTATTGGGATGACTATGAAGGAATCGATGAAGATGAAAATGGTTATGGGGACACACCTTATTACATAATAAGTCACACACCATCGAGTGGTCTGGTTCTTGATATCTATCCTCACATGAAACCAGTAACATTTTCACATCGATCACTACTTAAACAGTAATAACGACGACTACAATATCTCTTTTTTTTATTTTCTTTTTCATATATTGTTTGATGTTTGTTCCAGAGTTAATATATATGAGAAAAGTAAATAATCATAATCACCGGAAGATAGGATGACAGTGGTTTTTGTTCATCTTATTTTCCTCCCATATCTTTATTGAGTTTAATTTTTGTTATTTTTATAGAATTGTTTGATGTTTGTTCTAGAAATTTTATAAGGTTGAAGACAACAATACACGGCATTCGAAAAATAATTGGGAGGAAATATAAATATGTTTAATAATAAAAATAGTTGGACAAAGAAGAACAATATCTTATCAAAAAATATGACTCTTTTATTAACGTTCATCTTGATAATAAGTGTTCTCCCCTTTGTTGTACAAGCAGACCCTTTAGACGAAGAAACCATTACCCAACGAGTAAGCTTTTCAGCACCAACACTTGTGGAAAATGAATATACTGATTTTATTGATGTTTTGATTGATGGCGCTCCTTTACATGTGTATGCACCAGGAGCTCCAGAATTACCTCGGTATACTATCAAGATTCCCCTTCCCCTTGGCGCAACTGATGTTGAAGTAGAATTTGAGAGTCTCTCCTCTGTTGAGACAATGAATATAGCGGAGGGTACCTTGGTATCCCCCGCCCCAATTCCTGCTCCTTTAGACTACTCATCAGAAGTCTTAAGTTTATCCACCATGGATGAAAGCGTGTACAACACAGATGCGTTCTATCCAGAAGCTATGTGCACCTCACAGACGTTTGTTGGTCAGGATGAATACGGGAATTTAGCTACCTGGACCATAGTTGATGTAGCCCCATGTCAATACAACCCTATTGCTGGAGTCATTGACTATATCACCGAGGGAGAAATCACTCTTACCTATAACCCACCAGAGGGAGAATTAGGAACTTTAGATACCGTGTATTATGATCTTTTAATTATCTCCGCTGATGCGTACATAGGCGATCTCATACCTCTTGTAGAACACAAAGAAGAAATGGGCCTTCAAACAAAGCTCGTCAGTCTTTCAGATATTTACAATAACATCTATGATTTTGAGGTTCTTGAGGATCCTGTTGATGAACAGGAACAAATTAAATATTTCATGTACGAAGCAAAAAACCATTGGGATATTCAGTATGTGATGGCTGTTGGTGGATGGCGAACATTTTGGGGATTCAACAAACCTTCCGTACAATTCCCAGTTCGTAGTATCCCTGACGAAGTAGATGAACCAACCTTTATCTCTGATCAATATTATTCATGTTTTGTTAGATATCATCATCAAACAGGATATAGCTTTGATGACAGTCTTCATAATTTTGAAGCATCACCAGATGTCTCCTTTGGTCGACTTGCATGCAGAAACCAAAGAGAAGTACGAACCTTGGTAGATAAGATTATCACCTATGAGACAACCGCATATGAGGGTGACTGGTTCAATAAGTTTTTATCAATCACTGGTGACGGATTTGGAGATGTAGGACAGACAACACCCAATGATCAAGTCATTTGGACTACGACATCCTACCCCAATGGGGAGTATACAATTTATAGTCAGAGTTATCTCGAAGATGATCCCTCATTCAAAGGCCCTATTGATAGTGTACAAGTCACTGTTGATCATAACGCACGATCTGTTGTAACCTTCCATGAACATGATCATCTCCTTGTCGAACCACTCGATGAAGGGCAAAGAGCAGTATACCCCGGGAAACCAGTTGCACATATTGTCGTTCCTTCTGATGACGATATTCTTGGTAACACAGACGTCTATTATGGACCAACAGAAGCATATGGCAATGATGCTACAGGTTGGGCAACCGTCGATTACTCAAATAATAAGCTGTATATTAAGATTAAATCCTATGATCCTTCGCCAAAGGATGATGTTGATCCCGTTGAAGATTTTGCATCCAGAACCTATTATAACGTCTGGGTGAATAATAGCGATGGGACTACTGTTTTTCAGGTAAATGATCTCTATTCAGTAGAATATTATGAGGGTGAAATGGAAACTCAGGTAGCTCATGATTATATCCCTGATGATGAATTCTATGAAAAGAAACTCTGGACAAGTAATGGGAATTGGACAGGAATGCGCGATGTCATCAATGAGTTCAGCGAAGGCTATGGTCTAATTTATTTTGCTGGCCATGGGAACCCCATGAGCTGGGGAGACCATCTACCCGGCATTCCAGGTGGTCGTGATGATGGAATGATCAACGGGATGAAATGTTTCAACATGGACTTTGGTCTCGCCCGCTATGAATCTGAAGAAGGCGATCCCATCTTTCCGATGGATAACCTACGAAATGGAGACAAGCTTCCAATTATCCTTGTCGGCGGATGTCATAACAGTATGATTGACTCCAGTTTATCACGCTTAATCATTGATCCAACCAATGTGTTATTTACTGTGCAACACGGTGCGTGGATTCCTGAGTGCTTTGATTGGTGGTTTATCCGTGTACCTCAAGGGGGAGCGATTGCAACCATTGGCTGCAGCGGTCTTGGGTATGGATACCTTGGACCAGATTGCCTTGATGGATTAGGCGGATGGATTAACCCAGAGTTCTTTAGAGTCTACACAACTGGTGTTGATATTCTTGGTGATACCTTCACACAAACAATTATTAACTTTGCAAATGGAAATGCTCCAAATGGACCTCATGCAAAAACATTCCAAGAGTGGGTGTTCCTTGGAGATCCATCACTCAAGATTGGAGGATATCCACCTCAATCAGCGGAGTTAACTGAACCTTTAGTGGAAGCAGCACCTATTGAATTTGGTGACATCCTTACGGATGGATCACGAATCTACACTAATATCACAAACACTGGTGATGAGGACATCGAAGAATTCACCTGGGCTATTCGCATCGACGGTTACAGCCCTCTTGGTCGCTATTTTGGATTTTCAGGAACCATCTTTGAGGAATTCCTCCGTGGACATATCTTCAGAGGTCAATTGACCAAGGTAACAGAACGAGGATTGTATGTTGATGAACTCTTAGAAATTGCATCATCTCCTTTGTTTGGTTTTGGTCATTTTCAAGTCAATATTACTATTGAATACACAGAAGATGAGACAACCTATGTCGCCTATGGTGAAAACTATAATGCTGATAGAGACCTCTTTGAAGAAGACGGTTTCTTGCTCGGAGGACGAGTCTATCTGTATCATGAAGATGAATAACTAAGGAGGAAAAAGATATGAAGAAGAAAATAATGAGTGTAAGTCTCTGTCTCGTAATGATAACAAGTGTATTGATTGGATTTGCAGCAACAACAGGTGCTGGTGACTGGCCGATGGCTGATTATGATGAATGCCGCACTAAAAATACAGATACCGATGTTCCAGATACCCTTGCTCTTCAGTGGAAGTATGATCATTACAGCATAGGGGGAAAACCTGTTGTCGTTGATGAGAAAGTTTATCTCTATATTAATAATCATCCGGGGTATTCCACAGAGTGTTTAAATGCTGAAACTGGTGAATTCATATGGAGTTTTCCAAAGGGTGGAAGTGGATCACCAATAGTAGTAGACAATATGGTCTATATCGGTGATGACGCCACGGATAGTCTCTGTTGTCTTGACGCAGAAGGAAATGGTGATGGAACCACTGATGAGTTATGGAGTTGCCAGACAACCCAAGCTCCTTTCAGCCCAGTGATATATAATGGGTACCTGTATATGTGGGGTGCCTATTGTTTTGATGCAGATCCCACTGATGATGGAATAGACGAAGGATTTGATGACCCTGATGATGTTGATTATGATATTATTTGGCATTATCCGTTTGGAGGTATCGTAATTAACCCTTCAGTTGCCAATGGAAACGTCTATTTTTGTTCTACAAATAGTGTATATTGTCTTGATGCAGCGGGAAACGGCGATGGAACAACTGATATGATTTGGGAGTTTGGTTTAATGGGATCAAATTCAATCCAAAGGCCAGTTCTCTATGACGATAAGGTTTATGTCGCCAAAAGCAAGGCAAATACGCAGACTGGATTGTTATACTGTCTTGATGCCATAGGCAATGGCGATGGAACAACAAATGTTCTATGGACATTTGAAACAGATGTATCCTCCCATGACCCGGCAATAGCTAATGACAGAGTGTATGTCACATCATCCTCGATCTCCCAAGAACATCTCTATTGTCTTGATCCTGATGGAAATGGCGATGGAACAACAAATGTTCTCTGGACTAAAACAAGAGCAGGTCTAACATCACCAGTTATTGCACACGGAATTATCTATGTAGGAGGTATTGACCAGACATATTATGGATTTTCTGCATCAACTGGTAATACAATTTGGTCCTATGCCCATGAGAATGCAACTCTCAATCTAAATAGCCCTGTTGTTGTCGCAGAGATCAACGGAAAAGGTCGCCTTTTTATTAGGTACTCAGCTATTAGTGATCCTAATATAGATTATCCAGATAGCCTATATTGTCTTGGGAATCAACCACCAGAAACACCATCCATCGATGGACCAATTGAGGGTGGGGTAGGAGAAATGCTCACTTTTAGCGCAACTACCACAGATCCCGAAGAAGAAGATATCCATTATTGTTTTGACTGGGGTGACGGAACCGATAGTCATTGGATAACAGCCATTGCATCAAATGACACTCTCTATGAAGGAAATTCCTGGACAGAAGCAGGAGAATACCAAGTCAGAGTCAAAGCCAAAGATGTCTCTGGTGGTGAAAGCGATTGGTCAGAACCAATCACTGTTGATATTGGTCAACTCTCCATAGGTATCTCAGGAGGCTTTGGAGTTGGTGCAACAATCACCAATGACGGAAGCATCTCCAAACAAATCAATTATACGATTGATGTTCTTGGAGGGTCATTCCCAGGTCTCCATATAAAACGCCATTGGAATGACAGTAAGATCCTGTTGAAACCAGGTGGATCATACACAATGAAAACAGGGATATTCCTTTGTTTGGGAAGCGTTGATATCATCGTCACCGCTGAATGTTATGGAGATCCAGTGATAACAGAGACCGTTGAAGGTTTTGTCTTCTTCTTTTACGTAACGTTGTAAGAGAAAGATAAATTCTTTCCCTCTTTTTCTTTTTTATTTCTTTATACTCTTTTTTTTGTATCTTGTACATATAATTAGATTTTCTTCATATGTTACTATAAATATATAGTTATAGTCGTAATATTCTATTTTTTATTTTGTACTCTTTTTTTGTGTTAATTGTTTGATGTTTGTTCTACAAAGTTTATAAATGAGAAGTATACAGAAATAATTATATAAATAATTAATTTAAATAAAATTATTGGGGGAAATATGTTTATGACGCAAAAATATTATATATATAATAAAAATGTAGTAAAAAGTACAACAATAAAAATTTTATCATACTTGTTAACATGTATCATGATTTTGAGTGCACTCTCACTAACAACAACTGCAGATGATCTTGATACACAAACAATTGTTGAACCAATAGAGTTCTCAACACCATTCATTCAACATAAAGACAACAGTAATGCTGTAGATATCTCTGTGGAAGGTGCTCCACTATCACTTACAACTCCACGGGCGCCCACTCTCAATCGATTTAATAAAAGATTTAATCTTCCAAAAGGAGTTACAAATGTTGAGGTGAACGTTGAAATAACCTCACCTCTTGAAACAATACACCTCCCAGAAAATTCGTATATATCCCCCGCACCTATAGCAATTCCTTTGAGCTTACCCCCCAATGAAAATACGCTATTCTCAAAATTATTTTCACGATTTTCATCATCAACAGTACAAACTGATGTATCTAGTCAGTCTTTGGAACCAAAAGATCCTACAATTTACGAAACAGACGCATTTTACCCG
>Ga0272442_10007648_pt1 | contig 13923 bp, 13 predicted proteins | sample SSMForm2O_FD_200262 | JGI IMG/M metagenome (GOLD analysis project Ga0272442, IMG submission 200262) | Marine sediment archaeal communities from Little Sippewissett salt marsh, Falmouth, MA, United States - SSM-Form-2O | ecosystem: Environmental > Aquatic > Marine > Wetlands > Sediment ...
CGCCATCAAGTCCGCCAAGGAGAGCGGTGAGTGGGGGCGCTCGTCGAACCTGCGCGTGAACCTGGCGCTGTCAGTCTTTTACCAGGGGGATTACCGAAGGCTTCATCCCATCGTCGACGAGCTGCGAAGCTGGGCGAAGGAGAACGCGGGACTTTATGACATCCTCTACCCGCGCAACGTGATGGCGATGATACTCGTCGACTTCGGCGACCTGGACCAGGCCGAGGCCATCGTCGAGGAGACGCTGCCCATCGCCGAGGAGACCGGCTCGGCGAAGGTCGCGGGATACCTCCTGCTGCGGCGCACGGCGATACACCAGCACCGGGGTCGTACTGACGATGCCCTGGCCGACCTGGACGCGGCGGAATCCCGCTTCGTCGCGACGCGCTCCGAGGACGAGGCGGCCCGCTGCCGCCTCCTGCGCATCGAGCTGGCGCCCGACCACGCGGCGGACGGCGACGCCATCGCCGCGGCCGTCGCGCTCTACGAGCGCATCGGCAAGCCGCAGTTCCTGCCGCTGGCCTGGCGCCTCGAGGCCCGCCGCCTGCGCGCCCTGGGAGACATGAACGCGGCCCGGGATGCCCTGGCGGAAGGGCGGGCCGTCGCCGAGCGGATCGGCAGCCCCGAGGACCTGTGGCGCATTCACCTGGAAGCGGCCGAGATAGCCCTGGTCGAGGACCGGAGCGAGGAGGGCCGGCACGAGCTCGTCCGCGCCGTGGACATCCTCCGGGATCTATCGCTCCACTTCCCCGCCGGGCCCGAGCGCGACCGCTTCCTCGAGCGCCGGGACCGCCGGGCCGCCCTGGAGCGCCTGCGCGCCTTCAGCGCCTGACGGCGTTCGAATCCTGGACAAAGCGCGGCGGGGCGGCTATCAAGACAGGAAAGGAGGGAGGAAGACATGCACAAGGTAGTCCTCCTGCGCCACGGCGAGAGTGTCTGGAACAAGGAGAACCTCTTCACCGGCTGGACCGACGTCGACCTGTCGCCCAAGGGCATCCAGGAGGCGCACGACGCCGGCCGGCTCCTCAAGGCCGAGGGCTACGTCTTCGACGTCGCCTACGTCTCCGTGCTCAAGCGCGCCATCCGGACCCTGTGGATCGCCCTGGACGAGATGGATCTGATGTGGATCCCCGTCCACCGGCACTGGCGTCTGAACGAACGGCACTACGGCGCCCTGCAGGGGCTCAACAAGGCCGAGACGGCCGCCGAGTACGGCGAGGAGCAGGTGAAGATCTGGCGGCGAAGCTACGCCACGCCGCCGCCGCCCCTGACCGACGACGACGAGCGCCACCCCGGCCGGGACCCGCGCTACGCGGACCTCGCGCCGGAGGAGCTGCCGCGCCACGAGGCGCTCAAGAACACCGTCGAGCGTTTTCTGCCCTACTGGAACGAGGTCATCGCGCCGGACATCCGTTCCGGACGCCGCGTGCTGATCGCCGCCCACGGCAACTCGCTGCGGGCCCTGGTCAAGCATCTCGACGGGATCAGCGACGAGGAGATCGTCGGCCTCAACATTCCCACGGGCATACCCCTGGTCTACGAGCTTGACGACGAGCTCCGTCCCCGCAAGAACTACTACCTGGGAGACCAGGAGGCGGCGCGGCGGGCGGCGGAGGCCGTCTCCAAGCAGGGCCAGGCGAAGTAACGGAACATCAATCCCACGGCGCCCGCCGGGCGCGAAAGGAGCAGGCATGGCACGCGCGATTGCGGACTATCTGGGCGATGAGGCGGCGGACCTTCTCGAGCACCGTTGCACGACCATCCCCGCGGAGGACCTCCATCTGCCGGGCCCGGATTTCGTGGACCGGATCTTCGCCGCGAGCGACCGGAACAACCGCGTGCTCGGCAACCTGGCCTGGCTGTTCGGCCACGGTCGCCTGGCCGGCTCCGGCTACATGTCCGTCCTGCCGGTGGACCAGGGCATCGAACACACGGCGGGCGCGAGCTTCGCGCCCAATCCCGCCTACTTCGATCCGGAGAACATCATCAAGCTGGCCATCGAGGGCGGCTGCAACGCCGTGGCCTCGACACTCGGCGTGCTGGGCGCCATGTCGCGCCGCTACGCCCACAGGATTCCCTTCATCGTCAAGTTCAACCACAACGAGCTGCTGACCTATCCCAACACCTACGACCAGCGCCTCTTCGCCTCCGTCGAGCAGGCCTATGACATGGGCGCCGCCGCCGTCGGCGCGACCATCTACTTCGGCTCGGAGGAGTCCGCCCGCCAGATCGAGGAGGTCAGCGAGGCCTTCGCCCACGCCCACGAGCTGGGCATGGCCACCATCCTCTGGTGCTACCTGCGCAACAGCGCCTTCAAGCACGAGGGCAAGGACTATCACGTGGCGGCCGACATGACGGGCCAGGCCAATCACCTGGGCGCCACCATCGAGGCCGACATCATCAAGCAGAAGCAGCCCGAGAACAACGGTGGCTTCACGGCCATCGGTTTCGCCAAGAGCCACCCGGCCATGTACGACAAGCTCTGCAGCGATCATCCCATCGACCTGACGCGCTACCAGGTGGCCAACTGCTACATGGGGCGCATCGGCCTCATCAACTCGGGCGGCGCCTCGGGCGACGACGACTTCGGCGCTGCCGCGCGCACGGCCGTCGTCAACAAGCGGGCCGGCGGCATGGGGCTGATCTCCGGACGCAAGGCCTTCCAGCGGCCGATGAAGGACGGCGTGAAGCTGCTCAACCTCATCCAGGACGTCTACCTGGACGAGGCCGTCACCATCGCCTGAGGGCACCCGCGGGCAGCGCGAGCCGCCCGGCGAACCGTGTCACAAGAATGCGCCCCCGCGTCCGCCGGACGCGGGGGCGTTTCGCATTTCCTGCCGTTTTGTTGCAAAGAGGCCGAAATTGGTGGTTTGAGCATGATCGCATTTATGTTACACTTCTCCATTCTTTAACCGGATACGATTTAGCGGAATCGGCTACAGGAGACCACCAATCCGGCCCGAGGAGGGATGGCATGCGGTGCATCGCATTTCGCGCGACGATCACGGCGCTTCTTCTGACCACTCTGTTCAGTTCGATCGGCCTCGCTCTCGCCCCCGACGGCTTCATCGAGAACCGGGGCCAGTTGAACGGGGCGGCTCGCTACTACGCCGCGGGAAGCCGCGTCGCCGTCTTCTTCGCCTCGGACGCCATCGTCCTGGATCTCAGGGAGAGGCCGGACGCTACGGCCGCGGAGGCGGCCCGCTTCGATCCCGCCGATCCGCGGCCGCGCCCGGCGCCGCCGGTCGCGACGACGCGGCGGGGCTGCGTCGTCTACATCCGCTTCGAGAACGCGAATCCGGCCGCGCGGCTCGTCGCCCGCGGCGAGCCGGCCTCGCTGTACCACTTCTTCCTCGGCAACGATCCCGACCGGTGGCGCAGCGACGTGCCCTGCTTCGAGGAGATCGTCTACGAGGACCTCTGGCCGGGCATCGACCTTGTCTACCGCAACGAGGACGGCGTCATCACCTGCGAGGCGGTGGCCGGTCCCGGCGCCGATCCGAGTGGCATCGGCTTCCGCTACGAGGGCGCGTCGGCGGTGGCGCCGGCGGGCGAAAACACCTACCGGATCGAGACGCCCATCGCCACGTTCCTGGACGTGCGGCCCATAGCCGGCGAGCGGATGGGCGGCCTCGTCTGGTCGGAAGAGGCCGGCGGCGGTGTGGCGCCCGCCCCGCCCGACGGTCCTCCGCGGGAGGGTCTCTACCTCGTGTGGAGCACCTTCCTTGGCGGAAGCTACTATGACAGCGCCACCGACGTGGTCACGGGCGATCACGGACGCCCGGTGGTGGTCGGATACACCGAGACCCACCAGTATGCCTCCATCCCGTTTCCGACCACCCCGGGCGCCTACCAGGAGGTCTTCAGCGGCGGAGTGGGCGATGCCTTCGTCGCGAAGCTGGAGCATGACGGGTCCGATCTCCGCTGGTGCACGCTGCTCGGCGGGTACGACTGTGAATGCGCCCATGCCGTCACGCTCGATTCCGGCATGAACGTGTTCGTGACGGGAGATACCCATTCCACCAACTTCCCCATCGAGGGATCGCCCTACCAGCCCGCTTTCGCCGGCGGCGGTGATGTCTTCGTCGCCAGGCTCAGCACGGACGGATCCACCCTCCTCTGGAGCACCTACCTGGGAGGCGAGTATGGCGAGTGCGCGACAGGCATCGGCCTCAGCGTCCCGTACGAGCACGTGTTCGTGGCCGGGCACACCGGCACGGCCGAGTACTCCACGCCGCCCTTCCCCGTCACCTCGGGGGCCTTCGACACGAGCTATGGCGGCGGTTTTCTTGATGGTTTCCTGTTCAAGCTGACGAACAACGGCCAGAACCTGCTGTGGTGCACCTTCCTGGGCGGTCAGTATACCGATTACGGCTCCAACATGACCGTCGACGACGCCGGCGATCCGGTGGTGGTGGGCCATACCAGCTCGCCGGATTTTCCCGTCTCGACGACGACCACTCCCGCCGACGCGAGCCAGAACGGCGACGACGACGTGTTCGTCTGCAAGCTGACGAGCGACGGGATCTCCGACTACTGGGGCACCTTCCTGGGAGGCGAGGAGGAGGACTATGGCTATGCGGTCTCCGTGGGCACGCTGGGGCACATCTTCGTGACGGGCACGACGGCGTCCTCGGAAAGCCACACGCCCCCGTTCCCCATCACGCCGGGAGCTTTCGACGACCAGCTGGACGGCGAACTGGATGCCTTCATCGCCCGTTTCGACTCCGAGCTGACGACCCTCGTCGCCAGCACCTACCTGGGCAGCTATGCCAACGAGGGCGGCAGGGACATCGTGGCGATCTACCCCTACGTCTGGGTGACCGGCTACACCTTCTCGATTGACTTCCCCACGACCGCGGACGTCTGGGACGACACCTACAACCTGAACGGGGACGTCTTCCTCTCGGCGTTCAACAGCCTGCTCTCGGACACGATAGCCAGCACTTTCCTGGGCGGAGAAAGCGAGGAGTGTGGCAACGGACTCAGTGTCTTTCCCTCTCCCGATGGCTTCCGGGCCACGGTGGTGGGTTACACGGAGTCATCCAACTTTCCTGCCACTACGGGTGCCTGGGACGAAATCTATAACCACCAGCGCGACGCCTTCGTCTCCCAGTTCAAGTTCACGGATGTCGTTTCCGCGGCCGGCGAGGCGGCGGAACCGGAGTGGCTGGACCTCGCCGTCACGGCCGATCCGGCGCGCAGCCGCCTGACGATCCGCTACGCGGGGCTGCTCTCCGGCGCGGGCACCGCGCGCCTGTACGACGCGGGCGGCCGGCTGGTGCGGTCCTATGGCCTGACCGCGCAGGAGGGCGTGCTGTCCTGGGACGGCCGGAACGCCGGCGGCCGGGCCGTCGCCTCGGGGATCTACTTCCTGCGCGTCACGGACGGCGCGCAGAACGCGTCGCGGCGTGTGGTCTGGGTGCGCTGACCGGAGGGCGCGGCCGAGCGCGCCTGCGCCCGGGCGACCGGTGGGGAGGGCCAGTTAGGACAGCAGCGCCTTGATCTCGTCCACGGACAGCACCTTGCCGCTGGCCCTGACCTCGCCGTCGACGGCCAGGGCCGGCGTCAGCATCACGCCGAAGGCCATGATCTCGGCGAGGCTCTCGATCTTGACGACCTGGCAGTCGGCGCCCAGCTCGGCCACGGCGCGACGGGCGTTGTCGGCCAGGGCCGCGCACTTGGGACAGCCGGTGCCGAGCACCTGCAGCGTCTTCATGGCGTCTCCCCTCAGATGAGGTTTCCGTAGAGCAGGCCGGCGATGGTCGCCATGGCCACGACCAGGGCGACGAAGGCGGCGGTGCGCCGCGCGCCCATGACGCTGGCGATGACCAGCATGTTGGGCAGGGACAGGGCCGGCCCCGCCAGGAGCAGGGCCAGGGCGGGCCCCTTGCCCATGCCGGCGCCGACGAGGCCCTCCAGGATGGGCACCTCCGTCAGCGTGGCGAAGTACATGGAGGCTCCCGCCACCGAGGCGAAGAGGTTGGCGCCCAGGCCGTTGCCGCCCACGGCGGCCGCGATCCATCGCGAGGGGACCAGGCCCTCCGCGCCGGGACGTCCCAGCAGCAGGCCGGCGGCCAGGACGCCGCCCAGCAGGAGGGGCAGGATCTGACGCGCGAAGCCCCAGGAGGCGTCCAGCCAGGCGGCCGCCTCGCCGCCGCGGCGCTGCAGGGCGACGGCCATCAGCACCATGCCGGTCCCGAAGGGCAGCAGGGGACGCCAGGGGCCCAGCAGGGCGAGCAGGGCGGTGGGGGCGGCGACCCACGCCAGGCGGCGCCAGCCCAGGTCCATCCAGGCGGCCAGCATGACGCCCAGGGCGAGGGCGGCCGCGCCGGTGAGCCACCACTTCGCCGCGTGGACGGCCCCCCACGCGGCGCCGGCGTCGGGCCCCGGCCGGCCCCAGTTGGCCAGCACCAGCACGGCCACCATGGCGGCGAAGAGCAGGGCCGTCTGTCGTAGCGGCCGCGCGGGCGGCGGCGGTGCGTCGGCCGCGGCGGCGCGTACCCGCGCCCGCTCCCCGCGGCGGAAGAGCAGGTGCATGAGCAGCCCGACGGCGACGCTGAACAGCATGGCCCCCAGCGCCCGCGCCAGGCCCAGCTCCGGCCCCAGCACGCGCGCCGTCAGGATCACGGCCAGCACGTTGACGGCGGGCCCGGAGTAGAGGAAGGCCGTCGCCGGACCCAGGCCGGCGCCCATGCCGTAGATCCCCGCGAACAGGGGGAGCACCGTGCAGGAGCAGACGGCCAGGACGGTCCCGGACACGGCCGCCACGCCGTAGGCCAGGGGCTTGCGCGCCGCGGGGCCCAGGTAGCGCATCACCGCGCCCTGGCTGACGAAGACGCCGATGGCCCCGGCGATGAAGAAGGCCGGCAGCAGGCAGAGGATCACGTGCTCGCGCGCGTACCAGCGGACCAGGTGGAAGGCCTCGAGCAGGGCGCCGTCGAAGCGCGGGTGGCCGACGGGCATCAGGTAGAGGGCGGCGAAGCCGCCGGCGAGCCAGGCCAGGGCCCGCCACTGGCGCCGCCAGTCGGTTCCGCTCACGGCGCCGCGTCTCCCTCGCCGCCGTCGCGGGCGGCCAGGACCGCCTCGACGCAGCCGAAGAAGTTGAGGACGCAGGGCACGCGGAGCCGGTAGTAGACGCAGGCGCCGCGCCGCTCGTCGGCCAGGATGCCGGCGTCGCGCAGGCGGGCCAGGTGCCGCGAGACGGTGGACATGTCGGCGGCCACCATCTCCGTCAGTTCGGCCACGCAGCGCTCGCCGCGGGAGAGCTCGTCCACCAGGAAGAGCCGCGTGGGATGAGCCAGGGCCTTGAGGATCCGGGCCCGGCGCTCGAAGTGTCTGAGGTCTTGCATGTTTGGCAATATGGCCAAATATGCAAGGAAAGCAAGGCCAAAAAAGCAGCCGCGGCCATCAGGGGCTGGCCGCGGCGTCGCTTCGATCGGAAGGGTCCGCTAGAAGTCGAAGCCCTTGATGGTCTTGCGGCCGTTGTCCTTGGCGCGCTTGGCGGCCTCCTTCATGTGGACCTCCACGTGCGCGTTCATGGCCTCGATGGCGTCCTTGCTCAGACGCATCTTCAGCTTCTTGGCCAGTTCCTGGACGCGAGCGGTCACGACATAACCTTTCGCCACGTTCTTCCTCCCGTGTGGGTGATGGTCACTTGTCCTGCGGCCGGACGGACCCGCCGCCTGTCTGGATGCCTTCGTCAACTCCGGGGCCGCGCCACGCGCCTCCGCAGGGAGGCGCCGGGGCGCCGCCTACTCCCGGATGGTGACGATATCGCCGTCCTGGAAGCCCGAGCCCGAGAGGACCTCCACCGTGGTGACGCCCTCCTCGACCTCCGTGGCCTTCACGACGCCGAGATCCTCGTAGATGCGCTTGAGGATCTTCCCCGTCTTGGGGTGCTTGACCTCCTTCTTGAGGCGCCGGACGGTGAATTCCACGCCCGTCTCGATGCCTATCTCGCTGCCGGCGTCGATGAACCAGAAGCCCTCGGCGCCGATGAGGATGCCCGACCAGCTCAGCTTCGACGTCTGCTCGGCGAGCTTGTCGACGATGGCGTTGATGACCTTGCGCGTCGCCTTGCCCACCACGTGCTCGTCGAAGTGCTTCTGGTCGCCGAAGGAGAACTTGTCCGACGCCAGGCCCAGGGAACGGCTGCTCTCGCTGCCGGTCACCGTGTCGGCCCAGAGCACCTCGCTGGTGCCGAGGTGGATCAGGCGCATGTCCACGGCCACGCGGCCGGAGTAGGAACTCACCTTGGCCCGCTTCAGCACGCCGCTGGCCAGGGAGCCGCCGACCGTCTCCTCCTTGTAGCCGAACTCGGTGATGACGCCCTTCACCAGGATGTCGCCGATCTCGACCTTGCGGGCGGCCTCCACGCCGGGATTGGCCAGGTCGGACATGCTCAGGTTCTTCTCGGCGAGGATCTCGTCGAGGGCGGCCCTCTCGAAGACCTTGAACTCGCCCGACTTCACCAGCGCCGTGATGAGCATGTCGGCCATGCCTTGGCCCGGCCCGGGCCCGTGGTACCAGCGATGCTCGGCCTTGTCCTCGAAGCTCCCGACGATGACCCGGTGCTTGATGCCGACCTCTGCCGCGCAGTCGTTCGCGGGCAGGACCAGCAACCCGGCGAGCAGCGGGAGGAGGACGGCCAAGGCCGCCCCGACGCGCCGCACCCTCGTGTCGATCATGATGCTCCTTCCTCCAGGGTTCGCCGGCCGCAACGGGCCGGTCGCGGCCCGGCCGCCGCGGCGGCCGGGCAATTTCGTAAGCGTGATCCTCATCCCTGGGCGCCCTGCGGTCAAGCATGTTTATGGTCCCTTCCGGCTGGACGGGCCCGGTCGGGCCCGGTATATTGTCGGGTTTCCGGCGAAGCCCACTTCCCATACGGCGGAGAAGTCCATGATCGACAAGGCCATCCTGCGCCGGACCGGCGAGCACCTGCTGGCCCAGCCACGCCTGCGGCTGCTGCTGCACAAGCACCCGGACGGCGACGCCGTCGGTTCCTGCCTCGGCCTGGCCCGCTTCCTGGCGGCGCGGGGAAAGGACGTGGGGGTCTTCGGGCCCTTCGACATCTCGCCCAAGTTCGACTTCCTGCCCGGCTTCGCCGACATCCTGGACGGCCGCGAGGAAGCGGGCAATCCAGAGTTCGCCGACACCCTCTACGTCGTCGTGGACAGCACCGGCATCGACCGCACCGGCTTCGCCGAGGGGGACTTCCGGCGCCTGCTGCGCATCGACCACCACATCGGAGGCGCCCGGTACGACGGCCACGACCTGCACGACACGGCCGCGGCCGCCGCCGCCCTCATCGTCTGCGACCTGCTGCGCGCCATGGACGAGGACGCCATCGACGCGGGCGTCGCCGCCTGCCTCTACACCGGCCTCATGACGGACACCGGCGGCTTCCGCTACACCAACACCGACGCCCACGTCTTCCGCAGCGCCGGCTTCCTCGTGGAGCGCGGCGCCGAGCCGGCCCGCACGGCCATCCTCGTGCACGAGCGCCGCCCGGCCGTCTACCTGGACCTGCTGCGGCGGGCCCTGGATTCCCTCACCCTCCATGCCGACGGGCGCGTGGCCCTGCTCACCCTGCGCCCCGACGGCCTGCCCGCCGAGGCCCTGGCCCTCTTCGGCTCGGACGACTTCATCAACCTGCCCCGCAGCCTCGCGGGGGTGGAGGTGGTCGTCCAGATGAAGCTCGTGCCGGAGGGGGACTGGAAGATCGGCTTCCGCGGCAAGGGGCGCGTGAACGTGCAGTCCATCGCCGCCCACTTCGGCGGCGGCGGCCACTTCTCCGCCGCGGGCTGCGAGCTGGAGGGCGAGGAGGCCGAGCTGCGCGAGCGCATCCTGGACCGCGTCCTCGTCGCCCTGGCGGAGGCCGACGCCCGCGACTGACGCCGCGGCCGGCGGGATCTCGCACCGGCGCGCGGCCGGCGTCGGGCCCGGTGGGATCCCGCGCCGGATCCCGAGTCCCGCTTGCCGTTACTCATTGATTACATCCTGTCCATATATGTTGACACTGTCCTTGTGCATCCACTATCATGGACGGAACGCCCCGCCAGGGAGGTTCCCGCCATGACGGACCGCGACCGGGATTCCAGGGATCGCCCCGAGGGCGGCGAGGCCCCCGGGCCCCGCCGCTCGCCGGCGCTGGAGCGCCTGCTCCGGGAACGCGGCCGGGACGCCGCGCAGGGGCGGGACGAGGCGCCGCCGGACGGAGACGCCGCGCCCGGATCCTCCACTGGCGGCGACCCGCCCGACGCCGGCGAGACACGGGCCGCCGGCGGCGAGACCGCCGCGGCCGCCCGGCGCGCGCCCGACGGGCGCGAGGACGCCGGAGGAGAGCCTTCCAGCGGCGCGGCCGACCTGAGCGGCGAATGGGAGCTGGAGCGCGCCCGGGCCGCCCTCGCCGAGGCCGAGGGCAAGCTGGCGGGACTGCGTGGAATCAGCGAGGCCTACGACCGCCTCGTCGCCCTCCTGGACGCCAACGCCGACCTGCTGGTCTCGGGCGACGCCCGACGCCTGCCCAGCCGCATCCTGGAGATCGCCCTCGAGCTGGTGGGCGCCGACCGCGCGGCCTTCTTCCGCTTCAGCCCCGAAGGCGCCCTGAAGCCCTCCCTGGTCCGCCCCGAGGGGACCGCCTTCAACGCCATCAGCCGCTCGGTGGTGCGCGACGCCCTCATCGAGAAGCGCAGCGTCCTCTACCAGGGGCGCGCCTCCCGCGAGGGCATGGAGCGCCAGAGCGTCCTCGACCTGGACCTGGAGACCGTCGTCGCCACGCCCCTGCTGGCCCGCGACCGCCTGCTGGGCGTCCTCTACCTGGACGGCGCCCGCGCCGGGCGCTTCGGCAGCGCCGACCTGCCCGCCCTGGAGACCTTCTCCCGCCTGGCCGCGGCGGCCATGCTCCGCCTGGAGGAGCTGCAGCAGACCCGCGCCGAGAAGCGCCAGCTCGAGGAGGAGAACCGCGAGCTCAAGAGCGCCCTCGGCGACGAGACCCGCCTGGGCGGCATCCTGGCCGCCGGCGACGCCATGCGCGACGTCCTGGACCAGATCCGGCGCATGAGCCGCTACCGCAGCACCGTGCGTATCTTCGGGGAGACGGGCACGGGCAAGGAGCTGGTGGCCCGCGCCCTCCACCAGGAGAGCCCCTGGGCGGACAAGCCCTTCGTGGCCGTCAACTGCGGCGCCATCCCCGAGACCCTGCTCGAGGCCGAGCTGTTCGGCCACGAGAAGGGGGCCTTCACGGGCGCCGACCAGGCCCGCGCGGGCCTCTTCGAGGAGGCCGACGGGGGCACTCTCTTCCTGGACGAGATCGGGGACATGCCCGCGGCCCTCCAGGTCAAGCTCCTGCGCGTGCTGGAGACGGGCGAGGTGCGCCGCCTGGGCAGCTCGCGCACGCGCCGGGTGGACGTGCGGATCATCGCCGCCTCCCACCACGACCTCCAGGCCGACGTGCGCGAGGGCCGCTTCCGCGAGGACCTCTTCTACCGCCTCAACGTGCTCACCATCAGCCTGCCGCCCCTGCGCGAGCGGCCCGAGGACGTGGCCCTTCTCGCCGAGCACTTCCTGGACGTCTACGCCGGGAAGCTGGACCGGCCGCGGCCCCGCCTGTCGGCCCCCGCCCTGCGCCGGCTCCAGTCGCAGGCCTGGCCGGGCAACGTGCGCCAGCTCGAAAAGTGCGTCGAGCGCAGCCTGGCCCTCTGGGAGGGCGAGGGAAGCCTGGCGGCCGGGGACCTCATCCTGGACGAGGGGCTGGCGGCGCCCGCCGCCGCGGCCGAAGCCCCGCGCGCCGGAGAGAGCCTGAAAGACCACCTCGCGCGCCTGGAGCGCGCGAAGATCCGCCAGGCCCTGGATCTGGCCGGCGGCCGCGTCACGGCCGCGGCGGCCTCCCTGGGCATCTCGCGCCAGTACCTCCACCGCAAGATCCGCGACCTGGGATTGAAGCGTTCACGAGATGTCACCGATTGACGACGTATAGTATACAATCATTTACTCTCTATCCTCAATAATTGGAATCTATTAGGATTTACAGGCAGTTATCGTAAACAATTAGCGACAATCAGGCATTTTCAGCTCCCGTGGCGGATCACCCTTCCGATCTCTTAATCCATTGTCATTCATGAAGATGCATCACCAGGAAGGGGTGCGGCATCATACGCCGCCATGCCGGCACCGGCGTTGCTATGAGAAGGGTGAACGCCGAACACGAAACGGCAACGAACCAGGAGGAAAAGAGATGTTCATCACCGCCCCGATGCTGATCGCCCTGACCGCCCTGATCCTTGGCAAGACCAAGACCTGGTGGTAGTCGACCGACCGAGACACGGAACCACGGGTGCCAGAGGAGAGACGCCATGTTCCTGACACTGACCGCCCCGATGCTGATCGCCCTGACCGCCGTCATCTACGGCAAGACCAAGACCTGGTGGGGCACGCCCTGACCGGAAACCGGTCCACGAGGAAGAGAACGGGAGGTTCATGATGTTCGTCACAGCAACCATGATCGCAGCGCTCACGACCATCCTTCTCGGCTACACGAAGACCTGGTGGTAGGGGCGCCACGCGGCCCGCGCCGCTGGTCGGCGCGGGCCGCGAGGAAACCCCTGGCGAAGGGGAAAGTATGGCCCCTCTGGCCAGAAGGAGAGCCGGCCTCGCGCGAGGTTTTCGGGCCGGCTCTCCGCTTCTCTTACACGGGAGACTGACACCATGGCCGCACGACACCCGAAGACACGCTCCCGCGACGGACGCCCGCGCGAGGCCTCGCCGCTGATCCTCGCGCTGAAGCTCCTGTTTCTTTTCACGGCGCCGCGCAAGGCGCGCTGGTCCAGCTAGCGCCCCCCGCCCACCCAGCCTCCGCCGTGGCCCACGGCGATTTCTCTTGCGCCCCGCGGGGGGCGCTTTCAGTATTCGGACCCGGCCCGGGCGGGCGCGCGCGCCGCGCGCCGCCGGGCCGGGATCGAAGCATGAATCGGAAGGGACGCTGGAGCGGCCGCCTGCGGCGCTGGGTCCGGGGACGGACCCGCGAGGCGACCTCCGTATCCCTCATGCACCTCGGCCTGACCTATGCGGCCTCGGTGATCCTCTACGGCCTGGGCGGCTGGTGGCTGGACGGCCGCCTGGGCACCCTTCCCCTCTTCACGCTGCTCGGCGTGCTGCTCGGCGCCTTCGCCGGCTTCCTGTGGATCTACCGCGAGGTCCAGCGCGCCGAGGCGGCGGAGCGCCGGCGCGACGCCCGCGATGCGGCGACACCATCCGACGGCGATGACCGTTCCGCAACAGAGACCGGCGGCGAGCCCGGGGATCCGCGCGTGTCATGAGGCGGCCCGCGACGAATTTCATCGCCTGGCTTGTGGCCATGGTTTTCCTTTTTAGTTTGCTGGCGGCGTGGTATCAGTCCTTCGGCTGGGGCCCGGGAATGCGGGGCGCGCTGGCGGGGATCGGCCTCGCGGGGCTCGCGGCGGGCCTGAGCTACTTCCAGTTCCGGCGGTCCCTGGCCCGCGCGCCGCTGGCGTTCCTGCGGGGCTTCGTCACCGGCGTCGCCCTGCGCGCCGGGCTGCTGGCGGCGGGCGGACTGCTGCTCTGGGCGGCGACGGACTGGAGCCTGCGCCACTTCCTGGTGGCCCTGGGCCTGAGCTACCCGCCCCTGCTGGCGCTGGAGGCATGGCAGATTCAGCGGGCGCCTCGCGAAACGGGCGCCCGCCGCTGACGTGAAGGAGTCGAGCCCTTGTTCCTGGCGACGACCCACGCTCCCGAGACCGCCGCTGCCGCCGAGGCCGCCGCCGAGCACGCCGAGACACTCGATCCCCTCAGCCACATCTTCAACTCCCAGTACTGGGAGCTCACGCACGGCCTGCGCCTCGACCTCGGTGCCCTGCTGCCTCTGCCCACCATCCGCATCGGCTCCCTGTCCATCGACCTGTC
>Ga0272442_10007649_pt1 | contig 13922 bp, 14 predicted proteins | sample SSMForm2O_FD_200262 | JGI IMG/M metagenome (GOLD analysis project Ga0272442, IMG submission 200262) | Marine sediment archaeal communities from Little Sippewissett salt marsh, Falmouth, MA, United States - SSM-Form-2O | ecosystem: Environmental > Aquatic > Marine > Wetlands > Sediment ...
GTTGACTTGTTCTAGGACGATTTGTTCTTCTTGTTGGTTGACTTGTTCTAGGACGATTTGTTCTTCTTGTTGGTTGACTTGTTCTAGGACGATTTGTTCTTCTTACCATATCTTTTCCACCTCCTTTTATCTTGTATTTTTACCTTACCTTCTTGTACTAACAACTTTCTTTTGAAAGCTTGTAAGATGTTTTGCATAGCCTTTTGCATCTTTACGACTTTTAAAATACATATTACGACTATAATCGTCAGTCTTACAAGTAAGCCATTTCTTATCACCCTTTTTCTTATACATTACTTTATATGCCATATTTTTTTTCACCTCCTTACATCATTTTACTAAACTTACCCTGTAACATAGGGAAAACAATACTTGTAAACATATACAAAATCATCACAATAGCAATACCCATAAATATCCAGCTTAAAATATACATATTCTGTATCGCTTGTGTACCTGTCACAATGTTATTCTCACTATTTATACCCTGATAAGGTATCTCTATATTATAAATAGATATAGAAAGCACAAGCCAGAGTATAATATCAGTTATACAAAACGCCATACTTTCCCATGTTATGCTTAACACCAGCAGTATTATAGCTGTCACCAACAGCAATATAAATATACTTTCCAACATCTTTTTTTCACCTTTTCATAAAATATATACTAACAACTACACCTATTATTCCAAGTACTGTGAAAATTGAGAACACAAAAGCCATTTCAGGCTGTCCAGTGAAGATACTACCACTACTGAGTAATAGACTACTAGCCATAAGCCAAACGCTTACAATGGTTGTATCACGTGTTTTAACATAAAGAGCTATAGCTATAAAACTAAGTGGTAAAAGCCAGAATCCCATACCAAAAAAGTCCGTGAAAGGACTAAAAATTGTTTCCCAAGGGTTATCTATCAGTTCAGATCCATTAACACTCATTATTTATCCACTCCCTGTAAGCATACCAATTACTGCTGCTACAAACACAAAAACCATTATAGCTGTAAAAATCAAGATAAATTCACCTGGTAGATAACTCGTTGCACTAGCACCACCATATTCAAAAATATATGTCATATTAACCCAGCTAGTCCAGAATATAGTACTAAATATATGTAAACCTATAGGTATCACGCTATGTGTCATCCAAGCTAGTAAAACCACCCCTGCGAAGCTAAGTCCTACAACACCAGCCCACATCCATGCCATATCTGGTTCATCAAGTAATGAAACCTTCATCTCTGTATCACCAAAAGCACCTGTACTTATAACGAAATTAGCTACAAGAGTAAAAGCTAACATGAAAAGACATATCATTATACAAACACGATAAAAACTATTCATTATCCTGACCTCCTATCCATTTTCCACTGAACCAATATCCCTAGAGCTATTATCACTATACAAATAGATCCATTAAGTAAATTTAATCCTATTACTGCATTGAAACCAAGCATGATGAAACCTGTAATAATCATGCTGAGACCAACATTACGCTGTCCAAAACTAAATAAACCTGCCATGAGAACTATGATACCAAAGATTGCACTCCATCCGAAAGGATTATCACCAAATACATCAGTAAAAAGATCATCAAATTCTTTTTTACTTGTTTTAACTGTTTCGTTTTTACTCCAAGGATGACCGGGTAAAATAAAATAATCAGTTTGATAACTAAAACTTGTATGGTTAAGATGTAACACTGCTACATATGTATTGCTTTTGTTGATGGAGAAACTAAACTGGAAACTATCTATATCTATTGTAAGATTCGTATAATATAATGATACAAGATTAGTGCTATGGTTAGTTTCATATATATAAATAGATGTATTAATTGTTTGAAGTAGACTATCTGAATAATTAATATATGCTGTGTTACCAATTACATGACCTGAGAAAATTATTGCTTCAGAATATGTTGTATCATTTTGATATTCTTGCTCCTCAAATATCATCTGGAATGTTTTATAACGATCATCTACGAAATTTATAGTTTGTGGCTGCCAGTTCTGATTTAAAAGATCCTGGTATCCATCTTTTGTTATATCTATTTTATATAATGCACTTATCACTAACGATATACTCATCTGTCCATATCCATCTGTATAATCAACGGTTACATTATGATAGCTTCCATTTACATATCTTTTTACTACCACTCTAGCATTAGGTATAGGTTGTGTTAGTTCATTTATAACCTGGATGACATAGTTATCACTTTTTGATGTTGGTGATAAAAATATATCAATATATTGGTTTCCTGTGTCTGTTATATCAAAATAATATGTTTTAGTATCATAGCCTGTGGCATTGGCTCGGACAGCTATGTTTTCTCCCACTGGTATATTTGTAACATTGACTATATGTGGATTAGTACATGTTGATTCTGAATATGTCTGTGTACCTGCTTCATTTGTGAAAAATATACCATAAGTAGGGATAGCAATACCGCTACTTTCATTATAACAATTAATCCATACTACATAGAAATCAGTTAGGTTTACCGCTGATGAATAAAGTCCGCTGTCGTTACTATAACTCCAGAGAGTATAATAAAAAACCTGAGTAACTCCTGAGTCTATTGTATATGGTAATGAGCTATTATATACCTCTGTCCCATATGTTACAGCTGTTGGCTGTGCTGATTCTGATCTTCTTACAAGTGTTACATCACTTCCTGTTCCATTAGTCCAAGATATGTTAAGATCAATTGATTGCCCATCTATGATAGTAGCATCACTGGATACTGATTGTGGGGCTTGTGGTCTAGTATATTGATTCATGCTGCTATACCCTGAGCTATGATTTGCATCTTTCCAGTTGTATGCTCTGTAATAATATCTTGTGTTATCTGTGAGTCCTGTGTCTGTTACAGTTGTTGCTGTTCCATTATATACCTCTGTTCCATCTGTTGCATTGGTTGGATCGTAAGTGTTTCTAACTATCACATTTTGATCTGTTCCAGAAGTCCAAGTTAATGTTATTGTTGTATTTGTATAACTAGATGCTGTTAGACTTGTTGGCTTGGTTGAATCATCAGATGTTGTAAAAGTACGTGTAAAATTATAGGTAATTTCTCCATTTGTAGCATTTATATACCATACATAAGTGGTTTCATATTCCAGCCCACTAATTGATACGGTTACTGTTCCATCACCTTCATCTGTGTCGCTATCGCTTCCTATATCTGGTACTGTTTCAACAGACCAGTTCACATCATCATCACTGTTTAATATGTCAAAAGTTAGTTCACTTGTTGTGGTTGATATATCTGTTGCTCCATTTGCTGGTACAAAATTTGAAATATTCAAGGATTGAACCTGGCTTCCTATTGTCATAAAACCAGCTGTGTTAACTTGGTTATGATATGTTACATTAAGCCAGGTTTCATTACGTACCACACTTGACACCCTAGCTTCATCTATGAGACCATCAAATTCCCATTCAACAGCACCGCCATCAAGTAAACCACCAATAGTAAAAGGATATGTACTATCTGAACCTGGAAGTCCCATACCTGCCACAACATCATGACCTGTGTCTCTATGATGAAAAGCCTCTACATTACCCTCATAACCACCTGCGAAATAAAACCAGGTTTCCTTAACACCATTTATAATAGCTGGTGTATAAGAATCAAGGTCTTCCTCACGCATCCAACTTGTAGTTTGATAAGTATAATCACCATCTTCAAAATAATGTAAATACAACCCATTACTACCTTGACATTTTCCCATCACTAACTCAACAGAATCTTGGTCATCTCTATAAGCCCATGCCTCCATAGTTAAATCATTATATGGTGTATCTAGAAATGTACCTGTTTCTTCAAGGTATTCATCGTTATCTCTATCAAACCCTAGACAGTTACCCATCTGACCTGTCTGCTCATACGCTGGAGTATTCCGCTGAGAAAGAGTTACACTATTACTTGTGGAATCATTAATATCACCAGAGGGATCATCAAAATGCCAGACAGCTTCAAACCCAGAGTTCCATACATCAGAAGCACTCTGGTCATCTGTTGCTTCAGTGTTATTATAATACATTAAAAAAACAGTATCAGAACTTGAACTAATAGATGTCAGATTAACCCAGACAATCCTTGTTTGATCATCTGTGAAGTTTTCTATCTCATAATAATACTCAGTGGTGTTATCAAGGTTTACGAAACGTATTGAATCACCATTATCACATTTATCCCCTATGGTATCATTGATTCTTACAACAACAGGGAAATTACTCAGATCGGTAGCTACATAATCAGATTCAATAGTTATAGGGATATAATAATTCCAGCTAGAGTTCCACCAGCTATATTTATCATAGCTGACACCCTTAATTGAAGGGATCATATCAATCTGGAAGGATTCTGTTGATGCTTTTATATCCATGTGGTAATTAATGAGAAAATAATCCTTGTTTTGATCTAATATCTCATATTTATACTTTGGACTTCTATCAGTGAATTCTTTAACTGAATGTTCTATGTTATGACCTAGATCATCTTTAGAAAGCGTATTCATAGCTGATTTTTTAATTACAAAAGGCATATCAAAACTTGTTAAACCCTGCGGGGTATAAACAGGGTGATTATTTTTAAATCCATACTTAGAGTATTGTTTACTATCTGTTATCAATATCATATCTGAATCTGTTAATGCACTTTCAATAGAAGGTGTAATAAAAAGTAATATAGGAGAAAACATTAGAAATATTATTGAGATAATGAATATGTTTTTCATTATCTATACCCCCAGTCAGGTTCACGTTTGAACACCCATACTATGAAATATAGAACTGGTACAATTGCTAGTCCACCAAATATTATATCAAAAACAGTTCTTCCATATCCTGTTGAGCTTTCAACTTGTGAATCACTAGCAGTGTTGTTCAGATTCTCAAAACTTGTCATAAAATCATCAAAAGGACTACTAATAAAAATATACATAACAGTTATTAGAAAAAGATATACAATCATTATAACCCCTGCACGTGCTATATCATTCATCTGAAACCCCCTTGATATTCTATTTCGTTGTATTTACGAATAACCCACCATCCGCCAAATACAACATATATCACAAGGCATCCCATCCAGATATACATTAGTAGACTGTATACTGCTCCTGTTTCATGTACTCCTGCGCCTATAATATCTTCCATTATATTATCCATTAACCAAAATATAAAACCAAATACACCCAGACCTAATCCATATTGCAATACTGGTACAAAGCTCATTTTAAAAGCCTCTCTAAATTTGGTAGTTTAAACTCACGGAAACGATATTTACTTCCTTTAAGACCAGCGTTCCAACTACCTATACCTCTACCACCAACTTTTATTGATGGTATTACTGGAAACATACCAGGATATACAGAAGGAATAGATGTTGTATCTGAATAGGCTTTAGCTTTTATAGTTGCTTTTGGTAGAGGAATATCTAAAAGATACCCTTGATCTAATTGTGGTATAACAACTGGTTCTGTTATTTGTGTTTGTTTAATTTTAGGTATATTAGGAATATTAGTTAGTGATATATTATCTACCATCTGTCCAGTTAAAGCTTTAGAAAGTGGTATACTTGGCATAGCTGTAATCCTACGTGAAGTTATAGTTGGTGATGTTAATCTTTTAGATATTGCTTTATCACCTGGTACTAGACCACCACTGAATTTAACTCCTGCATAAATAACAGGTGTGGTTAATCCTACAGGTATTTTAAAGGGAATAATTGGTGCCTGTGCAGATCTAATTAAACCAAGTTTTCCACCCATAACAGTCTTACTTACAACAGTTTTTGTGGTTTCTTTCCCTGTTGAAATAAGAGGTTGCATAGCTGTTCTTTCTTGATAGAAATATTTGATAGGGTGTTTAAGCCAGTATTTTGTTGTCCATTTTTTACCGGCTTGTGTTGCTAATGTGGCTTGTGTTTTTAATGGAGTATGTATTGTTTTACCAACTGTGGTAAGCTTTTTTGACTGGGAAACAGTTGGAAATAGTTTACTCCATGCTAATCTTTCTCCCTTGCCAACCTCAGCATATATAGGATAAGATGTAACTCTACCGGGTCTTAATCCTTTTGTAACAATACTCATAGGTGGTTCCTTTGTATAGAAATAACCAGCAATACCTTCAGGTATTACATCCCCTGATTCAAGAGGTGTACCATAATAAAATGGTCTACGTGCAGCAGATCCTTTTAATTTAGTTATACCTATTCCACCATAATCCGGTGCAACTCCTTTTTTAACTATCTGTTCATCAGGTAAAAATCCGAATCCTTTTGCAAAATAAGGTGATTTTTTAACCCCTGAAACTGGAAGTATTGATTTAAAAAATGTCTGTGGTGCTTTATCTGGTCTAACAGTATGCGTCCAGGTAAATGATTCAGTTTTAGATACTAATTGTTTGCTAAATGGTTGTTTTAATGATCCTTTAAGTTTAGTGGTTGTTTTATATCCTATAACTTCAATTTTTGCTAGTTTACCTCCTTTATAAACAGGGTTAAGTTTACCCATGCCATATTCAGTACCTAAACGCTTAGATAATTTAAGTTGCTCAGATGCAAACCTTTCAGGTGACATCCATACCTTCTCTACTTGGTATCCCCCTTTAGCAATAGTCCTTTTTGAATATTCTATTGTTTGTTTACCAAAAACACGTGTAACTCTAGGTTCAACACGTACTCCTTCACCAACTAAACGCAAACCAGGTTTATACCCTTTTACAGCCCATTTATATATATTGCCTCCTACCTCTGTGCCAGTAACCTTAGAAGCAGTCTTAGTTAATCCTTTACCTATAATACTTTCTTCTGGTACAAACCTTGAAACATGTGTATAAGTAGATGCACCACGTCTTACAACACTAGCACCTACCTTTGGGACACCCTTTGCTATACCAGCAGTAGCAGCAGTGATATAAACCTCTTGCATAGTAGGACTAAAAGCTACATCCTGAATATAGGGTAAAGGATCACCACCTGTATGTATCTGCTTTGCATGTCCCCAAGTAGTAGCCTCCCACATTAACATCTCATTTTTTATATCCTTCTGTGATTTTTTAGTAATAGGAGAAATAAGTGTATCAGTCACATACTTAGGTGTATATGTAACTCCTGTGAACCATGCTCTAGTTAATTGTTTTATAACTCCTTGTCCTTTATATTCCTGTTTTGCTTTTTTTACAGGATCTTCAATAAATTGAAAACCTTGCTTACTTTCTGTACCTTTAATAGAAACATAAGGAGGTATAGTAAGTGATTCAATATATGCTTGTTTAGATGCTGTTTTATATTCTTGATAAGGTCTTAGTTTTTCTCCTGTATAACCTGCTTCGACAGCTAGTTTATATTGTTCCTCTCCTCTTTCAGATTGTCTTTTAGTATGTTTTTGATATGCTTCTAATGTCCAGTTTACAGTATATGGTTCTGCATAACCCACTGGTCTTGTCTGTCTTGGTGTTATTTTACCAGTGCTACTACTATATCCTTCTCCCTGTCTGAGTGTGATTGTTCGTTTGGTATCTGATTCTCCCTTCATCTTCACCTGTTTAGGTGTCTTAGATGTTTTAGGTGTTTTAGCTTTTTTAGCTCTTTTAGCATCTACTTTATCCCATGGTTTTTGAGGAGGTGCTTTAGGTTTTTTAAGTTGTTTTCGTGTGTCTACACCTACACCTGCTTGTTTATGTACAGGTGATTCTGCAATTACTTGTGTTGGATCCTTTGGTTCTTCTTTAATAAACCACCATCCCATTTTTAACCACTTCCTTTAATATTTATTTTATGATTCATATTATATCCCTCAATTCTTTTTTTTATCATTATACCAACTGGTAAACCAAAAGGTAACAACAATCCAAATATTAAACATAAATAATCAAGTTTAGTTTTTATAAATGAACTATTGCCATATACAAAAAGAAAAAACATACTAACACAAATAGCTATACCATATGCTAACAATATATCCTTATCTTTTTTCATTATTTTTCCTCCTTTTACTTATTATAATAAATGATATAAACCCAAGAAGCCCAAGAATACCAATAATACCATAAACAGAGTTATCAGATGGAAACATAAAAGCAGTGTAACCCTCTGTAGTGAAACTATATGATTCATTACACCAATTGCCATTACCATCATTTACGACAATTTTCCAATAATATATAGTGCTAAGATTAGTAGATGGATAAAACAACTCATTTTGTGTCCCATTGTTTATATTTGTATCTGTTCCAAAGAGTGTGTTCTCATCTCCAAGTGTGGTTCCATAATACCAGCTTACATTCATTGTGTTACCTGTTGAATGGTTAAATGTTGCATAGATTATTGGTTGAACCGGTACATTATTGCTGTTGTTAGTTGGATAGATGTTAGTTATTGTTATTATTGGTATCCCGCTAGTATTAGTGAACTCACCGTTGAAATCAGTGTCTACATCGTTCCATGGTGTCGTATTAGTGAATACTCCATTGAAAGTATCCTGTAGGTCTGCCCATGTTGTCACATTGGTAAACTCACCATTAAAGTCAGTATCAACATCATGCCAGGCTGTAGTATTTGTAAACTCGCCATTGAAATCTGTGTCAACATCATGCCATGTTGTTGTGTTGGTGAACTCTCCGTTAAAGTCATCCTGTATAGTTTTCCATGTACTTGCATTTGTGAACTCACCGTTAAAGTCAGTATCAACATCATGCCAGGCTGTAGTATTTGTAAACTCGCCATTAAAATCTGTGTCAACATCATGCCAGGCTGTAGTATTTGTAAACTCGCCATTGAAATCAGTGTCTACATCATGCCACATGGAAGCATTAGTGAATACTCCATTAAAGTCAGTGTCTAGATCAGCCCATACTGTTACATTAGTAAACTCTCCGTTAAAGTCATCCTGAATAGTTTTCCATACTGTAGTATTAGTAAACCCTCCATTAAAGTCAGTATCAACATCATGCCAGGCTGTAGTATTCATAAACTCTCCGTTAAAGTCATCCTGAATAGTTTTCCATGTAGTGGTGTTAGTAAACTCACCGTTAAAGTCAGTGTCTAGATCAACCCATACAGTTACATTAGTAAACTCACCATTAAAATCATCCTGAATAGTTTTCCATACCGTGGTGTTAGTAAACCCTCCATCAAAGTCAGTATCAACATCATGCCAGGCTGTAGTATTCGTAAACTCGCCATTGAAATCAGTGTCAACATTCTGCCATGTGGTAACATTCTCAGCAGTTGTATAATGAAAAGTAAAACTTTGGTTACATATTCCATCATGGACATAGACACGCCAGTAGTACTTAGTAAGCTCTGTGTTTGCCTGTGTGAAAGTCCAATTAACAGCACTATTATTTGCAACGCTACTATTAGTCTGATAGTTCACAAAACTCCCAGATGTATTCGTTGCAAAGGTTACATTCATAGTATGATTACTGTTACCATCAGTTATAAAACAACCAACAGCAGACTGCAAGTCTATACCTGTTGTACTATTAGTTGGATGTTCACCAGATGCCACTGGGCAGACATTAGTAAATGATGGTTCTTCCTCCTCATATTCTTCAGGTGTTTCTATTTCAACAGTACATATTTTACCATCATTACCTGTATGTTGATAAAGAATAAGATAATAACTACTATTTACATGAACACATGATGAAGCAAAAGCATTATCCACTGTGTCAAACTCAAGATAATCTATTCTACTATTATTAACTGAACCATCACTGTTAATACCAACAGTATAAAGACCACCATCATATCCTACAATTTGAGCAGTTATACCAAGAACACCATAACCACCAGTTGCATCAACAGTATCAACAACAATAAATGTGTTAATACTAGCTATAGTATTACTACCAGACCATTCAAGAGAATCAATAAAACTAGTACCAAAACTACCAGCATCAGAAATACTAATAGTACCAACCCATCCATCCTGTGCAGTATCACTATATAAAATAGCAAAAATATTATTACCCATATTTATAATACGTGGATAAGCTATATCAGCTGATGTTGTACCACCTGTATAAAACTCCCAGCTGTCAACAGCAGAATTACTTATGTCACCACCACTATCTATATCATATGTTTTAAGGAAACAATCATAACCTGTTGTTTGATACACAACAGCTAATGTATCTGTATCAACCATAGTACCATGACAACCACCATTATAATTAGATAATGGATCACTATCAAATTCTTGTATATCAAGAGCCGAATCAGTGATTGCACCAGCAGATGTTATCTCAAAGGTTTCAATTTGCATATCTACACCACCACCTACCTCGTGATATACAACTGCATAAACATCACCAGTAACATGAACCATAGTCGGATAATAATGTGGTTCATAAGCAAGAGAAATACTATCAATAGTATCCTCATCATATGTACCATCATTGTTAATAGTAGTAGTAAAAATCGTACCAGCACTACTAGCTATATCTCTATATACAACAGCATAAACATTACCGCTTATATGCCATATACCAGCCCAGTAACCATCACTATTATCATACTCCCAGCTATCAGTAAGACTTTCTGTGATTACTCCATTATCAGGGTTAATATGAAAAGTACGAAGGAAACCATCTTGGTCAGTACCAGTATCACCACGTGCTGAACCAACATAATAATCAGTATCACCTATTTTTAATAAACCATAAGGATTACCCATTCTAGCTTCTTGAGCATCATACTCCCAGCTATCTGTTACAGCAGCAGGAATAGTACCAATAGCAGGGTCTAAAATAAACTGTTCACCAGATTTTATTTTAACATTAGATACAATCATCCATTCAAAATACTGTTTATTGCTAATACTATCTGTTTTAATATCTTTAATCATATTTGTTTCAGATGCAATATCTGATTTATTATAATCAGACCAGTTATAAATCAACTCATAATGTTTGTCATCAGAAACTTTAAACTTTAACTCATATTCATCTTTTGTTGTATCATTTATATCTTTAGGAATAGATTTATCATCATACGATACTAATTCTTCATTGAATTCAGTATTAATAATTATTCTATAATACGCATCTTCATCGCTATCAACAATTATAGTATGTTTCTCAGAAAGATTATATTCATCCCAGTCTTTTTTAACTATAAATTTTTTATAATCAACCCATTTAATACCGTCAGTTGATTTTTCAACTTTCCAAACCACTGTATTATTAAGCCAGTTACGATAATAAGAAACATTAACAGACCATTTACCAAAAGTTCCTGTGCCATTTGGTGGTGTATAAATATATGGTTCTGGTGGTGTATCAGCAACAGACTCTAACGTGTTATCCTGCGATGACATCATATCTATAAGGTTCTGATACCCAGTTTTATTATTAAACACTGGGAAAAACAATGTAAACCCTATAACAAAAGATACACAGAAAGCACCAAGATAAACCCAAACCCTAGACTTTTTATGTTTCTGAGGCTGTTTAACAATAACTATTTCTTCTTGGCTATCAAGAAAACTATGTATATCATCAATATCTGCCATAAAACTTAATACTTAGCAGCAACCGTTATAGTATCAATACTGAGACTCCCATCATCATTTATTTCATAGCCATCAGCATCAGTGAAATAAAAGTTCACAAACAAGGCATCACCGCCACTATCATTATAGCTGCAGATACCGCCACCTGTTGCACTCTCTGTATGATTACCATAATGCGTTATAGTATCTGATACATCACCGCTGAAGGTTATAGTACATTTAGTACGATTACCTACAAACTGGCTATCACCGTCATCATAACATACTGCTTTGGTGAATCTACAACGAACAACTATTACAAAAGCATCTTCTGATGGTGTATCCTCAGAAAAGGCATCACTGTCTGCATAGGCATGAACGTCACCACTAGCACTCCAATCAGTTGCATTATTTGCTAGACCACTTACATCTGCTGCATAGTCTAAAAGAAAAACAGCTAGGACTCCTGATCCACCATCAGGTGTTGCCTCACCCAAGGGTGTTAATGGATTCCATGCTGCTACTTCATGCCATTGTTCATATTCATCTTTGTTATTATCAGTTATTTTTTCTAATGTTGGTTGATTCATTAGTATTAATCCCGATATGGCTGCTCCTAAAAACAAACTTCCTACTATTATTTCTTTATACATTTTCTATCTACCTCTAAAACATTTTGGAAACAATACGTTAAAATAAGTTCCCAGATCATATATACCTGGAGTTAAAGTAAACGCATTAATAATATATATAGTTTTATTTTATAGTGTATAGTTAATAAATTTATAATGTTTAATTTGTTAAGCAAAAGGTTTAACAATGTAAAGGTTATATATTTATATAATGATATGAGAAAGGGCTGAACTAAAAAAATAAGTCGTTTCTCATATCACCCTTGTTCAAGGTTTTTTAATTTATCATAGATAGCCCATTTAATAAATTCTGCACGACTACGATAAAAATCATCACGTTTGACATATTCATCTACTTTTACTAAAATTTCCTTTGGCAAATTTACCGCTGTATAATTTGCTCTACCATATCTTTTAACCATCATATCACCTGAATACAAGGTTTAATAATACAATAAATCCAGTTACAACTAATGCAATAGATAATGTTGCTAATATATAAAATGTTATTTTATATCTATCTGCTAACATCATGTATCACCCATCTTCAAGGTTTTCAAATTCTTTTTGTAAACGATATTTAACATATTGTTTAAACAATCGTTCATAATCTTTCTTATGTGTTTCTTTCATCCAGGTTACAAAACCTGTTGGATTTATACCTTCAATCAATCTATCACCTAACTACAATCTTTCTAAGTCTATTAGCTTTATTACCACAAACTACACATGACATGAGAGAAGGGATATGATCCAACATATCTGGATGGATATGTTTATACGAATGTTGGGAGCATAGCCCTATATATTGGCAGCAATATATACTAGACATTTAACCCTCTCTCATGGTAACCCTCGGTTCGCCAGAGGTAACCCAAACTATTTATAAGGAGAAATAGCCATTTCCTTGTCATTTTATTTAAAGTTATGGGATTACGTTTATATACTACCATTTTTCCACATTTCCTATATAAACCTTTTGATATTGAAACCTTGTAATATTGTTATGCTCTTACAAAAGTGTAAGGTAGATTGCAGTAGCTAACATCATTAGATTAGCACCAACAAATAAACCTGCTAAGAACCAAACTAATGCAATCTTCTTTTCCTTATTCATTCTTTCACTTTTACCTTACTTTTATTCTATCAATAACATTGCCTTCGTGATACCATACTTCATTACCATCTGACATTACACATTCGTGATGATAATTAAAAGTATAATTTACACCAACAGCTAATAAAGTATCTATTTCATACAAATCATATTTTTCATTTGGACTACCGTGTAAATATAAAAAACTTCCATCTTCAAAATCTATTAAATTACAATCACCAAGAAAAGTGACTTTAGATACAACACCAGATGTTGTAAATGATTTTCCATCAGATTCACAATTATTATTTTGATTTGGAAAGCCTATTATTAAACATATTAATAATACAGCAACAAATATTCCTATCATCAACATTATTAATTTCATTTTTTTTACCTTTTTAATTTAAGAATATTTATAGACTTTGTACCATACTTTGCCACTTTGAGTAACAGTAGCAACAGTTCCAGTAAAACCTTTTTTTCTAATACTAGAAGCATATTTTTTTGCATCAGATAACTTTTTGAATTTTCTATGCTTATTATATTTTCTTGTACTCATTGCCATTTTTTTTCACCTCCTTTTACATTATTTTTCATTACAATTTTAATTTATATACTTTACAATTTTGAGTGTAAACAGTTTCAGTAATTTTGTTTTCAATCATTAATCTAAGTA
>Ga0272442_10007651_pt1 | contig 13919 bp, 10 predicted proteins | sample SSMForm2O_FD_200262 | JGI IMG/M metagenome (GOLD analysis project Ga0272442, IMG submission 200262) | Marine sediment archaeal communities from Little Sippewissett salt marsh, Falmouth, MA, United States - SSM-Form-2O | ecosystem: Environmental > Aquatic > Marine > Wetlands > Sediment ...
CACATAAACTAGTATTATACGTCTAAAATCTAAAATGTGCGAATGCTTTGTTCGCTTCGGCCATTTTATGTGTATCTTCCCGCTTTTTCACGGCAACACCGCGATTATTGGCGGCGTCGAGCAATTCACCCGCCAGCTTTTCCCGCATCGTCTTCTCGGAACGATTCCGTGCACTGCCGATCAACCATCGAATCGCCAGGGCCATTCGTCGGCTTTGCGATACTTCGGTCGGCACCTGGTAGGTCGAACCACCAACTCGACGTGATTTCACTTCCAGAACCGGTTTCACGTTATCGACCGCGCGCTGAAACACATCCAACGGTACGTCTTTCGTGCGTTCTGAGATGATATCAAAAGCCCCATACATGATGGAGTTTGCAACGCTCTTTTTACCCTTTTTCAAAAGATTATTGATGAACTTTGCTACCAGCACACTATTGTACTTCGGATCTGGCAGTATCTCTCTTTTTGCTATTTCCCGTCTTCTCGGCATACGCTCATTCCTAATTACGTCGGTTTTTTGGTACCATACTTTGATCTACCATGTTTTCTATCCTGAACACCCATCGAATCGAGGGTACCCCTGATAATATGGTATCTCACACCGGGAAGGTCTTTCACCCTGCCCCCCCTGACAAGAACAACCGAGTGTTCCTGAAGGTTGTGTCCTATACCGGGTATGTAAGAGGTGACTTCATAACCGCTGGTTAGGCGCACCCTTGCCACTTTCCTCAAAGCCGAATTTGGTTTCTTCGGCGTGGTTGTATACACTCTCACACAGACACCTCTCCGCTGAGGACAGCTGCGGAGCGCGGGTGTTGCTGTTTTTTTCTCGACTTTTTTTCTTCCGTTACGAATCAACTGATTTATAGTGGGCATTATCCCTCCCGCAGAACTTTAACAATATTATTGGAAAAAACTCACGCTATCTATCAATTCAGGACCTGTCTGTCAAGCGTTTTCTCTATGTCGGGTTCATTTATTTGTTCAGTTTCCGGTAAAAGCGCTTCATCACCCGTCACTTTAATTCCAAGCTTCTTGTACATGGATAACCCCGTCCCCGCCGGGATGAGTCTTCCCATTATGACATTTTCCTTCAGGCCCCTGAGATAATCTATTTTTCCCGACATGGCAGCTTCCGTCAACACGCGGGTTGTTTCCTGAAATGAGGCAGCGGAAATGAAACTGGGCGTGCTCAGGGAGGCCTTGGTAATGCCGAGAAGCACAGGCTCCGCAATGGCAGGTCTTCCACCTTCGGCCACGACCCGATCATTGACCTCCTGAAACATCATCCGATCGACTTGTTCATCGTTCAGAAGCGTCGTGTCACCGGGATCCGTTACCTTGACCTTTCGCAGCATCTGGCGCACGATAATCTCAATATGTTTATCATTGATCTTGACCCCCTGCAAGCGATACACTTCCTGCACCTCGTCCACAAGATACCGGGCCAGTTCCTTTTCACCTTTAATCGTCAGGATGTCGTGGGGATTACTCGCACCGTCCATCAGCGGTTGCCCGGCAACCACACGGTCGCCCTCCTGCACCGTGATATGCTTGCCCTTAGGCAGAAGGTATTCCTTCGGATCGCCAACATCGGGTGTAATGATGACCCGGCGTTTGCCCTTGAGATCTTTCCCGTAAGAGGCAACACCGTGAATTTCGGAAATCACGGCATACTCTTTTGGTTTTCGTGCCTCAAAGAGTTCGGCAACCCGGGGAAGACCACCTGTAATATCCTTTGTTTTAGTCGTCTCCCGTGGAATTTTGGCCAGGATTTCGCCGGCCTTGACGGGATCACCTTCCGACACCACGATATTGGCGCCGACGGAAAGAAGATGCCTGGCATCTCCACCGGTAATCGGTCCTTTGGCCGTTTTTCCCGCCTGATCCTTGATGGAAACACGGGGACGCAGATCGAGATCCCGGTACTCCACAATCACCTTTCGCGAAAGGCCGGTGACCTCATCGACTTGCTCCTGCATGGTTTTCCCTTCCACCACATCACCGAACTTCACCGTTCCATCGACTTCTGCAAGAATCGGTATCGAAAAGGGATCCCATTCTGCGAGCAACTCTCCACGTTTTACTTCGGTTCCTTCACGGAGTTTTATGTGGGCACCATACGGAACCGGATATTTTCCGCGATTCCGTCCTTCCTCATCAAGGACATGGATTTCACCGTTTCGGCTCATGACCACAAGATCATGTTCACCACGCTCGGCCGTATTCAGATTCACGAACTTCATGATCCCCTCGTGACGTGCCTCGAGGGTCGAGTGTTCTTCAAATTTTGCCGTTCCACCGATATGGAATGTTCTCATGGTAAGCTGCGTCCCGGGTTCACCGATGGACTGGGCCGCAATAATACCGACGGCTTCTCCTATGTTCACCAACTGACCATGGGCAAGATCTCTGCCGTAACACTTGGCACAAACACCGTACTTTGACTTGCACGTGAGTGTCGAGCGGATGAGTACCCGTTCGAGTCCAGCCCTGTCAATTTTTTCCGCCAGGATCTCGTCGATCCCTTCACCGGCATGAACCAGTATTTCGCCTGTGAACGGGTCGGAAATATCTTCAAGCGCTACTCGTCCAAGGCACCTCTCTCCGGCAGTCTCGATAATCTCACCACCCTCAACCAGGGCCGAAACATAGATCCCGTCAAGCGTTCCACAATCCTCCATGGTGATGATGCAGTCCTGAGAAACATCGACCAGTCGTCTGGTGAGGTACCCGGAATTGGCCGTTTTCAAGGCCGTATCTGCCAGACCCTTTCTGGCACCGTGTGTGGAGATGAAGTACTGCAGTACGGTCAACCCTTCCCTGAAATTTGCGGTAATCGGCGTTTCGATGATTTCACCCGACGGTTTCGCCATCAACCCTCGCATACCGGCAAGCTGACGAATCTGAGCCGCACTGCCCCGCGCACCTGAATCGGCCATCATATAAATCGGATTGAAGCTCTCACCTTGCAGCCTGTTCCCTACGTGGCTCTCGAACTCCTCCGTTCCGATGTCCCGCAGCATCTCGTCGGCAACCCTCTCCGTGGCCTGTGCCCAGATATCGATGACCTTGTTGTAGCGTTCACCGTCCGTAATCAAGCCGTCCATATACTGTTTCTGGATCTCAATGACATCGGCATTTGCCTTCGACACAATACCTTCTTTGCCGGCCGGAATCACCATATCGCCGATGGCAATGGAAAGGCCTGACTTGGTGGCAAACTTGAACCCAAGATCCTTCAATCTGTCGGCCAGAATAACCGTTGTCTTGTCCCCGCAGATTCGATAGGAGTAGTCGATGATATTTGCAATTTCCTTTTTGTTGAGCGCCTTGTTGATAATGGGGAACGGAATTTCATCGGGTATGATCTCATAGAGGAGCATACGTCCGACCGTCGTCTCCACTCTCTCCCCGTTCATACGGACCTTTACCTTGGCGTGCAGGGCAACCTCGCCGGCATCGTAGGCGTTCCGCAATTCGTCCTGATCGGCGAAAATCATTCCCTCACCCTTCGCTCCGTCTCGCGAGCGCGTCATGTAATAGATGCCGAGCACAATGTCCTGGCTCGGTACAATGATCGGTTTTCCATTGGCGGGAGAAAGAATATTGTTGGTCGACATCATGAGGACACGGGCCTCGATCTGTGCCTCAAGGGAAAGCGGGACATGCACAGCCATCTGGTCGCCGTCAAAGTCAGCGTTAAAAGCCGCACACACCAGCGGATGCAACTGAATTGCCTTGCCCTCTATGAGTACCGGCTCAAATGCCTGGATGCCCAGCCTGTGCAGCGTGGGTGCCCGGTTAAGCATGATGGGATACTCGCGCACGACCTCATCCAGTGCATCCCATACTTCCGGGGATTCCTTTTCAACCATCTTCTTCGCACTCTTGACGGTTGTCACGTACCCCTTTTCTTCAAGGCGGTTATAAATAAACGGTTTGAAGAGTTCCAGCGCCATCTTCTTCGGAAGACCGCACTGATGCAGTCGCAGGTCCGGTCCCACCGTAATAACCGATCGACCGGAATAGTCGACCCGCTTACCAAGCAGATTCTGTCTGAATCTTCCCTGCTTGCCTTTCAACATGTCGGACAGCGACCGCAGGGGACGTTTGTTTGATCCCGTAATGGCCTTACCGCGTCGTCCGTTATCAAAAAGGACATCCACGGCTTCCTGCAACATTCTCTTTTCGTTTCTGATAATAATTTCAGGCGCATTCAGCTCCTGCAGCCGTTTGAGACGATTATTTCTATTAATCACCCGTCGATAGAGATCATTGAGATCCGATGTTGCAAAGCGTCCGCCGTCCAGCGGCACGAGCGGCCTGAGATCGGGTGGAATAACCGGAAGCACTGTCAGCACCATCCATTCCGGCCTGTTTCCCGATTTTCTTAGCGCTTCCACCACCTTGAGCCGCTTGGCCAGTTTTTTCCGTTTCGTTTCCGACGTGGCGGTTTTCAGCTCCTCCCGCAGTTCGGTGTCCAATGTATCAAGTTCAATTTCCTCGAGGAGATGCCTGATCGCCTGCGCCCCGATATCCGCCTCAAAGGCACCATCACCATAGGTATCCCGTGCATCGAGGTACTGTTCTTCCGTCAGGATTTCTTTTTTCTTCAGCGGTGTATTTTTCGGATCGAGCACTATCCATGATTCGAAATACAGGACTTTCTCGAGTTCCTTGAGGGTCAGGTCCAGCACATTCCCGATCCGGCTGGGTAGACTTTTCAGAAACCAGATATGCGCAACCGGTGAGGCCAGTGTAATGTGCCCCATGCGCTCTCTTCGCACCTTGGATTGAATGACTTCGACGCCACATTTCTCGCAGACGACACCGCGGTGTTTCATCCGCTTGTACCGTCCGCACAGGCATTCGTAATCTTTGACGGGACCGAAAATTTTGGCACAAAACAGGCCTTCTCGCTCAGGCTTGAAGGTCCTGTAATTTATTGTCTCAGGTTTTTTTACCTCACCCTGTGACCATGACAGGATTTTCTCAGGCGAGGCTATTCCTACTTTGATTGCATTGAATCGGATAGGATCTTTGGGTTTTTCAAAAAAACTGAAAATATCTTCCACTGAATTATCTCCTCATTTGACCTAAAAGATGTTAGGTTAATGATGTTTATACTGTTGCTATGATTCCTCGATCAGTTCTACGTCGATTGAAAGGCCCTGCAGCTCTTTCACCAGTACGTTGAATGATTCCGGAAGACCCGGTTCCAGGGTGTGTTCACCTTTTACAATGGCTTCGTAAATCCTCGTTCGCCCGGCGACATCGTCCGACTTCACCGTAAGGAATTCCTGCAGCGAATAGGCTGCACCGTAAGCCTCGATAGCCCACACTTCCATTTCACCAAGCCGCTGCCCGCCGAACTGCGCCTTTCCACCGAGAGGCTGCTGAGTGACGAGCGAATATGGTCCAATTGATCGCGCATGGATTTTGTCATCGACCAAGTGGTGTAATTTCAGCATATATATCATACCGACGGTCACTTCCTGATCAAAGGGCTCTCCTGTCCGGCCGTCATACAGGAGCACTCGCCCGGTCTCAGGCAAATGGGCTTTTCCGAGCATATGTTTTATTTCACTTTCCTTGGCACCATCAAACACCGGGGTTGCCATCGGTATCCCACGGTGCAACCGGCCGATGAAATCTTGCAACCCTTTTTCGGATAAGCCGTCAATAAACTGCTCATGCGTGAGTGATCCGTCCAGCTCCTTCAACTCTTTTTTGACTGTCGCAACATTGTCATGCGCATCTATGAGCTTCTGAAGATTTTCGCCAAGTCCCTTTGCGGCCCAGCCCAGATGAGTCTCCAGAATCTGCCCCACATTCATACGCGAAGGGACACCCAGGGGATTCAAGACAATATCGACCGGTGTCCCGTCTTTAAAGAAGGGCATGTCTTCCTCCGGCAGGATGCGTGATAACACACCCTTATTGCCGTGCCGGCCGGCCATCTTGTCTCCGACTGACAATTTGCGTTTGATGGCAATGTAGACTTTCACCAGTTTGATAACCCCAGGTGGCAGTTCATCACCTGTCTTCAATTTATCTATCTTTTCATCAAACATCGCTTTGATAGATTCGTTCTGCCGTGAAAGATTCATCAGGATACTATGAAGTCTTTCTTCCGCCTCTTCCTCAACCAGGGCAATATCCTTCAAGTAATTAAACGGAATATTCTGCAGCGCGTCCTCGGTAATGATGTCGTTTTTCTTCAGGAGGACCTTCTTCTTTGCAGGATCCGATAATTTCGCCGCCGCCGTTTTTCCGACGAGCAACTCGAATATTTTCTTTTTGACGCTTGTGGTAATGATCCTGATTTCGTCGTCACGATCTTTGATAATGCGCTGGATTTCTTCTTCCTCAATATAACGTGACCGGGAATCCTTCTCGGCACCTCGGCGATTGAAAATTTTCGTATCAATGACGACACCCTCGACACCGGGCGGCACCCGCAGCGAAGTATCGCGTACATCACCCGCTTTCTCGCCGAATATGGCGCGTAGAAGCTTTTCCTCGGGCGACAATGACGTTTCACCCTTGGGCGTAATCTTCCCCACAAGGATATCGCCGGATTTGACGTACACACCCATGCGCACGATACCACTGTCATCGAGACTTCCCAAGGCCTCCTCACCGACATTCGGAATATCCCGTGTGATTTCCTCTTTGCCAAGCTTGGTGTCCCTGGCCACGGTCTCGAACTCTTCTATATGAATGGAGGTGTAGATATCCTCTTTGACAACACGCTCGCTGATGAGGATGGAATCCTCGTAGTTATAGCCGCCCCACGACATGAATGCCACCATGACGTTCCGTCCGAGAGCCAACTCTCCGTTCGATGTGGCGGGCCCGTCGGCAATGATATCGCCCCGCGCGACCCGGTCGCCCTTGTGGACAATCGGCCTGTGATTAAAACAGGTATCCTGGTTTGAACGCTGGTATTTGATAAGGTTATAGATATCGACACCCGTATCAAAATCGGATCGTTCCTCTTCATCGCACTTTACTACGATACGCGATGCATCGATATCTTCAATGATACCGTTGCGTTTCGCTACAATCACGGCACCGGAGTCTCGGGCCACTACTTTTTCCATACCCGTTCCTACAAGCGGTGCATCCGGCTGCAGGAGCGGCACAGCCTGTCGCTGCATGTTCGATCCCATCAGTGCCCGGTTGGCGTCATCGTGCTCGAGAAAGGGAATCAATCCCGCGGCCACACTCACGAGCTGGCTCGGGGATACGTCCATCAAGGTTACCATATCGGAGGGCACGGTCACATAATCACCGCCTTTGCGGGCTATGACCATCTCCGTCGTAATCAGTCCGTCAGGATCGACAGGGGTATTCGCCTGGGCAATGATGTCATCCTCTTCCTCGGTCGCCGAAAGATAACGTATCTCATGCAGGACCCTGCCATCCTCGACGACGCGATACGGTGTTTCTATGAACCCGAAATTATTAACCCGGGCGTAGGAACTCAGCGAGACAATCAGGCCGATATTCGGTCCTTCGGGAGTCTCAACCGGACAAATACGTCCGTAGTGGGTATTATGTACGTCGCGCACCTCAAAGCCTGCCCGTTCACGGGTCAAGCCCCCCGGTCCGAGGGCCGACAGGCGACGCTTATGGGTAATCTCGGAGAGTGGATTCGTCTGGTCCATGAACTGGGACAACTGGCTGCTGCCGAAAAATTCGTTGATCACGGCAGACACCGGTTTGGCGTTAACGAGATCGTGGGGCATCATCGTCTCCACATCCAGGAGACTCATCTTTTCCTTTATGGCCCGCTCCATTCTCACAAGGCCGATCCGATACTGGTTTTCGATGAGTTCACCCACCGATCTGATCCGCCGGTTGCCGAGGTGATCGATGTCGTCAAGGGTATAATTACTAAGCCCGTTTTTGAGGTTGATGAGATATTCGACAGCATCGAGAATATCCTCCCGCCTCAGCACGGTCATGTCCGTCGGTACATCCAGACGGAGTTTATAGTTAATTTTTACCCGGCCCACATCCGAGAGATCGTAGGTGTCGGGATCGAAAAAAAGATTATTGAAAAATTTTCGTGCCGTATCAAGGGTAGGTGGATTGCTCGGTCTGAGTCGTCGGTATATTTCTATTATCGCCTCTTCTTCCGTTTCCAGCTTGTCCATAAGAAGTGTATTGCGGATGTATGAACGTGAACCATCTTCATCGAGATGCACAAAGTGAAGTTCTGCAATTCTTTTCTCAAACAGTGTTTGCACCCCGTCCACAGTCAGTTCGTCATTGCATTTGAACAGGATTTCTTCCGTATCGGGATCGAGAATGTCGTGGGCAAATACTTTACCTGCAAGATCTTCTTCCCGTATCTCGATACGGTCTATCTCCGAGTCTACCATTCTTTTCAAGGTTGCCTTGGAGATTTTTCTCCCCTTCTTGACGACGATATCACCGGTTGCCGGATCGAAAATATCGTCTTGGGCACGCTCACCCAGAAGCGACTTGTCGACAAAAAGATAGATCTTGCTTTGCTCGTCTATAAAAACCTTATCAATATTGCAAAATTGTTTTAATAATTCCTCGGTGGTATACCCCATAGCCTTGAGAAGGATCGTGACCGGCATCTTACGCCGCCTGTCGATCCTGGCGTACAGGATATCTTTCGGGTCGAACTCAATATCAAGCCACGATCCTCTGATGGGCATGATCCGGGCTGAATAAATCAGCTTCCCGCTCGCGTGCGTCTTTCCTTTGTCATGATCGAAGAAGATACCCGGTGAACGATGTAACTGGCTGACAATAACCCGTTCGGTACCGTTTATGATAAAGGTACCTTTTTCAGTCATCAGCGGTATTTCACCGAAGTATATTTCCTGTTCCTTTATATCCCTGATGCTGCGCTGCCCGCTTGCGCGATCGCTGTCGAACACGACGAGACGCACGACGATCTTAAGGGGTGCCGCATATGTCATCCCCTTCTGAATGCATTCGCTTTCGTCATACCGGCTTTCACCGATGCTGTAGCTGACAAATTCCAGCGAACATTTTCCGCCGAAATCAACAATGGGGAACACGCTTTTAAATGTCCCCTGAAGACCGAAATTGCCCCGTGCGAGGGCCTCTGTTTTTCTTTGCAGAAACTTTGAATATGATTTCTTCTGAATCTCGATGAGATTCGGTATCTCAACTATCTCTTTGATACGTCCGAAATTTTTTCTATAGCTACCCATATGGCCTCTTTATGCATGGCCCCTCGCGAGGAATCCTCGCGAGGGGCAATTTTCCTACTTTATTTCTACGACCGCTCCGACCTCTTCCAGTTTGGTTTTCGCCTCCTCGGCCTCGTCTTTCGATACGGCCTCTTTGATTGCTTTCGGCACACCTTCGACGACTTCTTTGGCTTCTTTCAGCCCCAAACCGGTGAGGGCTCTCACAACTTTGATGACCTGGATTTTCTGCGCCCCAAAGCTTGTCAGAACCACATCAAATTCGGTCTTTTCCTCTTCCTGAGCGGCTGCTGCAGGACCTGCAGCGCCTACCGCCGCAACTGCGACAGGCGCAGCTGCCGTGACGCCCAGCTTATCTTCCAGTTCCTTAACCAGCTCCGACAATTCAAGAACCGTCATTTCCTCAATAAATTTAACGACATCATCTTTCGTAATCTTCGCGTCTGCCATTTTCTTATTCCTTCCTGTAAATTTTAATCTGCTTTCTTAATGCGGTATGCTTCCAGGACCTGAACGAGTTGTCGGGGAACACCGCTCAGTACGTTGACCAGGGATGTCTGCGACGCCACCAAGAGCGAGAGGAGTTTTCCTAAGAGGACTTCTCTGCTCGGCAGCTCCGAAAGTTCCTTGATCTGATCCGACATCAACACCTTGCCTTCGAGAACACCAACTCTGAGTTCCATCTTTTCATTTTTCTTTGCAAAATCCACCAGCGCCTTGGTCGGTGCAACAACGTCACCAAAGCTCATCATCAGCGCCACAGGACCTTTAAGATGTTCGTCGAAGAGTTTGTATTCCGTATCCTTCGAGGCAAGCCTGAACAGGGTATTTTTCACAACCCGCAGTTCGGCGTTTGACTTTCTCAGCTCATTCCTCAATTCCGTAATCTTGGCAACATTCAAGCCGCTGTAATCGGCAAGAACCGCCATCTTTACATCCTTGAGTTTTTCCTGAAGCTCAGCAACAACCTGTTCCTTTTTGCTTCGTTCCAAACTAATGGCCTCCTTTCGATATGATTTTGGAAATATCTGCGTGTGTATCGTGAAAGTCAGACCGCCGTACAGGAAGAAAAGATACGTATAAATGAGTCTCGGCAGGCCGAACGTACTCGATTAAACTTCCAGTACCTGCTGTCTTCGACTTTCGATGCTTTATTATATGTTACCGTAATAAGTTCCTAATATCCACAGGATCTGCTTTGACTCCGGGGCCCATGGTAGTGGACAGAGAAACTGATCGCAAATAAGTTCCTTTGCTGGATGAAGGTTTCAACTTGATGATGGTCTCCATCAGAGCGAGAATATTGTCATACAATTTTTCTGCGCCGAAGGATACCTTTCCGACCGGACTGTGGACGATGCCTGCGCGCTCAACTCTGAACTCGACCTTACCGGCCTTCATTTCTTTTACGGCATCTCCAACATTGAACGTGACAGTACCAACCTTTGGATTTGGCATTAAGCCCCGTGGACCCAAAATTTTTCCCAACTTACCGACGCTACCCATCACATCAGGTGTAGCGATCACTCTGTCAAAGTCAAGCCACCCTCCCTTAATCTTTTCGATCAAGTCGTCGGACCCGGTGAAATCAGCTCCCGCTTCGAGGGCTTCTTTTTCTTTGTCGCCTTTCGCAAAAACCAGAACCCGCACATTCTTTCCCAGTCCGTGCGGCAATACAACACTGCCCCGCACCATCTGATCTGCGTGCCGGGGATTGACCCCAAGGCGCACCGCCGCATCGACAGTTTCATCAAACTTCCCTCGTGCCGTTGACAGCATAAGATCCACGGCATCTTTCAGTGTATACCGCGTAGCGGATTCGACTTTTTGCCTTTGCTCTAAAAATGCTTTACCCCTTCTTGACATTGCCAATAACTCCGTCTGAATTTATTCGACTATTTCGATTCCCATCGACCTGGCAGTTCCAACCACGGTCTGGATGGCACCTTCCATATCGATTGCATTGAGATCTTTGTATTTCAACTCGGCGATCTCGTTGATTTGCGCCGCGCTTACTCTGCCGACAACATCACGCTTCGGATCCTGCGCACCCTTCGCAATCTTTGCTGCCTGCTTAAGCAATACCGATGTCGGGGGAGTCTTTGTTACAAACGTAAACGATCTGTCTGCATACACTGTAATCAGGACGGGAATGATCGTTCCCTCCTGATTTTGCGTCAGCGCGTTATATGCCTTGCAGAATTCCATGATGTTCACACCATGCTGCCCCAGCGCCGGACCAATCGGAGGCGACGGTGTCGCTTTGCCCGCCTGTATCTGAAGTTTTATGTTTGCAATTACTTTTTTTGCCATTCCAACCACCCTCAACTTTTCTCATTGAAGAAATCGAAGATTCATGAACCCTCGACTGTTCACATCAGCTTTGCACTACCTGAATAAAATCTAACTCAACCGGCGTGGACCTGCCGAATATACTTACAATCACCCGTAATTTTCCTTTTTCGGGCTTCACCTCGTCCACGACACCATCAAAATTCGTAAAGGGTCCGTCAATAATTTTGACATGATCGCCTTCCTCAAACTTATATTTAGGCTTCGGCTTCAGGGTCCCTTCGTCAATCCTCGTTTTCAGCAGATGCACATCGTCATCTGCAATGGGCGACGGCTTATCTCGACTTCCGATAAACCCCGTCACCTTCGGCGTATTCTTTACAATATGCCACGTATCGTCATTCAACTCCATCCGTATCAGCACATAACCGGGGAAGAACTTACGTTTCGATGTCTTCTTCTCCCCCTTGACAAGCTCGACCACATCCTCTTCGGGAATCAGGATGTCATCAAAATACTCCTCCATATGGGCAGTGGCTATCGCCTCCAGGAGAGAGAGCCTGACCCTGTTTTCAAAACCTGAATACGTATGGATGACATACCATCTTAACGCCATGCGTTTACCCTAACACAAGCCTAACTATTCTCGTTAAACCAAAATCGACAATCCCCAGAAACATCGACACAATAATTACGACAACGATAACGACAGACGTCGACGCAAGGGCCTCTTTCGGTGTCGGCCACGTGACTTTCCTAAGCTCAACCCGCGCTTCTTTCAAAAACTGTATTGTCTTCGACAGGACTCCCTTAAATTTATCCATTTTCTACTATTCCATCTAATGGCACTGGGGGGAAAATACAATGGCAGGCCAGGAGGGACTCGAACCCCCAGCATCCGGATTTGGAGTCCGGCGCTCTATCCAATTAGAGCTACTGGCCTGTACCAATCAAACGTATACCCTGAAAGAAAAGACTACTTGGTCTCTCTATGAAGAGTGTGAACCCGACAAAACCGACAGTACTTCTTGAGTTCAAGCCGACTCTGCATGGTCCTTTTATTCTTTGTTGTCGTGTAATTTCTCCTCTTACACTCACTACATGCAAGGGTTATTATATTTCTCATTCTCAGCCCACTCTCGTTAAAATGGAGCCCACGACCAGGATTGAACTGGTGACCTCATCCTTACCAAGGATGTGCTCTACCGACTGAGCTACGTGGGCCGCGTCTTCTGGTTATTCGATCCGGCCGATCAACAGATTCCATCAAAAAAGCACTGTGCCCAGCTCCGGCGATTGTCTTCATCATTAAAATGGAGCGGGAAACGGGATTCGAACCCGCGACCCTCAGCTTGGAAGGCTGATGCTCTAGCCACTGAGCTACTCCCGCTTTACAATCTGCATCAAAATGGTGGAGGGGGGAGGATTCGAACCTCCGAAGGCTGAGCCGGCAGATTTACAGTCTGCTCCCTTTGGCCACTCGGGAACCCCTCCATTACACACCTCTACAAACTGGAGCTGGCGATGGGACTCGAACCCGCAACCTGCTGATTACAAATCAGCTGCTCTACCTGTTGAGCTACGCCAGCAATTAACCACCCTGTATTATTATATATTAAATGAACGCGGGTATTTACCCCTGAAAACTAATCAGACGATCTAATCCTAAAAGCGACCCTTTGTCAAGCTTTTTTTTATAATTATTCACCCTCGCCAAAAATGTCAGCGGAAAAGATATATATTTCTGTCTCTTTATCCTGCCAGGCCCCTGACGGCAACCCGGCCTTATGGCAAGTTTCCTCCAGAAACGTAACCTTATCCCAGCGATGATCCGTTGCAACCTGCGGCAGTAGAACGCCCCGGTACATCCCTCGCACGATATATATACCGTGCCTTCCCACCTCGATCTCGTCGATCGTGTCAATTTTCTTCAGTGGCGTCAACGCTGATATCTCGATGGTCACATCTTCCAGTTCAGGTGTGCCCATGGGCGTAAATCGTGGATCGTGAAACGCGGCCGACCGGGCCATTTCGCTAACCGTTTCGTAAAGCGATCCTCGCGCTTCAAACGATCCGATACATCCCCTGAGCTGACCGCGCTTCTTTAACGTCACAAAGGCCCCTCGCCGTTCGCTCAACGCACCCGCGTGCGGCTTGGTCCCGGGCATCCGCTCCCCTGACAGCTCCGCCCGGATGGCCGCACGGGCAACCCCAAGCAGGACAGCCTTCTCGTCAGCACTGAGCCCTAATGTGGTCCCCACATTGCTGCTCCGGGCCTGTTCGGAAACCGCCGAGGTTCGGAAAAATACCGCGGCAGCGTACCCGACCACACCTCGCTTATCTCCCGTAATATCGCCCGAGTTGGCATATTTGAGTACTTCACTGCCCCGTGCCCCTTGC
>Ga0272442_10007652_pt1 | contig 13918 bp, 5 predicted proteins | sample SSMForm2O_FD_200262 | JGI IMG/M metagenome (GOLD analysis project Ga0272442, IMG submission 200262) | Marine sediment archaeal communities from Little Sippewissett salt marsh, Falmouth, MA, United States - SSM-Form-2O | ecosystem: Environmental > Aquatic > Marine > Wetlands > Sediment ...
CCGCAGTTCCACATGGACGGCAAGACCGAGGGGGCGTGGTGGCTCGACGACGTGTGCCTCCTCGAACAGCCGGCGTGGACCGTGCGCCACGACCTGGCCCTGGCTCCCCACGTGAAGGACGGCCTCTTCGTCTTCACCCGGCCCAGCAACACGCCTATCGGCAACCTGTGCGGCGGCTGGGTGAGCACGTTCGTCACCTGGCCGTTCCCTCACGAGAAGGCCGAATCCCTGGACCGGGCCGCCATGAGAGGGCAGCGGGTGCCCTTCGTTCTCGGGCTGTTCCACACCCGCGACCTGGGCCGCCTGGAGATCGGGCTGCCGGACGGCATGCTCCGCGGCCCGGCCGGCCAGAAGCTTGAGCTCACCGAAATCGAGTACACCAGGAGCCTGACGCCGCCGGAGCAGAACCACATGCTCTACGCGTATGAAGGTCCGGTGAACCTTGCCGCCCCATCGCAGGCCCGCCGCCAGGAAGCCGTGGTGCCCGCAGCGGGCGAGGCCCCCACGCTGGACGGCAAGCTCACGGAGCCGGTGTGGCAGAAGGCACTCAAGCTCGAACTGGCGCAACGCCTGGACGGCACCGGCGCGGCCAGCGTGCCGACCGAGGTTCGGGTTCTCAAACAGGGCACGCGGCTCTACGTGGCCTGCCGCTGCACCGAGAAGCAGCCCGCCGCGATCCGCAGGAAGGACTACGCCCAGCGCGACGGCCCCGTGTGGGAAGGCGACTCGGTGGAGCTTTTCCTCGGCGACGGGACGACGTACTTCCACTACGCGATCAACACGGCCGGCTGCCTCTACGACGCGAAGGTGAAGGACAAGAGCTGGAACAGCGGCTTCGACGGGGCCGTCGCCAGCGATGCCGCGGGCTGGGTGGCCGAGATGGCCGTGCCCCTGGACGCCCTCTTCGCTCTCCATGGCGGCAAGGCCCTCGACAAGGTGCGCGTGAACTTCACCCGCAACCGCTACGCAGGCGGCACGCCGGAGGAGTCTGCGTGGTCGCCGACCTTCACAGGGAACAGCCACGTGCCCGACCGCTTCGGCACCCTGTGGCTTACAGACCCTCCGAAGACCGCGCCGCAGCCCGAGGCGCCCGCCCCGGCCATCCGCTACTTCGTGCTCTCCTTCCGGGTGCCCGAGCCGGCCAGGCCGGGCACGTACCGGGGCGCCGTGCAGCTCACCTTCCCCGACAACCCGGCGTGCAGCCGTGCCATCCCCCTCCAGATCCGCGTGCAAGACCTGGCCGTGCCGACGATCCGCGACACCTTCATCGGCATGATCTTCCAGAGCGAGAGCGTGCCCTTCAACGACGAGGGGGTGAGGCAGTACTGCAAGTCGGGCTTCACGTCCCTCACCCGCTTCGGCGGGTTCTTCGAGTACAGCAGGAAGGCGGGCGGCTACGAGATCGACCTGGAGAAGACGGGCAAGAAGATCGCGTGGCTGCGGTCGTTCGGGATCACCGCCGGCATCTGCCCGTTCTCCGACCTCGACCTCGGATCGCGCTGGGGCGGCGGGAGCCTCTACAAACGCACCGCGAAACGCACGGATATCAGCAACCTGCCCCGCGCCCCGACGCCCATGGAGCCAGGGCGCGAGGCGGAGGCCCCGCTCGAGCTCGACGAGAAGCCGAAGGAGCCGAAGAAGGAGGAGCCCAAGGGCTGGCACGCCAAGGGCAACAAGGCCGCGTGGCAGCACGAGATCAAGCGGATCGACGCCTACGTGCGGCAGCACCCCGACTGGCCACAGATCATCTACATGACCTGGGACGAGCCCGGCTACGGCCCCCACGGCATGCCCGGCCCCAAGATGGGCTGGGTGAACGAAGTGCTGCCCAAGGCCTGGACTACCCTCGACGCCCACTTCTACGTCTTCGACAAGATCCTGCCCTACTACACGATGCCCAACTTCGACGACCCGGCCGACTTCTGCGGCCCGGAGATCTACGGCTCCCTGCGCAAGATGGGCAAGAGCTACGGCTTCGCCGCCTCGCAGCAGCCCGGCGAGACCCAGCGCTACCAGACCGGCATGATGATGCTGGCCAGCGGTGCACGCTACATGCACGTGTGGCATCTGGCCGGCGAGCAGAAGCTCATGCAGACCGAGGGCGGCAAGGTGCTCCGCTCGATGGGCATGGTGGCCGCCGGCGAGGGAGTCGACGACTTCAAGGCCTGCCGCCTGCTCAAGGACCTTATGGAAAAGGCCAAGAACGACCCGAACAAGCGCCCCGCCCTGGAAGCAGCCAGAGCCTACCTTGAGAAAGTGCTCGGCCTGTGGAGGGCCGACCACCTCTACGGCACGTCGCATCCCTACCTGGGCCTCGCGCACGAGTGGGGCTGCGACCGCTTCTACAACGACTGGCAGCAGGCGATGCTCAAGCACGCGGTCGCCCTCGAGGGAGTGCGATGGGTCGAGTGACTTCAACGCAGGGTGCGGTCGTTCGTCACAGCTCTGGCTCAAGGGCATTCGGGCGCGACGTGGTTCGGCGGACCCGAGTTCGTGGAGGCTCCGCAATGGCCGCCACTGGAGTGTGGGCGCGGTTTCGAGTGGTGTTGGCGCTCGCCGCGCTGTGTTGCCCGGCGGCCCGCGGCGTGGAAGTGACGATCTCGCTGGTGACGGCGAGGGAAGGGCAGGCGGTTCCCCTGAAGGGTCTCCAGGAGCTTCGCCAGTCGCCCTTCGGCGGATGGGTGGTGGCCACGTGGCCCTTCTCGCTGCGCGTGGACGACGAGCCGCTCATGCCCTACAAGTCGCAGCTTCAGGAGCTCCTCGAGCGCTCGTCGGCGCTCGACCTCGCCGGGGGAGATCCGCTGAAGGGGCGGCCCGCTGGAACCCTCGACGAGGCGGAGCCCGAGCCGTTTGTGCCGTCCGCTCTGTTCCGCTTCGCCCGCCCATCGACGGCCATGGTGGACCTCAGGCCCGGGGAGCACGTGATCACGCCGGGCGATCTGCGCTTCAGCGTCGGAGCCGACGGTTCGCTGACCACGGACGACCCCCGCCTGCGGGTGCTGCCCGGCAAGGCCGTCGTGGAAGTCCCTTGCCACCCCGTCAGCATCCGCGCGTTCGCGGGAGATCGAACGGTCGCCTTTCCCTTCCGCGTCCGCTACGCCAACGTTGATCTTCTTGCTGACCTGGCAGGCCCCATCGAGGAACTGGAGCGTCGGACGCAGAAGCCGGGGGGTGCTCCCGAGGCGCTGCGCTTCCGCCGCATTGTGCTCTACCTGCCGTCGGACGGCGGGAAGGGCAAGTATCGGCTGCTCGACGTGCCTTTCGCGGTGGACGCGGCGGGGAAGGTGAGCGTGGGCAGGAACGAGGCGGGGGTCGCCGCGAGCGGGGGTGAGCTGCGAGTGGTGACGCCGGAGCTGCCTGTCGCCCGGCATCTCGTCGGGGTGAGGCGTCTGGACGCCGAGGCTGCCGCTCCGCCTGCCGGTCACCCGGGCTTGCCGCTGTGCCCGGTGGGTGCGAGCTCGCGCTATGTGACGGCTCCGCCGGGCCGAGGGCGTGTGCGCATCGCCTTCGCCCAGGCGAAGGGCAAGGAACGCACCGTGCTTGTGCCGAACACGTTCGATTCGATGCCCTTCAAGACGGTGATGCACGACGGCGCGTCGGGGGCGAGCTGGCTGTTCGAGACGGGGCAGTTCGCCGTGGCTCCCGGCGGGCGCTACGCCTGCCGCCTGGTGCCGATCGGCGGGGGCAGGAAGCCGGCCAGGGAGTTGCCGTGCCGGTTCGAGCCGCTGTATCGCAAGGGCAAGAGCGTTCCGACGACGCTCACGGGGCCGGGCGACGGGACGTTCTCGGGGCCGCTTCCTGCGGCCGTCGCGGAGCGGCTGTGGCAGATTGTCTTCACCGGCGGCGGGCCGCTCGAGGGGCGGCATCTCGGCCTCGTGCTCGTCACAAAACAGAAGTCGCCCGCGACCGTGTCGCTCTACACGTATCGGAACAGGGCGGTGTTCCTGCGCGGCGATTCCGCGGACCTCTACTGGACGGTTCGCACGCCGCAGGGAGCGCGGCCCGCTGGCGCGTTCGAGGTCGTGCTCCTGGGCACGGCGTTCGAGCGTCGGGTCGCGCAGGCCGAGGGTACGGGCGCGCGCGTGGCCACGGGCCATGCGCGGATCGACACCTCGGGCCTGGCGCCCGGCCTCTATGAAGTCCGCGTCCGCCCCCAGACGCTCGTGAGTTACCCGACGCACTTCTTCGTGTGCCAGCGCGAGCCCGTCTCAGAGTTCGGGCTCAACTCGTACAGCCCGTTCGGGGAATCGGCGATGAGCGCCGGCACGCCCATCCTCACGCACTACGGCCAGGGCACGGGGGCCGGGGAGCCGGGGCTCGAGCCGGCGGCGGACTGGGCGCGCAGCGGACTCGACGCCGCGTACGCCGTGTACGCCTCCGCTCCCGGCGGCCCGGCCATCGAGCGGTTCCTGCGGCCGAGCGAGGATGCCATCGGCCTGATGACCCTGGCTCGCCTGGGCAAGCGGGCGATCCTGCGCATGCCCAGCGTGTTGCACCACGAGGAGTGGAACCCCAAGCACACGCTCCCCGAGGAGCTGCGCCGACTGCGCCGACGCAACGCGCTCTGGACGCAGAAGCACGCCGACTCGCCGGGCTTCGGCGGCATCACCCTGAACTGGTTCGCGACCACGCGCGGGTATTGGGAGGAATCGAAGCGGCTGGACGGCCACCAGGAGCGGCGCAACGCCGAGGCCGCCAGGTGGGTCTCCGAGCAGGCCGCGAAGCGCGTCGAGGCGGAGAAGGCGAAGAACCCCGATCCCAAGCACCTCGAGGCCGTGGGCAAGCAGGCCGGCTACGAGGCCTGGAGCCGCGTGCTGCCCCGAGCCTACGAGCAGTATCTGGCGGACGCGAAGGCCATCCGGCCAGGACTCACGTCGCACACGGGGCTCCCGTCGTTCTGGCTCGGCCGCCGCGCGTCCTATCCTCCGCTGGCCTATTCCACGGTGTCGCACCGCGACTGCGTGGACTACACGGACTACGGGCGTCCGCCGTGGGGCAACTTCCGGGCACCGGCCTTCCTCGAGATGCACAACCCGCAACGACAGCGGACCCAGATGAGCACGGCCACGATCGGCCGCCATGCGCGGTTCATCGTGGCGTTCGGCGCGGCGGGGCGGGGGCTCGATAGCTTTGCCTTCCCGTCGCGCCGCGAGCCCGTCCAGGGCGACCACGCGCAGTTGCTCAGGATCTTCGAGCGCTTCGGCTCCTACTTCAGCGCGCTCGACCCCCTGCCCGACGTGGCCGTCTACTTCTCGAAGCGCTCGCCCTGGCCCCACCAGACGAGCGTGGTGCTCCACGACCTGGCGCGGCTGCGCCGCCCCGGGATGCTCCTGGCCGAGGAGGATATCCTGGCCGGCGAACTCAGCAAGTACAGGGTCCTGTTCCTCGCCGGCGTGGGTGAGGACGAGCCGCCCGCGGTGCGCGAGGCCTTCGCACGGTTCGCCGCACGCGGGGGCCACGTGGTCAAGGACGGCTCCGCCGCGAAATCAGTGCCCGGCATCGACGTGGGCTTCGCATACGACGCCACGCAGGTTCACCGAGGCTGGGGGCTCGGCGGGCCGAACGGCGAGTGGGAGTTTGCCCACCTGTGGACGCACTTCCTGAAGGACCGCGAGCAGGGCCTCCTGCGGGCCTTCGCCAAGGCGCCCACGATCCCCGTGTCGACCTCCGACAGGGAGATCCTCATCTCGCCCCTCGCGGGCAGGGAGTCGATCTGCTGCTTCGTCATCAACGCCACCTACGCGCCGATGAGCGTGCAAGGCAAGTGGCGGCAGCACGCGGCGCTCGCGCGTAGGGGCGACCTGCTCGTCGAGGAGGGCTGGCACGTGCACGACCTCCTGACGGGCAAGCCCCGTACGCCCGCTCAGAAAGGCGGCAGAAGGGCTGTGGAGCTGGACTTCTCGCGGGCGGAGGGCAGGGTGTTTCTCCTCACGAAGCGCCCGCCGGCAGCGATGGCGATGCGCGTGGCGCGGCGGCCGGCGGGGCTGCTCGTCCACGCGTGGCTGGAAGACGCACAGGGGAGACCATTGGTGGACCCGATGCCGTTCGAGGTGAGTCTTGCCGGGCCTGACGGCGCGAGCGTGTTCCACAAATACGCCGCCCTTGCCCCCGACCGCGGGCTGGAAGTTCCCGTGCCCGAGATGCGCGCGGACGCTGCGCTGAAGCTCGAGGTCAGGGATCTCGTCCTCGGGCGCTCGGCGACACAGGCGGTGAGGCCTCGGCCGCTGGCCCGCAGGGCCTCGGCACGGGCGCGGGACGGCGCCGCCGACTGCATCGGCGCCGAGCACGTCTCGCGGTTCCTCCGCGAGCGGAAGCAGCGCGTCATCGTGCTCCTGGACGAGGGACAGGACGCGTATCGCGAGGCGGCAGGAGCGATGGCCGCCCTCCTGAAGCGCAACGGGCGCGAGGCGCGGGTGATGAGGCTCGACCCAGCCGAGGTGCACACGCTGCCGCTGCGGTGGCAGCCGACCGACCAGGATAAGGAGACCCTGCGCCAGGTGGCCGCAGGGGAGCGGATCGCCTGGCGGGCAGCGCTCACACCCTGGAACCGCGAGTTCGACGACCCTCGCTGCGGCTACCAGGAATACGGGCCTCGCTTGCGGATCGACGGCGACGTCGTGCTCTTCGGCGGCCCTGCGGACAACCGAGCCCTGGAGGATGTGCAGCAGTTCCTCCTGCGCACGCCGTCGCCGAACTACCCTTCCCCCGGCGGGTTCTTCATTCACTACCTGTGGGACCCCTTCCTGGGCGGCTGCGACGCGCTGGCCATCGGGTGCAACGACGCATCGGGCGCCACCGCCGCCGTCCGCCACCTTGCTGGCCTGAAGAAGCCGACGGCCAGGGAGCCTGCGGGCCAGCCAGCCCGGCCGCCGGTGGCCGTGAAGGGGGGCAAGGCGGCGCCGCTCGAGGATATGCTCACGGATAAGTTCGGAGCGCGTATCCTCGACGCGGCCTGCGCGCCCAGCGGCAGGCGCATCTTCCTCACGCTCGACTCCTACGGCGATTCCCTCTTCGTGCTCGACCCCGAGGGGAAGGTCCTCCATCGCCGCCCCATCGCGAACCGCCTCGGGAACAGCGTCTTCTTCGGCGGAAGCGGCGCCCTGCGGCCCCTCGGTGACGAGCAGACCCACGTGCGCGTCGGGGCGCAGGACTATCTGCTCGACGTCACCAGGGGCTTCGTGAGCCGAAGCGCGAGCCCGCCCCACGGCCTGCCCCATCGCGTCCGCGTGCGGCCGGGCGGCCCCGTGCTGTTCGAGGACACCGCACACAGGCGGACCTACCTGGGCGGCAAGTGCCGTCTCGTGGCGGTCGACGACAAGGGGCGGCTCCTCTGGCGATACAACGACGCCGACCGCCGCACGAGCAGGAACGATATGCTCTGGCGCCGCTCGCTCTTCATCCGAGGCGTCTCGCCCGACGGCCGGCGTCTCGTTGCCACCGCCTTCGGGGTGGCTCAGGACGTCTACGCTATCGGGCAGCCGCGCAACCCCTCGGTCCTGTGCTTCGACACCGCCTCGGGCAAGGTGCTCTGGTCGAAGGACGGCCTCTACCTCAACCAGGGCAAGGCCATCGTGGGCGACGAGCGGGTCGTCGTCGTGGATGACGACGGCCGGTTCCATCTGCTGAGCACAGCCACAGGCGAGGCGGCCGGCACCCTGCGGCCCGTCGGCGGCACGGACGTGATGCTCCCCGTCCCAGGCACCGACCGGCTCCTGATCGTTGAGAACACCCACTTCGACGCCCACGGGCCGTCCAGCCGCGCCTACCTGCGGGGGCCGGGCGAGAGCCCGGACATCGTGCTCGACCTGCCCGGTCGTATCCGCGACGCGGCGCTCGCGCCCGGCGGCACGCGCATTGTCCTGTCGTCGCGGCGGGGGGAGACGGCGTGTTTCGGGCTCGACGGCTCGATGCAGTGGCGGGCCGCCGTGCCCGCCGGCGGCATCGTCCGCTTCTCCCCCGATGGGGGGACGACCCTCGTGGGCTCCGAGGTCGGCAAGCTCTTCTTCATCGACACGGCCACTGGAGCGGTGCGCCGCAACGTGGACTTCAATCGATACAACGTGACGACGCCCGAGCAGTTCGTCCAGCAGATGGGCAATATCGGCGACGTGCCGGTAGCCGCGGCGGCGCGGATCCCGCCCGTCCCGCCCGAGCCGTCGTACCTGGACTCCCTGGACGCGAAGGCCGTGAGCTTCGGCCCCAACCTGCTCCACCGGGACAGCCTGCTCGCGAAGCTGAAGCCTGGCCGGGTGCCGCCAGGGGATGCCGCGCAGCCGAAGGTCGTCGCACGCCTCACGGGGCAGGCAGAGCTCACTCTCGCAGTCGAGCCGGGGAGCACCTACCTGGTGGAGTTCCTGAACGCGGCGGCCGAGCCGGGCAAGCTCACGCCGCAGACTCGCCTCGAGGTTACGGTGAGCGGCGCGGGGCGGAGCCGGCACCTTCCGTTCACGGGCAGGCTGCCCATCGGCACGCGGCTCACGCGCCGGCGCATGGCGTTCCGAACGGACGGCGAGCGGGAGGTGGTGCTCCGGCTGCGAGCCGTCGTGCCCACGGCCACGGGCGAGGGGCGGCGCGCCCGCGCGACCTACAGCCCCTGCAAGACGAGCCCCATGGCTGTGCTCATCGGCGACACCGTGGTCGCCGCCGTGCGATTCCGCAGCCGGAATCTGGTGGGCTTCGAGAAGCCCAGCGTCGGTGCCTTGCGCCCCGGCCGGGCGGCGTCGGCCCCACGTGGCTGGCTCGACTGCGAGATCCGTCGCTGGAGTGGCGGCGACTCGACCCACAAGAAATGGGTGTGGAAGGCGCCGCGGGCCGCCCTGCGCCTGGTCGACGGGCTCCTCGGGAACCAGGAGACGCAGTGGCAGGAAACGCGCGACACGGTGACCGGGCGGGCAATCAGCCACGCCATCGCCAGGGTGAGCTTCAAGAAGCGCGAGACGGTCACGGCCATCGCCATCTACGAGGACAACCGCGGCCCCGTGCCATCAGCCGACGCAGCCAGGGAAACGACGTCCGCCCACTATGGGATCACCATCAACGACCGCCGGGTGGGATACGTCGCCGGCAACACCAATCTCGTGAACATCTTCACCTTCCCCCCCATGACGGCGAGGGCCATCGACTACTTCTGGGCCGGTCGCGAGTTTACCGACACGACCGACGGCAAGGTGCGCATGGCCGAGTTCGAGGTCTACTCGACCGACGACCTGGACGTGGGCCTGGAAGGCGATGGCGACGATGCCGCGCTCGAAGGCCTCGACCTGGAATGAGCCGCGGGAGCCCGGCCCGCAACGGCGGGCGTCACAGCGACCAGCCCTCGCGATACTCGGGGTGCACCAGGGCATCGGCCTCCGCGCTGTTCACCACCTTGCCTTCCAGCGGGTCGTACTCGAGCTCGCCCTCGAACTGCGTGGCCACGTTGCCCAGCATCAGCAGCTCGATGAACGGGCCGGTGTTGCTGAAGTTGGACAGCGTCGGGGTGCCGCCGCGCGCCGCCTGGAACCAGTCGCGCTCGTGGCCGTGCGAACGGGGGAGCTTCTGGGGCGCCTTGGGCTCTCCCTGGAACTTCTCCTCGGGATAGAGGAAGATGCCGCCGTTGTGCTCGTTGGCGAGGAACATGCCCTTGGAGCCCACGATGAGGGCGCCGCCGTGCTCCTTCCACCGCTTCTCTCCGGCATCTCCCCAGTCGAGCCTGCGGCCGATGTGGCCCTCGACCTTCTTGCGCATCTCCTGGTTGCCGCCGAACCACTCGATGGTGGCCGGGGGGAGATTCTCGCGGGCTGGGAGCCTGAAGTGCACCACCTCGCGACGCGGGAACGAGAGCTTGTTGATCTCGGACGCCTCGGCCTGGACGCGGATACGCGGCTTGGTCTTCGGGTCGGCGTGCCAGCACGAGACGCCCTTCATTGCCATGAAGGCCAGGTAGGCGCTGTGGGAGCCCCACCAGCCGAGCTTGGACGTGCCGAAGTCGCGCCAGTGGTTGATGTGGAGCCACTGGGGATGGAACTCGCGGAACCGCGCCGGCCCGAGCCACAGGTCCCACTTGAGGTATGGCGGCACCGGCTGCGAGCCCGTGGGCGGTGCGGTGCGGTTGGTGCCGCCGCCCGCGTTCCACACGTAGATCTCCTGGATGTCGCCGAGCGCCCCTTCCTGGACGAGCTCGACGCCGCGTCGGAACTGCCCGCTCGACGAGCCCTGGTTGCCCATCTGGGTGGCGACCTTCTGCTTTTCGGCGGTCTGGCGCATCACACGAGCCTCGTAGACGGCTCGCGCGAGCGGCTTCTCGGTGAAGACGTGCTTGCCCGCCTTCATGGCCGCGACGGAGATGACGGCGTGCGTGTGGTCGGGGGTGGGCACGACCACGGCGTCGATCTGCTTGCCCATCTTGTCGAGCATCACGCGGAAATCGTGGAACTTCGGGAGGTCGGGGTGGGCCTTGTACGCCTTCGTGGCCTTGCTCTGGTTCACGTCGCACATCGCGACGACGGTTTCGAGCTTGGGGATCTGGCCCACGAACCATCTGCCGCGTCCGCCCACGCCAATGAGGGCGACGCCGAGCTTATCGTTGGCGGCGAAGGTGCGCGCGGAGCGGCTGTCGGCCAGCACGAGCAGGCCGGCGCCGACGGCGGCGCCCCGAACGAAGTCGCGTCGCGAGATCCTGCCTTTCATCTGGGCATCCTCCTTCACTTTTCGCTCGGAGTTGCGTCTGCGGGCAGGTCGCCGATGACGAACTGCACCCCGGCCAGCACGTGGCGCAGGTAGAGCGGGTTCAGGTAGGTGTTCGGGCTGTGCCCGAGGCAGCAGTAGAAGACCCGCCCCTTGCCGTAGGGCTTGACCCAACTGATCGCGTAGTCGCGGGGGCGGCCTTTCATGGCGTTCTTGAGCCACTCGGCTTTCTCGGCGGGGTCGGCCGACTGGGTGAGGTCGAGGCTGAGGAGCACGTGCACCTTGCTCCGCGAGTAGGGCGGGCCGGGCACGTAGGACTCGTCCGAGATTCGGAAGGGCTTGCCCTCGAAACAGGCGTTGACGGGGTGGGCGGGGTCGTCGAGCTTGAGCACCTGCGGCCCGCCCCAGTGGCCGCCGTGGAAGGCGCCCATCATCTCGCCGAACTCGCTCCACTTCTTCAGTGCGGCAATGGCCCCGTGGACGCCCGCGACGCCCTTGCCGTCGTCCTTGACGAACTTCAGGATGCTCGCCTTGACCGCCTTGTCGACCTGCTGGGCTTCGGCCAGGCGGTCCTTGGGCAGCGTCTTCCAGTCGGGCGGCAGGAAGGGCTGTTGGTCGTGGAGGTTGTTGAGGAACAGGGCGTCGAAGCGCTGTAGGCTTTCGGGGAGGAGGAGCCGCGGGTCGTCCGTGGCGACGACCTCGAAGGCCCCCGTCTTGCGGCCCATGATCTTCATCGCCTCCTCGGCGAAGACGTTGCCCGCGTGGGTCCACAGGCGCCCCCACACGAGCACCTTCCTGGGCCTGGCGGGCTTGGCCGGCGCCTGGCCGGGGGCGGCCTCCTCGATTCGCCTGAGGTCCCGCGGGCCGGGTCTTCGCACGCGCCTCTCCTTGAGCTTGGCTTCGACGACCTCCGGCGGCGTGGGGCCTGGCCACCACTCCTGGGCCGAGGCGTCGGTGAGCGCCGCCCCGAGAAAGCCCGCGGCGGCCGCTGCGATGATGAAGATCTGCATGGGCATCCTCCTTCACTTCTCGCTCGGCGTGGTGTCGGCCGGCAGGTCGCCTATGGCGAACTGAATGCCGGCGAGCAGGTAGCGCAGGAAGGCGGCGTCGAGGTAGGTTCGCCAGTCCACACCGAGGGAGACGTAGAAGACGCGTCCCTTGCCGTGCTGGCGGACCCAACTGATCGCGTAGTCGCGCTCGCGGCCCGTGTAGTCGACCTGTCGCTTCACGTGTCCTTCGAGCCACTCCTGCTTCGGAACCGTAGCCGGGTCCGGTGTCCTGGTCAGGTCGATGCTGAGGAGCACGCGCACTTTCCTTCGCGTGTAGGGCGGCCCTGGCAGATAGCACTGGTCCGCGAGCTCGAGCCGCTGGACGCCGAGTGCGGCAGCGACGGGGTGGCCGGGCTCCTCGACCTTGTAGACGTGCTTGCCCCTGTAGTGGCCGTTGTAGAAGGCGCCCATCATCTCGCCGTACGGCTTCCAGTCGCCCAGGGCCGCGATGGCCCCCTCGATGGCGGCGATGCCCTTGCCGTCCTCCATGACGAACTCGAGGATGCTGTGCTTGACGGCGGCGTCGAGCTTCCTGGCCGCGGCCAGTTCGTCGGGCGGCAGGGTCTTCCAGTTGAGCGGCAGGAAGGGCTGACGGTCGTGGAGTCCGTTGAGGAAGAGGGCGTCGAAGGACTTGAGGCTCTCCGGGAGCAGAAGGCGCGGGTCGTCGCCGGCAACGACCTCGAACGCCCCCGTCTTCCGCCCGAGGATCTTGACGGTTTCCTCCGCGAAGGCATTGGCGAGGTGGGTCCAGAGGCGCCCGTAGCACAGGACTCTCCTGGGCTTGCCGGGCGCGGCCAGGGGCTTGGCGGGCGCGGCGGCCTCGATCCGCTGGAGCTCCCGCTCGGCGGGCCGGCGCGAGAAGCGCTTCTTCATCAGCGCATCGCGGATCCCGGGGGGCGTCGGGCCTGGCCAGGCCCAGGTGGGTGGCGGCTCCTTGGCGGCCCCGGCACCACACGCTGCGGCGGCGGCCAGCGCCATCCCGGTTCCCAGTAGATTCCTGCCGAGGCCCATGGCGTTCTCCTCACAGGGCTATGGCGCGGCAGGCTTCTTGCCGTACACCTCGATCTCGGTGCAGTGGTTCAGGTCGCTCTCGCTGTTGCCCCTGCCCCACAGGCGCACGTAGCGCGCGACCACGCCCTTCGGGTCGATCAGACGGCCCTCGTGGGTGTCGATATACTCCTTCGCCCGGCCCACGCCGAAGCCCGACGAGTTGTCGCGGTCGTTGTTGTAGACCGTGTGGACGTTGCGGGCGAACGCCCGGTCGGTGGAGACCTGGACCACCACGTCGTGGTAGACGCGGGCCTGGGCATGGTAGTGCCAGACCACGATGGCGAAGAGCTGATAGGGTGCCTTGAGGTCGATCTGGAAGAACTGCTTGCCGGCGCCGATCTCCACGTAGCTCCCCTCGATGCCGTCCTTATCGCCGTCGGTCACCTGGCTGAGCTCGCCCATGATGGGCGGGGTGTCGCTGGCCGAGACGGGCTTGCCGCGCGCCACGTTGGTGACACCGGCGGGGACGTAGAAGTCGGGGCGTTTGCCGATGCGGGGCTTCTCGAGGTCGGGGATCTTGATGTGGATGGGCGTGCCGATGAAGTGGGGCCTGGGGAGTTCGAGGACGAGCACCTTCCTGCCCCGCACGGGCTCGCCGGCCATGCCCGCCACAGCAACGACAGAGGCGAGGACGAGGGGCAGCCATCGGCGCGATGCGCTTCGGGATGCAGGGGAACACGCCATCGGCCGGGCTCCACGGGCGAGTGGGAAGCGTGCCGCACGACGCCGGCATTGTAGCCTGCCCGCCACGCAGCATCAAGCCATCCGCGCGCGGCGGGGGTGGCATCAGATCTCCGACCAGGAGCCGGGGATGGGCACGGGGTAGCGGCCCTGCGCGTCGGCCTGCACGGGCGGCGGGCTGTCGGCGGTGAGGGTGTCGATGTTCGGGCAGTGCTGGAAGTTCGAGGCCATGGCCTTGTCGCGGGTGATGATGCTCGCGGAGTGGACGGCGGCCCGTGCCATGATGGCGGTGAGGTTCGAGAGGGCGGCTCGGCGGGCCTCGTTGTGAGGACGGTCGTTGCGGATGGCGTCGATCAGCACGTTCCACTCGGCCTGCCAGGGGGTGAGCGGCTCCTTCTCGGCCCGCCAGGCGACGTTGTCGCGGGCGATGCGCTGGTCGCGATAGGTCTGCACGGTGCCGGCGTGGACGTTGC
>Ga0272442_10007653_pt1 | contig 13917 bp, 11 predicted proteins | sample SSMForm2O_FD_200262 | JGI IMG/M metagenome (GOLD analysis project Ga0272442, IMG submission 200262) | Marine sediment archaeal communities from Little Sippewissett salt marsh, Falmouth, MA, United States - SSM-Form-2O | ecosystem: Environmental > Aquatic > Marine > Wetlands > Sediment ...
GCATCCAGAACCAGTGATCCGGAAATCTTCTTATATGCTGTTCAAGAAGAACATTATACCTTTCCATATACGGCCGCAACTCGTCATTTTTGCCTATCTTCATGGGCTCTTCCAGGACAAGTTCATGATACGGCCCATCGACCCTGTGGATAAAAGCCGGTAAAACCCACGCTCCGCTGTGTTGCGCGAAACGATACGGCCCGGTTGCCGCGGAAGCAGGCCGGGAAAAAAAATCCACAAGCTCTCCGGAAGCCCCCGCGTTCTGATCAGCCAGAAGACCCACGCTTTCACCCTTCTTCAGGATCCTGAAGATCTTCTTGACGTCCATACCTTTACGTATGACTGTATTACCCTTGGACTCCCTCAGCTTGTTGAACAGTTCATATAATCTCACCATTTTCTGGTCCCGCGCCAGCACGTTGAGCGGGAACCCTTTCATCGCGCTGGCCACAGTGCTGAGTTCCCAATTCCCGAAATGCGCGGAAACCAGTATCATACCCGCGGGATTCCCTGAAGCCTTTTCGATCCTGTCCATATTCACTACTTTCACATATTTATCGATGTACTTTTTATTCACTTTTGTCATCGATATCATTTCCGAGAAAGTTTCACCCGCTCTCTTATAAACCCGCTTTGTGATCTTTTTTATCTCAGAAGGGCCCTTTTCCCCCGTAAAAGCGGCTTTGAGATTAGCATAGGTTATCGCGGCCCTCCTCCCGCTGAAATAATAAGCCGCACCGCCTATCACATATCCCAGAAAAAGATTGAACCGCATGGGCAGTATATGAAAAACTATATTACAGGCCCTTACCATGTAAGCTGCTATCAAGTCCAGCAATTAACCTCTCCTCCCCTTCAGTGATCTCTATCTTAATATTTAACACAACCAGTTTGTCCCTTACCCGGGAAAGATCAAGCGTCTTCATTTTAACAAAATCTTTTCCCGTGACAAGTATCAGTTCGGAATTGGCCCCCAGGCATCCCGCGTATATCCTGTCAATATCTCTCTGTGAATAACAATAATGATCCGGGAACCTGAAGTATTTTGACGGGATCCCCCCGGTTTTTTTTATTGTGAACTCGAAATATCCGGGATCCGCTATACCGCTGACCGCGCATATCCTTTTCCCCCTTATCACCTCCAGAGAATAAGTGTTACCGGTTATGTCGGAAACCGATACCGGCTCATGGGCAGCCGTAAGCACCGGGATCCCGGGCACCAGCCCCTTAACCCTGTTCACTATACGGTCTTTCTGCTCACGGTCAACACTGTCTGACTTGGTTATTATCACAATATCGGCCCTTTTGACGGCCGACACTGGTTCACGCAATATGCCTCTGGGAAAAAGGAAGCCGTTCCCAAAAGGCGCAGGACAATCCAGCAGCAGGATATTGAGGTCTCTCCTGATCTTCCGGTGCTGGTATCCATCATCCAGTATCATCAGGTCCGCGCCGTCTTTAAGAGCGTCGCGTGATTTCTTAAGCCTGTTACGGCCGGGGTATACCCGTATATCCGGCAGTGTGTCGCTGAGCATTTTATGTTCATCATCCCCGTAACCGCGCATAAGGACCGCCGGCTTTTTCCCCGTTGCGCTGAAATGATCGGCTATATACACGGTAAACGGCGTCTTCCCGGTACCCCCCAGGGTAATATTTCCCACACTGATCACCGGAACGGGGATGTCATGTTCTTTTTTCAGCCCTGATAAGTAACTCCAGTCGACCGCGTTTAAAGCTCCCCGATATAAATACGACATTAAATGCAATACTATCTTGACCAGGCCCGCTATCACCCCGTCTTTTTTGTCATTCATCAATGAAACAATATATAATTTAGCTGTCGGAAAGATATCCATTATTGAATCTCCACGAACTTATGGTTCGACCTTGCTCACCATCCCTTAAAGCATCCTGAGTTTGTCTAGGAACGTCCATGATTTCAATCTTTTGTGACCTTCGGTCGTTAAATCTCTCATTCATCCACGGATTAATATACGTGTTGTCCTGTCTAGAGTCCATGGAGACCTTCGACTCGTTTATCCTCAGCGAAACCGAAGGGCTCCTCACTACGTTCGTCACTTGCTCAGGGTGGTTCGGCTAGATTCAATGGTGAGCAAGCGTCCTTCGATAAACTCAGGACTTAAGCGCGCCGAACCATAGAATTTTTACGACTGAACCTGTTCTTTTATTATCTCTATCACCCTGTCCACAGCGCCCGTGTTTTCCTCGACAAGCCTTGCCGCCCGCTGGCCCATGAGCTCTCTTTTCGCCGCGTCGGTTAAAAGATCATCGATTATGCGCGGCAGCTGTTCTTTTCTCCCGGCCATGACCGCGGCTCCGCTTTCAAGGAACATCTCAGATATTTCTCTGAAATTGTACATGAAAGGACCGAAGATCACGGGTTTGCCGGTACGGGCCCCCTCAATAGGGTTTTGCCCGCCTCTCCGCACGAGACTGCCGCCTATGAAGATTATGGAAGCCAGCGCGTAAAGTCCGCTCAAGTGCCCTATAGAATCTACCAGCAGTATCTCAGGTCCTTCTTCCCCCATCCGGGTCACACTGTCCATCTCTGAGAACCTGAGATATTTTAACTTGTTTTTCTCGATATATATCCCGATCGCGCCCGAACGTTCCACATGCCGTGGAGCTATAATAAGCTTCAGATCAGCGTATCTTTCCTTGAGTTGTTTATAAGCCTCTATGATGTACTGTTCCTCGGGATAATGGGTACTACCGGCAACAAGGATGTGATCATTCCGGCCAAAACCCAGTTGTTCCCTTGAAAACACTTCTACTCCCGCCGGATCCGGACAACAATCGAATTTGATATTTCCCGTCACTTCTATCCTGCGGATTTCAGCGCCAAGCGACCCTATCCTCTGGGCATCTTTATGGGTCTGCATACAGAAATGATCGATATTTTGCAGTATGCCCCTCATTAGAAACTTTACGCTCCTGTAATTCTTATACGACCTGTCGGAAATCCTTCCGTTGACAAGCATGGCAGGGATACCATTTTCCCTCAGGCACATCAGCAAATTCGGCCATATTTCGGTCTCTATCATGATGAAGGCTGACGGGTTTATCCGGGCGACAACCCTGCGTACTACACCCGACAGATCCAGCGGGAAATAAAATATCCCGTCCACGAAATCCCCGCCCCTGGCCCGCATGATATTGTTACCGGACTCGGTGGTGGTGGATACCGCGATCTTTAGTCCCGGATATTTATTTTTCAGCCTCCTCGACACCTCCGCGGCAAGGACAGCCTCCCCCACGCTTACCGCATGTATCCAGACAGGCCGCTCTATCCCCGTTATCTCGTCCGGCAGAAACCCGAGCCTCTGCGCAAAATCCTTATGCGCTTTCTTTTTAATTACGAGATAAGGCAGGTAAAAGATTGAAAATACCAGAAAGAAAATATCGTATATATATCTCATCGGCTATAAAAACCCTTCCTGTAACGCCTTTCAGGCGCGGGGATGCGCCTTGCTGTATATTTCCCTTATTTTTTTTGTACCGAGATGTGTGTATATCTGTGTAGTAGACAGGTTCTTATGCCCCAAAAGTTCCTGGACACTTCTCAGGTCCGCGCCGTTATTGAGCATATGCGTGGCAAAAGAATGCCGTATTGAATGGGGAGAAATCTTCTTGCCTATACAGCAGAGTTTTACGTACTTCCCCACCATGCGCCTCACACTTCTGTCGGTCAGCCTTTTACCGTATTTGTTCAAAAAAACCGCGCCGGTCTCATCTTTTCCCGATGATCTCCTCTCCCTGAGATACGCCCTCAGCGCGTGCTGCGCGTCCGTGCCAAGCATGGCCATCCGCTCTTTCTTACCTTTACCTTTAACCTTGATCACTCCCGATATCATATCTATGTCCCCGCAATCCAGGGAAACCAGTTCACTTACTCTGATGCCCGAAGAATATAACACCTCCAGGACGGCCCTGTCTCTCAGGCCGTAAAGATCCCCGCCGGCGGGAGAAGTAATCAGCTTGATGATGTTCTGCGTATCCAGATATTCCGGCAGCCTTTTATCAAGCTTGGGTGTAAAAACACTATCGGCGGGATTTACGGTAACTATTTTCTCCCTGTATAAAAATCTGAAAAAAGACCTTATCGCGGCTAATTTCCGCACGATCGTGCGTCTTGAACAATTTCTGTCCCTTAGCAAAGCAAGGAATCTCCTAAGATCAAGATGGGTAATATTCCCGGGGTGTTTATTCCCCAGAAAATCCGACAGTTCCGATAGATCAGCTATATAACTTCTTAAAGTATGTTCCGAATAATTCTTCTCCGCTTCCAGATAATCCGCGAATTTCTTTATGAATTTCCCCATGCCTATACATCCTCAACAGCGTTTTCTCCGTTCCCGTTTTTCTGGAGCTCTTTCAGGTTCCTGACGGTAAAGGTGCATTTGGGATATTTAGTGCATCCGTAAAAAGTCCCCCTGGAAGATTTACGCTCCACCAGTTCCCCTTCACACCCCTCATTAGGGCATTTTATCCCGGTCGTTATGGATTTTGAGTGCCGGCAGGCGGGAAAACCCGAACAGCTTATGAACCTGCCGCGGCGCCCCCATTTAATAAGCATGGGTTTCCCGCACAGTTCACATATCTCATCGGTCTTTATCTCCTGCTTATTCACACTCTTCATCCGCTCTTTAGCTTCTTCCAGCTTATTCGCAAACGGGCCATAGAACGCTTCAAGCGCGTTCACCCAGTTCAGTTTTCCGTCTTCAATATCGTCAAGTTCGTTTTCCATCTCGGCTGTAAATTCATATCCGACGACATCCGGGAAATTTTCCACCAGCAGTTTATTCACAAGTTCTCCCAGTTCCGTGGGCTGAAAATACCTGCCCAATCTTTTTACGTAATTCCTGTCAATTATGGTTTTTATGATGGGCGCGTAGGTCGAAGGCCTGCCTATGCCTTTTTCTTCCAGGATCTTTACAAGAGACGCATCCGAATACCGTGGAGGCGCTTTTGTAAAATGCTGTTCCGGGAGCAACTCCACCAGGTCTACTTCCTCTCCCGTATTCAACTCGGGTATACGTTCCATGCCGTCCTGTTCGGCCTCACCGGTCTTATATATCTTAAGAAAACCATCGAATATAAGATCGGCCCCGCCGGCCCTGAACCTGTAATCCCCGGCATCAATGTTGATGCTGAGCACCGAATAAACGGCATTCTGCATCTGGCTCGCTATAAACCTTTTCCATATCATACTGTATAATTTCAATTCGTCCGGGTTCAGATACCTCGCCACCTGTTCGGGGTCCCGGAGAGGCAAAGTGGGCCTTATGGCCTCATGGGCTTCCTGCGCGCTTTTTTTGGATTTATAGACAGGCGGCTTTTCGGGGCAATATTTTTCCCCGCAGGTCTGGATTATATGTTCCCTGGCGGCCGTTACAGCCTCATCGGAGACCCTTACCGAATCAGTGCGCATATACGTTATCAACCCGACGCTGCCTTCCTCCTCCAGGTCCACACCCTCATACAGCATCTGGGCCAGGCGCATCGTCTTGCTCGCTGAAAAATTCAGTTTGTTAAACGCGTCCTGCTGCATCAAAGAAGTGGTGTACGGAGACCGCGGATAACTTTTTTTCTCCTTCCTTGAAATATCTTTTACGATGAATCTTTCTTTTTCAAGATGGGCCAGTATATCATCTATCCCGGATCTGTCTTTTATATGTACTTTTTCACCTTTATGTTTTATAAGTTTCGCCTTGAATCTTTCCGAGGAGGGGCCCTTGGGTCTTTTAGACAAAACAGCATCCAGCCCCCAGTATTCCTGTGGGATGAATCCCCTGATCTCTTTCTCCCTCTCCACTATGAGCCTTACCGCCACAGACTGGACTCTTCCCGCGCTGAGTCCCCGGGTTATTTTACCCCACAGGAGAGGGCTGAGCGAATATCCCACTATCCTGTCGAGTATCCTTCTTGCCTGCTGCGCGTTGACTTTGTTCATATCAAGTGAGCCCGGATTCTTAAAAGCGTCGACTATGGCTTTTTTCGTTATCTCCTCGAACCTGACACGGTAAACAGTATCGGCGGATTTTTGTATATAGTTCTTAATATGCCAGCAGATGGCTTCGCCTTCGCGGTCCGGATCAGCCGCGAGATAAACCGCCTCCGCGTCCCTGGCCTCTTTTTTTATATCTTTAAGATATTTGCCGCGCCCTTTCATCACCGTGTATTCAGGCGTAAAACCATTATCGAAATCAATGCCCATTTTCCCGGCGGGGAGATCTATCACATGCCCCATGCTGGCCAGGACCTTGTAATCTTTCCCCAGTATTTTATTTATGGTCTTTGATTTCGCGGGCGATTCTACGACTACCAGGTATTTATTCGTGCTCTTTTTCCCCTTATTAGTTTTAGCTGTTCTTTTTTTCGGCGGCATATTTTTCTTTCTCCTGTTTCCTTTTAAAAGATAAAAACCCGGGACATCTCACACTTTATCTCTTCAGATATGTTCCTCCGGCACATGCTTTTATCGCACCGGACACCTCCAGGCTCAACAAGGTCTTTCTTAGTTCGCCATGCGGCATCTCGGACAATTCGATGATCCTGTCAATATGGACCGGAGTTTCTCTGCTCATCAGGTTTAAGACCAGGTCAGCTTCCCCGGAGCGGGCTTTTCCGGGATCTTCATCCGCGAAACGCTTGTCCGTCCGGCGCGGCTGTATGGCCCTTTCGGACGGACCTATCTCCTCGATGATATCCCCGGCGCATGTCACAAGTTTAGCCCCCGATTGAATAAGGTTATTCGTGCCTTTACTCGTCCCGGAATCTATCTTCCCGGGGACGGCGAACACATCCTTTCCCTGGTCCAGCGCGTAATCCACGGTTATCAAAGCACCGCTTTTTTCTGACGCTTCTACCACTATCACGCCCCTGGCCAATCCGCTTATGATCCTGTTACGCCTTGGAAAGTTTTTTCTCAGGGGCTCTTCGGACGAGACGAATTCAGTTATCAACGCCCCGTTATCCGATATAGACCGGCTCAATTTCACAGATTCCGGAGGGTATATGTTGCGTAATCCGCTTCCCAGCACAGCCAGTGTCCTGCCTCCGGCTCGCAGGGCACCCCTGTGGGCAGCTGTATCAATGCCCCTTGCCATTCCGCTTATGATCGTAAAACCTTCCTGTGCGAGATCATACGCTAATCTTTCAGCCGCTTGCATGCCGTATACCGAACATCTCCGTGATCCGACTATCGCCACGGCATCCCTGTCTTCCGGGGTCAATGTCCCTTTATAATATAATAATACCGGCGGCGTATGTATGTCTTTCAGATTCTGGGGATAATCACGTTCCCAGAATGTTACAACCCCGATACCCTCGCTTTCAATACACGCCATTTCATCAATATACTTTTTGGAGCGTTTTACTGAAAGTACTTCCTTATGCAAAGAAATACCGTACGCTTCCGCCGGGGTTTCCCGTCCGGGAGACAGGACCGGACCCTTTGTGCCGGGACATTTCTCGCAGATGTTGTATATCGCCCTCGGCCCCACCCCGGGGACCATGGATAACGCGATCAGTTCTTTCTTCCCCCCGGTCAGCATATTTCCTCACTTATCTGCCCGGACATCACCATATCTATGAAAGTATCCGTGATCTCCGGATCCAGTTTTTTCCCCTTAGCGTCTTTCATTATCCGTAAAGCTTCTTCCCTGGAAAAAGCTTTACGATAAGGCCTGTCCGCGGTTAATGCCTCATAGACATCAGCTACCGTCAATATCCTGGCTTCTATGGGTATTTCCTTGCCGCTGATGCCTTTTGGATACCCTTTCCCGTCATAATTCTCATGGTGGCATATCATGATCGGCAAGACATGTTTAAGAAAGGTCACCGGCCGTATCATATCGACACCCAGGTCCGGGTGTTTCATTATTTCCGTGAATTCTTTCTTGTCCAGCCGCCCTTTTTTCATCAGTATCTTTTCATCAACCACTATTTTTCCTATATCGTGCAGAAGAGCGGCTATTCTTAATTTTTCTATGTTTTCTTCCCCTATATCCAGTTTTTCCGCCAGTGATACCGCGAACTGTGTGACCCGTAATGAGTGTTTAGCCGTGTCCGGTTCATTTTTGCTTGTACTGGCAAATATCATATCTATAATATTGCTGTTTGACGCCTGTTCCACGACCATACCCTGGTATCCCTCCGCCTCTTCCGGACGCCCCAGAAACAGGATGTAATCCAGTGCGCCGTTCTTTAACGGGGTCGAGACCCATCGGAAGCATTCTTCCCTGTTATTGTCACAGATAACCGGCATCTTTAACTGAAATGAGGAGGTCTGCGACTTCATCTTTTCCAATGCTTCTTTAACTTTTATATCACCGTATCCCGAAGTCAGCATGTCCATACAATTTTGCCCCACAACATTCCCCGGCCGGGAGACAAAACAATCCATGTACTTTTTATTCGCGAACACTACTGTACCTTTATGGTCGGTCACCATTACAGGTAGATCAGAAGTCTGCAATAATTTTTCCAGCATCAGCTCCCACAGCGCTATCACATCATGCCGCTCTATTTCTTCCGCGTAGTTCTCATCCGACGTCTTAACGATCTTGATTATTTTTTCCACTATATCCATTATGTCCCCGGAAGTGGTATCTACGTGAAAATGCGCGTCTTCATAAAAAGGCCGCCGGTATTCCAGAAGTTCCTCTATTTTCTTTTTAGGGTCTTCGACATTGAGTAAAGGCCGGTGAGAATACGATCCGGTGCGTGCAAGTATAGTATCCGGGTCGGCCCATAAACATATCATATGCCCGGTTTTTTTAAGATTGTCTACATTATCCCGGTCCAGGATCACACCCCCGCCCGTATCTATTATCTGGCCCTCTTTTTCACTGATACTTTTTACGACCTCTTTTTCCAGCTGTCTGAAACGGGGTTCCCCTTCTTCGGCAAAGATATCTTTTATGGTTTTTCCGCTTTTTTCTTCTATAAGATCATCCGTAGAGATATATTTTTTCCGCAGGTTCTCAGCGAGAGCTTTGCCGACAACTGTCTTCCCCGTACCCATAAACCCGACTAAAACTATGTTTCTCATCAAGTTAACGCCTCATGTTAAACTCTTCCCAGATATTCCTTGTATCCCTCAAAATGTCTTTGTATCTCGTTTATTGAATCACCGCCGAATTTATCCAGAAAAGCTGAAGCGATCTCTATCGCTGTCACAGCTTCGGCGACGACCCCGCAGGAAGGCACAGCCGTAACATCCGCTCTTTCGGTAGCGGCTTCCGTTTCAGTTTTAGTATTTATATCCACCGTTTTCAGGGGTTTCATCAATGTGGCTATCGGTTTCATGTACCCTTCGAGTATCACCGCCTCCCCGTTCGAAACCCCGCCTTCGACCCCGCCCGCGTTGTTTGAACCCCTTTTAAAGGTCTTGCCGGAATTGTCATAAGATATGGGATCATGTACCTCCGAGCCCGGCAGCTTCGCACAGTCTATTCCGCCGCCTATTGAAACTGCCTTTACAGCAGGTATAGACATGACCGCTCTTGCCAACGCCCCGTCAAGACGCTTGTCCCATTGTGAATACGAACCCAATCCGGGAGGCACTCCCCGTACAATCACTTCGAAGACTCCTCCCAGGGTATCCCCGGCTTTACGGGCATTGTCTATCTCACGGCACATCAGCTCTTCGGCCTTTTTATCGGCGCACCTGAGCCTGGAGTTTTTTATATCTGTTAACGCGGCTATTTCATCTATCGTTAAACCGGATGTATCGGCGGCCTCACTTCCGATCGACTTGACATGGCTCAGAACATCCATCCCGAACTCCCTCAGGAGCAGTTTAGCTACCGCGCCTGCAGCCACCCGGGCGGCTGTCTCGCGTGCGGATGCCCTCTCAAGTACTTCCCTGGCGCCTTTTAATCCGTATTTCATGATACCTGCCAGATCCGCGTGCCCGGGCCTGGGTGAAAACACTTCAGGCATTTTATCTATCTTATGGTCCCTGTTGGCGATAAAAAGGCCCACCGGACTCCCGATAGTCATATTCCCCCTGCAACCGGCGACTACCTGGACCGTATCTTTTTCTATGGACATGCGTCCGCCCCTGCCATATCCATGCATTCTCTTTAAAAGTTCCCGGTTGATGAAATCCGTATCGATCTTGAGGCCGGCGGGGACCCCATCCATCACCGCGAACAGACCTTTTCCGTGAGATTCTCCAGACGTCATATATCTCAACATAATTCCTCCATATCGTTAAATATACGGGAATAAATAACTTATTATAGAATCACCATAAAGTATACTGATAAACGCGGCCAAAGAAAGATACGGGGCATACGGTATAATGGATTCTTTCTTTTTTACCAGGACATACACACCTATTATCGATCCGAAAAACGGGGCCAGAAAAAATGTCAAAAGGACCAGTTTCCACCCCACGAACGAACCTATCATAGCCATGAGTTTCACATCTCCTCCGCCTACGGCCTCTTTGCGGAAAAGGATGTATCCGAACAGTCCCATGAACAGTATACTGCCGCCCCCGGCGATGATACCAAGAACAGAGTCTTTAAACCCTTCCATAGAAAACATTATACTGTCCCCGGACAAAAACGCCGAGACAAGCAGGCCGGCGAATATTCCGGGCAGGCTGATAACATCGGGTATGATCCTGAACTCGATATCAATAAAAACTATGATCATCAACAGGCATGTCAGAAACCAGTATATAAAAAACATACTCTGGCCCATATAGTGTTTAAAAAGTATCAACCCGCTCAGAGGGGTCAATATTTCTATCAGCAGGTATCTTGCGCTTATACGCATACCGCAAAAACGGCATCTGCCGCGAAGAAAGATATAACTGAATATCGGTATATTGTCATATGGCCTTATCTTCTCCCCGCATCCGGGGCATGAAGACCCGGGCCATACTATGGATCTCCCTTTAGGTAACCTGTAAACACAGACATTAAGAAAACTCCCGATGACAGCACCCATCACAAAAATCAGAAAATATCTCACTTGTCTCCCCTGATCTTTCCGTATACAGCTTCCCGCATGACTTTTTTAACTTCATCCAGCGGCATCCCGGTCCATATATTGAAAGCGACCGCTCCCTGGTTTATCAGCATACCCAATCCCCCGGCGGCTCTCGACCCTGCAGATCTCGCGGTTTTTACGATCTCTGTCTCCCTGGCGTACACAAGGTCATATACTGCAATACCCGTACCGATAAGTCCGGGATCGAAAGGCGGAGGGTCTCCCTCTTTCGTCCCCAGGGGCGTGGCATTGACCAGTAACTCGCATTCAGTGACCTTCACCGGTATATCCTGCCTGTCTACCGGGACCAGTTTCCTGCAGGAAGCTTCTTTATTGATCAATTCCTCAAGAGATCTTATTTTCTTATCGTCTATATCATACACATAAACGGTATTCAGCGTCTTACACCCGGACGGTGATACCAGATAACTGCATATTGCCCTGCTCGCTCCCCCGGCTCCGAACACGAAAATGTTATTTATACCTTCTATCCCTATTTCGTCCTTCACCGATTCCCAAAAGCCCCTGCCATCGGTATTGTACCCGAGCATGGATCCCTCTTCCATGCTGACAGTGTTAACAGCCCCAAGCTGGAAAGCCGACTCGTCAAGACGGTGCCTTTTATCACCGCTTATGAATTCCCGGACCCGGACTTTGTAGGGAACCGTCACGTTGAAACCGTTCACGTTCCGGAGTTCCAGCGCATCACGGAGAAACTCATCAAGGTGTTCCTCTCCGATATCGAACAGTTTATATTCCGCGGGTATATTAAAGTATGAAAAAGCGGCATTGTGCATCACGGGGGACAACGAATAGCTTATGTTTCTTCCCAGAAGACCAAAGGTCTTTTTCTTTTCATTTGCACCGAGCATGGTTTATCTATTCATACCTTGTTATTGAGCAATGTTATGCTGCCCTATTTCCCTTTTTTAAGGTTCCTTGCCGGGTTTTTACGCAGGTCAAGCCTGTTGACCGCGTTGATATACGCCAGCACACTGGCCTCTATCACATCGGTGCTGGAAGCTCTACCCATAGTGATCTCGCCTTTGAACGAAGCCCTTATATTGACTTCCCCAAGAGCGTCCTTTCCGCTTGTCACCGAAGTTACCTTATAATCCAGCAATTTGCCCCGGCCCTTTATTGCCTTGTCTATAGTCTTGAAACAGGCGTCTACCGGCCCGTCACCTGTCGAAGTCGCCGATATTTTCTCATCACCTACCTTCAATTCAACCGTCGCAACAGGATATATCCTGTTGCCGGAAGTAACCTGGTAATTGATAAGCTTGTACTTCTGCGGGACCCTGGCAAGGCCGTCCTCTACTATCATAGTCAGGTCATCGTCATAGATCTTCTGCTTCTTGTCGGCAAGCTCCTTGAAGCGCATAAACGCCTGGTTCAATTCTTTCTCGGACAGATTATACCCCAGGTCCCTGAGTTTGTTGGAAAAAGCATGTCTGCCCGAAAGTTTCCCCAGCACCAGATTGCTGCCTTTAAAGCCGACATCCTGGGGCCTGATTATCTCATAAGTCACACGCTTTTTCAGTATCCCGTCCTGGTGTATGCCGGATTCATGGCTGAACGCGTTATCCCCGATTATCGCCTTGTTAGGTTGCACTACAATACCGGTCAATCTGCTGACAAGCCTGCTCGTCTTATATAATTCCCGTGTCTTGATGCCGGTATATAAGCCGGGGAAATGGTCTTTGCGCATATTGAGGCACATCACAAATTCTTCCAGGGAGGCATTCCCGGCTCTTTCACCAAGCCCGTTAATGGTACATTCCACCTGTCTGGCACCGTTCGCGACAGCCGCGAGAGAATTGCTTACCCCTAACCCGAGGTCATTGTGACAATGTACGCTTATGACCGCTTTATTTATACCGGGTACGTTCTCCTTAAGGTATTTTATAGTATTACCGAATTCCTGTGGCACAGCGTACCCCACCGTATCCGGTATATTGACTGTGCCCGCACCGGCTTTTATCACGCGATACACTACTTCGGCCAGGAAATCCAGCTCTGTCCTGGACGCATCTTCCGGTGAAAATTCAATATCGGGTATTTTTTTTCGGGCATACTTCACCGCATCCACGGAAGCTTTCAATATCTCGTCTTTCGCTTTTTTCAATTTGTACTTACGGTGTATCCTGGAAGTAGCCAGGAAAACGTGTATACGGGGCCTTTTCGCTTTCTTCAAGGCGGCATAAGCGTCATCTATATCCTTCCTGGTCGCTCTTGCCAGTCCGCAGATGACCGGTTTCTTGACGCTCTTACCCACCGCTTTGACCGCTTCAAGATCACCGGGACTCGTCCTCGGGAATCCGGCCTCGATCACATCCACCCCCAGGGATTCAAGCTGCAAAGCCAGTTTGACCTTTTCATTGACGTTTAAACTGGCCCCGGGTGTCTGTTCCCCGTCCCTCAAAGTAGTATCAAATATGGTAATTTTTTCTTTTTTCATGGTCACCTCTTTGTCCGTATATCGTATTTCGTATACCGTGTTTCGTATCTCTATCGCTCAGTTGCCAGTTCTGTAAATTCGCCCTTATAACCAGGGCATCATCTTCCTTAGCTCTTCACCCACTTTTTCTATCGGATGCTGTTTTTCTTCCTCGGTGATCCGGGTGTAATCGGGACGGCCCGCCTTGTTTTCATTTATCCATTCATCGGCGAATTTACCGGACTGTATATCACCCAGGATCTTCCTCATCTCTTCCCGTGTCTCTTTTGTGATGATCTTCTTACCCCTGGTGATATCCCCGTATTCGGCCGTATCGGATACTCTTTTACGCATCCCGGAAATCCCGTACCGGTAAATAAGATCGGTAATAAGTTTAAGCTCATGCAAACATTCGAAATAAGCTATTTCCGGCTGATATCCCGCCT
>Ga0272442_10007654_pt1 | contig 13917 bp, 25 predicted proteins | sample SSMForm2O_FD_200262 | JGI IMG/M metagenome (GOLD analysis project Ga0272442, IMG submission 200262) | Marine sediment archaeal communities from Little Sippewissett salt marsh, Falmouth, MA, United States - SSM-Form-2O | ecosystem: Environmental > Aquatic > Marine > Wetlands > Sediment ...
ATCCACAAGCGCAACATCTAATTTACGTTTCTTTGCTGCCTTCATTGCAGCAATCATTTCAGAACCTGGCTCTACGCCGTACTCCTTTCCTAGTTTACGCTGTATGGATCCAAGAAAAGTTTGAGCTAGAAGCAAATAAGCGTTATTTCCTCTTATTAACTGTGAAACTGGAGTATTTTCCCATTGATCTTTCTTTGTTATGGCATCATATCTTCTTTGACAAAGTTCAACAGCGACAATATCTGGTTTAAATTCCTCTATAACTTCTTCTACCTCTTTAACACTGTCTTTTGATATATGTGCTGTACCAACTAGAATTATATTTTCATTGACCTTTACGTGCAAATTCTATCTCCCTTTTCCCCTAAATGTAAACTAGTTATGGGATATAAAAAATCTGTTTTTAAATTTCTGCTTCAAAATCTTCAACAGTTGGCTTAAAATCGTCATAAGATTTGATTTTACCCTGCTCTTTTAAAATTTCACGTGTAAGAAGCCAATATACAAGCGCTAAGGCTCTTCTACCTTTGTTGTTTGTAGGAATTACCATGTCTAAGTATCTAGTTTCATTGTTTGTATCGCATAATCCTACAACAGGAATACCAACGTTTTCTGCTTCGTGAAGTGCTTGTTGATCTGCTAGCGGGTCTGTTACAATTAACAACTCAGGTTCAAGAAATCCCTTTGAATTAGGATTCGTCAATGTACCTGGTCTAAAACGACCATCTAAAATTTGAATGCCTGTATGCTCTGCAAGTTTTTGTATAGGTTTTTGCCCATATTGTCTTACAGAAACAGCTAAGGCTTGGTTTGAATCGAATTTTGCTATAAACTTTGCTGCTTGCTTAATTTTCTCATCTGTTTTTTTAACATCTATGATGTACAATCCATCATTCCTAACCTTGTAGATAAAATCCTTAATATCGGACGTTTTCTGCCTAGTTCCTATATGCACACCAGATGTCATATATGTCTCTTCAGAAACTGAGAGGGCTTCTTCATCTTTCTTTGGTGCCTCTTTTTCTTCTTTTGCCTTCTCTTCAGCCATAACGATCCTCTTTATCCTTCAAGTCTTTTAACAGTAATTGGAATTGCATCTTCTTTAAACTCAAGCATTGCTATATCAATAGGTGAAATCACGTCCTTTGGTATTTTAATAAGTGATGGGGCACCCATCGAGATTTGCAATGCACGCGCTCCGACGATACGCGCTTTTTCAAATCGAGTATATTCCAATTTTATTCACCGTATCTTATAAACAGTAAGAGCACCAAATAACAGAAGCATTTAAAAAGCTTACCCTTAAAAAACCTATATCTTTTACTTAACTTCAGGAAGTTCAGGATAATCTGAGGTTCTATTGGAAAATTCTTCTAGAGCTAGTTGCATATCTATAGTAATGTCTCTTAAAAGCTTATCCAGGTATTCATTTTTGAATTCTTTTACTCCATCTACATCTGAAAACAGTCTACCTAAATATTCTCCTTCCCCTTTATGTATTTCAATATTATACAGCGTTTCTTCCATATTACGCCCCTCTCATTACTAAAATAAGACACCTAGAATATAAAAACCTTTTGGAATATTTAACTATTTTTATATCATTCTTTCAATAAGTTTATTTATATCTTTGCCTCGATAGCCTAGTGCGCCCTTGTTTTTATATGACCTTTTAATGCCCTCATAACCTTTTTTTGGTGGATTTAGTCTAAAAATTGGCTTGGCGTTTGGTATTTCCTTGTATTTGAACTTATTTTCAAGAATGGCTTCTGAAAGTTTTTGAATGTTGGTATATGATGTAGTACTTTTCACATACTCATCTGTGATTTTATTATCTCCTTCAACTCTTCCACGTGACGAGATTAGCTTTAAAAGGATATCTTTTTCTATTTCGCCCCATGTGATATAATCTTTTGCAACGTTAAGCATTCCTATTGTTACTGGATTTTCCTCAAGAACTACACAATGATTTACTTTTGTTAGATTTAGAAGATTTAAAGTCTTTTTTACATCTGGATTTACGTTAACTATTCCTCTGACTCTCACAACTGCATAAGCCATTTTACTTTTCCTCCTTTTTCTCAGGTTTTTCTTCTGGTTCTTTTTCCGTTTTTTCCTGTTTTGGCTGTTTTTCCTCTATTGTTTCTTGAGATTCTTGTTCTAATATTCCAATACTTCCAGAATGGATTCCGATTTTTTGCATCTCAGAAGGCATTACACGCATCTCTGCGTTCTCTTGGAGTGCATTAAAGACAGCTTTTGCATAATTAACAGTTGTTTTGGTTTTTCCCTTTGTAAATGCCCAACAATCCTCTACGCCAGCAAGTGTTAGTATTTTCTTTGCTACATTGCCAGTTGCAAGCCCTAATCCACGAGGGGCTGGTTTGAGAGTTATTTCAACACTTCCACTTTTACCGTTAATTGCAAATGGAACAGTATGAGGCTTACCACATCCACATTCCCAAGATCCGCATCCACGTCTAATTTCAATGATATTTAATTTTGCGTTACTTATAGCTTTTCGAATACTAGATCCAACTTCTTTACCTTTAGCCTGTCCAAATCCAATAAAACCATCTTTGTTACCTACAGCAACTGTTATTACAAACTTTACACGTCGACCAGAATCAGTCATACGCTGGACCATATTTACATCAATAACTTCATCATCGATTTCAGGGAGCAATACGTCGACAATTTCTGGTTCTCTGATAGGAAGGCCCGAAGAAATTGCATCGCTCATTTTTGTTATTTTTCCAGATCTTACCAATTTGCCTAGCTTTGTTTTCGGTGCCCACTCAATAGTTTCTGGTTCTCTTTTTGGTCGGGGTTTGCCACCTCGTCCCTGTCTTCTTTTTGATCTATTTGCTGGCATTATTTGCCTCCAATTATCTTGGTTTTAATATCATTTACAGCACTTGGAATTTTATCATCAATATGTTTTCCGTTAAGTCTATCATCATCAGGGATTTTTTCCCCGCTATGTGGGCAGTCAATACCTGCATCAATAACGCCCTTAAGCGATGCAAAAACTTTATTGCCTTTTGTTGGCACATATCTGCCCATATCCAATACACACTCGTTTATTCCCTTATCTTTTGCAAGTTTTCCTGCCATCAAACCTGTAAGATATGCAGCAGGCGTAGATGAAGTAGAATACTTCCAATTGAATTTATTAACAAGCTCCTTTGAATTTGTATTTACTATGATGACGTCTCCGTCTTCTTTATATTCGACAAATTGAACGATGGTGTTCTTTAATGATTTTCTAACGACCATTCTAATTTTTCTAGATTTTAAAAGATTTAATCTATGTCTATAATCTGTAATACCTTCGCGTCGACGTCTAGGTTTAACGTGATATCTTGGACCTCTGCTCATTTTTTGACCCCCTCTTTGACAATTCCATCAGAAGTCATGTGCGTCTCAAGATGGCGCCTGCTTCTAAATTCTCCACCTTTAGCTTTTCTGTAATACTTTCTATAGGTGGTCTTGTCTATCTTTTCTTCATCTCTTAATGTTCGAAGATATGATCTTATTGGACGAATCGTTTTTATCCATCTCTCCTTTTTAGGCAATCGTGCATATTTTGCACCTTTACGTGAGCCATGACCACTTCTTCGCCCCTTCTCTTTTTGTTTTTCAGCATATTTCTTCCGACCACTGGAGATTCCTTTTACCTGTCTTGCTTTAATTGCCTTACCTTTTATGAGTAAACGGATATCTTCTTTAGTAACAGCCTTAGCGATCTCTTCTAAACGATCTTGATCCATCCAAACTCTGTTGACACCGCATTTTAGTAGATCCGCAGCCATTCTCTTTTGGTTCCTTAAATCAGTCATAGTCAAACCTCACATGTTAAGTATCCTAATCTCAAGCTTTTCTGCTTGTTCTTTTATTTCCATTCTTTTCTTTGTGCCAACTGTACCGCCTATACGAGCAGCTTGTGTTTTTGGATCTAAATCGCTTAAGTCATTGACATTATAAACAAGAATTTCTTCAAAACCTGAAGAATGTAGGCCACGAACATCACGAGGCCCTCTAAAACCAACTCTTACCTTGCTTCCTCTGTATTTGAAATTCCTTCGCATTTTAGAGGTAATACCATCTGGTCTGCGCCAATTCTTAGGGATTTTTTTATAACGGTGATATTCCTCCCGGATAAATTTGGGAGTTCTATTTTTAACTTCTTTTCTAGTTACAAGTTTATCTTTTATTTCTTTGCTAATCTTTGGTTTTTTCTTTACTCTATATTTTTCTTCTTCTTTTTTCTCTTCTTCCTCTGCATCTTCTTTTTTGGGTTCTGGTTTCTTTTCCTCGGTCTTTTTTGTTGCTGTTTTTTTAGTGGTTTTTGTCTTTGTTTTAGTTTCCTTTTTTACAGGTTTTTTTGCAGAGGTTTTTTTCTTAGGTTCTTCTTTCTTTTCTGTTGGTTTCTTTGTAGTTGTCTTTTTAGCTTGTGTTTTTTTGACAGGCTGTTTCTTTTTAGTCTCAGTCTTAGGTTTGGTTTGTTTTATTGGTTTTTTTGTTTCTTCTTTTTTTGTTTTCTTTTCTTCTGCCATGATTATTTGCCCCCTACAAGATAAACACCGTCTTGAAAGACTCTAATATCTCTATTTTTAACTCTAGTTGCTCGTTCAATATTTGCAACAGTCTGACCGACTTTTTCTTTGTCAATACCTTTGATTACCGTGTTTTCGTCTTTTGCTTCAACGGTTACTCCTTCTAGTATCTTAGCTTTTCTTGGTGATCTTTCCCCAAGGAAATTTTGAATTACGAAAAAACCCTCTTCAACTGATGTTTTAATTGGAAAGTGAGAAAATACGGTTTTCATATGATATTCGAAACCTTCAGCAACACCTTCTATCATATTATTAATATGTGCTACAAAAGTTCCGATTAAAGCCTTTTCTTTTCTTCTAACATTTTGACTTGTAATTTCTAAAGTATTTCCATTTAATTTTATAACTATTTTTGGATGTGTAAATGTTCTTGATAGTTCTCCTTTTTCACCCTTTATTGTAAGAATATTATTATCAAATGAAGCAGTAACGCCTTCTGGAAGAGCTATTTGTTCTTTAACTTCTTTTATCATTGTCATATAGATCGCTCCATTCTAGTAAACATATGCTAGAAGTTTACCTCCAACTCCATCTTTTCTTACTTCGTCCTGTGATACAATTCCCTTTGTTGTAGTTAGTATAAGTAAACCAAAATGCTGAGCTGGAAGGTATCTTGATTCCCATTTATCTAACTCGTCTTTTTTGATTGGATAACGTGGTTTTATTACGCCACAGTTGTTTATATTTCCTTTAAGTTTTACTTTAAATATGCCTGATTTTCCATCATCAACCTGTTCAAAAGTATTGATGTAACCCTTGTCTTTAAGAAGGTTTAATACTCCACCAATTAACTTTGATGAAGGCTGAATATCGCAATTCCCTTTTCCATTTAATTCTGCATTTTTTAAAGATGATAATGCGTTTGCTAGTGGATCATTCAACATTTCTTTTCAACCTCCTATGAATATTTCCTAAAACCCATTTCCTCTGCCTTTTCTCTGAAACATTGCCGACAGAGATGAAGTCCATATGATCTGATTAATCCTCTCTTTCTTCCGCATCTTTCGCATCCTTTGATTCGGCCATAGGTTTTTTTCTTTTCTTTTATCTTCATGAAATTACCTCCATGTTAAATCTCTCGGAGAAAAACTTCATTGTTTCTTCTCTATTAACTCGATGTTTATGAGGCACTCTTCTTCTTGCAATTCTTCTTTTTTTAATTCTATATCCATGTTTTTTCATGGTTATACTAATGTCCATACCAAATATTCCGATATTAGGATCATACTTTTGACTCTTGAAAAGTGTGTGATCTGGAATTCCAAAAGAAAGATTACCTTCATCGTCGAAGGAATAATCTGCCATTTTATTTTCTCTTGTTGCTAAAGCTTCTTTTATGAAATTCTCTGCATTTTCTCCTCTTAATGTTACTTTGCATCCAATGGGCATCATTTTTCTTAGTCCCCAATCTTTGCTAGTTGTTCTTGAAAGTGTTTCTATTGGCTTTTGATTTGTAATGCTTTGAATTACTTTCTCAGCTTTCTTCAGCCTCTCTCCAGCTTCGCCCACCCCTATGTTAATTGTAACTTTATCTACTGAAGGGGCAAAAAGCTCTTTCTTTTTTTCTGGATCCATTTTGGATTTTGCTTTTATTTTCTTTGGCACATTTCTTTTTGCTTCTACTTTCTTTACTTGTGTTTTTTGTGTTTGTTTTTTAACATCTGGTTTTTTCTTTGTTGTCTTTGGTTTAGTTACCTTTTTTACTGGTTTTTTTGCAGCAGGGCTCATTGTATTTTCACCTCTGGCAGTTCAATTACTGGTTTATTTTTTCCAATTGGAAAAACATATTTTTGAAGTGTTGTAAAATCAGTTGAGCCTTTCATTTTTGCAAGATTTGGTTTTGATGATTGTATTTTTTCAATTTCTTCTATATTGGCAATTTCTCCTATGTGACTTCCACCAATAATCATTGAAACTGTACCTTTATCAAATTTGAAAGTATCTTCTATTTTTTTATCCTTAAAAGTAAGTTTTAGTACATCCCCAGTTTTATATTCATCTTTTTTAACAAGATGATTTCTGCCATCATGCAAGTTTAATTGGATTTTTTTGCCTTTTAAAACGGTTTTATTTTCTACACGACAGAGTTTCCATTTTGCATCTTCTGGTTTGATTGACTCTATTGCAATTTTTCCTCTACGATTGTACAAAATTCTGTAATCTTTTTTCATTTTTGGAATGGAAATTACATCCATTAAACCGCATGGAAACTTGTAATCTTTTCTAATGACGCCGTCAACAAGTATCTCGCCATCTGTAATTATTTTTCGTGTTTCTTTTAAAGTATCGGTAAGTTTTAGATAGTCTCTAATTATCATTCCAAGTGGAACAGATTTTTCTAGCTCATGTGCACCTGGTGATGATCTTATAGTCCAAGTTCTCTCTTTTCTATGAAGTTTTAGAACTCTTGGTGCATTTAGTCTTTTTAAATGTTTACTCATCTATTTTTCCTCCTTCTTTTTTGTAGAGGTTGATTTTGTTGTTGTCTTCTTTTTGGCAGGAGCTTTCTTAGTTCCAGTCTTTTTTGCTGCTGGTTTTTTTGTCGTTTTACCGGTTGTAGTTTTTGTTTCTTTCTTGGCAGATTCAGATTTTTTTGCAGGGGCTTTTTTCTCAGGTTCTTCTTTCTTTTCTGGTTTTTCGTCCTTCTCCTCTGCGGGAGTTTCTTCCATTTCTTCCTCAGTTTCTAGCTCTGCTTCTGCTCTTTTCTTTTCTAGCTCCTCTTGTTTTTTGATTTCTTCTGCCTCTTTAATTTGTTCTTCTGCTTCCTTTTCAATTTCCTTTTTAGCTTCTTCAGAAAGCCCTCTTTCAAGCTTTCTTCTTCGCCACTTATCAGTCAAATTGAGCTTGGTAATCATAACATTACTTGGATGAATAGGTTTAGCAATCTTGTTACCGTCAGCCTTACTCATTGTTATTCCTTCGATTTCAAGATAGCTTTTTTTAACGTTAACCTTGGCAACCTTGTCTTCATGACCTCTGAAAATTCCTATCATGACTTTTACAGTATCCCCCTTTATAACTGGGAGTGCTCTTTTGTCATATTTTAAAAGTAAATTTTCCTCTAAATGGGATGAGATCCACTTCCTTTTTTTGTGAAGTGGTGCATTGTATAGCATTTTTCTTTGTTTATTTGGTTTAATTGAGCTCATTTAATCACCCTAAACTATTATCGATGCATTTGCAGCTATCTTTGGATATCTCTCTGCTGCTTCGAGAGCTACAGGTCCTTTGATCATTGTTCCTTTTGTTTCACCAGTATCTGTTACTATCACAGCAGCATTGTCTTCGAACTGTACCATTGTACCATCTGATCTTCTGAATGGTCTTCTTTGACGGACAATTACTGCCTTTAAAAGTTGCCTTCTCATATCAACAGCGCCCTTTTTGACACTGATTATTACCATGTCTCCAATTCCTGCTTTAGGATACCTGCGATGGGTTCCCTTTAGCTTTGGAGTCATTACTATTTGAACAACTTTTGCACCAGTGTTATCTATACATTCAAGACGTGCGCCAACTGGCAAGCCTCTCATTGTTTTTCCAGCAATTCCTTTCATAATCTTACACCATTAAATTTTTTCAATTGCTACAAATGATATTGTTTTACTAATAGGACGACATTCAGCTATTCTGACTTGGTCTCCAGCCTTTACTTTTATACAGGGCGGACAATGAACAGCATATTTTGATGTCCTCTTTTCATAACGCTCATATTTTGGAACATAATTCATATATTCTCTTTCAACTAAGATTGAATTAGTCATTTTAGTAGAAGCTACAACACCTGTCAGAATCTGCCCTCTAACTGGTAGTGTTCCATGAAATGGACAATTTCTATCATTACAGGTTTCAGATGGTGCTGTAACATTTATTCCAATGTTTCTTGCTTCATTCTTTTTTTCTGCCAATTTCTTCACCTTACTTTTTTTATTCTATCTTCGGGTCTAAACATTATTTTTGAACCATTTATTGTGATTTTTTTACCTTCAATGTTGAATTCAAACTTCGCAGTTTTTTTTGCAATCATCTTTTGTTTATCGTTGATTTCTATGGTGAAGGTGTTTTTTGTTTCGTCGATTATAGTACCAGACTTATCATTCCAGTACGGATCATTGCATTCTTTGATCGTGACTTTTAATCCGATGAATTCATCTCTTGCCAATGCTTTTTCATCCATGATATCCTCTCCTAGAGGACTAGATTGCATGGGATTTTAGATCAGCTGCGAGTTTTATATCACTTCAACTGTGAACCCCATATTCTCTAGGGTTTCCTTGACTTTGTTTCTGTGATCGCCTTGAAGTTCGATTTTACCTTCCTTTATTGTACCGCCGCATGCACATTTTGACTTGAGTTGTGTTATCAAAGAGTTGATGTCGAGTTCATGGGTATCTATGCCATCTACGATGGTCATCATTTTCCCGTATCGGCGCTTGTCAACTGCTATTGTGATTTTTTGTTGTTCTCTTGCGATATCTTCACAAACACAGATTTCTTTAGGCAGACCACATACTTCACATATGTCGCTCATTTATTTTTCTCCTTCCTCCTGCATGATAGTAAGTAATTTTGCAATAGACATTCTTAGCTGCCTGATTTTACCAGGCGACGCTGGAGATCCACCCATTGCAGCTACTCCACGCTCATGCATAAGTTCGCTTTTCAATTCATCGAGCTTCTCACGCCTTTCTTCAGGTGTGAGATCTCTTAATTCTTTAGCCTTAAGTACCATATTTAGTCAACCTCTTCAAGGAATTTTTTAAGATTCTTCAAAATGTTCTCAGCTGTTTTGTTTCCTATACCTTCAATCGATTTTATATCGTCAGCATCAAGTTCAAGTAGTTCTTCAAGAGAATTAAAGCCAGCCTTCTCTAATTTTTTAACTACAGAAGGACCAACACCTTTCATGTCCTTAATTTTTTTAATATCTGTTTTCTTTTCTTCCGCTTTTTTCTCTTCTTTTTTACTAATCTTTTCCTCTTTTGGTTTTTCAGATTCTGGAATTTTAAGTTTTATCTCGTCAGGTAATTTAGAGTCAGGCTTCATAATTCTTACTTTTACTCCAAGAACCCCAGGTTTCATTTTTGCTGTAGCATAACCTATATCCATTACTTCTCTAGCTGTTTCACCACAGTATTTCACATGACCTTCTGTAAATTTTTCGGTTCTATGTCTTGCACCAGTAAGCTTGCCTGCAATTATGACCTGGCAACCTTTTGCTCCAGATTGCATTATGCGTCTAACTGTTGAATGACCTGCTCTTCTAAAATGCCATCCACGTTCCAAAGCTTCAGAGAGTTTTTCAGCCATAATCTGTGCGTTTAGAGAAGCTCTACTTCCAGCTTCTTCTATTTCTATTTGTGGATTCTCGACATTAAAGTTATCTTTAATTGATTGGGTAAGTTCTTTTATCTTACTGCCGCCTTTTCCAATGACCATACCTGGACGTTCTACTAATATGTTTATTCTTGTCCCCATGGGAGTCCTTTGAATGCTCATTCCACCAAAACCAGCACCCTCTATTTTTTTGATAAGGAATTCTTTTATTAGAATGCGATTTGTATTCTCTCTTATGAAGCTTCGTTCACCAGACATTATTCTACCTCTTCTACTATTATTTCAATATTAGTTGTTATTCTATTCTTGTTAGTGGCTCTACCTTGAGCACGAGGCATAATACCTCTTATTATTCTGCCCCCATAAGTAGAGATGTGCTTAATTTTCATATTTTCAACATCAAATCCCTTGTACTCGGCGTTGTTCTCTGCATTTTCTAAAGTTTTGAGCATGTAGCTTGCAGCTTTTTGTGGAAAGCTACCTGGTCCGATTCCCTTTTGATGTGCACGTTTTCTTTTGTGGTAAATTGCAGGTAAAGGACGTTTCATATCTGCGACTTCCTGAAGATATTTCTTTGCATCTTCAGTTTTCATGCCGCTAATGGCAGCAGCAAGATTTTGCGCATCTTTTCTACTGCAATGAAGCTCATATCCATATGCTTTTGCGGTTTTATCTGGGTCTACATCATTTGAGTATTTCATTTTACATCACTACTTTAAAGGCATAAATTTAGACGATCTTGTAGCACCAACACCGGGTCCAGTATGTGCTACTTTTTGACGTGTCAATGCAAATTCACCAAGATAATGCCCAATCATATTTGGCTGAATATCGACACGTTGGAATTCTTTACCATTATGAACATTTATAGTATGACCAACAAAACTTGGAAGAATAACCATATTTCTGCAATGTGTTTTTATTGGATTTCCTTGATTAGTTTTTTCAATATCGTTTAGAAGTTTCTCCTGTCTAACGGTTAAACCTCTTTTTAAGGTTCTACGCGTTCTAGATGGAAGAAGTGGCATAAACTCTTCAATAGTAAGTTTTTGTAACTCTTCTAAACTTAATCCGCGATATGCAAACTCTTTTTTCTTAATTTCAATCTTCTTTCTGCGAGCCTTTCTTTTCGTTCTAGCAGAACTACCAAATCCTTTTTTAGAAGCCATATTCTTTACTTCCTCCCGGTTCTTTTAGCTGCAATGCTTCCTACTTTTCTACCCGGTGATGCACCACGTTTTATAGATGATGGTTTACCAACATGCTGATGTGCACCTCCTCCATGAGGATGTGCAACAGCACACATTGCAACACCACGCACAGTAGGGTAAAGCTTGCCACGAGTTCTGTAAGCATGATATTTTTTACCTGCTTTGACAAACGGTTTATCTTTACGTCCGCCACCTGCAGCGACACCTATTGTTGCACGACAATTTGGATCCAATGATTTAAACTTGCCTGAAGGAAGTTGGACTACAGTGCCTTTTTTGTCATGTGAAGCGATTGTAGCAGTAGTGCCACCAGCACGTACAAGTTTTCCACCATCGCCTGGTGAAAGTTCTATATTATATATTGGAGTCCCCTCAGGAATTTTACTAATTGGTAAAACATTTCCAACCCCAACATCGTTTTTGTTATCTGAAAAAATAATTTTGTCACCAATCTTTATCCCTTCTGGAGCAATTGTAAGAACCTTTGTATTGTCTTCTAATTTTACAGAAGCTAGAGGTGTAGTACGTCCAGGATCATGGATTATATCTTCTACAACACCTTCTTTCTTTTTTGTATCTCTATCATATCTTATATCTCCTCTATATCTATGTGAAGGTGTTTCAAAACGACCGTTTACTCGACCTCTTCTTTGTTGGATTAATCTCTTTCCCATTTTTTCACCTCTAGAATATTCCAATCCTCATACCAATGTCTTCGGCTTTAAATTCAGGCATAAAAGTTACAACTGCGTGTTTACCTGTTTTTGTGATTCTTGTCTGGACTTGTTTTACTTTAACCTCAAACATTTCTTCTACAGCTTGTTTAATTTGTTGTTTATCAGCGCTTCTTTTAACAATGAATTCAAGAGCGTTGTTTTTATCCATAAAATTCATGGTTTTTTCAGTCACATATGGATGAAAAATAACTTTGTAAGGGTCCACTACTTTGCACCCCCGATCTCTTTAATTGCAGATTTAGTAAAGATTGTTAGTCGTCCTGCATCTCCACCAGGTGCCAGATGCTCTATATTAATTTGACTCGGCTTAACTATATCAACACCGGTCAAATTTCTTGAACTTTTTTCTACGTCGTCTTTTGTTGTAACAATTAAAACAGATTTTGGAGTTTTATATCGGCGTCCTCTCATTTTGCCTCGACCAGCACGTATATGTTTTCCGTTTTCAGCGCGAATTATATCATCGTACACTCCAATTTTATCAAGAGCTTTAATTATATCTTTTGTCTTTTTAATAGTCTCAAACTTATCATCGACAATGATTGGTAAAGTCAACTTTTCATCAAATTTATGTCCACGTTTTGTTACAACTTCTTTGTCAGCTGTCGCTGCAATTGCTGAATTTTTTGCAATTTTGTTCTCTTTCTTATTCATTTTTTCTTTCCAATTGCGCTCAACTTTTGGTGGATGTGCACGTCTACCACCAACAACACAAGGTGCTAGTGCTGCTCTGTTTCCCTGAGTAAGTCTTGGAACACGTGACATTCCTCTACCTTTGCCAACAGAAGCTGTTGCATGTTTTGTACCAGCATAAATATCTGAGCCATAAGGCTGTCTTTTATTCGAATGAAGTACACTGAACGATTTCTTTATCATATCGGGTCTAAATGGCGTATTGAAAACTTCTGGTAAATCTACCTTACTTTTAGAAGTTCCATCAATTTCATAGACGTTTACTTTGACCATTTTTATACACCCTGCTTACTTGTTGTTGAAATATAACTTATTTCTGCTTTTTCTACTGTTACACCACGTTGGTATCTAATTGCGTCTCTCATGCTAATTAATCGCTTTGCAGGTCCAGGTATTGAACCGTGTAAAAGAATATATGAATTTTTTATTACTCCATAATGTGGAAAACCACCTGCAGGTGTTATCTCTTCTCCGTTCTCTCCAATCTTTAAAACACGCTTGTTGTATTCTGTTCTTTGGTGATATCCCATTTGACCAGCTTGTGGAACAGTTGCTTGAATCCAACTCGGGTTCCATGATCCAGCTGTACCGATCATTCTTCGATGTTTTGAATTTTTGTGATGTAAAAGCTTTACACCCCATCTTTGGACATGTCCTTGGAAACCTTTCCCTTTGGTAACAGCAATAGTATCAATCATGTCTCCTTCATTTAGAGCTTCGTTTATTTTAACCTCTTTACCGAGTATCTTTTTTGCGTATTCTATCTGCTCTTCAATTGTTCCTCCAGCTATTCTGAATTCTCTTATTTCTGGAGTTTTTTTAGGGACTCCTGTGACAAGTTTTGGTTGGGTGTAAATAATAACACGTATTTCATCAGCATCCTTTGTAAAATCCCAGTTTTTCTTTTTCTGTTTCTTTGTTAATGGAAGTTGTTTTGCTAGCTCTGAATCAAGCTTCTCAGCCCATATTTCACCAGCTGTTTGCAAGCCATTATAGTCTTTTTTATATGCTCTAACAGCTGCGATTTTTATTGGTGGTGTTTCTACAACAGAAACTGGCATCATTACTTCCTTTCCAGAAGTTGTTGATGTAGGACGATAATCGACAATAAATGCATGTGTCATACCTGCTTTATAACCTAAAAATCCTTGGATTTTTGGTTTGTCTAGTCCTTCTGGCCAGCTTTTTATGTGTGGCGTTTGAGCTTTAGCTCTTTTTCTAGGCGAAAAGCCCATTGATCCTCTTCTTGGATGGTGTCTTTCAGGCATAATATACCCTCTATGTAATTTTTAGATTTATCAGATGTATTTGTTATTTATT
>Ga0272442_10007655_pt1 | contig 13912 bp, 8 predicted proteins | sample SSMForm2O_FD_200262 | JGI IMG/M metagenome (GOLD analysis project Ga0272442, IMG submission 200262) | Marine sediment archaeal communities from Little Sippewissett salt marsh, Falmouth, MA, United States - SSM-Form-2O | ecosystem: Environmental > Aquatic > Marine > Wetlands > Sediment ...
GGTAGCCTACTGCAACTGGCGCAGCGCGATGGAGAGTAAGCCGCTGTGCTACGACCTGTCCACGTGGGAGTGCAACTTTGCCGCAGCCGGCTACCGATTGCCCACCGAGGCGGAGTGGGAGAAGGCCGCCGGTTGGGACCCGGTTCAGCAGCGGCACTACCGTTTCGGCGAGCACACCGACGGCTGTGGGTACACCTGCCTGGACGGGTACCGGGCGAATTACTACAACAGCAGCGATCCATACGAGCCAGGGTCGCGCCCGGACACGACGCCGGTGGGTTTCTTTAACGGTGCTTTGCACTACAAAACTGATTTCGGCTGGCCGGGGAGCCAGACCAGCTATCAGACGCAGAACGCGCAGAGCTACTATGGGTGCTATGACATGAGCGGGAACGTCTGGGAGTGGTGCCACGACTGGTGCTCAAGCACGTACTATTCGAGTTCACCATCGTCGAATCCCACGGGCCCGGGCACTGGGACCTCTCGTGTTCTGCGCGGCGGCTATTGGGGCGGCTATCCGTACCACTGCCGCTCCGCGTATCGTAACCGCACCATCCCCAACAGCTGCGACTACAATGGCGGGTTTCGTTGTTCGGCGGGGACTCCGTAATGCTTTGCTCTTTTGACCTTTGACCCTTTTCGCGGCCCGAAGGGCCGCGCGCGGCGCAGAGATGACAGAAGATGAATTACCGGTCATGCTCACGCCGCCGCAACAGCCATGTCGGTAACGATCGGCCGAGACAAGTATGGCCAGGAATTACAGAATGGTCCCCGGCTCCTGAGCGAAGGCAGGCGGGCCTGCTGACGAGGTGTCCACCGCGGCGATTTGTCCCTTACCCCGAACAGGCTGGGCCACGCCGTCGCGCGACGGGTCGACGTATCGGGCAAACCATTGCACCATTCGCCGTCGCATGTCCTCCACGACGTGACGGTGTCGCGACTCATCCACCAGATTGGTCCGTTCGTCCGGGTCCTTGCTCAGGTGGTACAGTTCGTCAGGCCCGTCCGGATACCGCCGCACATACTTCCACTCATGATCGCGGATCATTCTGACCGGCCCATACTCGTCAAAGACCACGACCTCGCCTCGACCGTCGTCGCCGCCGCCCGTCAGCACGTGGGCGAAGCTGCGCCCGGGAAGGTTCGAGGCGCCTGGGTTATCGAGGTGCAGATAGTCCAGCAGCGTCGGCATGAAGTCGTATTGGCTATAGAGACCTTCTTCAACCATGCCCCCGGCGATTCGGCCCGGACAGGATACGATCAGTGGCACCTTCACTGACGTGTCATACATATTGAGCGGATAGGTCCCGTTGCCCTTGCCGCAGATCCCGTGATGACCCATGTTCATGCCGTTGTCGGATAGGAAGACAATGAGCGTGTTCTCACGCAGATTCAGCTCCTCGAGCCTTCGCACCACCCGACCAATGGCTGCATCCATCGCCGTAGCGGCTGCGAAGTAGCCCTGCAGCGTCTGCCGGCGCTGCTCGGGACTTGGCGCCCAACCGTTCCACGGGTGGGGCGGCTCGTTGGGGATCGACTCGAACGGGCAATCCGCGTACGAGTCGAACAATTCGGCCGGATGATTCTCGCGCGTCCAGGGCGAGTGCGGAGCCGTGTAGTGCAGGCTCAGGCAGAACGGGCGCTCGGCTTGGCCGTGGCGGTCGAGGAAGTCCAACGCACGATCCGTAAAGTAGTCGGTGACGTATTGCGTCTTGTGGACCAGCTCAGGGGTGTCCTCGAAGACGTGGTAATCCACGTAGCTGGCGCCGCCCAGTGAATGCGTGTGCCAATAGCTGTGACTCTTCTGCGGTCGTCCGCTGTCACCGAGATGCCACTTGCCCGAGAACCCGCAGGCGTAGCCATTGGCGGCCAGCACGTCGGTAAAGCCCGCCAACCCCTTGAGATACTCAATGGGTCGGTCCCTGCCCAGATGGGTGACCCCGTCTTCGATGTGGATGTTGCCCGATCTGAGCCAGTCGTGGATGCCATGCTGCGACGGGATCATGCCCGTCAGGAACGAAGCGCGTGCGGGTGAGCAAACGGGCGAGGTGCAGAAGAAGTTGGTGAAACGAATCCCTTGGGCGGCAAGGCGATCCAGGTTCGGCGTCCTGATCTCGGGGTTGCCCGCGCATCCCATCGCCCACGGTCCCTGGTCGTCGGACATGATAGTGAGAACGTTGGGACGCACGGATTGGTCAGCCATAACGGTCTCCACGAACAGGTTAACACGAGACACAGAGCGAGCGTCATGTTACAGCGATGGCGCCGGCCCGCCAATTGCTCGTCCCTGTCGGCTCTCGTCGGCAATAACGTGCAGCACGCCGGGCCGCCTTGGTTCTCGGCACGCACAACCGAGATGACCAGAACCTTGGTCACAGGAGTCTTGCCGCGCGGAGCCCTTGACAACGGCCACAGTCTGTCGACGATGGGGTGTTGCGCTATCTGTGGAGAGGAACTGTGGCAAGGAGGTATGTGACCGTGGCCCGCCCCAACATATTGCTGATCACCACCGATCAGCAGCATCATGACACGATTGGCTTGACGAACTCTCGAATCAGGACGCCGGCGCTCGACCGTCTCGGGCGAGAGGGGGTGCTGTTCGATCGCGCCTATTGCAGCAACCCGGTCTGCTCGCCGTCGCGATCGACCATCAACACCGGCCTCTATCCTGCCTGGCATCATTGCTGGACGATCGGCGTGAAGCTGCCCGAGGACGTCCCCACACTGGGCGACGGCCTGCGCGAGGCGGGCTATTCGACCACGATCGTCGGCAAGGCGCACTTCCAGCCGCTGGGTTCGACGCCCGAGAGTGAGTCGATCGAGTGCCACCCGAAGCTGCGCGATCTGGATTTCTGGCGCGGGTTCCATGGACCCTGGTATGGGTTCGAGCACGTGGAGACCGCCAGGATGCACGCTGACGAACACCTGGTCGGCCAGCACTACGCCATCTGGATGGAGCAGAAGGGGCTGGCCAACTGGCGCGACTACTTCGCACCCTATCCGCCGGATCCCAACGTGCCGCGCAGACGCCATAGCTGGGACCTGCCTCAGGAGCTGCACCACACCGCGTGGGTGGGCGAGCGAACGGTGGCTAACATCGAGCGAGCGGCCGAGCAGGGCAAGCCGTTCTTTCTGTGGTCGAGTTTCTTCGATCCGCATCCGCAGTACCTGGTTCCCGAGCCGTGGGCGAGCATGTACAAGCCCGACGACGTCGAGCCCGGCAAGCTCACCCCCGGCGAGATGGATCGCCTGCCGCCGCATTTCGGCAAGACGCAGGAGCAGTCGCCCGACTTCTCGATGTATCTCGAGGGCTACGCCAACCACGGCTTCCGCTCGCATCGGATCGACGAACAGGCTCTCCGCAAGAATATCGCCGTCTACTACGGCATGGTCAGCTTCATCGACCAGCAGGTCGGGCGCATCCTGGAAACACTCGATCGGCTGGGCATCGCCGAGAATACGATCATCCTGTTTACGACCGACCATGGACACTTTCTCGGCCAGCACGGTCTGATCGCCAAGGGTGCGTTCCACTTCGACGATCTGATCAGGATCCCCATGATCGTGCGTTACCCGGCCCGCGTACCGGCTGGGCAGACCTGTTCGGCCCTACAGTCGCAGGTCGACTTTGCCCCGACGTTCCTGACAGCCGCAGGTGCCGCGGTGCCCGGCCTGATGCAGGGCTTCGACCAGATGCCCGTTTGGTGCGGTGGCGCCGAATCGGCCCGCGACCATGTGGTCGTGGAGAATCGCCACCAGCCCACGCTTGTCCATCTGCGAACCTACGTCGACCGGCGCTACAAGATCACCGTCTACCGCAACGCCGACTACGGCGAGATGTTCGATCTAGAGGACGATCCAGGCGAGACCCGCAACTTGTGGGATGATCCCCGGCACGCCCAACTCAAGGCCAGGCTTCTGCACCGCTTCGTCCAGGCCGAGATCCAGCGCGAACCCACGCGCATGCCGCGTGTGGCCAATGCCTGAGCCTTCGCTATTCGCTCCCCGGTGGCGAGAGGTCCTGCTGCGTGCTCAACTCGCTGCGCAGCGCCTCCAGACGCCGGCGTGCGCCTTCAAAATCGGGTCGCAGGCGGATTGCCTCGGAGAAATGGAACATGGCTTCGTCCGTCCGCCCGAGTGTAGCGAGTGCAACGGCGAGGTTGTCGTGGGCCTCGGCGTAGTCGGGCTGTATCGCCAGCGCCTTGCGATAGGGCTCGATCGACTCCTCTGCCCGTCCCCCACTCAGTAGGGCGTTGCCCAGAAAGCGCCAGCCGACCGCCCAGTTCGGGTCGATCAGGGTCACCTGCCGGAATTGCTCAGCCGCACCGGCGAAGTCTTTCCGTCGGGCCAAAGCCAGGCCCAGGTTCTGGTGGGCTTCCCGATGCCGTGAGTTAAGCGCGAGCGCGTTGCGGAAGTGGTCGATCCCCGCGTCGATTTGCCCCTGCTCGACGAGAAGTTGCCCCACGTTGACATGGGCGTCGGCATAGTCGGGATCGATCTGTAGGGCCTCGCGATAGTGGCAGGGCCTGGTCGCGCCGGCCGCCGCGCTGTAGGGCGATGCCGAGGTCGTTGTGCACGTCGGGCGCATTGGGGTCGGCCTCGAGGGCGCGGCGGTAGTGCGCGACCGCCAGATCGAGCTTGTCTTGCTTGGCGCAGATTACGCCCAGGTTATGCCGCGCTGAGACATGGTGCGGCTTGAGGCGGATGGCCTCCTGGTATTCCGCGACGGCATCATCGGTCCTGCCCGCCTGCTCCAAGGCTAGCGCGCGCCTGTAGTGCCATTCCGATTTGTCGGGCTCATAGCCCGCGAAATTGACCGAGCAGACGGCGAACGCAGCGCACCCGCCGGCCACGATGACGGCCGCCGGCGCATAGCGGCGTGTCCACGCCAGATGCCCAAGCCGAACCACGCCAAACGCACCCAGCAGCAGCAGGAGCGGTATGACCGGCTGGCGATACAGCGCCGTTACGAAAAAGGGCAGAAATGCACCAGAATAACAGACCAGAAACAGCACGATCAGCACACCGACCTGCGTCTGTTGTTCGAGGATGATCGTCTTAGCCGGCGTGTCGCTCTTACCTGTTGAGGTCGTTGGTCTGGAATGCAGACCCAGCAACACCAGTCCGACTATTGCCAACGCCGTCGCCATGGCAAAGTTATTCGGCAGCGGTGTCAGCACGTGCGACTGCGAACGGTCGAAGTGCGGCATCTCGCTGAGCGAAATCTCCTTCGGGCCCCAGAACAGCAGCAGCTTGCGGCCCAACAGCGTCGCCGTTCGCAGCGGATGCTGTTGCATGTATGCAACGGCCTTGCAGGTGAAGTAGTCGGAAACCTCCGAGTCGCGCAGCGGGCGACCGACTTGCTGCTCGACCCGCCGGGCAAGAATCGGCAGGTCAAAGCACGTGTTGATGTTCCGCATTTCCGGGAAGTTGTCGGTGAAGTGCCCCCTGGCCGCCGGGTTGTTGCCTATGTACAGGTTGATTCCGCTGTTGGACGAAATCAGAACGAAGTCTCGCGCCACCACGTAGTTGCGGATGGTAGCCGGCGCGATCGTCAGCGCGACGGCTGCTACGTAGGCGGCACCGGGCAGCACAAAGGTCCTGACCCGCCCTTGTCGCCGCGCCAGCCACAAGCCCCACAGCAACGCCACGCCGGCAAACGGCAATATCGTCGGACGAACCAGCGCAAACAGGCCCGCCAGCACGCCCGCGGCGATCGACCGGCCGATCGTGATCCGCTCTGCCCACAGGGCAAGCACGTTGAGAAGCGCCAGCGCCAGAAAGATCAGCAAGGCGGCTGCGTGCAGCTTGGTCTCGTAGTAGATCAAGCTCCAGTACGTGCCCATCAACAGCGCGAACACCAAGCCGACGCCCCGGCCGAACCAGCGTCTCGCCAGCAGGTATCCCAGCAGGCAACTGGCCAGGCCGAGCATCATCTGGGCGATGATCGGGGCGTATGGGCTCGTACCGGCGACGCGGTAGATGGCTGCCAGGAAGTAGGGGTACCCCGGTGGGCGAAGGTATGGCCGCTGCTGGATCAGCGGGTCGCGGTATTGCGGCGGCGGGGTCCAGTCGCCGGTGACCAGCCCGCGTGCCCAGTAATCGTGGAAGCGGGCGTCGACGGTGTGGAAGCCCAAGCCGGGCGATCGGCTGATTTCGATCAGGTATGCCCCGCGGATCAGCACCGCAAGGATGAGAATGGTCCCCAGCGGCCACCATGCTCGTACCCACGCAAGGCTTCTGCGACGCCTATCGGACTTGGCGCGGACATGGTGTGCCAAAGCGTCTGAGAACCTCTTGCCGTGGCTCCGACGGCAGGCCTATGGCCCGGTTTTCCCGTGGCCGATGGGGCCTCTATCGGCCTGCGGCGGCCAGCGCCCTCTGCCTTGTGACGACTTCCACGAAGCCGACCACGTCGCCCAGGCTATCGCGGATCGGGGCCAGCACCACGATGTGGTCGCGTGGAGGCTTGGCCCGTACGAACACGCGCTCGCCTTTCTCCAGCACGCGTGTCATCTCCGGCGTGGGCTCGGTAGAGTGCGTCCCCCAGGAGTAGAACTGACTCCACCCCGGGTTCTGCCGGATGACCATCTGCACCAGTTCGGGCTTGCCCTTGCAGCGCATCCAAAGGTTGCAGTTTACCGGGAAGTCCACCAAACCTTCGAGCCGGATCAGCAGTTTCTTGGTCTGCATGAACGGTTCGAAGTTGACGTCGTAGTTGTCCGCACCGGCGTACGGATCGTTCGGGTCCTTGCGGAACATCAGCTTGGCGGCGCGGTCGGTGACGATATCGCTGGCCAACTCGCCGTCGACCAGGACCGAGGCGATACGCCCCAGTTCGTCGAGCTGCGACTCGATGGTCTTGACCGGCTTGGGCTGGGTTGTGGCGGCCGGCTGGGTCCGTTCGCCGCGAGCCACCAGAAACAGTCCTACACTCCCGGCCATTACGATTGCGATCAGTGTCGAGCGTCTCATTGGCTCACCTCCTGCACGGCTTTGAGGGCGTACTTGCGTACCGCCAGCCACCATCGCCCGTCGAGCTTCTGGCGCTGGTGGATAGGTTTCTTGGCTGCTTCGCGCAGCATCGAGTTGCTCCATTCATAGGGCGGCAGTTTCTTCATCGGTGCGTCGGGGTTCCACCAGTCCGCCGGTTTCAGGCCGCCCGCCAGCGATGCCACCTTGGTTCGCACGAACTGCTTGCCGTTCTCGCCCTTCCTGGCGGCCACCACGTCGAGCAGCGCCAGGTCCTGGAGGAAGTTGCGCTGAATCTTCAGACGCAAACTGGGTATGGGCCCGTCGATACCGAACCGCTCGCCCGGGAACATCATGCAGGTCTTGCCGCCCTCGAACCCGAACCAGGGGTCGCTGCCGGGGTTGGTTACCAGCCAGAGGATGTATCCGTCGATGCCGAACATCCAGGTCTTTAGGGGCAGATCGAGGATGGACGCGGTCGTTTCGAACGCGCTGGCGGCGCTGCCGTAGATCCACACCTTGTCGCCGCGTGCCTTCAGCAGGGCGGGTGCCTCGGGATAGAAAGCGAAGGTGCCGCTGCCGCACACCCAGAAGTCGACCAGCCCGGCCAACTCGTGAAACTGGTTCCACATCAACCATGACGCATCGTGCCGAAAGACGAAGCGCACCGGGCTGTCCGGCGGGACGGCCTTATGCAGCAGTCGCCCGAATTCCTTGAAGAATACGTTGTCCTTCTCAAAACGAGTTTCGTCGCCGTCCCAGCAGAAGCTGCGGAAGCGCTTCTTGTGGTTGAAGAACATCTCGAAATCGGTGTGCGTCCAGCTCTTCTGGCGGAAGTGCTGCTCCATCTGGGAGACCACGCGGACGAACTCGGTCTCGTACCCCTTCTGGCCCCACCAGAGGTAAGACGCCGGCCAATCGGGCGTAATCGTAAGATATACGCTGTCGATCGGTCGAGGCTTTCGGCGCCCGCCCGCCATCGCCGACCCGTCCAGCAAGGGTCCGAAGTGCCGGTCGAAAACCTCCCAGCTTTTGACGCGCTTGGTCCGGCCCGCGCCGGTCAGTTCCGGGGCGAAGTAGTTGCTGACCGAGCCGGTATGACCGGTTCCCAATTGGTGAAACGAGCCGCGATGCTCGTAATAGAACCGATGCGCCTCATGGATGGCTTTGAAGAACGCGTTGCTGCCGGCGAACTCACGCCCGTCTGCTGTTACGTTTTTGGCACGCTTGGGGAAGAACGTATTGACCCAGCCGATCCCGTAGCAGTTGTGGTCGGCGGTGATGGCGTCTTCGTCGGGCAGGACCGCATCCAGAATGTTGAGTTTGATCGGCAGCACGACGGGCGCGCCTCCGGCGCTCAACTCGATCCGAAGCTGGCTCGACCCGGGCGCGGCTTTGGCGGAGACCCACAAGTCGATCCAAATCGCGGCCGCCTTCTGGCCCTCGATCTTCATCTGAGGGTCGGGCAGATTAAGTACCTCGCCCTTGCCGATCGGGATCAATGCATCCGGGTAGTACTTGCCGTCCTCACCATTGCGGTGGAACCACTCACGAAACAGGTCTGCCTCCACGCCGGGCGGGGCTTCGACAGCGACCTCGAACCGCCCGCCGGCAGGGTCCGAAACCACCAGATGGCAGGCGACGTAGGCGTTTCGCGGACTGGTCAACGTGACCGTGCCGTCGGGGCCGGCCAGCAAGTCGGCGACGGGTTTACCCGGCACCTGGTCGACGGCCACCAGTCCACCGAACGGGTCCGGCCGGTAGAACTCGGGCACCGCCTGCAACTGCCAGGCACCGGCCTCGGCTGCCAGCAGCAGGTGTAGCGACCCAAGCACGCCGAGCAGCGCGCCTCGTACACCCCACGGCGCGAAGCGACGTGGGCTCACCGAGACGGCCGGCTGCCCGGCGGAGCCGGATTTTGCGGAGAACGGCAACGCGAACATAGACAACTCCTCACAAAAGGCAGGTTTACCGAACCGATGGCGGCGCCCGCGCGCAGCCAGGGAAGCGCGGCTACCAGTGTGGTGGGTTCCATCGTCCGGATCAAGGGCTCGGCGGCTGGCCGGCAGGGGGCGTCCATTGCGGCTTCGCGGAGCAAGAGACGGGTTAATCGATTGTTCGCAGATGGGCTCCGCGGACTGGCCGTTGGCCCTCGTGTACCGTAAACCCTTTTAATACATAGGGTTGCGAGCCTATGCTTGCCGCAACAGGTAGGATATATGTAGTGGATTTTCCTTGACAGATGCGGTGGTGATTCGGTGTAATACGTGGCGGTTGAAGCCTCGGCCATGTCTTCAAATCGCCCGGGCATAGGCATTTGAGTTGCACGTCGGCCGTGGGGAGCAGTCGGTTTTCTATGCCGTGCAGGAGATGTCGTAATGGCTACAGGTAAGATCAAGTGGTTTAACGACCAGAAGGGCTTCGGTTTCATCCAGTCCGACGACGGGGGTGAAGATGTCTTCGTCCACCATAGCGTCATCGAGATGGACGGGTACCGCACGCTCCAGGAAGGGCAACCGGTGGAGTTCGAGGTCGAAAGCGGCGCCAAAGGCCTGAAGGCGACTTCGGTGAAAGCTGTCTAACGTCGGAACACACGGAGGCGATGGCTCCCGCCGGTGCGGACACTCACTCGGCGGGGGCTTTTTTTTCGCCGGTCGGCCGTTCTGCACTCAAGGCCCAAGGCAGTGGATAGAGCCCGAATTGACGTATAATCAGGCTGTGGCAGCTCAAGCCGGACTGGTGTACGATCCTCGCTACCTCGCACACGACACCGGGTGCGACCACTGTGAGAGTCCGGAGCGGCTGGAAGTAATCCTGTCGGCTCTTGATCGGGCCGGCTTGCTTGCGCGGGTCCAACGCATCCAACCACGGCCGGCCACGCCTGAAGAGTTGTGTCTGGTCCATTCGTCTTCACACGTAGAGAGGTTGGCCCGTGTCTGTCGCGACGGCCAGGCGTACATCGACGTGCCTGACTGCGCGATCTGCCCGGCCAGTTTCGACGTGGCCTTCCTGGCGGCCGGCGGGATCCTGGCAGCCGGCGATGCGGTGATGGAGGGGCGCGTTGCACGAGCTTTCTGCGCCGTCCGTCCGCCCGGCCATCATGCCGAACGCGACCGGTCGCTGGGGTTCTGCCTGTTCAACAACGTGGCGATCGCTGCTCGGTATCTCCAGCAGCGTTGGAGACTGAAACGCGTGTTGATCGTGGATTGGGACGTCCACCACGGCAACGGCACGCAGCACGTCTTTGAGGACGATCCGGACGTGCTGTACTGCTCGCTTCACGAGCACCCGGCGTGGAACTATCCCGGTACGGGATGGGACAGCGAGGACGGCACGGGTGCCGGCGTGGGCGCTACGGTGAACATTTCCATGCTGCCCGGCTCGGGGGATTCACAGTACCGACAGGCCTTCGAGCAACGATTGCTGCCCGCGGCGGAGCGCTTCGAGCCACAGTTTGTGCTGATCTCGGCGGGCTTCGACGCCCATCAAGCCGATCCGCTCGCTCGCATCGAACTGAAGGATGAAAGCTTCGACTGGATGCTGACGGTGCTGATGCGTCTGGCCGAGAAGTGCTGTCATGGCCGTCTGGTCAGCGTGCTGGAGGGCGGCTACGACCCGGGCGTGCTGCGGCGGTGCGTCAGTGCCCATGTGCGGCTGTTGGCCGGCCAGTGAGGGGTTGCCAGGACTTACTGGGGGCGCGAGGGGGACGGCCTGTATGGGCTTTGCTCGACCATTTCGCATGATGTGCAGGCAGGGCGGTCAGGGCGGTCGAGGTGACGCCGCCAGATGGCTCGCCGACTGGTGAATCCGCGGTATAATACGGGTCTATAGTGTCGGTTCTAGAGGTGTAGTATAGGAGCTTCAATGGCGACCGAACCGGGACAGATTCGCGATGTCCGCATCACCACCGAGATGCAGGACTCCTACCTGATCTACGCGATCAGCACGTTGATGGACCGGGCTCTGCCGGATGTGCGCGACGGTCTGAAACCTTCGCAACGGCGGATTCTGGTGGCGATGAACGATCTTCGCCTGGGGCCGCGCAGCAAACAGCGGAAGTGCGCGAAGATTGCGGGCGACACATCAGGCAATTACCACCCACACGGCGAGCAGGTGATTTACCCCACCCTCGTGCGGATGGCGCAGCCGTGGGTGATGCGCTACCCGCTGATCGACGGGCAGGGCAACTTCGGCACGATCGACGGCGACCCGCCCGCGGCGATGCGTTACACCGAAGCGCGAATGACCTCGCCGGCCATGGATCTGCTGGCCGATCTCAACCTGGGGACGGTCGACTTCGACCCCAACTACGATGAGACGCGGACCGAGCCGTTGGTGCTGCCCGGCAAGTTTCCCAACCTGTTGGTTAACGGGAGTACGGGAATCGCGGTATCGATGGCCACCAATATGCCGCCACATAACCTCTCCGAGGTTTGCGATGCGGTGGTCGCTCTGCTGGACAACCCGGACATTACGGTGGACGAGTTGATGACCGTGCTGCCCGGTCCGGACTTTCCGACGGGTGGACTGATCTGCGGGCGCGAAGCGATCCGTCAGGCCTACCACACGGGACGCGGGCAGCTGACGCTGCGGGCCAGGCTGCACACAGAGGAAAAACGCGGCGGACGGGTGCAGATCGTCGTGGACGAAATTCCCTACCAGATCCTCAAGAGCACGGTCACCGAGCGGGCGGCCCAAGCCGTGAAGGACGGACGCCTGGCGGATGTGGCGGATATACGCGATGAGTCGGACAGAAAGCATCCTATCCGTCTCGTCGTCGAGTTGCGCAAGGAGGCCAATCCGCAGGTCGCCATCAACCAACTCTACAAGTACACGCCCCTTCAAAGCACCGTCAGCGTCATCAACATCGCACTGATGGGCCGGCAGCCCCGTACGCTGAGCCTCAAGCAGTTGGTGGAGGCATTCGTCGACCACCGCAAGGAGGTCATTCGGCGGCGAACGCAGTTCCTGCTGCGTCGCGCTCGTCAACGGGCCCACATTCTCGAGGGATTGATCCTGGCGGTTGGGCAGATCGGCGAGATCATCGAGTTGATCAGGAAATCGCCCGACCCGGCAGCGGCCAAGGTTGCGCTGATGGCCAAGCCCTTGCGACTCACCGAGCAAACCGCGCTGAGAGAGGCTCTTCCTGAGGCCTTTGCCGCCCGTTGTACCGCCGAGGATCAGTTCCTGACCGCCGCGCAGGCCGATGCGATACTGGTCATGCAGTTGCAGCGACTGACCGGACTGGAGATCGACAAGCTCGTCGGCGAGTACGTCAAGCTGTGTGAAGAGATCGAGGGATACGAGGCGATTCTCCGCGATGAGTCGCTCGTGCTGGACATCATCCGCGAGGATATGTACGAGCTGAAGGAGACATACGGCGACGAGCGGCGCACCCAGATCATGGGTGCGGTCAAGGAATTCCGGCTGGATCAGTTGATCGCCGAGGAGACGGCCGTCGTCACGATCTCACACGAGGGCTACGTCAAACGGACCCCCGTTGAGAACTACCGGCGCCAGGGACGCGGCGGGCGAGGTGTCATCGGCGGCGACAATCGGCAGGGCGATTTCCTCCAGAGTCTGTTCGTGGTGAGCACCCACGACTATCTGCTCTTCTTCACGAACCGCGGGCGGGTCTATTGGCTGAGAGTCTATGACATTCCGTCGATGGCCAGGACGAGCCGGGGGCGTTCGTTGGCGAATCTGCTGAGCATGCAGCCGCAGGAGAAGCCTACAAGCGTCCTGGTGGTAAGGGAGTTTGAAGAGCGCTTTGTGGTCATGGCCACCGGTCACGGCGTGATCAAGAAGACTCCGCTGGGTGCGTTCAGCCATCCGCGGCCGAGCGGTATCATCGCGATCAATCTTGACGCGGCCGACTCGTTAATCGGCTGCGATCTGACCGAGGGGCAGGACGAGGTCATCCTGGGTACGCGCAACGGTTTGTCGATCCGTTTTCGTGAGGAGGACGTGCGAGCGATGGGGCGGACTGCTCGCGGGGTCAAGGGCATCACCCTGGCGCGTGACGATGAAGTGGTCGATATGGCGATCGTCAACGCTTCGCAGGACCTTCTGACGGTGTGCGAGAACGGGTATGGCAAGCGAACGGCGGTGGATGAATACCGCCTGCAAAGTCGCGGGGGCAAGGGCGTCATCAATATCCGTACTACGGAGCGGAACGGTAAGGTCGTCGCCGTCAGAAGCGTCACCGACGAGGATGAGTTGATGATGATCACCGCCAAGGGCATGATGCTGCGGACGGCGATTGCGAACACGCGAGTTATCGGTCGCGCGACGCAGGGGGTGCGGCTCATCCGTCTGGAGCAGGGCGATAAGCTGGTCGCGGTGGCTCGCATCGCGCAGGATCAGCTCGAACCGCACGACAGCTCGGCCGGCCAGTCCGAATCGGCGGAGAACGACCCGCAGCAGAGCGACCCATCGCAACCCGCACCGCAGCCGGAAGAAGACTCGGGTAGCCAGACCGAATAAACGCCGGCGTCAGGCCCAGCCATCGCCGGATGGGCCATGGCCCCGACTTGATTGGCGAGGAAACGCACCCGGCGGGCCGATATAGGGTATAATCATGCAAACGGTGCAGGCCCGGATGAATCGGAGAGGATGTGTGATGCGGCAGAACGGGTGGATATTGGCGGCGGCGGCGGCAGCACTGAGCCTGGCGGTGGTTCCGCAGACAATGGCCCAGACCGATGGCGGGAGCGCTGCCGGGGCTGAAAACGCTTTCCTGTTGAACAACGCGACTAACAACACCCAGGGCGGCGCCGTCGGGGCTCGTCGCCCGGGCATCTGGGTGCAGCGAGGGATCGCATTGTACAGCAATCCCGGGGCGCTGGCGGATGCCGCAGAGCCGGTGGAGCCGGATCTGCTGGATCTGCTCGTGGGCGCAACGTCGGCCGAAGGTCTGCTTGGTCTGCTGACCGGGCAG
>Ga0272442_10007656_pt1 | contig 13912 bp, 8 predicted proteins | sample SSMForm2O_FD_200262 | JGI IMG/M metagenome (GOLD analysis project Ga0272442, IMG submission 200262) | Marine sediment archaeal communities from Little Sippewissett salt marsh, Falmouth, MA, United States - SSM-Form-2O | ecosystem: Environmental > Aquatic > Marine > Wetlands > Sediment ...
CACGGATCGCATTTTCCGGAATTCCCGGGAGACGCCGCGGGACTGGTTGACTTCATCTACCAGAACCATCGCATAATCCATGCTCAGGTCGAATTTATCCATGACGACATCCTGCAGCAGAATCGACGTCAATCCCTTGGGTTCGATATTCATGTAGTTGTGATCGAACGTGATGCGCGATCCCATCCAGAGAAAAATCAAGGTCATCCCCATTGCGCTCAGCAGGGTGAAAATCCACCGTTTTCCAAGCCAGGCCGCGGAACGCCCTAAAAATCGGAAACGGATGTCCCGCCGAGGAACGGCGCTCGCGGCGCCCTGACGTAAACGGCGCTTCTCCAGCCGCCGCTCCCTGAGCACCAGCAAGGAAGGCAGGAAAAGGAAAGTGGATAATAATATGCAGATCAAACCAGTTCCGGTCACCAGCCCCATCTCTTTCATGCCCCGCGAGTGACTGATGATCAAGGTCAGAAAAGCACAAGCCGTCGTTAAAGCTCCGGTGACAACTCCCAAGCCGTTTTTGATGAATGTTTTCTCCATGGCCCGGCCGATGCTGTCGCCTGCCGCCCGCCATTCCGTAAAGCCGGAGATCAGGTGAATCGAGAAATCGATCCCGAGTCCAAGCAATATAACCGCCATCATCTGGGTCATGATGTTTAACTGGCCGACCAGCACCGCCGTCACCCCTACGGCCCAGACCAGTCCGATCAGGAGGTTGGCCACGGCCAAAAGCGGAGCCACCCACATTCTGAAAGAAACCATGAGCAAAAAAAGGATCGCGACGAAAGCGATCAGCGTGGTATATCCCAAGCTCTGCTCGGAATAAACCATCTCGTCCCGCCCAATAGCCAGAAATCCGGTCATCCCGGCTGAAACTCCAGGGTAACGGGAAACCGCTTCATCCAGAACATCCTGAGCGGCATTCGTTCCCAAGACCAGTAGATCCAGGTCCATCATAGTGAAGTTGGGGATAACGTTCAAAACCAATGCCTGCTTATCATAAGAAAGAAAATAGGGTTCGCCGAACAGCAGGCTGTCCGCGGTTTCGTGGATTTCATCCGTCGAGACCTCCTCATCTTCAGCGGCTCGCCGCAGCGCGGCGATCAGTCTTTCGACACCGCTCAGAAAACCAACCGCGCGATCTTCCTTTTCTCTGGTGGAGATGGAACTCTCCTGTCCCACATATTCTTTTTCCATCGCCTGATTGAGGTTAAAGAGGATCCCCTCTAAATTAGGATCTGTGAATACAGCTTTAATATCCTTAAGATTATCCTCTTTAAGCAGCATCAAACCATGATCCCGAAGGAATCCCGTCTCAAGTTTATAGTCCACGCGCCGGTAAAGCGGCATGTCCACTCTATTTTCCCAATACTCGATCTGCGCTAGCATTTCAGCGGTCTTTTCTTCTCCGCCCGGCTTCTGCCGCAGTTTCTCCATCTTTCGACGAAGCGTGGCGATCGTCTTTTGATGCACATCATTATGGCTGCCGTCTTTTAGTTGAAGAAACCGGGGAGCCACATCATCAGCGAACGCTTTGATTTGCTCTTCATCCCCCTGGACCACAACCACCAGGCTGGTTGCGGAAACAAATTCATCGATGATCGTATTGAATTGAATCGTGCGTTGATCGCCGGCAGGGAGGAGATCGGACCAGCGCATGGTCACGGTCAGGCGACTGGCCAAAGCCGCGAACAGTACGGTTAGAAGGAAAACAATGATCAACATCCTCCATGGGTATTGTGTATGCCATTGCGCTAGTTTTTTCAGAATGTTTTCTCTCATTCGGGTATCTCCTTTTTAACATCCAAAACAACCGGTTCAAACGGCTCCGGTTTAAGCCCGCGGAGCATGACTTCCCCCAACCGCTCACACGCATGTTTCAGATCGAATACATCTCTATCCAGAATCCACTGGATCAAAATCCCATCCAGGGCGCCGATAAAGATGGAGGCAATCTCACCCGCATCCGTCTGGATAATCTTTCCCTGATCGATGCCTTCCCGGAGCAGGGCGGTCAGAAATTTCCGGTGCTCCCGATAGGCCATGGTGAGATCGAAAAGTCCGGAATCCTGTTTGCGCCGAACACCCTCGGCCCAAAAATCCAACATGATTTCCATAACCTTGATATGGGCACTGTTAAAAATTTCCGTCCAGGCAAAAAAATAGGAGCGCAGCCGCTCCAAGGGATCTGATACTCCTTGGATGCGCCGGGCGATTATTCCCTGGATCTCGGACATGAAAGCTTGAAACGAAGCGGAAAATATTTCGTCCTTGCTCTGAAAATACTCATAGATCGTCCCTTTGCCAATCCCTGCTTCTTTAGCAATTTCCGCAATCCGAGTGTTTTGATATCCTTTGCGCGCAAGAATCCGGGTGGCGGATTCTAATATCATCGAACGCTTTTCCGACTTATCCACAATTTTCGGCATGAGGATTAACCTGTTTTATATTGACCGACCGTTCGGTCAATATAAACATATCCCACCGAAAAATAACTGTCAAGTCAATCTTCAAAATCCCCATCATTTCCAAACCAAATCGCCACTCACGGCTTGTCTCTAAGCGAATAGTGGCATATAATTTCTTTCATCACAACGAAAGAGGATTCAACATGATCGAAATCGATGGAAATTCATTGTCCCTGGAACAAGTCGTTCAAATTTGCCGCCGGTATGAAAAAGTCCGGCTGGCTCCTGCAGCCGAAGAGCCCATCAACCGGTCTCACGCTTTCGTCAACAAAATCCTTGATGAAGGGCGCGCCGTTTACGGAATCACGACCGGCGTCGGAGAGCTGGCAAACACCTTGATTTCTCCCGATAAAGCGGAAGATCTCCAGTTGAACCTTATCCGCAGCCATGCCACTAACGTAGGCGTCCCTTTTCCAGAAGAAGTGGTCCGAGGTATCATGCTGCTGCGCGCCAACGCTCTGTCAAAAGGCTTCTCCGGAGTCAGGATCGAATTGATCCAAAAACTCCTCGACTTTCTCAACGCCAGGATCACTCCCTACATCCCCTGCCAGGGATCCGTGGGCGCCAGTGGAGATCTTTCACCGCTTTCCCACCTGGCCCTGGTTCTTGTCGGCGAAGGGGAATGCATCCAAGACGGCCGGCGGCAGGCTTCGGTGAGCGTTCTGCGGGAGGCCGCAATCCCTTCCCTCAAGCTCCGGCCCAAAGAGGGCCTGGCCCTGATCAACGGAACCCAGGTCATGACGGCCATCGGCTGCCTTGTGGTGGAGGATGCCGCCCTGCTTCTTAAGAACGCGCAGATCGCCGGCGCGATGAGCCTGGAAGCTCTTAAGGGAACCTCAAAAGCTCTCGATGCAAAAATCCATGCCATACGCCCACACGGCGGTCAGGTCCGATGCGCCGCGAACATGCGTCGTCTGGTGGAAGGAAGCGCCATCATCGCTTCCCATGTCAACTGCGACAAGGTCCAAGACGCCTATACTCTCCGATGTATCCCTCAAGTCTATGGCGCCATCATCGACACGATCGAATACGTGGAACGGGTCCTTCAAGTTGAAATCAACTCAGCCACTGATAACCCGCTCATTTTCGCCGACGAAGAAGAGGTTATCTCCGGGGGGAATTTCCATGGAGAGCCACTAGCTTTCGCGATGGATTTTTTGGGCATTGCATTAGCCGAGATCGGAAACATCTCGGAACGTACCGTTGACCGCCTCGTCAATCCTCACATCTCCGGTCTTCCCCCGTTTCTCACGGAGGAAAGCGGTTTGAATTCCGGCTTCATGATCTCCCAGTACACAGCCGCGGCTCTGGTTTCGGAAAACAAAGTCCTGGCACACCCTGCGAGCGTGGACTCCATACCTACTTCAGCCGGACAGGAAGATCACGTCAGCATGGGATCGATCTCAGCCCGGCATGCTTGGGACATTTTAAAAAACGTGCAGCAGGTCATCGCTATCGAATTTCTGGCGGCCGCTCAGGGAATTGACTTCCATCCGCTATCGCCGGGTAAAGGCACTTCCGCCGCCCATAAATTTATCCGCCTTCATGTTTCCCATCTCAAACAGGATCGCGTCCTGTATCCGGACATCGAAAAAATCATCCGATTCGTAAAGACCGGGGACATCGTCCGAGCGGTCGAAGCCAAGGTTCCGGAGTTTTAGCACACATTTTTTCAAGAATCCCGATCCATTATTAAGGAAACCCACGCCCGAGGGGGGGCCACCCCACCGCCAACCCACCCACCCTTGTATTAAGGAAAAGGCAAAATTGAAGGGCTTTGCACATGCCTGGATGAGCCACGGGCCAAGATTGCCGTGGCTGCAAGCTGGCAAGCAGTGAGGCATACTCATGTATGTTGAACTGTTTGCAGTGACGCCGACATGGTGAGATTGGCTCGCCCGGAGGGTGGAAAGGGCTGATGATATAAATATATTTTACCAGTCGTTTTTTTTACTTAATTCATCAGCCATTTCCATGGATCATCCAGGTCAGCTCGTCGCGCCCATCAGCGCATTAAAAAGAATTTTGAATGTCCCGTGCGTTTGCGCCCTGTTCTGCACCCTCAGTCCCAGGAGAACCAGCCGCCCCCCCCCTCCGGCGGAGAGATCGATTTGAACCACCGCGGGCAGTCCCGCGATGTATTTCCCGCCCCGAACCCAACCCGAGGCACGCAGCCGATCATTGGGGTAACGGACAGGGATGCTCACCGATTGATCCCTGAATCCCTCCGTGAGACGAAAAACCGGATTGCGCCGGAAATAACCAGTGGTTTCCGCCGGCATCCCCCAAGCCAGCGGATGCCGGGGATCGGCTTGAATTCGCACGATCGATCCCGGGATCAGAAAGTCCTCAGCATCGATATCCGCAACCACGTTCGAGACTGCCAGCGGCCATTCCCGGATCAATAGACCAGTGGCATCGCCAAGAGCCACCAGGGATCCTCCCTTATTCACAAAATCTTTCAAGGCACGGATCCCCTCCAGGCCGATTCCGGCACGGTAAAATGGAGGGATATTCGACGCGTCCGTACCCTGGAGGATGCTCTCCGGCTCCTGATGAGCGAACACAATCACATCAAAACGCTCCGCTAAGGAGGAATCACTCACTTCCAGCGGCGCGTACAGCGCCACATGCGGAGGCCATTGAGAACGCTCCTCATCCGGAATCGTGTATTTCTTCCTGGCCGCTCCACCGGCGGCCCATAGGTCCTGAGCATGGAGAACCGTATAGTCAAATCCGTATTGCTCCAACACCCAGCGGGTCCAACCTTCGTCGGCATTCGACTGCCACGGCTGATAAAGACCGATGCGGGGCTTTCTCACTTCCATAAGAGCGGTTTGTGGAGCCTTTGCCACGGCATAGATTTCCAAACCGAATTCATGTACCAGGGATTCAACCTGCTCCCTGGGTATACCCTGGATAATCCAACTTCCGGGGGAAAACCGTTTTTCTCCTCTTTGTCCGGAAAAGGGGGCGGAAAAACCTTCGACCCCCCGCGCTACTTCCGCGCTGTTTTCAAATATCCGGTTGATTACGGAAAAACCATCGTTCAGCCGGGCGTCGATAAGATATACCCCGCCGTTTCCATATAGAGCCCCCTTAAACGGGGACGATCCCGTCACCAATTCCAGAGAAGCGGAAAAGGGCTCGTTGATAAAAACCGTGTCCACGCCCATCTGCATCCCCAGCGACCATCCTGAAACATCATACGGTGGCTCAGGCGGCAGCGACGGATGGCGGCGGACTTCCGGATAGGTTTGCGGCTCCAGCATGTCCTTGGCATAGCGACCAAAAACTTGTGCCAAACGGATCACATACGTCCCGGCCGGATACTCTGTATCCGCGGCCGTGAACGATGATCGGGCCCGCTCCACGATCACGCCTCCCCGCTCCAGGATCCTGAGCATCTTGACAACCGTGGGAGGGTCGTTTTGAACCTCGGGGATAACAACGGCATAGGGCGTTCCGCCGGCGCCGGCGGAACCCGGCATCACTCTTCCGATCTGTCCGGCTTTATTCTGGATCCCTCCCGGCAGCGAGGCGTATCCTTTTTTCTCAACTCCCCTGTTCATCCCTTTCAAAAAAGCGGCGATGGTGGTTTGATTTACATGATAGATCTGTTCCAATAGCGGGCGCCGAATTCCCGCCGCGGTTTCCAGAACCGCCATGGCCGCGATGTGATCATAATCCACGATGTCCCGCAGGGACCATGTTCCACCCAACCAGGGACGCGGGTATTCCGTACGCGGCAGGACATCCCGCGGAGGCGGCAGTGGGCCTCCTTCCGCGGCGATCCGTCTTCGTTCCTCTCGGCTCGGCGGAGGTCCTGCGGGAGGCAGCCCCATTACGGCTTTTTCCTGTTGAGTGGGCGTGGCAAGCCGACAGCTGGCGGCTTCGGTCAGCATCCCTACCTGATTGTGCCACCAACCCATCCAGCCCATCGCTCCTTCCCAAAAATTGGTATACGTGGAATTGTAGATCACCCCGACCTTCCCCTGCTCTTCCAATGCGGCGCCTTGGGCGTGCCCGAATAATCCATTCAGACGATAGATAAGTGGATGCACGTTGATATTGATCGGATCGGTAGCGGGCATGACAAACATGCGCGCCCCGGTAGAGCCCTGCTGATGCATATCCACCCATATACAGGGAAACCATTCTTTATACAAAATCTCGCCCAGCAGACGGGTTTCCTGTTGGGTGAACATGAATGCATCCCGGTTGTTATCATGGCCGGTATAGGCATGGTAGAGCCAGGGCATGGAGCCGGCTTCATACGGGGTTCCCAGGTAACGCTGATACCAGTCAGAGACGAGGTCCTGACCGTCGGGATTGAGGTTAGCCACCAGCAGCAGGATGACATTGTCCAAGACCGCTTTAACCTCGGGCGTGTCTTCCGAAGCCAACCGATAAACCAATTCCGGCCCCATCTGTGCCGCGCCCACTTCAGTGGCGTGCATGCTGCAGGTGATCACTACGACGGCCTTGCCTTCTCCAAAGAGCTGTTCCTTTTGTGCTTTTGAATGCAGCGCATAAGGATTCTGGCCCGGTTTGTGGTCCTGGAAATAAAGTCTTTTCTGCAGCGATTGAAATCTATCCAGATTGGCGATGGTTTGCTCGCCGGAAACCTGGACCAGCAAAAAGGGCCGACCCAAAGTGGTTTTCCCAACTTCCCTGACCGCGACACGAGGGGATAAACGCCCTATCTCTTGATAAAAAGCAGCCGCATCCCGCCAGCTGACCAGTTTTTGATCCGCTCCAAGGGGATGGCCGAAATAGTCCTGCGGTTTGGGGATCGAGTTCAGGGAGCCCAAATCGATACCAAGAGCCGGAATCGGGAAGATCGCAAGCTGGCCCCAAAAAAACACCCCCATCAAAATCATCAGCATCGCTGGTCGCCAGCCGGCCCGAAGCCTGTTCGACATCCCCACTCGACACATGTTTTTGTCTTGAATCGTCAACATCGTCCCTCCTTAAAGAAATCAAACTCCAACATCTCCACAGAACTCCCTCGGGGGAGTTGACTTAACCCACCCGGGATTTATTAATCAGCAGCGGACGGCCCCCCAATGTGAGGGCTGTTCAACGGATATCAATCAAAACCTTGATCTTTTCCAAAATAAAAGGGATGCTCCGGCCGTTGGCGTGAACGCCACATCATGTTATTCCTGTCTATTTCCGGCTGCTCCTGAGCTTGGGTGAGATACCAGGCAATCCAAACGGAACGTTTGGCCATCTCAGCAGCGGATTCCATGGTGAAAGATTCAGCATCAAAATTATCCGCAGGTTTATGCCGCCAGATACGGTAATACTTCAACCGATCGGCTAATCCGACCTCCATATCCCCCTGGACGGTGTGACCCGGCTTCAAATCAACAGCCGGAATACCAGCCAGCAGGAAGGGATAATGATCCGATGAGAAGCCAACCGGGCTGCTGGCTGCGCGATCAAAATCCATCACGCCGACACCGTGGTCCCGCATAACTTCACGGCAGATATCTTCAAGCTGAGAGACATCCGCTGCATTCAGGATCACGTCATCGGTGACAACGCCCTCGCGTCCACCATCCTGGTTGATGTTTGCCACTGTACGCTCGATAGGATAAACCGGATGGCGCACATAGTGCCAAGAGCCCAGAAGTCCCTTCTCCTCAGCTCCCAGAACAGCGAAAACCACGGAACGAGAAGGATGAAGGCGCACCATCGCCTCGGCTGCTCCCAGCAGTTTGGCCACTCCCAAGGCATTGTCATGAGCTCCATTACAGATGGAATCCCCATCGGCATCGGGAACGGTTATACCCAAGTGGTCGAGATGAGCCGTAAATACCACCGCTTCGTCTTTAAGTTCAGGGCTAGATCCTTCGATCACTCCGATAATATTCCATGTCAATACGGATTTAACGGAATGTCGCCGGATTAGCTCAACCGAGCCGACCGACTGCGGTTTCCACGAATCCGCAGTCGCGATCTCGACGATATGGAGGGCGTCTACGCCCCATTCCGAAAGCAACCGACCGGCGGCCCAGGATTCGATCCGGACATGAGGCCGAATCCTCGGCGTGGTTCCGTCGGCCAGAGCAAAAACATGCCGGAAGGGGCGTTTCCTTCTCTCCAGAGGAGTTCGTTCCTCGGGGGATGGCGGATTTATTTCGATAACGACCGCCGCTCCCTTACGCAGCGCGATCTCTGTTTTGGCCGCCGCCGCGCGCGCCCGCACCCGGTCTTTCAGCCACTCCGGAGGCGCCCCGGCCAGCATGAAAACAGCCTTTCCCTTGACGTCCACATCCCCGTAATCATTCCTTCCGTGGGTGGCCAGGCCGTAACCGATAAAAATCCCTTCTCCGGAAAACGAATCCGCCTTCCCCCAATCCGGCATGAAATGGGCATCCGGCTCCCGGATCGCAGTCCGTCCGACCCGCAGGCTGCTGCCCACATCCGCTTCGGCTTCCAGCAGCGGAACCTCTTGAAAATAGGAATTTCCTATCGATGGCGACAAACCGATTCGTTCGTATTGGGCCGCCACATATTCCCGCCCCAACTCGAAACCGACATCACCGGTTCCACGCCCGCCTAAAAGATCGTGGGCTAGAAACCGGACATGGCTTTTCAACTGGTTCGGGGAGATCCCCGTTACCGCATCATCCGCCGCCGGCTCTCTATCCGATTGGCAGCTTGCACAGAACAGCAGCAACATCCCTGCAGCCCCGACCCAAAAAAGAACGCCGCTAAAATACCGCTTACCGCCGTCCCGGATCGATTTAATATCGAACATCATTCACCTCCTAACGAATCAAATACCAGCTCGTCTGATGCGGGCGGAACCATTGGTAGCCGTCCTCAGTCAAATAGGCATCATCTTCCATGGGAACGCGCAACGGGGCTCCGCCCCATTCCGGGATATTGGTGGTTGCGGCCAACTCTATTGAGCGATACCCGCCCAGTCTGAGAATCAACTCATCCGCACGGGGAGTCATTTGCCGCGCATTGATGCTGGGCCCCATTCCGTGTCCTTGATAACCGATCGGGTGGGAATAGATATCCGGCATGAAATCCACGCCCTCAAGTTTTTTGACCGCGGCGGTCGCGGCTTCATACCCCGTCATTCCCGGACGGCAGGCCGTGCATAAAGCCTCCTGAGTCAGGTTCGCGTTTTTCAAGGCAACCTTGAGCCCTTCAGGCGCATCTTCCTCCCCTTCCCTAAGAATATAGGCTACTTTCTGCCAGTCGCTGGCAAAACCCAGATAATTGAATCCGCAGTCCATGTGAATAACATCACCAGGCTGGAAAACCGCGGCATCCGGACAGGGATCTTTCCAGGGTGTAGCCTCACCGGTCTGCTCATCATAGTGCTGAATGGCAAAATGGATGGTAAACCAGGGCTTGGACCCCGTCCCCAACGATGCGATTTGCTGATACCACCACCATTTCACATCATTGGCCGTGGTCTCTCCCGGAGTGAGCACGACATTCGACAGCGCTCGCTGCGCCAGGACATCGGTAGCCAGGACCAGCCGCTGGTAGTGCTCCCATTCTTCGGGAAGACGGGTGTCAAAGTATTCCTCGATCAGAGGTTCCGCGGATACAAAGCGCTTCTCAGCTGCTTTTCCAAGGGTTTCCACCAGAAAACGGTAGCTGTTGACGGTCAGTCCATTAGCCTGCCCCCGGCGCCCTCCCATATTCAAGCCGATGGTTTTGGGATCGTAGGTTTCATAGATCACTTTCAAACCGGCGGCCGTATCCTGAAATCCCCGGGAATTACGCGGGCTCGGCATGGGCTCGAAGAACACTTTATAATCGGCCGTCGGCCGCCTCAGGTCGGAGAAGCGTTTGAGGCCTTCGCTGCCAGCGTCGATGAAGATATGAAACTCCCTCCGTCCGACATAACAGCGGTCGGGAGCCACGTATTCCGTAACCGGATCATCGTGAAACTCCTCGTTTATCACCAGCCACATTGCGATACCGTGGCGGCGCATCATAGGCAGAAGCATTTCATGCTTTTTTTCCAGCCAGTGATTCCTCAGATCGTATTGTGCTCGAACTCCCAGCAGTTCCGGCATAGCGGGTATGACACGGCCGTCGAAAAGCTCGATAGTTCCGTCCGGCCGCTCCAGCACATATGGGGACCTGGAATCCTGATTCGGCCCGGAGCAGCTGAGTCCCCAAAAAAGCACGGCCAGAATGGATACAATCCTTCTAATCTTCATTCTTTCCCTCCCTCAACCATAAGCTATTTTTTCTCCCGGCCCTGGAACCAGTCCGTAATTCCGGCTTCAGCCATGATCTTTTCGATCTCCTCGATGCTCCGGGGAACCAGAGGAGTTAGATTTTCACAGCCGTTCTCGGTAATCAACACCGTATCTTCGATCTTGTTCCCGGTGCCTTCGTTCTTGAGCCTGATGGATGGATCACTCGCGATGACCATCCCCGGCTGCAGTACGGTCGTACGGGAAGAAGGACCGTCATCATGAACCGCCATCCCGATCCAGTGATCCGCCCATATTCGCGCCACCTGTTCCTTATCCACATCGATACCCTGCCGGGCTACCAGGGCGGCGACCTCATCCCGCATATCGATGCTCCGGATCCCCGGGCGAAAGACCTTCAGCATGGCGTTGCGGACGGCCAGAACAATCTTATTCAATTCTCGCTGCCGCTTGGAGAACTTGCCGTTTATAGGAAAAGCCATCGAGATATCGATATCGTAATATTTGTAATCCCCTCCCATATCCACCAGCACCATATCGCCGTCCTTCATCCGGCGGCGGTTCTCTTCATAACCGCTGTAAAATATACTGGGGCCCGAGGCGACGATCGGAGAATATGCATGTCCGGCACACCCCAGCCGTTTGACGGCATATTCATAAAGCGCCGCCAGCTCCCACTCGTACATCCCCGGCTTGGCCGCTTTAAGCACCTCGATGTGCGCCAAGCTGGAGATACGGCCCGCTTCCCGCATCAACTCGATCTCTGCCTTTGTTTTAATCATACGCAGGCCGGCAATACGGGGACTTAGATCCTTAATCCGGAAATTCGGAAACCGCTCCTTGATCAGCCGAACAAAATTCATCTCCCGGGACGGCCTCCCGTCCCATGGATCCAGCGTGCGATTTAAAAAATAGAGTGTGTTGTTGCGCCCACAGTGCGTAAGTTTTTCTTGCGGCTGGAAAGGCGTGTAAACGTTTTCCACTTCCACTTGATAAGCAAGCAGAGCGGAGGTAAATTGTGAAAGCGGGAGGATCTTGGCGATTCCCGTTGTATCAACAGCTTCTTTTCCCGGCACCATACGCGGGTATTGGCGTTCCGGAGATTCCGCCGGAAGAAAAAGCAGCGCTTCTTTATTTATTCCATCGACAATCAAAACAGCATCCTGCCGCTCGATTCCGGAAAAGTACATGAAATCATTGTTTTGAAAAAAGATCTCATAGGGCTGGGCTTCTTCCGCTCCCATGATGATGGCGATGCCGTCCGGTATCAATGCCATCAAGCGCGCACGACGGGCTTTAAACTCGGCCTTATCGAAAGCGACCAGCTCAAACGGTGCGCACCAAACACTCATCCCGAATAGACACATGCACAAGATCAGCACAAACCATTGTTTTAGACGCATAGACAACTCCCTTAAAGATTATGATGACATTCCAATTAACCAGGCATGGTTAAAGATCTTTCATGCCGTTAAGGCAGGACAACCGAATCATCCTCGCCACTGAATGAAAAGATGCCAATTGGATCGGGCTCCGGCGATTGTTCTGCCTCCCAGCTAATATATAATATACTTAGATGACATCAAACAACAGCAAAAGGATGAATTTTTTCCTCGGCGGGAATCCGTGGGACTGAGCCGGGGATCAAAACGCTCCCAGCTGGCAGTGCCGGATGGTTATATCCAAGCGGTCCGCCAGGTATCCGACTTGAATCCGCGGCACATGGAATTTATTGGCCAGCCTCCAGGCCGCCTGACAGGAAAGGACACCGTCGTCCAGGGAATCCCGGATCGCGGCTTCCAATCCCGCCGGGACGGGCATCGCCGCGGCGCCGGCTGCATCCCAACCCTTGGCATGCCCGGGATAGCCGAAGAGCCCCAGCTGACACCCCGTCAGGTGAATATCGAGCACATCGGCCGCCTGTCCCATCTCCAAGGGCGGGGCCCCGCGGCGGGAAGCGAGGGCAAAAGCCGTCCCACAAGGCAGCTTTCCTTCCTCCAATCCGGCACGGATAGCCTCCGCCAACTCATCGCTCACTTCAATGTTATCCGGGACTTTTTTATCTTCCAAAGCCATTTCTCACACCTCCAAGTTAATGCCGCACGCCATCCCTCTTTAAAATGACCTCGGGTGCATGCAGTGGAAATAATAACGATTCCCCCGAACCCCTGTCAACCGCTTTTCGCCAGCCGACCGCCAGGCAGAGCCACAATGCCTTGGCCTGATTGGATTGAGGAATTTACCATGGTATAATAGGCGTTCATTTTATGCGAGCGCTCCCTGCGGGGCACGGCGGCAAAACCCATGGATGAATCTATGGGATCCGGTGCCGGCCGCAACCCGCCGGCCGCTCGTGACCAAGGAAAGGAGACAGGCATGCGGATTATCCGTATTCTGGTTACGGTGTCGATACTTCTCGGCTTGACAAATCTCTCCTCCACTCCGGCGGACATCTATTCGGGCATCTCTATAACGGACGCCGCCGGGCGCCGGGTTCTTATTCCAAAACCGCCGCGCCGGATCGCGGTTGTAGGCCAAGGATTCTACATTCTGCTGCATACTCTATATATGTTCCCCCGGGGCCGCGAACGGTTGGTCGGGACAGAAAAACGCGGCCGCTTCGCCAGTGAATTTCTTTCACTCATCGATCCCGGATTCGACCGCAAAATCTTTTTGGCCCCTCACTCCGGCCCCGAACAGATCGCCACCCTGCGCCCGGATCTGGTTCTGGCCAAAGGAACCGTATCCGGGAACCTGGACATCTCGCTGGATCGCATCGGCATTCCCGTCGTTTACCTTGACTTGGAAACTCCCGCCGCATTCTTTCAGGACGTCCATCGGCTCGGCCGGATTCTAGAAAGCGAACAGCGGGCTGAAGAAGTGATTCGATTCTACTCCAGACGGCTGGAACATCTCCGCAAGATGGTACAAACGATTCCCGCCGGTGAGCGATCCACGGTTCTGGTGGTCAAATACAATCAGCGAGGAGGAACCGCCGCGGTCAACGTTCCGGGATGGAACTGGATGCAGGCCATCCAAGTCAGGACAGCCGGCGGAATCCCCGTCTGGGGAGACACCGCACAGCAGGCCGGAGCATGGACTATCGTCAATCTTGAGCAAATCGCAAACTGGGATCCCGACCGGATCCTCGTCATCATTCCCCATGCCATGGATTCACTGGATGTGATACAACGCTTGCGCGACAATCCCCAATGGTCAGGGCTCCGAGCCGTGAAAACCAAC
>Ga0272442_10007657_pt1 | contig 13910 bp, 10 predicted proteins | sample SSMForm2O_FD_200262 | JGI IMG/M metagenome (GOLD analysis project Ga0272442, IMG submission 200262) | Marine sediment archaeal communities from Little Sippewissett salt marsh, Falmouth, MA, United States - SSM-Form-2O | ecosystem: Environmental > Aquatic > Marine > Wetlands > Sediment ...
CAGAGGTGTTTCGCGGCCGCGAGGAAAACGGCTGCGGCCGGGAGGGTTGCGTTGGGCCGGGACGATTGTCGCAGGAAAGCGGCGAGCATGCGATTGCGGTGGCGGTTGCACGGATGTAGTTTTAGGCAGCGAAGCCAGTAGGAAGCTGGGTGAGCCAGGAAAAAAAAGCATGCAGCCCCGAATGGCGAAATGACGACAAGACGGTGGTGAAGGCGACGGCCCCGCCGGCCGGCCCAGAGCGATTCGGTGGAGCGTTCTTTTCATTGTTGACAATTTCGCCGTGTTTTGATACGCGAGTCCGGCAATGGAGCGGGGTGAGCTTGTTGTAAGAGGCATAAGGAAATGAGGCGCGAGTTTTTGAGTTTGAGGGAGCGGATGGTATGGAGAGGAAGCAGGGCATTATTGGGGCGGTATTGGTTGTATTGACGTGTTTGGCAAGCGTGGGCGTCGGCGCGCCGGCGGCTGCGGATGCAACGGGTCCGTCCGGGCCCCGGAGGCTGACGCTACGCGTGGTGGGCCCGCACGGCCAGGCGGTGGCGGGGGCCAAGATCGGCACGGGCCTGAACGTCTTCGAGAACAGCCAGGGACACCCTCCGCAAACGATTCGCATGTGGTTGCGCGGCGGGCATCGGCGCTGGCCTTTCGTGTCGGATGGTACCGGGCGCGTCGTCTTGGCCGACGAGCACGCCGCGCACCGGCAATTCTACGTCCTCTACGAGCCGCGCGGCTGGGTCGGATACGTCGCCGTGGACGAGGCGCCCGCGACGGGGGAGGTCCAGGTCTCGCTGGAGCCGGCCTGCCACGTGCAGGGGTGGCTGGGCAGCAGCGAGTTCGAGCAGTTGGGTCTGACCCTGCTGGAGACCGTCGCCTTCGTCTACGACTCGCAGCGGCGGCTGATTATGTACTTCGTCTCCGAGCGGGGGCGCTGCGAGTTTCTCCTGCCCAGCGGAACGTATTGGCTGGAAATGGAGGGCAGCGGGCCGCACGGCATGACGACCCGCCGGCTCGAGCGAGAGTTTACGATAGCGCCCGGCCAGGCGGCGCTCGATTTAGGCGCGGTCGATCTGCCGGCGACGAGGCTGGCGTCGCTGCTGGGCAAACCCGCGCCCGAGCTGGAGGGCGTGAAGGCCTGGCTTGGCGGTGGGGAGGTCTCGCTGGGCGACGTGCGCGGCCGGCCGGTGGTGTTGACCTTTTGGGGCAGTTGGTGCGAGCCGGGGATCCGGACGATGCGCACGCTGATGGACCTGTACGATGAATTCGAGCCCATGGGCGTGGTGTTCGTGGCGGTCCACGACACGACGATCCAGACGACCGACAAGTTGCAGGAGAAGCTGATCGAGCTTCGCACGCAGGCCTGGCAGGGTCGGGGCCCGCCGTTCGCGCTGGCGCTGGATACGGGCGAGAAATCGGGGGCGTTGCATGCGGCGTACGGGGTGCGGCAATGGCCGACCACGGTGCTGATCGGCCGCGACGGCAAGCTGGCCGGACAGTTCAGCCCGCAGGGCGGGCTGCGCCCGCAGTTGCAGGAGATGCTCCGCCTTTCGTCGGCCACCGGGAAATGAGGCGGGGCGGCATCCGGTTCGCGCGGGCCCAAGCCGGGATCGTTACCACAGCGGCTTTTTTGTCGGAGGTTTCTTGACGCCCGCGGCCAGGGCCTTGGCGCGAAGCGCCTCGCCCGCCGGCGTGGGAGAGTGGTGGAACAGCGCCTGGATCACCTCTTCGTAACCGCTCAGCGCTTCCAGAGCTCGTCGCCATTGCTGCGGGTGTTGCCGGCTCACGGACTCGGCCAGGTCCAGGCAGATCGCCAGGTACGCCGCCCGGGCCGTCCGTTCGTCGGTGCCGCCCTCGGCGACGTCACGCTCGATGGCAGGGCGCAGCTCGGCCTGGAGGCGGGCCGCTTGCTCGTCGGCATCGGCCAGAGGCTGCACGCAGCGGGGCGGCTGCGTTTGGATGCGATACATGGGCGCGGCGCCGCGGGTGATTCGCTGTCCGTCATTGTCGCCGATGACTTTTTCGGCCAGGTCGACGAGCCGGTCGGCGAAGCTGGTGATCGTTTCGTCATGGGGCATGTTCTGGCGTGTGGTGTTGCGGTAGCGGTCCACGATGTGCCAGTCCCGGGCGAGCATCCAGCGGTAGCCTCTGGTGACGCCGACGATAGTGCCGGCGGTGGCGGCGGTGTTGTCGGCGTCCCAGCCGAAGTTGAACGCCGCGATCAGCGTTGGCACGAAGTCGCCGCCGCCGTAGAGCAGGGCGGCGATGGTCGCGCCGGTGTTCAGCTCGTAGCCGTTGCGGTCGCGCATCGCGCCGCCGTGTTTGCTGTACTTTTCTTTGAGGAGCTTTCGTGTCGCCTTCCAGTCGGCCGGGTGCTTGCGGTGCCAGCGGCGCACGTCTTCGACGATGCGGCGGACCTTGCTGTCGGCATCGATCGCGGCCAGACCGCCGTCGAGAATCGCCTCGATGTCGTCGGTGAGAAACGCCAGGGCGATCATCGTGGTGAAAAGCTGCGTCGTCTGCGCCGGCTCGCCGTCGATGGTGACGGTCGTGTAGTTCAGGCCGATTTGCGCCGCCGTCTGCGGCATTCCCGGCGCGATCAGGCCGAAGGTCTCGCAGATAAACTGGCCGGAGATGTTGAAGTCCGCCCACGGGTTCAAGACGCTCATCCCCGTCAGCGGCGGGTCCAGGCCGAGGTCCATCAACTGGCGGGCGTACTGGTTCGAGCACCAGATGCGCTGGTTGATGCGTGCCTTCCAGAGGCGGCTGATACGCTGCGGCGGCAGGAGCAGGCGGTCTTCGGCCTGCATGACGTAGATGTAGACCCACTCGAAATCCGTGTCGTCGTCGGTCCGCGCGCCGTCGGGCAGGGCGGGCGTGTAGTCCGTGACGTTGCCGGGCTCGGCGATGTACTTCATCTCGTGGGGCAGCCCGTTGAGATTGCCGAGAATCTGGCCTAACAGGCCGCCGCGGATCTTGTCGCGCAGCACTTCGGCCGGCACATCGACCGTCTCGGCGCGTGCCGGACCGCAAAGCCAGCCGGCGCTACAAACAGCGCCCAGGACGAACAAGCATTTCCATCGCACGGCAGTGACTCCTGGAGAAAGTGAACTCCGATTGCTCCGTTGTTTCTCAAGGTTCATTTCACCCGCCATTCGAGCATGCCGCCGGAGTAGTCGTTTTGCAGCCGGACTTCCAGCCGCAGCGCCGAGGTCGTCACCTCATCGAACGTCACCGCGTTGAAGCGGTCCCTCTGCGTGCCGTACGCCGGAGCGTCTGCGACCGCTTTCCAGTTGTCGCCGTTTTTGTACAGCAGCCTCCACGACTGCGGGACGCGGCAGCCGCCGCCGGTGGGCGCGTCGTCGAACCAGTAGACCTCGGCCCGGCCGACCTTGCGGGGCTTCTTGAAATTGTACTGCACCCATTCGGTGGTCCCCTTATGGTCCCACCAGGTCATGCGCGGAACGTCGTGGTCGTTCGAGTTGGCCGGCAGCTTCTCATCGCTCAGTGCGGCGATGGTGTCGCCTCCGTGGCAGTGCGAGGCCCTCGACGGGATCTTGGCAGCGGGCGGCCCCACCGGCAATTTCCACTGGGTCGCTCCGGGTCCGTCGCCGATCCACGGGAAGGCGGAGATGCGCAGCCGCGCCGCACCCATGGGAATCAACGTCACCGTCTCGGTGGGTTCGTCCGACGCCACCGGGCTGGGCTGGACCTCGTCGATCAGGCCGCGATGGTCCGCCTGCCAGTTCGCAATCTTCTTGGCTTTGGTCGTGATCTCTATCGGGGCGGCGGTCGTCACGAAGGGCTGGTTGTCCTTCGGCCAGTTCTTTTCTTTGACGTCAAACTGCTTGCTCAGCGTCTGGCCCGGATCGATGACCAGGCCGTAATTCCACGCCGAGGTCGGGTAGACCTCCAGCGCGGGCCACTCGTCGGTGCCGCCGTAGCGGGTGTACTTCTCGCCGATCTTGAGCGAGTAGGTCAGTGGGCCGCGATCGACCGAGACGCTGTTGCCGTTTCGCAGCCAGTAGCGCAGCTTCAGTTCCATCGGCAGCGTCAGCGCGACCGTATCACCGTCGTTCCACCTGCGGTCGATGACGATGAACGTTTGCGGCTCGGGGTGGACGGAGACACTTCTGCCGTTGACCTTCAACCCGGGCTCCTCGCACCAGGCGGGGACGCGCAGGTACAGCGGAAACTCCACGGACCTGGCGGTGTTGACCTTCCATTCAATCGTATCGGCGAACGGATACCGCGTTTTCTCGGCCAGCGTCACTTTCTGCCCGTTGCCGACCTTGGCGGTGACCTCCGAGGCGGCGTAGAGGACCGCGGCCAGGCCGTTGTCGGGCGTGGCCATCCAGAGGCTTTCGGCGTAATAGGGCCAGCCGTGCGAGACGTTGTGTTGGCAGCAGCGGTAGCTGTGCGGGTTGTAGGAGAGCATCTGCCCGCCGTTTTGCAGGCCGGGCGACTTGTTCTTGCTGTCGAGCCGGCAGACGTTGGGGCTGGTCAGGTAGTGCAGGCCCTTGAGGTCGGCTGTGAGCGCCGGCGGGAACGTGTTGAACGCGACGTCCTCGCAGCGGTCGGCCCACGTCAGGTTGCCGGTGATAGCCAGCAGCATTTCGCAGGAGAGCATGAACTCGACGGACCCGCAGGTCTCGATGGCCTGTCGCGGCCCGTAATAGCCCTTGCGGCAGTTCTCGTCGCCGCCGAACATGCCGCCGGGGACCTGGCCGTAGATGCCCCAGATCATGTTGTAGTTGCGCTCGGTGGCCTGGAGGTGGTGCCGGTCGCGAGATTGCTGGTAGAAGATAGCCGGGGCGCGGAAGCATTGGGCGATGTTGACGTTGTGCCAGCTCGCGACGGTTCCCGTCCAATCGGCCATGTTCCGCTGGATCTTCTCGGCCAAGTGCAGCAGGTATTCCTGGCCCGTGCGGTTGTAGAGCCAGTAGACGCTGGCCATGTTGTCGCCGGCCCGCTGCTGTTGCCAGAAGGGCGGCAGGAAGTCCTCGTCGGGCACGGTCAACTGCCACTTGAAGTATTCCTGCATCAGCTCCAGGACGCGCGGGTCGTAGGTGTATTCGTAGTACGATTGCAGGGCGTTCAGGGCGATCATGTTGGGCCACATATCCGGCGCGCCCTTCTGGCGGCGCGAGCCGGTCTTGTTGGCGACGGGCCCGAACCAGCCGTCGTCCTGGCGGCTGCTGAGGATGGCCTCGATCCAGACCTTGGCCTCGTTGATGATGCGCTGGTCGCCGAGGATGTAGCCCGTGTCGCCGAAGCCCTTTAGCCAGTAGGGGACCTCTTCCCAGGGGCTGTGGCCCTGGCCGTCGGCCGCCAGCCAGGCGTTGCCGTCCTTCTTGAGGAACCGGCTGATCTCGGTCAGATGTCCGGTGAAGCCGTCGGCCTGCAATTCGAGCTGGCGCCGGACCCACCCCTGCGGCTGGATCGCACCGACCGGCAGCTTCACCAGCCGGCTCGGCTCCAGCGGCGCCTGGTTGCTGACGTAGAAATCGTTCGCCACCGACACCGGCGGCGCCGGCACGATACGAACGGAAGCGTGCGAGACGCCCAGGAAGATAAGAGCTGCGACGGCAGCCAGGACAATTCGTGACTTGGTCATACAGGCCTCCTGTGAGTCTTTCGCGTACGTCCATCCATTTCTTCGTCTTGCATGACGCCGTTTGGGCGTCAACCGGCGACAGCATACCAGATTTGCAGGTCTCCGGAAACGGCGGAAAAAAACTCGGTGAATTTAATTTTTATCATTGACAAAACAACGATAATCGTTATATTTAGGGCTATTGAGTAGCTGCTGGTAAGATACGCGAAATTGGTTTTGGGAGAGATGATTATGAAATCCAGGTTTCTGACCGAGAATCGGGGGCTATTGCGGCTCTGCGCGGGCGCAGCGCGGTTCTGCGGGTTGTTTGGTCTGGGCGCTGTCGGTGTTCTCGTTGCCCTGTTGGTTGTTCTGACGATGTCGGGAGCACCGGTCACTGGCGCTGCGGGGCCCTGGCGCGTAGAACTCTTGACCAAGCTGCCGCTGATCGCATTCTACAGTTTCGTGGCGTTGGTCTTCGCCGAGTTCATATCGTTTCTCTTGGCCAGCGAAGGGGAGCCGAAGTGGCTTCTCAGGCACGGCGACAAGATCATCTGCGTCTACGTTCTCTACTTCGTCGGGGTGTCCATCCAGGTCGCCCTGCAAACCCGCGCCGGGCAGGACGTGTCCGGAGTCGGCTTTTCTCACGTCTTCCGCTGGGTGTTTGTGGGGGCGTCCGTTGCCTTGCACGCCCTGATCTGGCTGGGGATCGCGCTGGTGCTGCGGAAGGTCGTCTCGATCGTCAGAGAATCGAAGACGCTGGTATAGGGGTCTGCCCTATGATTCGCATACGACTGGGCCATTTGCTGCTCGACCGAAACATGAAGCTCAAGGACCTGGCCGAACAGACGGGCCTGGCGGCCAACAATCTGTCCATCCTGAAAACCAACAAGGCCCGCGCCATCCGCTTCTCCACGCTCGAGACCCTCTGCCAGGTCCTCAACTGCACCCCGGGCGAACTGATAGAATTCGTTCCCGACAAAGAACCCGACGCGTAGCGGCAGGCTGCCCGCGTACGCCGCAAGCTTGCATCATGGTAGCAGTGTGTCTTTCCGCCGGGGATGCCGCCGTGGCTGTTGATTTGTACACGGCCCTTGACATGTTCAAATAGTAGGGACAGTCACCTACTTTTTCCCCCGTCGTTTGTGTTTGGGTGCTCGTTTCTGTGTTTTTCGGGGGCGGCCGACGGGGAGGGGGCGAAGGCGGCGGCCCAGCGTCGTTTCCAGTTTGCTCAGGAAGCTGTCGCTGCCCAGCGGCCGGCCGGTATGTGTCCGCAGCCGCAGGCGCTCCATCTCGGCGTCCGTCAGTCCCTCCGCCAATTCCCGCCGCCACGCCGCCGCCGAGATCTGATCATACCAGCGCGGCAAATCCAGCAGCTCCGATGTTGCCTGCTCGTCCGTATGCGCCGCCGCACTCGACCACGGGTAGCGCCAGGGCTTGCGGCACAGCCGCGCCCGCACCGGATTGAGCTCCACGTACTTCAACGCCTGCCAGAAGTGCCGCTCATCCAACGCGCAGGAACAGAACCGCCCCTGCCACAGATGGCCGCTGCGTCGATGGAAACGATTCAGGTACTGGGCGTAGCGAAAGTGCGTCCGGCCCACCGCCTGGGCCAGGGCCTCTTCCGCGTGCGGGATCGCCACCAGATGCACGTGATTGGTCAGCAGGCAGTAGCCCACCACCTCCAGGCCGTACTTGTTCGCCTGCTCGGCCAGAAGCTCCAGATACACCCGCCGGTCATCGTCCACAAAGAACACGTCCGCGCGATTGTTCCCTCGCTGGGTAATATGGTGCCCGCACCCCACCGCAACTGTCCTGGCTAACCGTGGCATCCCCCCACCCTAACACCACATAGCCGGCTTGTCAAGCAAAAATTTGGTAACTGTCCCCATTATCCATTATCACAGCCTGACCCCTTTTGTCTATCATTTTTGAGAACGTTAGCGGGCCGTTATGGGAGGCTGGACTTCAATGGACCCTTTGGTTGGTAGTGCTCTTTCATATATCTTAGATCATCCCCGCTGTCGCTTGGCCACAAGGGCCAATTTTTCATCTGGAGTTCAGCCATTTTCAGGGTGCCTTTGTCAACCCATGGGTGCATTTTCATGTGACCGTCGGCATAGCCTAACGTGCTTCGCTTATTGTGCCAGATCGCGACGGGGTCGGTCCACTGATCCGACAGGACGTCTAAATCCCAAGAGCGCAAATTACATGAACCGCCTTCCATTTCTTCCAGGAACACGTACTTTTCCGCAGGTCTTTTGATTTGCGTTATCTTCGTAACCATTACCTCATCATTTTGTCCCCAGCCGCGTTGTCCGTTCATGCTTCCCGCGACTGAATAGCTGCGGTATCCTCCGTACACATCATCGCTGCTGCTCTCCACGGCACGTGCGCGGTATCTCTTGTCTGCGGGACAGTGATATACTTTCACATCTTTGAGGTAACTAAAGAGTAGACCCTCTCTGATTGCCTCCTTTTTACTCTCAACCGCTCCATCTATTGGGCGAGCCACCCAGTCAAATTTTGTGAGGGTGTCGCCCCCTACGATCTTGCCGTCATTGTCCTGAGCGTACATAACCCAGGCGACGACAAGATTTTTCACATTTGCCTGACATACCACTCCGGACGCCATATTCTTCACATGTGTGAGAGATGGTATCAATATCGCCATCAACAGTGCGATGATGGCAATGACCACCAGAAGTTCTATCAAAGTGAAACCTTTTGATTTATCCATAGTATTAGCTCCCATGTTCGTGTGGAAATACTACAATGCTACAATGCTACAATGCTAAATGCTAGGGACAGTCACCATGTTCTTTCGCCGTAAATGGGCGACTGTTGCCAGTTTCCTCTAGTTCCTGTAGTTTCGTAGTTTCCCTAGTAAGGCGTTACTATTTATCACTGGCTTGGCGTATAGCCTAATTTTCCCCACACAGCCTTTTGAACGCGATAGAAATCTGGATTGCCTGGTGATGAATCACTCTGGGAGCCTCCACCTCCTGTGAATGCTGGCCAGTGGTCGCGTTCCATCCTGGCAATCTGCACCGTACGCGGGTCTTTCCCCTTCCAGTATTCACCGTGCCCATCTGCGAAAGACCAGTTTGTCCCGTCGCCATGCCGTGACGTAACCTCATCCCACCATCGCTCCTGGTCATGCCAAATAGCCCAGCTCGACGGACTCAATCGGGGAACGCGGGGGCCAGCCCCTACATTAACAGTTAGCAGCACGCCTCTGGGACTCGCACCGGCTGGATGGTTGCCTTGTCGACTGCTCCGCTGTCCGTAGTATTCCAGCGGCGACAAATGAAATAATAATCCGGCCGCATGGGCAAACAAGTTGCCCATGCTACCGGACGTTATCATTAGGTGATCACAAACACCAATGAGTCTGCATCAGTTACTCAGTACTGTAATTCCACTGGAGCCAGTGTTCTTCCAATATGGTTAAGTCCGCTTCGTTGACTATGCAGTCCTCATTGATATCCCCTGGTATCAGTTCGAATCCCTCTTGATTTTTGGCGTGGTCGCAGGCATCTGCATACACCACGATGTGCTTGGTGTCGGTAGTAGTAAATTCGCCATCAATAGCTTCAAGCTGCAATGTATACGTACCAAGCTCCTTTAACGTAACCGTGGGATTTTCCACAAGGGGATCACTGATCTGGGCCGGATTGAGTTCATTCGGCTCAGCAATCATCGTCCACACAAACGTCACAGGTTCAGGTCCGCCTTCATCCTGAACGACCCCGTCGAGTTGGACTACCTTTAGACCGTCATCCAGCCAGGTCTCAACATCGTCGCCTGCGTCCACGTGGGGAGGCAGATTATCTGCGTAGAAACTGAAAATGGGGCCGAAGATCGGATCCTCGTCACTGCCCACGTAGGTATCCACGGCCCAATAGTACCACGTCTTTATCTGGGTCTGCACGACAGCGGAAGTCACGTTCTGGTTGCTCACAACCTGGATGGCTGCCGGGTCGGTAAACTCTTTCAGCAGGTGCAACTGGTCGGTGAAGTAGACGTCAACCCGCACCGGCGTACCGGGCACGCACGGATCAGGCAGAGTCCAACTCAGTTCCTTCTCGCCGAAGATGCTTCTCGCACCATCGCCCGGATTCGGATTGAGAGAGTGGACGGCCGTCAATGTGGTCTTGCCTTCATTGGTGACGTCGTAATCCAACTGCAGCGTGCCCTGGTTGTCATACGCGGTAATCCAGCCGCTATCGATGTACCCCTGGATCTTCGAGAACTTATCGCCTTGTATTATCAACGTACCGGCTTTGATGTTCATCGTGCCGACAGCGCCAGCTACCTCTCTCATGCGAATATCATTGGCGGCAAGAACTCCACCATCCAGATTCACGTGACCTGTAGCTGTAGCCCTATTTGCAATGCCGAGGGACGCGGCGACTGTAACAGTGCCGCCGGCTATATTGAGGGTGCCCACGCCCTCTCGTCCCACATTGATGCTGTAATTCATAGTCACGCTGCCGCTGATCACATTAAGGGTACCGTTACTCTCCGGGTTGTAGCCAAGTACAACCGTGTCGGCTGCCGTAAGAGTTCCACCGTCCACGGTCAGGGCACCGGTGCTGCTACTTGTCGCCAGCCATACGCCTTTAGCCACGGCGCCTTCGTTCACGATAGTCGGGCCGGGGAGTATCTTTATCTTGGCGTTTTCAGCAGAGGTGGGAGGGGCAAGGCTGCTCCAGTTTTGCCCTGTGCTCCAAAGGTGGTCACCGCTCGCATCTGTCCAGGTGTTTTCAGCCGCCTGAACAGCACCCAGGAAGGACAACGCGAAAACAAAAGAAATCAGCAAACTCGTGTTCTTCAACATACAAATCCTCCTTCGTAAAAAGTTAACTCTGGTCTTTAATCGTCAACAATGAACCAACGATCATAGGCAGCACCTCATTTCTTTCTTACTACTCTTTAGAAGTCACACCAATTCCAACGATTACATTTATGCCACATTTGTCACTGTCTCGTCAAGTGACACTTGAAACACTCTTGATAACTCCACGCTACATTTTCGGATTTGTGTCACGTCCTGACGCGCACGTCGAGAGGCGGGTTTGGGCGGCGATGGGAAGCCTGAAGAGGGGGTGGAGACTGGCGCAGAGAGGGCCAACGCCCTCTGTGTTACGAACCTCAAACATCGTTACGTTCTTGACACAGATGCCAAGCACGTTGCTGTAACTTCCTATCGTCACAATGGTTACGATGGGACGTGGTGGCGCGGTTTTGGGTTGCGGCCGGGGAGAATTAAAGGTACGCGGTTTTCCCCGGGATCGGTAAGGGAAATAACGGAGGGAAATAACGGAGGGAAATAACGGAGGGAAATAGCGGGGACAGTCACGAATGGCACTGTCGTCTGTAAGCATTTTTTTTTGTTTGTTTATGTTTTTTTAGTTCCGCTCGTAGTTGGGCGCGTGGCTGTTGCATGAGTGGGTAGCGATGGTGATTCGCACAATTGATGCTTATTTTCCGTCTTCCGTCAGGAGCATCTTCTCCGGCTTACTTTCACCTCTGATGTATCGTACCTTCGTCGTCCCCGTAATGAATTCCGGCCTGCCGGTTACCTTCTCGCCGCGCGATGTGATGATTTCTGTTTCAGGGCCCGTTGCTACGATTCGACTAATCGGTGTTTCGATTTCCAGTAAAGGTAATTGGCGCTCCCATTTTTCTCGTTCCTGCTGGTAATCTGTTTTAATCGGCATGCCATGTGACTTGAATTGAATGTACATGGTAGACTGAGAGTTTCGTATTCTATACGTTTCGCTGCCCCGATCGGTGAGTTCGGCGCAGCTTAATGTTGGGAGTATGTTTTCCAGGTTGCCCATCGTTTCTGAGTTCTTCTTGACCGGACGAATGACAGGAACAACGCGCGAACCGATATCCTGGCGCAGGCATGTCACGTAGTATGTTTTTCCGGCAGTGATATCGGCCTCTAAGAAGTCCAGGCTACGCGCCATATGCGCGGCGAAAAGACGTCTGCCCGGCTCCGTGAGGTATGTGAAATAACTCTTATTAGGCAATATGCCAATGCATGTCGGCTGTGCCTCAAACACGAAGGTCGCAGCACGTTTGAACGATCCATTATCATAAACAGCTATAGGATTCTTGGCATTTCCGCCACGCTGATCCGGTCGCATGAATATGATTCTCGCCTTGCCGGCGGGGCTTTGCATTTGAGCGAGTGCGTTTTCTTTGATCGCATAATGATCTACTGCACCACCCTGATCACTACATGAAGGCAGCAACGTTAACACAAGAACAAGCAGTGACGTGTACAAACACTTCATTCTGATCTCCTTTGCGTGACAGGGACATTCAGTTCTTCCAGTAGAGGTGAGCATATCACCAGAGGATCCTTCGATTCAAGCGAATTCGTCCGGCGTGCTTCTCGCGCGGGCATAAGAGAGCTGCTGGATCGTAGAAGACAAGTGCCATGTTCTTGTCCGGACTCTCTATCTCCCGTTCGAAACGGCATGCTGATCCGCACCGTGGGAAATCGGGGGACACCATACTCATTTCTCGGCTGGTTTCGGTCTCCTGGCGGGTAATCTTGTCCATCCTGTAAATCCTGTCCGCGCGGTTTCTGGCCGTGACTCCTCGCTCGTGGCTCCTGGCCCGACTGGATCGGAAAATGCTAATTTCTAAGCACGAAGCCCTAAACGATATCGAAATTCCAATTCTCAATGCTGCAAGGTGGCGACCGGGGGATACCTTTGCTGGCGGATGATGCATTCCGTGCGGTAGCCAGGTCTTTCGACTTCGCTGCGCTCCGCTCAAGATGACAAGGAAGAATGCGGGCGGATTCGCGGTTCAATGGGGGTAGATTGCCGCGCTGCGCTTGCCATGTTAGCGGGGGGGGCGTTTGAGGCATGGGAAATTCGGTGATTGGGGCTTGTTTCGGGCTTGGGAATCAGGATTTCGGATTTGCGGTGACGTTGTGGCGGTGCGGCAACAATGCGAGGGGGGAGCGAACCGAAAAGGGCCGCCAGCGTAGCAAAAACGCGTGCCGAAGGGGAGGGGGGAAATTTTTTGGAAAAAATGGAAAAGGGTGTTGACGCTTCCGCCGATGGGGCGTATATTGTGTTTTTTGGTTGGAGCGGTCAAGTTAAGAGCGGTATCGATTGACTTGCCCGCCCGGTTTTTTTGTGATCTTTGACAAGTGAACAGTGAAGCCATATGAGCAGCGAAAGTGCGGCCGGTGCGACGGGATACGCCCCGTGGCGACCGGCTTACAAGAGTAGCTTTGATTCAGCACTTTCGGTGCGCTATACCAGAAGTGTTGAGCCTTCTTTGACGAGTTCCGCCCGAGCTTCGGCGACGGCGGATTCGACGATTCAAACTGAAGGGTTTGATCCTGGCTCAGAACGAACGCTGGCGGCGTGGCTAAGACATGCAAGTCGAACGGACTATTCTGAAGAGTAATCAGACGAATAGTTAGTGGCGAACGGGTGAGTAATGGATAGGTAACGTGCCCCGGGCTCCGGGATAGCGTCTCGAAAGGGGCGGTAATACCGGATAATGTCGTCTGTCGATGGGCGGACGACCAAAGATTCATCGGCGCGGGAGCGGCCTATCTCCTATCAGCTTGTTGGTGAGGTAACGGCCCACCAAGGCGAAGACGGGTAGCGGGACTGAGAGGTTGGCCCGCCACATCGGGACTGAGACACTGCCCGGACCCCCACGGGGGGCTGCAGTAACGAATCTTGGGCAATGAGCGAAAGCTTGACCCAGCGACGCCGCGTGTAGGAGGAAGTCTTTCGGGATGTAAACTACTGTCAGGGGTAAGAAAGTGCGTTTCGGCGCATTGATCTAACCCAGAGGAAGTCACGGCTAACTTCGTGCCAGCAGCCGCGGTAAGACGAAGGTGGCAAGCGTTGTTCGGTATCACTGGGCTTAAAGCGTGTGTAGGCGGAAGCGTAAGCGTTTTGTGAAATCCCCCGGCTTAACCGGGGAATTGCTTGACGAACTGCGCTTCTTGAGGCAAGTAGGGGTGCGCGGAACTCTTGGTGGAGCGGTGGAATGCGTAGATATCAAGAGGAACGCCGGTGGAGAAGTCGGCGCACTGGGCTTGTCCTGACGCTGAGACACGAAAGCGTGGGTAGCGAACGGGATTAGATACCCCGGTAGTCCACGCCGTAAACGATGTCTACTAGGTTGTGGTGGTTCTGACGCCGGCACAGCCGAAGCAAAAGTGTTAAGTAGACCGCCTGGGGAGTACGGTCGCAAGGCTAAAACTCAAAGGAATTGACGGGGGCTCACACAAGCGGTGGAGCATGTGGATTAATTCGAAGCAACGCGC
>Ga0272442_10007660_pt1 | contig 13896 bp, 9 predicted proteins | sample SSMForm2O_FD_200262 | JGI IMG/M metagenome (GOLD analysis project Ga0272442, IMG submission 200262) | Marine sediment archaeal communities from Little Sippewissett salt marsh, Falmouth, MA, United States - SSM-Form-2O | ecosystem: Environmental > Aquatic > Marine > Wetlands > Sediment ...
GATCACGCCGGCCCTGCAAGAACGCGTACGCGAAATCCATCCCGAAGTGTCGTTTTCCGTCTTGAACGACGGCCGGCCGGCGCGGCACAACAAGAAGCGTCTAGCCGGACGCCGCGAACGGATCGCCCTGCTGTCAGGCATTTTCCCGGATGCTCCCGAAATCATCCAGGCCCACCGACGGTCCGGCCGGGTCGAGGTCGATGATATACTCGACGCCCTGGTGGCGGCCTGGACCGCTGCCAGAGCACACCTGGCGGGGACACGGACGCTGCCGGAGCACACCGAATGCGACGACAGAGGCCTCCGCATGGAAATCCTGTACCCCTCGCTCCCTGCGCAGTTGTCGAAACGGTCTCGATAGGGCCCTGGGGCCGACATTGGCATGGCATTTATTTCACACGTTTTGAGCTTTCCTTTTCTGCTTTTTCCGCTATGATAGCACCGACCAAGGCGTAAGATATCTTCGGCTTCGGCATAGCAGGTCTGTTGGACGATACGGATGCCCGGCCCTATGTCACAAGCGCGGGCCGGCAAAACAGTGCAGGAAATGACGGATGGAGACGGCCCTGAAACATCGCAACCTGATCGAGCTGTTCGAGAGATCGCTGGCCGCGCTCGTCGATCCCGACAAGGTTTGCCTTGAGATTGTGCGTCCGGACCGCCATGAGACACTCACCTTCGGTCAATTGAGAGACCGGAGCGCTGCGTTTGCGGCGTGGTTGCTGCGCCAGTCGGGCCTGAGCCGAGGGAACAAGATAGCCCTCGTAGGCAAGAATCGAGCCGACTGGGACGTGGCTTTGTGGGGAACGATTCGCGCCGGCGGGATCCCCGTCCTCATCGACCCCGAGCGCGGCCCGCAAGGCGTCATCACACACCTGGAGGCGACCGACGCCCGCGGCATCATCATGGCCGACGACTACGAGACTCCAGATGCCCGCGATGAGCTGGCCGCCTTCGCTAAGGCACGCGGCCTTGTCCTGGTTAGGCTCAGCGATGCACCGCTCCGTGAGGTCGGCGAGCCGAATGCAGAGGACTTCGAGCGAATCAGCCGGCAGGCAAATCCGGAAGATACGGCGGTGATTCTCTGTACGTCCGGCACGACCGGGGACCCCCGCGAAGTGGAATTGACGCACGCCAACCTCGTCGCCAACGTCCAGGGCTCCGTGGCGATGGTCGAGCTGGGCTCCGATGATGTCCTCGGCCACATTCTGCCGCCCCACCACTCGTTCGGACTCACCGTGGGCAAGTTCCTTCCCCTCGCCGCCGGCGCGACCAACGTCTATACCAACAAATACCGCGACGTGCCGAATCTGATGCGGGATCGGAGCATTACGATTTTCATTGCGATACCCGCACTCTTTACGACCCTGGCGAAGAAGCTCGAGGACGGGCTCAAGAAACAGAAGCGAGCCAGTCGCCTGCTGCGAATTCTCGACCGGTTCTTTCCGAAGCTCGTCGGCCACAAGGTCCGCCAGAAACAGGGCTGGACCCGACTTCGCTTCTTCCTCTCCGGCGCCGCCCCCATGCCCCGGTGGGTGCTTGAGTCGCTCTGGAAGCGCGGCTTTCGGATGTACGAAGGCTACGGCACCACGGAGAACGCACCGGTGTACGGGTTCAACAATCGCCTCGACAAGCTCGGATCGGTCGGCATACCGATCAAGACGCTCGCCGTCAAGATCGTCGACGAAAACAACGACACGCTGCCGCCCGGCCAGAGAGGCGAAATCTGCCTGGGCGGCCCCTGCATCATGAAGGGCTACTACAAGAACCCCAAGGCCACGCAGGCCGCTATCGATACCGACGCCAACGGCGTCCGCTGGTTGCACACAGGCGACCTCGGCTATCTGGACGCGGACGGCCATCTCTACATCACCGGGCGCAAGAAATACCTCATCATCCTTCCGGGTGGGAAGAACGTCAATCCCGAGCGCGTCGAGACGGCCCTCTCCGAAGCGCAGTTCGTGAAAGAGGTCCTCATCGTCCCCACGCGACGAATCGATCCCAACGGAATCATGGAAGAGACAATGCGGGCCCTCGTGCAGCCCGCCTGGGAGAGCCTGGCCGGCCACACAGGCCGGACCGAGGACGACCTCGCCGCCGAACCCCAGCTCGTCAAGAGCCTCGTCTGGGAAAGCATCCGCACGTGCCAGCAAAACAACAAGCAGCTTTCCGCCTTCGAGAAAATCGCGGCCCGTCACATCGAGATTCATGCGGACGATTTCGTCAAGACCTCGACCGGAAAGGTCAAGCGGGAGCACTATATCAACCTCGAGCATCTCGAAGCCAAGCACACTCCCATCGTGCAGTACTCTCCCGCGCGGGCGCCGCGACCGCACCATCAGGCCCCGGCGGGCGAACGTCCCGCCGAAAACTGATTGCACGCCCGGCCCCAGGCGGTATAATCACCGCATAAGAAAGATGTCTATGCAGACACGATTTTCACACTCGCGCACATGAATAGGAGACCACCTGATGTCGCACGCACAGAACCCCACCCACGCAGCCCAAAGCGATACCGGACTGACCCGACGCGGGTTCATGACCGGTGCGGGGGCAGCGGCGCTGTCGTTTGCCGCCGTTGCACCGCAGTCCGTTCGGGGTTATGGCGCCAATTCGAAGATCAATCTGGGCCTGATTGGTTGCGGCGCACGCGGGACCTGGATTGCCAAGCTCTTCAAGGAGCACGGCGGATACAACGTCATTGCCGCTGCCGATTACTTCCAGGATCGCACCGACAATCTGGGCGATCAGCTTGGAGTCCCCGCATCTCAGCGCTACACGGGTCTCAAGGGCTATCTCAAACTCCTGGAGAAGGTGGACGCCGTGGCGATCGAGAGCCCGCCGTACTTCCATCCCGAGCAGGCGGCCGCCGCGGTCGCAGCGGGCAAGCACACCTACGTCGCCAAGCCCATCGCCGTCGATGTCCCCGGGTGCCTGAGCATCGAGGACAGCGGCAAGAAGGCACGGCGGGAAAAACTCGCCTTCCTCATCGACTTCCAGACTCGCGCCGACCCGTTCTATATGGAGGCCTTGCGGCGCGTGCACAAAGAGAAGGCCTTGGGTAACTTCGCGTTCGGCCAGGCGATTTACCACGCCGGCGATCCGTTCAAACGCATGTACGACTCCTGGCGCAGCGCCCCGAACGACCCGGCGAACCGGCTGCGGGCCTGGGGCCTCGACAGGATTCTCTCCGGTGACATTATCACCGAGCAGAACATCCACACGCTCGACGTAATGAACTGGATCATGGGCGAGGCGCCGTTGTGGGCCGTCGGCACGGGCGGTCGCAAATTCCGGCCCGTCGGGACCTGCTACGACACGTTCAGCCTGCTGTTCCAGTACCCCAACGACATCGGCGTAACCTTCAGCAGCCGCCAGTCCGAGGGGCACGGCACCCAGCCCGACGGGATTCGCAACCGCATGTTCGGCACCGAGGGCATCCTCGAAACGCAGTACGGCGGCCAGGTCCTCGTCCGGGGCAAGCATTTCTACCGGGGCGGCAAATCGCCCGCCATTTACAAAGACGGCGCCGTGGCCAACATCAAGGCCTTCTACGACAGCATCGCCTCCGGCAAATGCGACAACCCGACCGTCGAGTGCAGCGTGCGCAGCAACCTCATTACGATCATGGGTCGCATGGCCGCCTACGAGAAACGGACGGTCACCTGGACCGAACTGCTCAACAGCAAGGAGAAACTCGACGCCAGCCTCAAGGGCCTCAAGGCCTGAGAGCGGCGTGCAGAAGGGAGAAGAAGCCGTGAAAAGTGAAAAAATCCACCGGCGCCAGATGCTGGCCGCGACGGCGCGGACGGCGGCGGGTCTTACCCTGGCCGCTTGTTCTCCCGCCCTCGCCCGGCAACGTAGAGAGCCGCGCAGACCCCGGGGGTTTCGCCTCGGCGTCTGCGACTGGACGATCGGCAAGCGTACCGACCCGGCCGCCTTCGAGATGGCAAAGAAGATCGGCCTCGACGGCGTCCAGGTCGATTTCAGCAGCGGCGAGGACGACCTGCCGCTGTTCGATGACGACGTGCAGAAGCGCTGCCTGCAAGCGGCGCAGGAGCAGAAGCTGCGTATCGCTTCCCTGGCGATGGGCACGCTCAACAACGTCGCCTACAAGAGCGACCCGCGCGCCGAGCGATGGGTGGATCGCGCCATCGAGGTAGCGCAGGCCATGCGACAGCGGATCATCCTGCTGGCCTTCTTCGGCAAGGGCGATCTCAAGAACGACACCGAGGGCACCAGTGCCGTCGTGAGTCGCCTGAAAAACGTCGCGGCCAAGGCCGAGAAGGCCCGCGTCACGCTCGGCATCGAGTCGTGGCTCAGCGCCGCCGAGCATCTGGACATCATCGAGCGCGTCGGCTCGCCGGCGGTGAAGGTCTACTACGACGTCGGCAACTCGCATAAGATGGGCTACGACATCTACCAGGAGATCCGCACCCTGGGCAAACATATTTGCCAGTTTCACGCCAAGGACTACGACGATCTGTACGGGAAAGGCTCCATCGATTTCCCGCGCGTCCGCGAGGCCATGGACGAGATCGGCTATCGCGGCTGGCTCGTGATGGAAGGCACCAAGATGCCGTTGGGCGTCGAAGAAAGCTGCCGCTACGACGCCACGTATCTCAGAACGGTCTTTCCCCGCAACGTGTCGTGAATCGACACAAAACCGCCGACTGGAGAAAGGAAGGTTTGCTGATGAAAGCTCGACACATTTTGTCTGTTCTTATCGCTGCATTCATCCTCACCAGTGTCAATGGCGCCACGCCGCTCGACGACTACGTGGCCAAGCCGGATAGCAGCTACGAATACAGCGTCGTGCGCACCATCGACCATCCGCTGGGCAAGGTCTACATCATCGACATGAAATCCCAGACCTGGCGCAGCGAGAAGGAAGTCGACCGCACGCTCTGGCAACACTGGCTGACCGTGACCGTTCCCAATAACGTCGCTTTTGATACCGCCCTGCTCTGGATCAACGGCGGCAGCAACAAGCGCTCGGCTCCGTCCGGCCCCGAGGGCATGTTCGTCGAGATCGCGCTGCAAAGCAAGACGGTTGTGGCGGACCTGAAGATGGTGCCCAACCAGCCTCTCATCTTCCCCGACGATCCGGGCAACGAGCGTCACGAGGACGCCATCATCGCCTACACGTTCGACAAATTCCTCAAAACCGAAGACCCCACGTGGCCTCTGCTGCTTCCGATGGTCAAGAGTGCGGTGCGCGCCATGGACACGATCCAGAGTCACGTCGCCAAGACCACGGACGCCAAGCGCAAGATCAACCATTTCGTCGTTTCCGGCGGGTCCAAGCGCGGCTGGACGACGTGGCTGACCGCCGCCGTCGATAAGCGCGTCCGCGCCATCGCCCCGATCGTGATCGACGTGCTCAACATGGGCCCGCAGATGAAGCACCATTTCGCCGCCTACGGGTTCTACTCGCAGGCGATCGGCGACTATGAGCAGATGAAGGTGCTCGACCGCATTCACTCCGACAGCGGCGGCGAAATCCGCAACTTCGTCGATCCTTACGAGTACCGCAGCCGCTACACCATGCCCAAGTTCCTCATCAACTCGTCCGGCGATCAGTTCTTCCTGCCCGATTCGGCCCAGTTCTACTACGACGACCTGCCGGGGCCCAAGCACCTGCTCTACTGCGCCAACACCGACCACGGCCTCGACGGCTCGAACGCCGAGAAGGCCCTGCTCGTCTGGTATCAGTCGATCCTGGCCGGACGCGACCGCCCCGAGTTCTCATGGGACATCCCTGAGGAGGGCCGCATTACCGTCCAGGCCAAAACGCGACCGAAGCAGGTTCTGCTCTGGACGGCGACCAATCCCAACGCCCGCGACTTCCGGCTCCAAACCATCGGCAAGGCCTGGCAGAGCAAGCCCTTGACGCCGAGCGGCAACGGAACGTACCGCGCACAGGTGCCCGCACCGGACAAAGGCTGGACGGCATACTTCGTCGAGTTGCACTTCGACTCCGACACGCCGATGCCCTATCGTTTCAGCACGGAGATCCGTGTCGTGCCGGACGTGCTTCCTTATGCCGACAAACTTGAGGCGGCCGCACGATAGCCTCGTTGTGACACGCCAACCGAGGGGACATAGCAGTGAAGCATCATCTGGCACACGGCACCTGCCGCGTAGCAGCAGCGGTAATGCTGCTTCTGTTTGCGAGCGGCGTATCTCAAGCTGGCGCTGTCGAAGCGGTTATCGATAGAGATATTCCCGAAGCCCACGGCGGAATCGGCCACGTATTCACCGATGGACAGGTGGCGACCGTAGCGATCCCTTCCGAAGCAGCGCAAAAAGCAGTGCGTTGGCAAGCCCTTGACGATGCGGCCGAACGCGCGGCATCCGGCAACATAAGCGAGCCCGCGTCCCCGGTTGCTCTCGGCAGGTTGGGCATCGGCTGGTACAGGATCGAATTCATGGGCGAAGATGGCCAATGCCTTGCCTGGACGACGGCAGCGGTCCTGGCCAAGCTGGCGGCGCCGGTTCCGCAGGACTCCCCGGTCTGCGTCGACTCAGCCACGGCGTGGTTCGCGCCGAACGATCCGGCCAAGCAGGAGCGTTTCGCCCGTTTGGCCGCGCTGGCGGGCGTGAACTGGGTACGCGACCGCATGCGCTGGCGCGACATCCAGCCCGAGCCGAACCGGTTCGCGTCATCCACGACATACGACACCTCGGCCGATATCCAGGTCAGGCATGGGCTCAAGGTGCTCCAGGTATTTCACGACACGCCCGAGTGGGCGGTGCCGGACGGTGAATCGCGCGGGCGCTATGCCGGCGACCTGCGGTACGCCTACCGCTTGTGCAAGGAGATGGCCGTTCGATTCAAGGGCCGCGTGCACGCCTGGGAACCCTGGAACGAGGCAAACGTCGCCAACTTCGGCGGCCACACCACCGACGAGATGTGTTCGTACCAGAAGGCGGCCTATCTCGGCTTCAAGGCGGGCGATCCGGACCTGATCGTTTGCTGGAACGTCTCGACCGCTGTGCCCACGCGGTTGCATACGAAGCTCGTCCTGGAAAACGAGACGTGGCCGTATTTCGACACGTACAATACGCACACGTACGATTGGCCCGAATCCTATCAGCGGCTCTGGGGACCGGTGATCGAAGCGTCCTGCGGCCGGCCCATCTGGGTCACCGAAAGCGACCGTGGGATGCACTATGTCACGCCCGAGCCCTGGTGCGAACTCTCGCGCGAGGGCGAGATACGCAAGGCCGAGTTCATGGCCCAGTCCTACGCCAGCAGCCTGTTTGCCGGTGCGAGCCGCCACTTCCATTTCATCCTGGGCCACTACTGCGAGGGCGGGAAGGTCCAGTTCGGGCTGCTGCGCCTGGATCAGACGCCCCGGCCGAGCTACGTGGCGCTGGCCGCACTGGGCCGGTTCCTGGCCGGCGCCGAGTGCATTGGCAAATGGAGCCTCGACGACGAACCACACGCACACATCTATGCCTTCCAGGCCGAACCCGACGGAAAACGATGCGATGTCCTCGTCGCCTGGGCCGAGAAGCCGGGCGAATGGGAACAGAAAGGGAAAACAACGGTTGACTGGACGCTGCCGACCGGGATCAAGGTGAAGCACGTGTATGATTACCTCGGTCGGTCGCTGGGAACGGTGCCGCCGAGGCAACTCAAATCCGCTCCTGTTTTCATTCTGCTACAGGCGGGACAGGCAGAGAAGCTGCCGCTCCAGCGCCCGCGCCGGGCCGAGTTCCGCCCGGGTCTGCCCTGCCCCGTCGTTCTGCAACTGCACATGCCCCGATCGACAAGTGTCAACGTCAAACAAATCCCGTGGGCGTCGGATTACGAGCACCTGCTCCAGCCCGAGACGGAGACCGAGCTACCCTTGTACATCTATAATTTCGGCGACCGGCGCGTCAGCGGACGCATCGCCACCGAGCATCTCCCCGCCGGTTGGAAACTCACGCCCAACGCGTGGAACGTCACGCTGGAACCGATGGAACGAACCAGACTGGACGCGCGCTTCCTCATGCCCCAACGAGACAGTGACAAATCCTCGGACAACTGGATCAAGCTGCGCGGCGACTTCGGCCCCGCCGGAAAGCCCGTCCTGACCTTCCGCCTCATCTCCCAGCCCGGCGAAGGCTACGAAGGCGACATGAAGTAAGGCGGATTCGAAGAGACTCTCGCACGCGGATGTCCCTTTCGCTGGACGCTACCGCTCGTTGCCCCAGAGCTGGTCATCACCGCCGTGTTTCTGGCGCCACTCGTGCCGCCAGCGGTGCATGTCGGTCACGCCGATGAACGGCTTGGGCTTACGGGCTTCCTTACCGGGGATCGGCGGCAGCTTCGTCAGAGGCGGCGCCTGGTACCAGTACGCCACGCTGGCTAAGTCCAGCGTCAAATTGTTGTTGTGCCCGTGCTCGATGGTGAACTTCAGCGATTTGTCGAAGTAGATCGGGTCGCTGATGTGGAAGCGGTACACGTGGGTCCGGCCCAGCCAGCCTACGTCGTCATTCACGCGCGCGTAGCCGAAGTACGGATGGTTATAGAGGGTCTTCGGACACCACGAGGTGTTGAAGTAGTCTTCCGTCCCGGTTCCGTGCAGCGTCGGGCGTTTCTCGCCGTCGATGAAGATCATGTCGTCGCCCTCGCCGTACCAGATCGGGCTGGGACAATGCACGTAATAGTTGACACCGACGAAATGTCCCTTGCCCTGGATATCGGCAATCAGGTAGTTGTCCGCGCCAGTGGGATTGTTGCCCTGCGGACCGAGCACCGACCATTCGTTCTCGCCGTCGGGCAGCGACTCGGTCAGTTCGTGGTTGTACCACGCACAGAAGCGGCCCATGTCTGCGGGCAGCTCGTCCATCTCGACGTAGTCCACGTAATAGTAGAACGCCGCAATCTCCCGGCCCGTCTGGTTCTCGATTTCGATCCGCGCGCCTTGGGCGAAGGGCATGACGAAATAGGACACCAGCGCCCGGCCCTCTACCGGACCGACCGCCAACGGCAAGCTGGCGAACGGATAGCTCTCGTTCCATCCCTGGCCGAAGAACGGGCCGATCGGCGCGTGCACCGAGGGGAAGAGCTTGCCGTCCCAGTACATGCGCAGGATAATGTCGTTGCGATTCAACCGTTCCGGCGGCGGGGCAATCGTAATCCAGATGTGGTTGATGATCCCTGCGCCGTTGACCTTGAACAGCTCGCGGACCTCGCCGTCCTTGATGCGCTCGAAGCGGTCGTTGTTTCCGCCGCTGCGGTCGAAGCTGCTCACCCGCTTGCTCTCCATGCCACTCTGCACGCGGGCCAGTCCGAACAAATCGCTGCCGTGCCCCACGGCGGCAAGCCCCCTCGACGCCCAGGCCACCAACACCAAAACCGTAATGACAAAAACGTGTTTCCGCATTGTGACGACCTCCTTTCAAAAGTACCCCTGCGACTGGATTCAGCCGCCTTTCCTTACTCACGCGTCCGATTGCGTCAAATCCATTAACGCCGACGTCACACGATGGCGCATTATAACCATCGTGTGCGGAACCGGGCAATCCCAGGTCCGAAATTCTATGGACACTCTGCGAGCCAGCCGGTACCCTGTGGTCCGTCGTCCCAGGCCCAATTGAGAAGAAGGTTCAGCACGGACGCAAGTATGGCACACAGCGACAAGCAGGCGAACCAGGTGAACGTTCCCACGGCCCCCAAAGGCCTCGCGGTTCTGCTTCTCGTGGGTCCCAGCATGGTCTGGGCGGCCGAGTATATCGGCTCAGGCGAAGTCATCCTGGCGACGCGCGCCGGCGCCATCCTGGGCACGACCGTGCTCTGGGCAGTGGTCATGGGCGTGTTCCTGAAGTTCTGGATCGGCATGGCGGGCGCCCGGTATACCGTCTGCACGGGCGAGGGAATGATCGACATGTTCGACCGCATCCCGGGCCCGCGTCACTGGGTCGTCTGGATCGTGCTGGTCGTGCAGCTTGTCTGCGCCGTCATGTCCATTGGGTCGCTGGCAACCTCGGCGGGCCAGTTCCTGCACAGCCTGGTCCCGTGCATTCACCTGAGCTACTGCGGCTGGTTCGCGGCGTTCTTCGCCGTGGCGGTGGCATGGTCGGGCGTTTTCGACGTGCTCAAGATCGTGATGAGCCTGTTCGTCCTGATCGTCGTGGTCGGCGCGCTCTACATCGCGGCCCGCGTCTTTCCCAGCTTTGCCGAATTAGCAGCGGGACTGACGTTCAAGCTGCCGGGCGTGCCCGCATGGGCTGCGGCCAAGGAGAGCGTCTCAACCAACACCTGGCAGGAAATCCTGCCCGTATTGGGCTGGGGCGCAGGCGGTTTCGCCTCGCAGGTCTGGTACACCTACTGGGTTATCGGGGCGGGCTACGGCGCCACGGCCGGCCGGGGCTATGGCAAAGCCGCCGATGTCACGGCACTGCGGCAAATGCCCCGCGAAACCGCCCAGCGGATCAAGGGCTGGTGCCGCATGCTCTACGTCGATTCGACCTTCGCGATGGTCCTCGGCGTGGTCGTCACGGCCGGATTCCTTATCGCCGGCGCCGGCATTCTGGGCAGCGAAAAACTGGCGCCGGAAAATGCCGACATGGCGGAGGTCCTGTCCCAGGTCTTCGCCCGCCGCTGGGACACCTTCGGGGGCTTTCTGTTCAAGCTCTCCGGCGCGGTGGCGATGATCTCGACGCTGTGCGGGCAATTGGCGGGCTGGCCGCGACTGCTGGCCGACTCCTGCCGCATCTGCATCCCCGGCTTCGACAAGAGACTGGCCTGGAAGAGACAATTCCGCATCTTCCTGGTCTTCTTTTTCTGTACGAGCATGCTGGTTGTGTTCGTGTTGGGCAGGCAGCCGATCTTTCTGCTCAAAGTCTCATCAATCCTCGAAGGGGTGCTGCTCATTGCGTTGCAGGCCGCCTGCGTGGGGATCGGTTTGTATTTCGTGATGCCGAAGATGCTCTCAAAGGAAGCGTACGCCGTGCTCAAGCCGAGCCGGATCTTCGCGGCCGGATTGCTGGCGACGTTCGCCTTTTTCGGTTATCTTTGCGTGACGCAAATCCCGCCGGCGCTGCGCGACATTCTATCGACCGGCAAATAGGCTGCACCGAGAGATGCACGGAAACGATGACACTGGCAACCGAGTATAACGGGAGGACAGAGCTTTGATGGGATTGGACTCGTGGGCCGTCCTGGCCGGCGCAGAGCCCGCCACGCTACACCCGGCGATTCCGCTGGTTATCCTTGGTCTCGGCATTGCGACCGTCATTGGCATGATCGTAGCGTTGCGCATCAATGCATTTCTGGCGTTGATTACCGCGGCCATTATCGTCAGCTTGCTGGCGCCGGGCGAGTTTGCCGGGAAAATCAGCCGGGTCGCCGAGGCCTTCGGCACGACCGCAGGCAAGATCGGCGTCGTCATTGCGCTGGCGGCGGTCATCGGCAAGTGCCTGATCGATTCCGGCGCCGCCGACCGCATCGTGCGCGTGTTCGTGCAATTGCTCGGCGAGAAACGCTGCGCGATTTCGCTGATGTCGAGCGGTTTCGTGCTGTCGGTGCCCGTCTTCTTCGATACGGTGTTTTATCTTCTGTTGCCGTTGGCGCGTTCGATGCACCGCCGCACCGGACGCAGCTACCTGCTCTTGATTCTTGCGATGGGAGCGGGCGCATCCATCACGCATTCGCTCGTCCCGCCGACACCTGGGCCGCTGATCATTGCCGGCACTCTCGGCATCGACCTGGGCACGATGATCATGGTCGGCCTGCTCTGCGCAGCCCCGACGGCCGTGGTGATTCTGTTCTTCGTCGGCTGGCTCTCCCGCCGCATGGACATCCCGATGAGGCCGATAGAGGGCAGTGAACCCGAGCCCGAGCCGCTGCCCGACGAGCAGTTGCCCGCCCTGCTGCCCTCGATTCTCCCGATCATCCTGCCCGTGCTGATGATCTCGATGCACACCATCGTTTCCACCCTCGCCAAAGGCGCCGCGCCGACGGCGACCGTCGTTCGGGTGGAAAACGTCACCGCCGTCCTCGGCAACGCCAACCTGGCCATGCTGCTCTCGGCGGCCATCGCCCTCTACGTGCTGTGGCGCCAGCGCAGGCCCAGCCGCGTGGAATTGGCCAAGATCGTGGAGACCTCGCTGATGAGCGCCGGCGTTATCATCCTCATCACGTCCGCCGGCGGCGCGTTCGGCGCCATGCTCAAGCAGGCCCAGGTCGGAGAAGCGATACAAAGCTTGATGGTCGGGGACAGTACGCAGCAGCTCGGCGGCATCAAGTTGCTCTTCATGGCGTTCGGCATCGCCACCCTGCTCAAATTCGCCCAGGGCTCCAGCACCGTCTCGATGATCACGACGTCGGCGATGCTGGCGGCGCTGATCGGTCCGAATGCGGACCTCGGCTATCATCCGGTATATCTGGCCGCCGCCATCGGATTCGGTGCCCAGTGCTGCAACTGGATGAACGATTCGGGCTTTTGGATCTTCGCCAAGATGGGCGGGCTGACCGAAGTCGAAACGCTCAAGACCTGGACCGTGACCGTCAGCACCATGGCCGTCGTTGGACTGGCGTTTACCACGCTTTTTGCCATGATCCTCCCGCTGACATCCGTATGACAACAGCGTTTGCAGAACAAGGATATTGCGGCATGGTCGGAAGTTCGTTCACGTACTGACAGAAAGAACTGAGGTGCAACCTTGAAAGCATTGCTCTATACCGGGCCGTACACGTTGGAGTATACGGACGTCCCCGACCCTCAGGTCGGCGACGACGACATTCTCGTGCGAGTCAAGGCCTGCGGAATTTGCGGGTCCGACGTACAAGGCCACACGGGCAAGACCGGCCGGCGGCTACCGCCGCTGATCATGGGGCACGAAGCGGCGGGCACCGTGGAGACAACCGGTAAGAACGTAACGGGCTTCACTCCCGGCGACCGCATCTGCTTCGACTCAACGGTCTACTGCAACCAATGCCCCGCCTGCAAACAGGGCCTGTACAACCGGTGCGTCACGCGCCAGGTTCTGGGCGTCTCAGTGCCCGAGTTCAAACGGCACGGTGCGTTTGCCGAGTATGTCACCGTCCCCCATTGGATTTGCGCGAAGCTGCCGGACGACATGTCGTTCGTGCAGGCCGCCCTGCTGGAGCCGGCTTCCATCGGTACGCACGCCGCCAATCGCCCCGCCATAGGTGACAGCGACACCGTCGTCGTGATCGGTGCCGGCACGATTGGCTTGTTCATTTTACAGGCCGCCAAGCTGCGCGGCGCCAAGACCACCATCGCCTGTGACATCAACGACTTTCGCCTCGACCTGGCCCGGCAGGTCGGCGTCGATGAATGTGTCAACGCCCGCAGCGTCGACGTGGGTCAGATCATCTCTGCGAAAACCGATGGGCGCGGCGCCGACGCGACGTTCGAGGCGGTGGGCTTTGCCGAGACGTTCCGCCAGGCCATCTCGCTGACCGGGACCGGCGGGACCGTCGTCGCCGTCGGGAACCTGGCGAAAGAGACGGAATTCAATCTTCAGGAGCTGGTCTCGCGCGAGCTCACTTTCAGGGGCTCGTATGCCAGCGCCGGTGAGTTCCGCCAGTGTATCGACCTGATCGCCACGGGCAGGATCAACGTCGGGCCGCTCGTCAGTGACGTGGTGCCTCTGCGAGACGGTGCGGCCGCCTTCGAACGGCTGCTCAAAGGGAAAGAAAACCTGTTGAAAATCGTCCTGGGACCCTGAAAGACGGAGAATCGAAGATGGAAAACCTGTTCGACCTTTCGGGCAAAGTCGCCCTCGTAACGGGGACCAGCCGAGGTCTCGGCCAGTATTTCGGCCGGGCGCTGGCCAAAGCGGGCGCCGACCTGGTCATCACCAGCCGCGACAAATCCCGCCTGGTACCCTTCAAAGAAGAAATCGAGGCGCTCGGGCGCAAGGCCCTGC
>Ga0272442_10007662_pt1 | contig 13894 bp, 7 predicted proteins | sample SSMForm2O_FD_200262 | JGI IMG/M metagenome (GOLD analysis project Ga0272442, IMG submission 200262) | Marine sediment archaeal communities from Little Sippewissett salt marsh, Falmouth, MA, United States - SSM-Form-2O | ecosystem: Environmental > Aquatic > Marine > Wetlands > Sediment ...
GTAGGAAGCAAGTGCTCGGCAAGGAGCATCTGGCCCTGCGCAAGAGGCCGCCGGAAGAAGAGGTCTTGCGCATCACTCTCCCGTGCACGATGAATGGCCAAGTCGCCGCGGGCGAGGTGAACCGGTACCGTTTCCCGGCGAGAAAGGGGCAACGTCTGCTCATCTCCGCCAGAGCTCGACAGTTGGTCCCCTACGTCCCCGACGGGGTTCCCGGTTGGTTCCAGGCCGTGCTGAGACTGCACGACGCCAACGGCAAGGAGTTGGCCTACAACGACGATTACCGTTTCCATCCCGACCCGGTGCTCTCCTTCGAGGTCCCCGAGGACGGTGAGTATGTGCTCACCATCAACGAAGCGATCTATCGCGGCCGCGAGAGTTTTGTGTATCGGATCACCATTGGTGAGCTGCCGTTTGTGACCAGCGTATTCCCGTTGGGCGGCCGTGTGGGTCAGCCGGTCAAGGCTGAGATGAACGGATGGAATCTGGGAAAGACCTCGCTGTCGCTACCGCCCAAAAACGCAAAGCCGGGGCACCATCTGATCGCCGCCACCCGCGGCAAGCTCGTTTCCAATTACGTGCCATTTGCACTGGACACGCTGCCCGAGTGCTTGGACAAGGAATCCAACGACGAGCCGTCCAAGGCGCAGAAAGTGAAGCTCCCAATCATCGTCAACGGGCGAGCGGATCGCCCGGGTGACTGGGATGTCTTCGAGGTGGAAGGCAAGGCCGGGGAGACGATCGTCGCGGAAGTGCACGCGCGCCGGCTCGGGTCTCCGTTCGATTCCTTCGTCAAAGTCACCGGTGCGGATGGCAAGATCATCGCGTTGAATGACGATCATTACGATGCGGCCTCGGGGTTGAACACCGACCACGCCGATTCATACCTCATGGTCAAGCTGCCCGCCGACGGGAAGTACTTCATTCACCTCGGCGACACAAGGCGACACGCGGGAAAAGAGTATGCCTACCGGCTCCGCATCAGCAAGCCAAAGCCCGATTTCGCGTTGCGACTCGTCCCCTCCCGGATCGTGATCCGCAGCAAGGCGTCCACCTCGGTGACCGTCTACGCCATACGCAAGGACGGGTTCGACGGGCCGATCAAGCTGAGCTTCAAAGACCTGCCCAAGGGGCTCACATCGCCTGGCGCCACGCTGGCGGCCAAGAAAGACGTGGTGCGTCTGGGCATCAAGACCAGTCTGAGGAAGATGGAAAAGCCGGTCAATCTCACCGTCGTGGGCAATGCGACCGTTGGAAAACGGGCAATTGTCCATGCGGCCGGGCCAGCCGAGGACATCATGCAGGCCTTCCTTTGGCGCCATCTGTTGCCCGCGGAAGACCTGCCGGCCTTGGTCTACAATCCATACTATCGGCCACCAGCCGATCGCGTGCGCCCGGCAATCCGTGACGAGGATAGACCGAAGGGAATGAAGCGCACGTTGAGACAGTCACAGGTGGAGTGGTACTTGAGACAGATCGAGAACCTCTATCAGCAGTGGTTCTTCACAGATGAGTTTGCCAACCGCCAAATCGCGACCATAGAAGCTCGTCTGATCAAATAGGTGCCACCCGGAACACGAAGGGGCCGCGGTAGTGGTCCAGCGATTCTGAATGGCCTGCGTGAGGTGTTTTTGCTCGGGTGGAATCAGGGTGCGCTTCGCCCGGCGACGATGAAGGCGGCGAATCCGGGATACGGATCCAGCCGGCCAGGATTTCAAGGAGTGCAAAGATGCACACTCGTATGAACCGACGTAGATTCCTCCAGACTTCGGCGGCCGGGGCCGCCGGCGTAATCCTGCTCAAGGATAGCCGCTCCGTTTCGGCCTTTGCCGCCAACGAGAAGCTCAACATCGCTGGCATCGGCGTCGGTGGACAGGGGGGCCACGATGTGCGGTCCGTCGCGGGCGAGAACATCGTCGCCCTCTGCGACGTCGACGACCGTCGGGCGGGCGGCTCCTATGAGAAGTTCCCCAAGGCCAAGCGATTCGACGACTTCCGCAAGATGTTCGACGCCATGCACAAAGAGATCGACGCGGTGGTCGTCGGCACGCCGGACCACACGCACGCCGTGGCCGCAGTGGCGGCCATGAAGCTGGGCAAGCACGTCTACTGCGAGAAGCCGCTGACCCGCACCGTCTACGAGTCGCACGTCTTGCGCCGGATGGCCGCCAAACACAAGCTCGTCACGCAGATGGGCAACCAGGGATCGGCCAGCGAGGGCCTGCGGCGAGCGGTCGAGCTGGCCTGGGCGGGCACCTGCGGCGAACTGCGTGAGTGCCACGTCTGGTTGGCCAACGGCGACGCCCCGCAAGAGCGCCCCAAGGACCGCCCTCCCGTGCCGAAGGGGCTGAACTGGGACCTGTGGATTGGCCCGGCGCCCTATCGGCCCTATCACCCGCGCTACGCGCCGGGCGTGTGGCGCAGATGGCGGGACTTCGGCAGCGGGGGCGGGGGCGACATGGGCTGCCACACGATCAACATGGCCTTCCGCGCATTGCGCCTCGACCTTCTCTGGAACCCCGACCCCGCGGCCAAGCCCGCCAAGCCGCCGGTGATCCGCATCGAGGCGGAAGCTTCGGAAATCCACCCCGAGACCTATCCGCGCCGAATCAAGGCACAGTTCGACATCCCGGCACGCGGCAAACTGCCGGCGCTGAAGGTCGTCTGGTACAACGGCGGGCTGAAGCCGCCCAAGGAAGTCCTGCGCGGCCACACCATGACCAACTGGGGTTGCCTGGTCGGCGGAGAGAAAGGGGCCATCCTCTCGGACTGCCCGTGGAACACGCGGTTCAAGCTGCTGCCCGAAGCGGAATTCAAGGGTTTCAAAGGCCCGAAGCCGAGCCTTCCTCGCTCGCCCGGCCACCATGCGGAATGGGTCCGCGCCTGCAAGGGCGGCCCCAAGCCGTTCTCCAACTTCGACATCGGCGGGCCCATGAACGAGATCGTCCAGTTAGTCCACGTGGCGACGCTAGCCGGAAAGCCGATCGAGTACGACCCGCAAGGCTGCAAGATCCTCAATGCCCCGAAGGCAAACGCGCTGCTGCACCGCAAGTACCGCGCGGGTTGGACACTGTAGGCCTGCCCAAGCACCAGCAGCGCCAAGCCGCATAGACTCCAGGCGACCATTGGCTCGGGAACAACATCCCGGCCCGCCACTGGAGGCGTCTCTGGCCTGCGTCACCCGCCCAGTACCGAACGTCCGTCCAAGCCGTTCCCGCGAAGCTGCCGTCTGTCGGGCTCGAGTCCGTTGCGTCGTTGTGCCTTGAAGCGGCATGAACATCATGCCCATGGCGAAATGCCCGCAAGACGGAGCGATCTGCCCTGTTCTCACGGGCACGATGCCCGGCCCGCGCTGCAACGCGGCCCGGCCGATAATCTCAGTGGGAGCTTGTGCCGTGGGCCGGAACTGCTAGAATCTTGACAGGCGATGGTTGGCCAGTCGTCGCAGATGCTGCTCCTATTCCGCCCCGGGATTTGGCCGACCCATGGCGAGAGGCGAACCGACAGACAATACGGAGATCAGGACGCAATGAAGAACGTGAAGATCATACTGGCAGTGGTGGTCGTCGTAGCCGTGGTCATAATCGGCGCCGTGTCCTTGATGAAGCCCAAGGCCGTCGAGCCCATCGTATGGTACGGAATGGCGCCCCATCCCTACAAGACCGAAGTCCAAACCGGCGCCGAAGCCTGTGCCAAAGACAACAAGGTCGGTGTTCTGTGCATGCTCGGGCAGGAATGGACCCAGGACAACGAGAACAAGAACGTCGAGTCGCTTTCGACCAAGCCGCACAAGGCGTTCAGCATTTACCCTGGTGACCCCGCAGGCGCCAATGCCCTGTTCAAGACGCTGAGGGACAACGGACAATTCGTGGTGGCCTACGGGGCCGAGCCCAAATTGCCCACGCCCGCGTCGTTCACGGTCGCCACCGCCATCAAGGAGGCGGCCATGGTGGCATGCGAGGAACTCATCCAGATGATGGGGGGAAAGGGCAAGATCCTCAACGTCCTTGAAACCGTGACCGACCTGAACACCAAGAAGCGAGATGACGGCATTAAGGAAGTGGTGGCGAAGCATCCCAATGTGAGCATCGTTCAGACCATTACGGACATGACCCAAGTCAGCGAGGCCACCAAGAAGATCCACAGCGCCCTGGCCGCACGAGGCGATGAGATCGACGGCATGATCACGACGGGCTACAACCCCACGATTGCCGCCTCTCGCGTACTCACCGAATGGCACAAGGACCCCACCCACAAGCGGATCAGGTTCATCGGCATTGACACAGGCGACGATACGCTCAAGGCGATCAAGGAAGGCCACATCGATGCCACCGTCGCACAGAACCCGTACGGCCACGGCTACATAAGCTGCACGGTTCTCAAGCTTATGCTTGACGGCTGGAGACCGAAGAAGGCCTACCAGTTCATCAACGCCGGAATCGTTATCGTCAAGAAGGACAACGTGGACACCTACGCCGACCAAGTCAAGAAGACCACCGACCGGATCGTCGGCGAACTGAAAACAAAGTACCTGGATCCGCCAAAGTAGACAACTATCCCTGCCACGCGGGCCTGCCGTGCATCCCCGCAGTCAACCGGATTTTCGTTTACCTCTCTGGTGTAGCAGGACTCAGGAACACGCCGTGCTTGAACTCCATTCGGTAAGTAAGTCGTTTCCCGGTGTCAAGGCGCTGGACGACGTAAGCATTTCTTTCCAACCGGGCGAGAGCCACGCGCTCGTGGGTGAAAACGGTGCGGGCAAGAGCACGCTCATCAAGATCATTACGGGCATCTACCAGCCCGACGAGGGCCACATCGTCTGCAATGGCGAAACGCTTCACTTAAACAGCTTCCGCGAAAGTCTGGATAAAGGCATCAACATCGTCAGCCAGGAAATCCAGGTCATCCCCGAAAGCAGTATTGCCGAGAATATCATGCTCGACAAGATGATCACCTATGGCAAAACGGGTATCATCAACTGGCGAGCCATGAATGACCATGCGAAGAAGTACATGGACATGGTCGCCCTCGATCTCCCACCCACAACGGTTATCAAGGACCTGAGCGCGGCACACAAGCAGCTCGTCCAGATCGCCAAGGCCCTGGCGGCCGAGGCACAGTTCCTGCTCTTGGACGAACCCACGAGTTCGCTGACGGAACATGAAGCGAACACCCTGTTCGGAATTCTCAAGCGGCTGAAGGAACAGGGCACGACAATCGTCTTCGTCACGCACAAGTTCGAGGAAGTGTTCGCCGTATGCGACAAGGTAAGCGTCCTTCGCGACGGGCGTCACGTGGGAACTCGCCTGACCAAGGACATCACGCCCCAAGACCTTATCAAGCTCATGATCGGGCGTGAATGCAAGGATGAACATCTCGGCAGGCTTGACGTGGACTCGAGCATGGAACTGCTTCGCGCCGAGCACATTACCCGTCACAGCAAGGCCGATGACACGAGCTTCACGTTGTACGAAGGCGAGATACTCGGATTCTACGGGCTCGTCGGGGCCGGACGCACCGAACTGGCACGCATCCTGATAGGCGAGGACACACTCGACAGCGGCACGGTGTACGTTAAGGGCGTTGCGGCCCGGATCCGGAGCGTTGCAGACAGCCTTCACCGCTATCGCATGGGCTATGTTACGGAGAATCGCAAGGAAGAAGGCCTCTTGCTGGACGCTCCCGTACGCACCAATATCACCATCACGATCTGGAACAGGATCGTCAATGCGTTCACGCGGAACATCAGCATGTCGAAAGAGCGGACCATCGCCACCAATATCGTGCAGTCTCTCGCTATCAAGACTCCCGGGCTCGAACAGAAGACCGAGAATCTCAGCGGAGGCAATCAGCAGAAGGTGAGCATCTCAAAATGGCTTGCCGCCGATTGTGATATCCTCATTATTGACGAGCCCACAGTTGGCGTGGATGTGGGGGCAAAGGACCAGATTCACACGTTGATCTGGGACCTCGCCAAGAAGGACAGAAAAGGCATTATCCTCATTTCCTCCGACATGCGGGAGATAATAAAGGTCGCCAGCCGCATACTCGTATTCAGGGACCACCGCATTGTTGCGGAACTGGAGAATGTCGATGATGTAAACAACACCTACGAAAGTGTCAGTGCGGAAATAGGGAAGTATTTGAACTGAGATCGTTCAACGTTTCCTGCTTGGCCCCGGCCGCGGTCCGGAAGGCATCGAGAGCAAGGCGCGTTGCGGAGCAGATATATGACAGCAGTTAAGACAGACGCAACGTCCAAGCGTTCGGACTCGCTGGAGCTTATGAGCGGCAGGACAATTGGCCTGATCATATCGACCGGTATCCTGGTCTGTGTCCTCACGGTTCAGTCGCCCCATTCCTTCATCACGAAAGACGCGTTGTTCTTCATCACCCGGCAGATCGGACTGGCCGCACTGGTCGCTTTGTCGCAGGCCGTTTGTTTGACCGTGGGTGGCATGAACCTTTCGGTGGGTGGAATTGGCAGCATTACGACTGTCGTTTTGGGTCTGTCGCTCCAGAATTGGGGCCTGCCCCCGGCACTGGCCGTGCTCATCGCGCTGGGAGTCGGCATTGCTGCCGGTGCGCTGAATGGCCTGATCATCACAAGGCTCAAGATCGATTCTTTCATCGTCACCCTCTCGATGATGTTTGTCTATATGGGCCTCAGAGCCGGCATTTCGGGGGGGGCGCCCTATGAGGTACACGACTCGTTCGGCCTTATCGGGCAAGGGAGAGTGTTTGGCTTCTCGTACGTCTTTCTGGTCGTGGGCGTCGTCCTCCTTGCCTCCGGATTCATGTACCGTTGCACGATCTTCGGGAGGCACATGTTAGCCACGGGGGGCAATGCGGATGCGGCAAGGCTGTCCGGCATCAATACCGACCGGACCATCTTCCGAGCCAATATACTTTCCGGCTTGTTCGCATCGTTGGCGGCCATTCTGTACGCATCAAGAAACCTGTCCGCAGCGCCGGAGACGGGCGACGCCTGGCTGATCGTGTCCTTTGCCGTCGCCATCATAGGCGGCACGGGTTTGAGCGGCGGGGTTGTTTCGGCGCTGGGGATCTTTATGGGAGCCACGATCTACACGCTGATCGAGTACGGCCTGGTTCAGTTCAAGCAGGTCCCGCCTGCGTATATGAAGTCCTTTCTCGGGGGCTTGGTCCTGCTCGCCGTGGTCGTTGACAGGGCACGCGAGATCGTAACCGAAAAGAGGACGCGGGAAGCCCCCCCGCCAACACCATGAACCCCGTTTGCGCCTGAGCAGTGCGATCCTGGCTGGTAGACGCGTGACCTGCCCCCCGGAAACGGGTCCAGGTCGAATGGGAATCTCCGCCGACCTGAGCAGCCCGTTGAAGAAGTGCTTCGTCGCCGAAACCGCGGGCACATCCGTGGATTCGTCGAGGATTTCGGACCCCGCCGGGTTTGCCCAACGTGAGGCATGCGATAGGGAAACACTCAGGACGGTGGTAGCGTCTGACCCGCCCCGTGACACCTCATCGCTCGTTTCGAGGCCTCTTGGTGATCCCGGCGCGCTGGAACTTCTAAACGGTGAAGAAGGCGCCTGATGGCCCTCAGGTGGCGGGGGCTTGGCCGAGTGCTTGCCGTGGGTGCCCTTGGTTTTCTCGATGCCTGGAGAGGACCAGCCCGTAAGCCGCCGGCAGCAACACCAGCGTCAGCAACAGCGAGTACAACAGGCCGCCTATCACGGCGATGGCCATCGTCACGAGCATGCCGCCGCCCTCGCCGAGGTTCATCGCCAGCGGCACGAGCCCCAGCACCGTGGTCAACTGGGTCATGAGGATGGGGCGAACACGGATCGGGGCCGCTTTGCGGATCGCTTCCAGCGGAGACATCCCGGCTTGGCGGTACTCCTCGGCCAAGGTCAACAGCACCACACCCTGCGACGTGATGCCGCCCATCATCACGAGCACGCCGATCTGGACGGTCACGCCAATCGGTGCGGCCGCGACAGACAGGGCGAGGAGTGCCCCCGTCAGCGCCAATGGGATGTTGAGCATGATCAGCAGGGGCAGCACGAAGGACTCGAACTGGATGGCCAGAATCACGTAGGCGAACAGCGCGGCGAAGCCGATGATGAGCCCGACGACGTGCCGGCTTTCCGCCATGAACCGGGCCTCGCTGCCCATGGAGATCTCCACGCCCGGGGGCGGCCGTAGGTCGATCGCAGCCTCCTCAGCCCGGGCGAGCGCCTCCCCAACACTGACTCCGGTCGGGTCGGCTCGCACGATCACCCTCATAACCTGGTCCTCGCGGGAGATCTCTACGGGTCCGACGGCCCGGCGGACCTCGGCGATGTCCCGCAGATAGATCGGCTCGCCGTTGCGGGTCTCCACGATCAGGTTTTCCAGGTTCGTCTTGTTGGTGATCGCGACCTCCGGCACCATGACGCGAATGGGATAGTACTCGGTCCCCTCGCGGTACTGGGTTCCCACGAGGCCCTGCACCAGGGCCCGCAGCGTGGTGGCGACCTGGTTGACGGAAATCCCCATCGCCGACGCGCGGGCGCGGTCCACGTGCACGCGGTACTCGGGCTTGCTCATGTCCATCGAGATATTCACGCCTGACAGCCCCGGCGTCTTGCTCATTCGTGCCGCCAGTTTCTCGGAGAATTCGTAGAGCAACACGGCGTCGCTTCCCTTGACGTTGACCTCCACGTCCTGCTCGCCCACCTTGCGAAGGCCCTTGATCTTCCTCGGTTTCACGGGGAGCTTCGCGCCGGGCTCCTGCGCCTGTATCTTTGCCACCCAGGGCCTGATCTTCTTGATGAACTGCCCCGTGGTGATGTCGCGCCGGCTTCGCGGAAGGAGTTGGATGTTCAGGTTGCCCTCGTTGCCGACTTCCAGGGTGTACAGCCCAAAGACCCTGCCGCCGGACAGTCGGAACAGGCTCTCGATCTCGGGCAATCCCTGGAGCCGGTCCTCAACCCGCCTGAGAATCCGATCCACCTCGCCCAGGGAGGTTCCGCTGGGCATCTTGAGTTTGACCATCACGCGGCCATCGTCAAGTTTGGGCAGGAACTGCGTACCCGTTCGCGTGGCCAGCCAGACGCCTGCGGCGAACACCGCCAGCGCGAGAACCACCACGAGCCATTTGGCCCGCAGGCAGCCACCCAGCAACCGCTCGTAGCCTCGGAGGCCGAATCCGATGATCTGATCGAAGGCCCTGGCGATGCGGGACGCTTCCCCGCCCCGTTCGCGGCGCAGGAGCCTGTTGGTCAGCAACGGCGTGAGGGTCAGCGCGACCAATAGCGAGATCACCACAACCCCGCCCACCACAAACACGAGTTCGCTCAGCAGGATGGCCACCATGCCCGGGACAAACACGAACGGCATGAAGATAGCCAGGAACGTGAGGGTGGCGGCCACGATCGCCGAGCCGACCTCCCGCGTGCCGCGCTGCGCGTAGTCTTCCACGCCCTCGGACTTCAGCCGAGTGATGTTCTCCAAGACGACGATCGAGTTATCCAGGATCACCCCGAGCGCCACCACCAACCCGCCCAAGGAAAACACGTTGATGGAGAAGCCCGCGGCCTTCATCACACCGAAATTGGCTAGCAGAGTGATCGGCAGCGCCACAATCATCACGATCACCTGCCGCCACCGCCCCAGAAAGAGGTAGACAACCACAACGATGAGCACGGCCGCCAGGATCGCCGAGTCCTTCACGCTGTTGATGGCCGCCCTGACATAGGTGCTTTCGTCCTCCACATAGCCGAATTGGATGTCCTTCGGAATATCCCCTCGCTTCCGCAGTTCCTCCAAGCGAGCCTTGACGCCCTCGGCTACGGTCACCGCGTTGGCGGCATACTGCTTGAGAACCTTGAATTCGACGCACGGCTGGCCCTGAAAATGTGTCTCGATGCGCATCTCCTCATGCGCGTCTTCGACGCGGGCGATGTTCTTGATGTAGACCTCCTCGCCGTCCGGTCCCATCGCCACGACAACATTCTCGATCTCCTCGAGATTCTCGAACTCGCCCATGGTCCGGACGATGATCTCGCGAGGCTCGATGGTCACGCGCCCGGCGAAGGTCTCGTGATTCTCCTCGTAGAGGGCCTTGGCGACCCGGGCCGGGGAGAGTCTGTAGGCCTGAAGCCGATCCGGGTCGAGGTGAACGCGAATTTCCCGCTTCAGCCCGCCGACGATCTCGGCACCGGCCGTGCCCGGCACACTCGTCAGCCGGTCGATCAGCCAAATGTCGGCCCATTCGCGGAGCCAGACGAGGTCGTGCTCGTCCGAGGTGATCATCACCTCCATCACCGGCAACTGCGACGGGTCGGCCTTGATGATGACCGGGGGGTCCATGTCGCGGGGCAGTTTCTTCGTCACCCGGCCCATGGCGGCTACCACGTCCTGAAAGGCCACTTCCACGTCCACCCCGTAAGAGAAGTTCGCCAACAGCGTGTACATGCCCTCGATGCTGGAAGACTCGATGTATTCAAGGTCATCCACCGTCGCGATGACCTCTTCGAGGGGATCGGCAATGTTGGTCTCGATATCGTCCGCCGTCGCCCCGCGCCACCAGATGTGGATCTTCACCATCGGGTACGAGATGTCGGGAAGGTAGTTGACGTCAAGCTCCGTCAGGCTGAACAGGCCCGCGGCAAAGGTCGCGACGACCAGCACCGTGACGGCGACAGGGCGTTTGAGCGCAGCGGCGGTGATCCTCATTGCTCGTTACCTCCGGGCGCCTCCTTCGTGGCTGGGGTCGCAGCCGCCCTACCCACTTGGACCTTCACCCCGTCTTTCAAATTCAGGTTCCCGGCAATCACCACCATCTCGCCGGCCCGCAGACCGTCGGTGATCTGCACGCGCTGCCCTTGTTCCAGTCCAATCGTGACCTTCCGCGTGCTCGCCTTGCCTCCCTTGACCACGTAGACGATCTTCTGGCCCCTGGGGGTGGTCACGATGGCCGCGTCGGGCACCACGACGGCGTCGTCGGCCACTCGGCCCCGCAACGACATCCTGGCGAACAGACGCGGAATCAGCTCGACGGGCTCAGTGATCTTCGCCTCTGTGATCCGCGTGCGAGAGTCCCACTCGAGTCGGGGATAGACCCGCTCGATCCTCGCATTGAACGTCTTGCCCGCATAGGCGTCCAGCCGGACGACCGCCTCGGTGCCCTTGCGGATCTTGGCGGCGCAGCTTTCCGGCAGCCCAGCGCGCACCACGAGCGATGAAGGGTCCATGATCTTGAGCAACGGTGCTCGTGGCGTGGCCAAGTCGCCCGGCCGGACAAAAACCTGCGTGATCACGCCGGCGAAGGGCGCCCTGAGCACGCATTCATCGAGTTTCGCCTGGGCGAGGGCCCGTTTGGCGGTCGCCTCATCCACGACGGCTTGCGCGACGGCGATTTCTGTCTTCGTCGGCCCCGCCTCCAGCATGGCGAGCCGTTCCTTCGCGGCCTCAAGTTGCGTGTGACACTTCACGTAGCCGACGCGAGCCTTCTCCACCGTCTCGGCGGGAAGTGAGCCGCTCTTGACCAGCGACCGGATCCGGTCCAGGTCGGCCTTGGCAAACTCCGTGCAATCCTCGAAATGCCGGACGGATTCCTTCGCCTGGGCGATCTCCTCGGGGCGCGCGCCGGCTTTCAGGTCAGCCAGCTTGGCCTTGGCCACGCCCAACACCGCCTTGGCCGCCACAACCTCCTGACGGTACAGCGGCCTGTCAATCTCGACCAGCTTCTGCCCGATCTGCTCGACGCGGTCCCCCTCTCGCCACGGGCAAAAGGAAATCGGACCCTCCACGGTCGCCTCCAAAGTTACCGTGTTGACGGCCACGACATTTCCTGTCGTCTCCAGAAACTCCATGATGCGCTCTTTCTGCGCCGCGACGGCCTCAACACGCCGCGGCTTCTTGGACTTGCCCCCCCCCTTGCCACCTGCGCCCGAGCGGCACCCGAACATACCGATCATGCTGGCCCCACAAATGGCGGCCAGCAGCACGTGTTTTGCTGTCCTCATTGCACTTCTCCCACTGCCAGGCGGAACTGGGCCAGGGCTGTCAACTATCCTGGCCTGGAATCAACAGTACCGGCGCCTCCGAGTGGCGCGCCACGTTGTGACTGACGCTTCCCAGGAACAACTCGCCTATGAACCCCCGCCCATGACTCCCCATGACGACAACACTTGCGCCCCCGTTCCCGGTGCGCTTGAGTATCTCACCAATGGACGCCCCATAGGGGATTTCGATGTCGATGTCAGCGTCGCCCATGTTCGTCAGGCGGTCCCTCAGCATCCCGAGGCGCTCCTCGTCGATTCTGTTGAACTCCTCCAAACGGTCCTTGAGATGCCTGCCTAGCTTGGCTTTGTCCTGAACATGAAGCAGCGTGACGCGGCGGGCACCGCACTCAACGAGTTTGCTCACATAGGCAAATGCGCGCTGCGCATGATCGGAGAAGTCCGTTGGGTACAGAACATGACGCATGAACTCGCAACCCTCTCCCGCACATACGGCCCGTCCGGTATCTTCATCCACCTTCAGGCGAACAAGGAGAATCGGCTTCGTCGCTTGGTGAAGAATCTCCGTCGCCGTGCCGCCCAGGACAATCTCGCTTGGCAGATTGTGCCCGTGAGACCCCACCACAATCACAGAGCAGTTCTGCTCTGCCGCAATACGAGGAATCACGGTGCCCGGAAGACCCGCGTCCACCACCACGGTTGTGCGGAGACCTTGCCTCTCCAGAATCCGCTTCTGCCCATCCAGGGCAGACTCGATGTACGCCTTGATCTGATTCGGAAAAGCCACATGCTCCCGAATCAGGAAACACTGCGCCAGCACACATTCCCTTGTGCCAAGCAGATGCAGGGATGTCGCGCATCCGACGACGGCCAGCGAGGATGCCGACGAATCTGTCGCGATAAGCACTTTCGAGAACATGGCCTACGCTCCTCTTCCTGTCCTCATCCCTCTCTCATTGCACTGCTCCTACTGCCAGGCGGAACTGCGCCACCGCCGTGTTGTAGTCCGCTAGGGCTCGGTAGTAGTTCGTCTCCGAATCCAACAGGGCCGCCTGGGCGTCTAGAACGTCAACAATGGCCCCCTTGCCCAGATTGTATTTCTCGCGCTCTATCCGCAGCGATTCTTTCGCCTGCTGGACGGCCTTTTGCGTCACGCCGACCCTTGCACGAGTGGATTCGATGTTTGAGGTCGCCGTCGCCACTTCAAGGCGAATCTGAAGCTCCAGTTTCCGCAAGCGTTCTTTCTGAGCTCTTAAGCGACACTGCTCTCGTCTTATCCTCGCCTCAATTCGTCCGCCCTCACAAACAGGTATCACCGCAAAAACGCCGACTTGCCCCACTTCGTTCTCGTCATGCGAGTCTGCGGCCCATCGGTTCCCATACGATGCCCGAAACGATACTTCCGGTAATCGCCGACCTCTTGCGATGTCGAGGTTCTTCTGCTGGGCATCGATCTTTGACTTCACCGATTGATAGTCCTGCCTGTTGCCAAATGCCGTTGCAGGATCCTCGTCGAGACCGGCCGGAACATCACTCAGAGCCAATTGGCCTTCGATGTGCAGGCCCTTGCGCTGGCGGCTCAATCCCAGCAGGCTGGCAAGGTAGAATCGCTTAATGTCGAGCGTGTTCCGTTCGCGAATAACCTGCTGCTCAATGTCCGCAAGCCTCACCTCCGTTCGCAGCAAATCGACTCTGGCGGCCTTCTGTGCGTCGAACATCTGCTTCGCCCTTTTGTGATGCTCCTGAAGGGCCTTCCGTGAGAACATCATCGAATTGATCACTTCCTGGTGGCCGAGCATCGAGTAGAAAACACTCGATACGTTGAACACCAGTTCCGTTCGACTGCGGACCAGTTGCTGCTTTGCTGACTGCGTGATTAGCTCAGCGGCCTTGACCTGGTTTCTGAGCCTCCC
>Ga0272442_10007664_pt1 | contig 13891 bp, 14 predicted proteins | sample SSMForm2O_FD_200262 | JGI IMG/M metagenome (GOLD analysis project Ga0272442, IMG submission 200262) | Marine sediment archaeal communities from Little Sippewissett salt marsh, Falmouth, MA, United States - SSM-Form-2O | ecosystem: Environmental > Aquatic > Marine > Wetlands > Sediment ...
TCGTATGCCTGCGACAGGGGACTGGTAGTCGGAGACGCTGCGGGATTCACCGACCCCGTCACGGGAGAAGGGATATACTACGCCGTTCGTGGGGCTCGGGTGGCCGCGGACTGTATCCTGAAATACGGAAAGAACAGTCATGACATGCCGCAGGCGTATGACACCGCCCTTAAAAGTGAGTTTGTGGACGATTTGCATTATGCGGCACGGATCGGCAGGCTCTTTTATAAACTGCCGGTGCTCAGCTTTCGGATTGCATCGACGTTTGCAGACCGAATTGCAGACAGTTATGCCAAGGTCATAGCCGGACAAATGTCGTATAAGCAGTTGTTCCGGGAACGATTCAGCACCAGGGGCCTCATACGATTATGCGGTACCGAATTGCTTACAAGAAACGAAAAAATACGCAAGTCATGAGACAAGAGCAATATTTTTTATGAAGTACACGATTGAACAAGAAATTGCAGCATTCGTCAACGCATATCCCCGGTGTCAATCGACGACCACATCATGGCGAACCCCGCTTGTCGCCTATGCCGACGCCGATGATCCCCTGTTTCTGCATCTGAAAGATGTCGTACAGCCTGACCATGCAGCACCGAAAGAACTGATGAAGACGGCACGCTCGGTCATCGTATACTTTCTCCCCTTCGCGAAGGAGATCACCCGCAGCAACCGGGGTGGCGAGGCCGCGTCACGGGACTGGGCGCTGGCCTATATCGATACGAACAGGCTGATTGTCGATCTTAACGATTACATTGCCGCGGTGCTGAAGAAACACGGCATAACCTGTTGTCTACTGCCACCGACCCATAACTTTGATACCACGAACTTTGTCAGTGACTGGTCTCACAAGCACGTGGGGTATATCGCCGGACTGGGAACCTTCGGGATTCACCGCATGCTGATTACCGATGAGGGGTGCTGCGGAAGACTCGGCAGTATCATCACGGATGCGCCGCTCAGCCCGACGGCCAGACCGGAAGGGGAGCACTGTCTCTACCGCTATAACAAATCGTGTACCAAATGTGTTGAGAGGTGCACCTTCGGAGCCCTTACTCTCGAACACTTCGATGCGCACACGTGCTACGCGGTTCTGCTGCAAAACGCGGCACGCTATGAACGCGAGGGCTATGCCGATGCCTGCGGAAAATGCGTCAGCGTTGTGCCGTGTTCATTTGTCAATCCTGTCGCCAAGGCACTGGTGAGGGAAAAATGATGCAGGCCCGGACGCGGGCATCAATCCTCGTGTTCCATCCCTCGCTATCCGCTGTAAAAGAAGTTTCCGTGTCAATTTCCCATCAAGAGAGAATACTCACCGCCGCCATTCGGGGGGAATACCAGAACCCTGTTCGAGTCTTCCATTTTCACCGTGGTGGTGTGCCATCGCGAGTACCAGACGCCGATGCGTTTTCCCGCCGGATCGAGAATGTCGCCTGAATAAGCCTGGCTGTTGCCGGGGAGATAAAGATAGCTGGCCAGAATCATGAGTTCTTCAGGTTCGATTTCCAGTTCCGACCACATCTTTGACGAAAGCGTGTATGCTTTGTCGAGTCCGATGATTGCGTAGGGCACGGTAAACCTGCCGGTATAATAGTAACGATAATCCGGATTGAGCTGCACTGTAGCATACTCGGGGCTGATCGTGTGCACGTTCGAGATTTTACCGTAATGTGCGCCGCATCCGAAAAGCACGAGCGGCATCACAAGAATGCTTATAATGCCCACTTTCCATATTATTTCGGACAAAGACTTTATCGAGTGTGCCATTGTTCTTTCTCCTTTCAAATGACTGGCATGATGAGGCCAATCTTTTGGTCACGCATTTTCCATAACTCACGAATTATGCGGAAGACTTCGGTTCCTCACCTCCTCTCATGCGGCTGTTTTAAAATAATTGTGACAACAAACTGTCGGGTACACATGTCTTGTGTAAAAACGGTTACGCGTTGAGGGCGTGCCATGAGAGTGTAAACCCGCGTCCGTTCCAGGTGGGTCTTGACCGTGACGGGATACAGAGGGCAACAGGGAGGAATCCGGAGCCGGTATCGTACACAAATGGCATGCGGTTCCTGATAGAAGACATGTGGTGAATGCCTGATGGTACTGAGCAACACTTTGATTATATATGCTACATAAAAGTAGTTATTTTAGCAAGCCGATTGATTGAATCAGCCTCTCTATCGAGGCTGTTGCATCGCGGGGTATATTCTTTGTCACGGCGGCTTTCAGAACGTCGAGATTACGCTCATAGATATCGACAATATGGTGTGTGTGGGGATTATTGCCAATGATCTCGGCGTAAAGCTGCGGATTATTATGAATTTTTTCAATAAGGGCTATCTTGGTTTGTAGTATCGGTGTAGAAAATCTATCCAGTTCCGCGGGTTCGATGCCCGTGTCAGTCAATGTCAGGCCCATGATCACCGTGTTGAGGTGATTCAGTACCTGGACGACGGACATCATTTCATCGTGCCTTTCCGGAGAGGTTTCCGTCACCCGGGCGCCCCTCTTGAGAAAGAGGTTTGCAGGCCACGCGGACCACCTGTTAATGCGGGCGGGGCACAGGATGAGATTCTGCCCCTGCAGTGATGCAACATCGGGCCCGAAGAGGGGATGACAGCCCAGAACCTCCGATATGGATGTCTCGAGCATGCGTGCCACGGGTTTTTGTTTCAAAGAGGTGAGGTCCATCAGGAGTGAATCCGCCGACATTTGCGGGCCGACCTCGGCAATTACACTCTCGGTGACCCCGATGGGGACGCTGATGACAACGACCCGGCACGAGCGGGTCATCTCTTCGATACTCATGCCCGATGTCCTGCCTGAGACATGGACAGTGTAACCTTCCTGGGCGAGGAACTCTGCAAACCACTTGCCCATGCCACCGGTGCCGCCGATTATGCCGATAGTAAAATTATTCATCGTTAAAAACCATCCCGGGGTTTATGGTGTCAGTTCGCCGCATTGACGGCCGCCTTGATATCTTTAGCATACTCCGTGACAATCGTCACCAGATTGTTGTGGCGGCCATTTTCTGCGATTAACCGCACGAATGCGCTCCCGATTACGATGCCGTCGGCGCACTGGGCGATTTCCCGGGCCTGCCGGGGAGTTGATATGCCGAACCCGACGACTATCGGCCTGTCCGTGATGTCCCGTATCCGATTAATTTCTCTCGAAATGTCCGCGCGGCGGGGCGTTGCAGTGCCTGTGACTCCCGTGATGGAAATGTAGTAAAGAAAACCGCGTGCCTCTTTCGCGATGCGTGCAGTCCTCTCGGCAGAGGTCGTCGGTGCGATGAGGGAAATGAAATCGAGTCCGTGAGGGTCTGTGCACTGTCGCAGCTCTCGTGATTCCTCGGGTGGGAGATCAACTACCAGTATCCCGTCAATTCCGGCAGCTGCCGCCCGTTGTGCGAACCGTTCGGGACCGAGTGACAATATCGGATTATAGTAGCCGAAAAGTATGATGGGAATTTCGGTCATATGTCTGACCGATTCGATCATGGCAAGAATGCCGGGCAGGGTGGTTCCCTGTGCCAGGGCTCTCTGGGCAGCGGCCTGGATCGCGGGCCCGTCGGCGGTGGGATCGGAAAACGGCACCCCGATTTCGAGAATGTCCACACCGGCACTGTCCAATGCAAGGATGATCTCGCGTGTCGTCTCAAGATCGGGGTCTCCCGCCGTCAGGTATGCCACGAGGGCCTTCTCATCCGCACCGCGCAGTTGTGCGAATGTATGATCGATGCGATGTCTCATCAGTGTACCTCCTTATGGCCGCTCATGATGCCGGCATCTTTGTCACCCCGGCCGGAGAGATTGACAATAACAATGGTATCCTTTGTCAGTGTCGGTGAGAGCTTCATCGTGTATGCAACGGCATGTGAGCTTTCCATGGCTGGAATAATGCCTTCGCATCTGCTCAGAAACAGAAAAGCATCCATGGCCTCCTCGTCAGTAACAGATAGGTACCGCACCTGTTCCGTTGCGTGAAAATAGCTGTGTTCGGGGCCGACACCCGGGTAATCGAGCCCGGCAGCGACGGAATAGGCATCTCTGATCTGACCGGCGCTGTCCTGCAGCAGGTAGGTCTTGTTGCCGTGCAGCACCCCGATTTGTCCCGCCGATATGCTGGCGGCGTGCATGCCTGTGGCGATTCCCTTCCCTCCGGCCTCGACACCGATTTTTTTAATGGTGCGGTAATTTCTGAAAGGGTAAAACAGACCCATGGCGTTGCTGCCGCCTCCGATGCACGCGATCAGGACATCGGGAAGTTTCCCTTCCTTTTTCATGATCTGCCGTTTCGCTTCCCTGCCGATCACGCTCTGAAAATCGCGGACCATGGCGGGGTAAGGGTGGGGTCCGGCGGTTGTGCCGATAATGTAAAAGGTATCGCGCACGTGGGAAACCCAGTACCGCATGGCTTCGTTCATGGCATCCTTCAAGGTGGCTGTTCCCGATGAGACGGGCACGACCTCCGCGCCAAGGATTTTCATACGGAACACATTGGGTGCCTGACGCCGAATATCTTCTTCACCCATGAAAATGCGACACTCCATGCCGAACAGTGCGGCAACCGTGGCAGTGGCAACCCCGTGTTGCCCCGCGCCCGTTTCGGCAATCACCTTGTGTTTGCCCATGCGGCGCGCGAGGAGCGCCTGCCCCAGAGTATTGTTGATCTTGTGTGACCCGGTATGATTCAGGTCCTCCCGTTTCAGGTAGATTTTTGCCCCTCCGAGCTTTTTCGTCAGACCTCGTGCAAAATAGAGGGGAGTTTCCCGTCCTGAATAGTCGCGGAGATACGCTGTGTGTTCACGCATAAATTCTCTATCCCTTCTGGCAGTGTGATAGGCGTCTTCCAGTTCCAGCAGGGCGGGCATGAGGGTCTCGGCCGCATAGCGGCCGCCGAATATACCGAAATGGCCGTGTTTATCAGGTAGTCGTGTTCTCATTGTGTGCACCTTTCATAATGTAATTCACCATGCCTTCTCCTGCAGGAGAAGATCTTTGTCGTAGTATCCTTCGGAAGGCGGGATCGCTGTCGGACTAGTTCGATGATATTTCTGAGTTCAACATGATTTTTGTGCCCCGGCCGGTTCTCGATCCCACTGTTGATATCGACGGCATCGGGAAATACCGCATCCAGCGCGCGGCACACGTTTGATGTGTTGAGTCCCCCAGAGAGTATGAGCGGGTAGTCTGCAGTAAGCTGTGCCGCGAGACCCCAATCAGAGGTTTTACCCGTGCCGCCGTACCGTGCGGGGTCGTAGGTATCAGTGAGCAGTGCCCGGACCCGATAATCTTTCAAGAGAACGAGATCCGCTTCGCATCGGGGTGCGAAGGCCTTAATGGTGGCGGCGGTCGGGAAGGAGCGGCAGTAAGCGGGAGACTCGTTGCCGTGAAACTGAAACATATCGAGTCTGCAGTGGTCCGCGATTTCCAGCACATCCGGGATGTCGCGATTGACAAAGACCCCGACACACGCCACGTCGGGCGGTACATGACTGATTATGCGGCGGGCGCGTTCCGGCGGGACGTATCGCGGGCTTTTTTTGAAAAAGATGAACCCGACGGCATCTGCCCCGAACTCAGCGGCGGCAAGGGCGTCACGCGTATTCGTAATACCGCAGATCTTGATTTCCGGCACTGTGTTATGCTCCTTTCCCCACTAATTCCGTGAGCACTGTGGCGATATCCGTGGCCTTCATCAATGCCTCACCCACCAGGAAGGCATTGATGCCGGCCGCCGTCAATGTCTGTATGTCCTCATGCGAACCGATCCCACTCTCGCTGACTGTCAGGATGTCGCCCGGGATATGCCGCGCCATGTCGATACTTGTGGCAATGTCGGTGGCAAACGTGTGCAGATCTCTGTTGTTGACCCCGACAATGTCGGCACCGGCGGCAAGGGCCCTGTCGAGTTCCTCCGGCGTATGTACTTCCACGAGGGCCGCAAGGCCGAGCGTTTCGGTGAGATGCAGGAAGTGGTGCAGTTCTTCGTCCGAGAGAATCCTTGTAATCAGCAGCAGGGCGTCCCCTCCGAAAACCTTTGTCTCGTAAATCTGGTAGGGATCGATGATAAAATCCTTGCGTAGGATCGGAATCGAGGTATTCTCTTTTATCTCGTACAGGTATGACAGGCTGCCCTCGAAATACGTTTCTTCCGTAAGGACTGAAATCGCCGCCGCACCGTGGGCTTCATACTGACGCGCCATGGCCACGGGATCGAAGTCCTCCTTTAAGCGGCCCTTTGAGGGTGAGCTGCGTTTCACCTCCGCGATAATTGCACAGGTCCGCCCACTGAGGGCCCCTTTGAAAGCGCGGGCGCGTGGTGTTCCGTGTGTTCTTTCCATCAGCAGGTCAAGTGGGACACGCCGTTTCAGGCTGCCGAGAACTTTTCGTTTATTCTTTACTATGGTATTCAGGATCATTGCCGCCTCTCAATTGTGTGATAGTTCTATCAGGCCTTGGAGCTTTTTGCGGGCACCGCCGCTGTCGATACATGCTTCCGCGATGGCAATGCCGTCGGCAATTGTCGAGGCCTTATCCCCGGCAACAATGGCAAGGGCGGCATTCAAAAGAACGATTTTACGACCGGCCCCGTCCTTCCCGGACAGAACGTCCCGGGTGATCTGGGCATTGGTCGAGACATCACTTCCGCCCAGATCACGGCCGTCATACACCTCACCGAAAAACTCCACCGGATTGATGTTGTAGGTCGTCGAAATTCCGTCTTTCAGTTCCGACACCCTCGTGTCTCCCGTGACCGTTGCTTCGTCGAGGCCATCCGCTCCATGCACGATGAAGGCCCGTTTCGTACCAAGATTTTTCAGGACTCCGGTAAACATTTCCGTCAGCTTCGGATCATAGACGCCGATGAGCTGAGAGGTGGCACCTGCCGGATTGGTCAGAGGGCCGAGCATATTGAAGATGGTTCTGATGCCGATCTCGCGACGCGGACCGATAGCATATTTCATAGCCCCGTGAAGCCGGGGGGCGAACAGAAACCCGATGCCGATCTCCTGTATGCATTCTTCCACGACTTCGGGCCCGGCATCGATGTTGACACCCAGGGCCTCCAACACGTCGGCGCTGCCACAGCCGCTGGACACTGCCCGGTTGCCGTGCTTGGCGACGGTGAGTCCGGCGGCGGCAACAACGAACGCCGCGGTTGTCGAGATGTTGAACGTATTCATGCCGTCACCACCGGTACCGCAGGTATCCACGACGGTTGATGCGCGGGCGTCGATTCTGGTGGCCTTCTGTCGCATGACGCGGGCAGCGCCGGTTACTTCCTCCACCGTTTCACCCTTGATCCTGAGTGCGGTGATGAACGCTGCGATCTGGGCGGGTGTTGCGTTTCCTCCCATGATTGCGTTCATGATCTCCATCATTTCGTTCTCTTCAAGGTCTTCTCTGTTGATGATTTTTCCGATTGCGTTCCTGATCATTGCCGTGTCTCCTTTATTAGTTTTTGCCTTAGTTTTTTGCCGGGTTCCGGGCCATGGCCAGAAAATTGCGCATGATCCGTTTCCCGTGGGGGGTCAGGATGGATTCGGGATGGAACTGGATCCCCTCCACCGGATATTTCCGATGCCGTATGCCCATAATTTCTTTCTGCCCGGTTTCGGCACTGATTTCGAGCTCGGCCGGGATCGATGCGCGGTCGAGAATGAGAGAGTGGTAGCGGCCGGCAACAAACGGCGTCGGCAATCGTTTGAAGATGGTTGCGCCGTCGCTGTATATGTCGGACGTTTTGCCGTGCATGATAGTTTCTGCCCTCACCACCCTGGCGCCGAAGGCATAGCCGATTGCCTGATGCCCCAGGCAGATGCCCATTATGGGAATTGTTTGATAGAACTGCTGTATAATGTTCACCACACATCCCGCATCCTCCGGGGACCGGGGGCCGGGCGAGAGAAAAATCGCTTCGGGTTCAATGTCGTCAATCATGGCGGGTGTGATACTGTCATTGCGGTGCACAATGACATCTTCGCCCAATTGGCCGAGGTACTGGACGAGGTTGTAAGTAAACGAATCATAATTATCAATCATCAGGATCATGAGTTCCCTCCGTAGTTATGTATTGCCTAACGTAAAGCGGGAGGCGACGAGGCGAATCGCCTGCATCATTCCTTCCGCCTTGTTCAGGGTTTCCTCGTATTCACGTTCCGGATCGGAGTCGGCAACAATGCCGGCCCCTGTCTGAATAAACAGCTTTCCGTCTCTGACCATGATAGTGCGGATCGTGATGCCCATGTCCATGTTGCCGGAAAAACTGATATAGCCCACCGCCCCGCCGTAGGGCCCCCGCCGGTATTGTTCCAGTTCATCGATTATTTCCATAGCCCTGATTTTCGGTGCCCCCGTAAGGGTTCCTGCCGGAAATGAGGCTGCCAGAACATCAAAACAATCTTTGCCTTCGGCGAGCTGGGCCCGGATGTTGGATACAAGGTGCATCACATGAGAATATCGCTCGACGGTCATTAATTGGGTGACCTGAACACTGCCGATGCGGGCGACCCGGCCGAGGTCATTACGCCCGAGGTCGACGAGCATAATGTGTTCCGCCTTTTCTTTTGGGTCCTGCAGGAGCTCGTCGGCAAGCTCGCGATCCTCCTGCTCGGTACGGCCCCGTCGGCGAGTTCCGGCGATGGGCCGCAGCTCCGCAACTCCCTCTTCGAGGCGTACCATCACCTCGGGCGATGAGCCGATCAGGACGAGGTTGTCCAGTTTCAGAAAGAAAAGATACGGTGAAGGATTGATATATCGCAGCGCACGGTACAGGTCGACGGGATGATAATGGTTCTCCGTTTCAAAGCGCCGGGAGATTACGACCTGAATAATGTCGCCCGCGGTAATATAATCTTTGGCCTTTTCCACCATGGTTTTGAAGTCTGCCGGTGACTGACCGGCTGCCAGCCAGGTGGGCGGCATGGTGTCGGTGTGCGGAGGGGACTCCACCTCCACCGGGGCATTCAGCATCGTGATGATGGCATCGATCTTTGCGGTGCGTTCATCGTAGATGTCCCTCAACGTTGTGCCGTTACCGGTGTACGCACAGGCAACGACCATGATAGTATTGCGTATGTTGTCGAAGACGATCATGGTGTCGGCCAGAATAAATACGGCATCGTCGGTACCGAGATCATCGTCGGTGTCGGCGGGCAGTGTTTCGAAGTACCGCACCATATCGTAGCCGAGGTATCCGATGGCGCCGCCGTAAAATCTCGGGAGTCCTTTTACCGAAACGGGGCGATAGCGTGTTAACAGTTCTCGGAGGTGGAAGAGGGGCTTCCCCTCGTGCCGAAAGCGCCGGACAGTCCCGTTTTCGCGGATGACGATTTCGGTGCCCTGAACCCTGAAAATTGTTCGGGGATCGGTTCCGAGAAACGTGTAGCGTCCCCATTTTTCGCCACCTTCGGCGCTTTCCAGGAGAAAGACCGTCGACTCGGATTGCAGTTTGGCAAGGGCGGAGACAGGAGTCTCCATATCGGCAAGGATCTCGCGGTAAATGGGGATGAGATTTCCTTTTCCTGCCAGTTTTTCAAACGATTTAAAAGAAGGATAGTGCATATGTGTAACCTCATCGTAAAAATAAAAAAGGCCGTGAATTGTCACGGCCTTTTTGCGTCTTTATTCCGGGGTAGAAATAAAAAAGCCGTGGAAACCGGAAGAGGTTTCCACGGCCCTGATTTCATTAAAACATACAGTTACTGGTGGACAAACCCCTTCAGTACATTGTGCCACCACCACCAGCTTGTCATGTTCGATAACCGATATGTCATTGTCTTATCTCTCAAAAAATATTTGCCCAACCATAACAACTATTATTGTGGTTGTCAATATCGTGGCTGATAAAAATTGATTATATCATCCATCGTGCTTGTGTAGCCCCAACGCGTGTTGCCTCAATAGATGATCTGCCAGTACGATGAAAACCATTGCTTCGCATACGGGTATGATGCGCGGAATCACACTGACGTCGTGTCGTCCTGCAACTGACAGACGTACCGGCCTGCCGTGCAGGTCAATGGTATCCTGCGGCTGACCGATGGACGGAATGGGTTTGCAGGCCACTCTGATGACGATATTTTCACCAGTGGTGATACCTGCCAGGATGCCTCCGGAGTTGTTTCCCAGGAAACCATAAGGAGTGATTGCATCATTGCACTCCGTTCCTGTCATTTTTGCTGCCTGAAGCCCCGCGCCGATTTCAATACCTTTGACGGTGCCGATACTCATGAGCGCCTTGGCGAGATCGGCATCCATCTTGTCGAAAACGGGCTCTCCCAGACCTGCGGGACACCCCACGACAATGATTTCCACGATACCGCCGACGGTATCACCGTTGTTCCGGGCCTCCGTCAGTTTCTGCAGCATCTCTTCCGCCGCCGCCGGATCGGGACAGCACAGGTCGTTGCGAGTGATCGCGCCGAGGTTCGACGTATCCGCAACGATGCCGCCCAGTTCCTTCGTGTATGCGATTACATATATGTCTTCTGCTCCGACTATCTTTTTCGCGACGGCGCCGGCGGCGACACGGGCCGCCGTTTCCCGACCCGAGGCGCGGCCGCCGCCCCGATGGTCTCGGATACCGTATTTCCTGTCGTAGGTGATATCACCATGTCCCGGCCTGAATACCCCGCGCAAATGATCATAATCGTCGCTTTTTATATTCGTGTTGCGGATGAGCATGGCCAGCGATGTTCCTGTTGTTGTGCCCTCAAAGGTTCCCGACAGGATTTCAACCCGGTCCTCTTCCTTCCTGGGGGATGCTGCCGGTCCTCGTCCCGGCTTTCTCCTGTCCAGCTCCGCCTGGATGTCGGATTCACGGAGGGGAATGCGAGGGGGGCAGCCGTCAATCACTACACCAATTGCGGGACCATGTGATTCTCCCCAGGTTGTGACCCTGAACAATGTTCCTATCGAATTTCCCGGCATCAGAGCACCTCGTTTGCCTGCAGTATGGTGCGGATATTTTCCACTGTCTCATCGATATTTCTGTGTTGCGTGTCGATGACGTAATCGGCCACCGCTCGGTAGGCTGGCTCTCTCTTCAAAAGCATGGCGCGTGTTTCCGTGGTGATGTCATGCATTGACAGGGCTGGGCGGGAATGCGTGCTTTCCCCGTCGCAGAGCAGTCTTGTCACAATCGTTGCGGCGTCGGCGGTGAGCCAGAGGCACAGACCGCATGTTTTCAGGATATCTCGATTGCCATGGTCGTCAAGTACTCCGCCACCCGTGGCGATAATACTGCCGGTGACTGCTGCAAGTTCCTGTACGACCTCGCACTCAATCCTGCGGAAATAGGTCCACCCATCGGTCTCTATGGTTTCCAGGATGGAGCGTCCCGTTTTTTTAATGATCAGTTCGTCCGTATCGATAAAGGGGCGGTGCAGTATCTCGGCAAGTTTCTTTCCCACTGATGATTTGCCCGTGCATCTGTACCCGATAATAATGATGTTCTTCATGTATACAGCCCGTCCAGTGTGTGCCAGAAATCCGGGAATGATTTTGCGACACAGTCTTCATTTTTGATGGTGATCCCCTTGACGACGAGCCCGGCAACCGCAAAGCTCATGGCGATGCGATGGTCTTCATACGTTTCAATTTCGTCGCCGTGGGGCGGCTTCCCGCCGTTTATCACAAGGCCGTCCGGCATTGCATGCGTCGGGATTCCGATCCGGTTTAATTCGGCAACGAGACTCGCGATACGATTGCTCTCTTTAATCCTGAGATGTGGGACCCCTATGATCTTTGTCCGGCCCGGTCTGAGCGCCGACAGCACGGCAAGCGACGGTACCATATCGGGCATGTGTGCCATGTTGAATACCATGTCTCCCCGCTCCGGTTTTCGGCCGACGACTTCAATGTAATTGTGACCCCTTTCCACATGACACCCGATTTCTTCGAGTATGTCGACGAAACCGATGTCGCCCTGGAGGGTGTGCGGGTTTATGTTGAGTATGCGTACTTTCCCCCGGCACAAGGCCGCTGCCAGCAAGAAATATGACGCGCTCGACGCATCGCTTTCGATGATATATTTCCGGCCCTTGTAGGATTGCGGAGTTCTTATGAAATACTCGGTGTTGTTCTTTATGACCACGGAAACGCCGAAATGGCTCATGACGGCAATGGTCATGTCGATGTACGGCAGCGATACGTTAACGCCACGCATGAGAATCGTGACATCCCTGCGTGCCCGCGGTGCTCCGATGAGAAGAGAGGAAATATACTGACTGCTTTCAATATTGGTACACGTCACGGAACCGCCTTCGAAATTTCCGCCTTCCACGGTGACGGGGGGGTATCCCGTGCCGTGAGCGCTGTAGCATCTGACACCCAGTGATCTCAAGGCGTCAATGAGCGGCTGGATCGGCCGCTGCCGCAGGCGTTCCGTACCGTCGATCATAAATGGTCCCCTGCCGAGGGACGCCAGTGTGGTCAGGAACCTGAGGGCCGTGCCATTGTTGCTCACGTATATCCGTTTCCCCGGATTTTGAGGGATGCCATCTGTTCCCGACACAATAATATCCTCTTTTGAGATAAGTATAACAGCACCGAGCATCCTGAGCGCATCAATGAGGTACATGGTATCTTCCGATATGAGCGCATTGCGTAAAAACGACTGACCCTTTGCAAGCGATGCAATAATCAGTGCCCTCTGGGTGAAGCTTTTCGACCCCGGTATAGTGACCGTGGCATCGAGCTTTTCTATGGTTTTAATTGCCTTCATGATTCAGTTTCCGGGTTGTAATGTTCATCATATATTCAACAGGGGGCATCTTGCCGGTCCATATCCGCAGCTGTTCCGCACCTTGCGACACAAACATGGCAAGGCCCGAAATAATTCCGCATCCGGCCGCCTCGGCATCCTTCAGGAGTCTGGTCCGGAGCGGGTTGTAAATCATGTCCATAACCCACGCAAAGTTGGGAAGCACTTCTGCCGATACCGGTGACACATTATTATCGGGTGACATGCCGACAGGCGTGGTATTAATCAGGCAATGGGCCTCTACGTCGGCGATTTCGTTCAGCGGACGAAACGCGCACCCGAATTCATCTGCCAGGGCCTCACCCGTGCGCGTGGTTCTGCTCACGATCACGGGGACCCCGCTTTTCTCTAGTATCCCATAGACGGCAGCCCGTGCAGCCCCGCCTGCACCTATGACGGCAAAGGTACTACCTGCAATGGCAAGGGAGCCTTCGAGGGCCCGGACAAGGCCTGTCCAGTCGGTGTTTTCACCGATCAAGGTGCCGTGTACATGAGTAACGGTATTGACGGCACCTATTTTGCGCACATTATCGCTCATTTCATCCAGGTATTCAACCATTGATGTTTTATAGGGCAGAGTGATGCTGGCTCCCCGCACGTGCATGCGCCTGATCGCCTGTAGGGCTTCGCGTACGGTGTCAACTCTGACAGCACTGTAGCGGGCGTCGATTTTCATTTTTCTGAATGCCGCGTTGTGCATCAGGGGTGAGAGACTGTGTGCCACAGGATTGCCGACAAGAATGAATAATTGTGGGCCGTCGGTCATTACAGCATCCTTTCAAATTCTTTTATTTCGTCTATCGTAAGCTGGCCCGGTGCCGATTCCGTTCCCTTTTCCATGGCGGCAAAGCTGAGGCACGAGCCGAAGAGAGGCGCCATAAAGCGACTTATCCGGCCTTTTTCGCCCATGCAGAAGGCAATAATTCTGTGATCCATAGCCGCAGCCTCACTGAGCAGGTTCAGTATGGTGAGGTTATCCTGCATTGTCCGGGCGAAGGTGGCGATCTTGACGATATCTGCACCGAGCCGGATGCCCTGGGCAAGAATGTCCTGCAGTGTCCCGAGTGTCGGGGTCTGACTGAAATCATGGTAAGAGAGTATCAGGGATGTA
>Ga0272442_10007665_pt1 | contig 13890 bp, 16 predicted proteins | sample SSMForm2O_FD_200262 | JGI IMG/M metagenome (GOLD analysis project Ga0272442, IMG submission 200262) | Marine sediment archaeal communities from Little Sippewissett salt marsh, Falmouth, MA, United States - SSM-Form-2O | ecosystem: Environmental > Aquatic > Marine > Wetlands > Sediment ...
TACCGCGTTTCCCCACGGTACCCGGAGAGCCTGGCGGCATTGTGGGAAGAAGATTCAGGATGCCGTTTCTTTCCTCCACGATTACGGAACGGGTCCTGACGCCCTTGCTCGGCATGAGGTTCATTTCTCTGAGCCGTCCGTAGTTGTTGGGCAGGATATTAATCGATTTGGTCAATGAGACCATATTAAACGCATCGGTTGTAAAAGGATTTAACATCTGTTTACGCCTCCTCTCTTGTGATTATTCCGGCGGCTTCCAGATCATCGAAGGCCCCCGCAATATCTGTTGCGGCCACGGTTGCATCATCGCTGTCTGCAGCCGTACCCGGGAACGTTATGTTTTCCGCGGCAAAATCGCCGGTGAGTCGATCGACGATAAGATATCCCGCCGCATCGCCCCCGGCCCATGATCCGCCGGTGAGGTTAATTTCCACCACACGGGCCGATGCGCCGGACCCCCCGGTTACCGTAGTTATCGTATCCCCCACAGCCAGCACTTCCGTACCGCCGCCGGTGAAGGTGATCTTCCACTTGAGCGGGGATTTCGCAATCACGGCATCTCTCACAATAGCGACACAATCCTTATCGGCAGCGGATGCGTCGTAATCGTTAATCAGAATACCGTGGGCCTCCTGGGAGCCGTCAACGGCCGTGAAGTCCAGGACAACGAGCTTGCCCGAACCCTCGGTTACTTCAATCTCGAAATAATCCCCAATTGAATTGTATCCGGTCGCGTAGCTGATGGTCAGGTTGATCTGCGGATCGGTGAACGTACCGGTTCCACTGGTTCCCTGGGTGACAATCAGATCGCCCAGAACCGCGCCGTCGGGAGCCTCTATCCGCCAGACACCATCTGCGTCTACAGCATTTGCGGTGGTACAGGTGGCCTTGTACGTTCCGAGCTGGGTTTTCGCCCCGCCGGTTACGTCCGTGCACTCTCCATTGGTACCCGATTCGAGCGTTCCGATGCCGGGGATTGATTTCGTTATCTTTCCGACAACCGTTCCGATCTTGAGATTCTCTCCGGATAGCAGGGTTTCTTTTTCGCGGGAGAAACGGTTAGCCTCGCCCTCATACTTTAAGAAATCGTCTAAATAAGTTGCTTCATTCTGTGCACTCATTATCCCTTAACCTCCTTTACCCTTCTTTCCGCATCCGCAATCAACGGGCTGATTTCCCCCGTCTTCAGCGAATTAATAGTAGAGTTAATCACGGTGGTCCCACTTTCGGACGCTTTGGCCTCGAGAATTTGCTTCCGTGCAGCCTCTTTTGTTGTTCCGTCAGATACCATTTTCAGCCCGAGCTTCTCCATGTCACCGACAGAGCATAACTCCAGAACGGCCACGGCCTCTTTCTTCGCCTCGTCCTTGCCTTCCGCCGTTGCCGTTTTAATCGCCTCGGCAAGCTTAGTCTCAAAGCCCTTGGCCTGTTCACTCATCGCCGCTTCGTGTTCCGTTTTCGACAGCACCCCTTCTTTCCGGACGTAGCCCAATTCTCCCATAGCTTTTATGATTTCATCGGGTTTTGCGTCCTTGAGAGTTTCCGTCAACATTTCAAATAGATTCATATTCGCACCTCTCAAAATTTTATTTTTTATCACATTTTCAAAGGTCATGACCTCATCAGCCAGTCCCGCTTCAACCGCTTTTTGTCCCTGATATATACCCGCCTCCATTTCCCTGATTTTCTGGGGATCCATCTTTCTGTTTTTCGCCACGGTCTCTACGAAAATTGTATACACATCATCGATTTCTGCTTTCACGACATCGTAAGCAACATCGGTAAGGGGTTCATGTGCCGAGAAATCATTTTTCCTCGCACCGGCAAAAATCGGCGTGTATTTGAGACCGAGTTCCTCATCATATTTTGACTGGTCGATGTGGACAGCAATCACACCGATCGAGCCCGCGCCACCGGTCAGAGGGGTGTAAATTTCACTCGCTGCGGAAGCTATCGCGTAGCCTGCCGAATACGCCATCTCATTTATCGCGGCAATGGTACGCTTCTTTCCTCTCGCAGCGTGGATCTCATCCACAAGGTCAAACAGGCCAGCCACCTCTCCGCCGGGCGTGTCGAGGTCGAAAATGATCGTTTCAACCTGGCTATCTTCCATGGCAGCCCTGAAATTCTGTCTGATTCCCTCATACGAGGTGCCGCCGAAAAGCCAGGACCAGAAATCAGCCTTCTGTGAAAGCGGCCCGTAGACGGGAATGACTGCTATCATTCCGTCCGTGATCTGCATAGATTCAACAGACTGCCCGTAACCTTCCGCCTTTTTTTCCAGCGCTTCGATATCCGCAGCCGCCAGGGCATCAACATAATCCAACGTGATCATCAACGGCTGGTTTGCTATTTTCGGAATTAATCCCATCAATTATCCTCCGCATTAGTTACGGCCGCTGTTTCTATCGCCTGGGAAAGCCCTGATTTTGCTGTTCTCCTCGGATCGCTGTCAAATACAAGGCCGAGGCCGTCCGCCCGTTCGTTGTCACGCTCAATCTCTGCATCCAGTTCTTCGATATCTCCGCCACGTTCGGCAACAACTTGTGCCCGGCTTTTAAACCCATTTCTAACAGCCGATTGGTCGGCCGTCTGGTCTTTTACCGGATCGACCCACGGGAATGAATCGGGTCTCCACTTTATTCGTCTGTATGCCCTTTTATTCCGGGCGTAATCGGAGATTGCCAGGGCCCCTGACAGCACAGCCATATCCAGAAAGCTATGAGCAATCGGCCTGCATAATTGAAATGCCAGTGTCTGTAGTTGGATCTGTTTGCAGAATCGCTGAAACGCCAGGAGCCCGGCACGAATCGATGAATAATTTACCTCGGTGAGGTCCCCGGTTATCTTTTCGTACGTGGTTCCAATTCCCCGCGCTATGGACCGCAGCTGCTGTTTGACCCATCGTTCGTAATTGCCGCCCACATCGGCAGGCTGGGAAAAGGTTACGCTCATACCCGGGGGGAGTTTCTGGAATAGGCCGGGTTCCAGGGGTACGATATCGCGGTTGCTGGAGTCGGTTTCCTCGGGATTACCGAAAGATAAAGTGTTTTCTGTGCTGCCCGGGGGTTCGGTAATGAACCCGCCGAACATCGCGGCACCTTTTTTCCGCACCAGCTCGGCATCGTCGTATTGATCGAATTCGTGCAGTTTCACGATCACCGAGGCCAGCCATGACGTGCCCCTGATTTGGCCCGGGCGTGTAGGCCGGTAAATATGACAGATTTCTTTTGCCGGAACACGGACCCGTGTCATCGATTTCGAAAACCCGTAACTTTCCCCGGGATGTTCCGGCCACAGGTGATATGCGGCCCGCTTTCCGTCCCCGTCGAATTCAATTCCCATCCGGATGCTGTTGCCGTTAGAAAGGGTTGCGGAGTAGTTTTCATCCAGGTGATCCCCTTCTAAGACCTGTAACTGAAGGGGTACGGAAAGGCCGGACTTCACCGGTTGCGGCCGTATCCGCACCAGGGCTTCACCACTCTCAATCAATGCCTGGGAAACAAGGGACTGCAACCCGTAAAAATCACATGTTCCGGCATAGTCAGCCTCCTCCGTCCAGTCGCTCCAGAGTTCCTGTGTGGCCTTTTTAAGCTCCTGATCCTTGAGTTGCCACGATGGGGAGATCCCCGTGCCGATGAGATCTGAAACAAAAGAATCCACGCCGCCATCTGCCAGAGGATTGTTACGCCGTAAATCCCGTGAACGTGACCGGAGACTACTGATCGATCCCGAAATCAAGGAATTGATACCGGAGGTTGAGGTCATCCATGATCCCAGCCTGCGCCCCGTCCGTGCACCTTCAAATGCGGACTGTGCGGCGATGGGTATCTTGTTCCCCCGGCTGTCCAGTATGCGTAAATATGCCATAGTTAAAGACCCTTGCTGGTTTTTGTCAGTATGCAGCTCGGTTTATTGCTGCTTTGTTTAATTTCCGAGACGATATTGTTTCTCAGGGATTCTAATTTATCGAGATCGGCCCGGGAATATTCGATGGTCTTCCCCTCCATAGTGACGCTGACAACCCTCTCACCGGTCGCTAATTTGAGAAGTGCAGCCTGTACGCTTTCTAAATCGGTTTGAGAATATGCCATGGAAGACCTCACGAGCTGTTTTGAGATAATTATAAAAAAGGAAGACTCGAAAAAACAATTGTCTTATTCGACCTTATTAGACTTATTCGACCTTATTCGATCTTAAATTTTGAGGGGGATGAAAAAAAATAGTGCTGAAAGGTAAAAAAGGCCCCGGGAAGGGGGCCTGAATTTTTAATCTTCATTATCCTTTTGCTGTTTTCCCAAGAATTCCCCAAGCGCCTCTTCAGACACCCTTAAACCCCGTGGTCCGAGGCGGATTGACTTTAATTTGCCCGTCTCAATGAGGGTATAGACATACTGTTTACTGCAATTCAGCCGTTTGGCCACCGTACGAACGAACAATAATCTGCCTATCTTTTCCCGTTTCATCAACCCTCCATCCATTTCGATCGTACCGCGTTGGGTTTTTTCTGTGGTTCCTGTTCTCGCTGCCGCCGAGCTGCCTCGGCGACAAGGCGCAGGCCGCCACCGGGAAACTCCATCTCCACACAGGCCGCTGCAAGAATTTCTGCGTCGAAAAGGTGATTGTCCCGCCTGTGGGGATTGACCCATTCCTCGATACCCCGATCATTAATCTGTTTTTCCTCCGCCAGGATCTGGGCGGCATAATCCACCCTCGTGTCTTTGTGGAGATAAGCCCCGCCCGGGAGTTCCTTCTCTGCAAGACTGAGGCGGTGGTGAAACTGATCCTTTGCTTTTGCCGTATCAATGGACAGAATCCGCAGACCGCCCTGTAGCTTCTTTCCTGATGGCGTGGAAGGGATGATTTTCCCCAGAGAGAGCATGCCAGGCAGGGTACCGCTTGCCCCTTTCGTCCCCCAGAGACCCACGCCCCCCCGCCCCCGGTGCTTGATAATCCAGAAATAGGTCTCTTCGGTCATGGTCATAGTCTCGTATTTTTTGCCGCCGCCGGTATCGATTGCCGCCCGCCAGATCCCGAGGGATCGGTTGGAGTCGGCTACGGGGTATCTGGTCTCGTAGAGACTTGTTTCCACGTCCTCCCAGTTTGCGAGGAATCCGTAGTGGATGAGCCAGCTCGTCATGTCCGCCGCCCATGCCCGGACGATGAACCAGAACCCGTATTTCTGTACGTCGACGCCGAGGGTGAGGGCTAACGCCTCCTCCGGCACTGTCTGCGCCGGCAGCTTGCAGCGGGCGGCGAGAATTTCATCTTCGGCTTTCGAAATAATTATTTGTTTCCAGGGACGCGCCAGGTGTTTGTTGTAAAAATCTTTGAACTCCGTAAGGTCTTTTAGTCCCCGGAGAAACGAAGCCGCCACTATCGACATTGATACGAAGGGCGAAATGAGGCTTGAGTAGTGGAAAGCGATTTTCTTCGGTCGGTTCGTTTTCAGGTAGTTGTACAGATCCAGACCCGTCTCCTTTTCCTGCCACCGGCCGCCTCGTACTGCATGGTTGCGGTCGTAATCGTTCCATTCGGCCCGGCAATGGACGCACTCATACCATGCCAGTTTTTCCGCCTCGATCGTGGCGGGATCCATAGAGTGATATATCCCGTCGGGACCCGCTTCGGGCGCCCGGGGCCACTTTAGCGAGCCGAATTCCATAAGCTGGAGCGTCCCGCATACGGGGCACCTAACGTGGTATTCGAACCGCACCTGAGCGGCATTGTAATAAACCCAGACCGGCCCCGTTTCCACCGTGGGCGTACTGATGATCCAGTGCTTTTCCTGCCCCTGGTACGTTGTGAGCCGCGCCTTCGTGAGGAGAATCGGGCTTGTCTCCCGTTTGCCCGACGTGGGCGGATATTTGTCCACCTCGTCATTCACGGCGTACCGGCAGGGCTTGTTCGCCAGAGATGCCGCCGACCGCGCCCAGGCAAAATAGATGGGCATATGCTGGAGCTTGATCCGCTTTTTCGCCAGATCGTCCTCGAGACCCGTGGTGTACGACCGGAGGCGCCGGCTCGACATAATCATCGGCTGGACGCGGTCCTCACAATTCTCATCGGATGTTTTTTCATCGGGATAGACCATGATCGCCGACCCAGGGGCTCGATCGATGGCGTAGCCAATGCAGTTGAGTACTCCCTCCGTTTTTGCCGACTGGGGCGGGGCCACGACAACGATCTCCCGGACGGACTCGAAAAATGACGCGTCCATGATACCCGCCACATGGGGTGTGACGGCGTTTCGCCATCGCCCCGGGAGGGAGGACATTGTGACAATACGGTGTTCCTCGCACCACCGGGACGGCCGGATCCGCTTACGCTTCCGAAGGATCTTCCGCTCCCCTAGCGAAAACCGGACGACATGCCGCACCGGCCCCGCCATCCCCCGGAGGGATGGCGGGAGATAGGGAGCATCGGATTTAATAGTTATCGGTTGTGCTGTAGTCATGATCTGTATTTCCTTTCTTTAAAATCTGAAGTAGTCAGCAATCAGCAATCAGAATAAAAAAGGGGCGATTATCCCTGATCTTTTTCAGGGCGTGGCCCTCTTCGTAGAAGGCTTTGAGGTTCTTCTCGATGACCGCTTCATAGCTATGCAATTTTGACAGTTCCCAATCATTCATGGCATCATCTCTTTCTGTCTCCTCAGTTATATCTTTTAATCCCATAAATCACCGCCAGGTTGAGGAGGCCGGCGGCGAACCAGTAGAGGGCGCTCCCCCACCGGCCGGTCAGGGCCAGGGGAATCGAGGCAGCGAACGACTCGATCATGATGATCGTCGGTAAGAGATTAATCAGTTCCATTTGTTATTCCCCTGCAGAGAGTTATGAGTTTGCCGACTTTTGGCGGTGAGGGCGGCTCATACTCTCTTAAGGTGTCCCATATTATTTTTTGACATTCCCGCTCATTCGGATATTTTGATTTTTTATATTTTTCGAACGGTCGCCATGTCCAGGCATCAATTCCGAGAATATCACAGATTTTTTTGTGTGCGATGCTCCTATCAAAACTCAATTCACACCTTGCAATCATACGGGCATATTGATTTACCGCAAAAATTAAATCTTTAGTCTGTTTAAAGTCCATATTCTGACCCCTGACTCCGGGTTCTTGTCTCCTTATCTTCGTTCTCTTCCTCGAATATCACCTCAAAATCCTGTACCGTGGCATATTGGTTGATCAGTTCATCCTTGCCGATGAGCATGAAGGCAATGACCTCGCCGACCTTGTTTGCGTCGCCGTCAGCCTGGGCAATCCAGCCGGCGGCGTTTGTCCGGATCCAGTAGTTCAGCCCCGCGTCGAGGACGCCCGCCCGGGCGGCCAGGTCGAGTTCGACATTTGATTTGAGGACGTACTTCCCCTGCTCCGTCTCAAGCTTCAGTTTCGCCCGGGCGTTTTCCGTATCGAGTTTATCCAGTTCCTTCTCGATCTTCAGACGCTGGAGCTCATCGATTTTGTCCTGCTTTTTCCTGCCGGTGGCCTTTTGCCTCAGCCAGGTCCGGGCATATTTATCAACGTCTTTCCGATGATAGGTGCCGTCGTATGCCGGCGTGAGTTTGCCTTCTTTTTTATGTTTATAGATTCCCGACTGTGATATCCGCCAGCCTTCCCGGTCAAGGTATTCTCTTACAGTCAGGAGATTTTCGAACACTTTAGTTTCATCCTCTTCACTCCGTGATAGTCGAACAAGGTCTTCAATGGCTTTGTTGATGTATCCGAGGGCACGGATATTATCGGCAGTCGGGTTATTCGCCGCCTTTTTCTGGGCCTCGTTTTTCGCATTGACCAGGACGGCCATGTCACGTCCCTGGAGTTTCTCCATCAACGCCTTGAGATCAGTTTGTCCGCTCATTGTTTTTTATCGCCTTCTCTCCCGTATAGTCTTCCCAGCGCCGCACAATAACGTCACAATAGTAGGGGGCAAGCTCGATCGTCCTGCAGAGGCGATTTGTCCGCTCACAGGCTATTACCGTTGATCCGGATCCTTCAAAATTATCCAATATGGCATCGCCGCGGCGGGACGAGTTGATGATCCCGCGCTCGAGGAGTGCCACCGGTTTCATGGTGGGGTGTTCTTCGCTTTTCAGCGGTTTATTTTCCCGCCATACCGACGTACAGGCGTCGCCACCGCTGTGGACCACTTCATACGAGGGAACGTGTATAACCACAGCCTGATCAACGACGGCACAGGTTATTGTTGCCGAACCGTCCGGATGCCGGTCGATCACCAGGGGCACGGTGTCTTCAAATACGGACTGTTTGTCCCTGCCGCCATACCAGCGGTGAGCCGCGCCGGGTTTCCAGCCGTACAGGATCGGCTCATGGCGGAAATGATAGTCGCCCCGCCCGATGACGAAGTGATTTTTTACCCACACCAGACAGCCCTTGAGGAGCCACCGGGCATCCTCGAGGGCGCATCGGAAGTTCCGCCATTCGTTATCGGCATGGAACACATAGAATCCGCCGCCGGGGACGGTATGTTTCCAGGCGTTTCTGAATGCATGGAAGAGCAGCGAATAGAATTGGTCGTTGTGCAGGTTGTCATTCTGGATCGTGAGTTTTTTCGCGGTTCCCCCGGCATAATTGACGTTGTAGGGCGGATCGGTGATAAACATGGCCGCCCGTTCATCGTTCATCAGGCGGTCGTATGCCTCGAGGTTTGTGGCATCGTCACATAATAAACGGTGCGGGCCCATGATCCAGAGATCGCCCGGGTTGGTTATCGGCGGTGCCTTGGGATCGATATCGGGAATCGCGTCGGGGTCCGTCAGGCCTTCTTTGATCCGCAGGTTCTGTAAGAGTTTTTCCACCTCCCAGTCTTCGAACCCGGTGAACAGTGTATCCAAATGAGCATTGTCGACATCCTGCAGTAACGATTGCAGAAGTGTTTCGTCAAATTCGGCGAGTTCTGCAATTTTATTGTCGGCGATAACGTCGGACCATTCCTGCTCGTCGCTCTCGTAGTCCTGGTAATCGACGGGCACTTCCCGGCATTCCAGTAACTGTGCCGCCAACAGCCGGCCGTAGCCCCGGGTGATTAATCCGGATCGCAGGCTCACCGTAACCGGCGCCCGCCATCCTTGGTATTGAATGATCCGCGCCAAAAGCTCGATCTGCCGTTTGGGATGGGTATTGGGGTTCCGCGGGTTCGGTTTTACGTCTCCGATCGGTACCATTTCATCGCAGGCACACTTTATTTTAATCATAATTGCCCTTTGATCCTGAGTGCTGATAGCTGATTTCCGATTGCTGACAGTTCGCTATGATCAGGTTCTCTCCGTTGATCTCCGTCGCCGGGTGGTTAAAAATATATCCCCGGACTTCCTCGGAGAACACGAGCTGGTTGATCCGCCCGCCCACGTACTTCCCGTTCCGGAGGACCGTAAACCGCCGGTCCGTGTTGATGATCACCACGGTCGGATTCTGTTTCAGGAGCCCCTCGAGTTCATACACCGCCGCGGGGACATGTCCGATTCTTAAAATTCCTGTTTCACTGGACTCTGGATGATATTTCACGGGGCTATCTTTCGTCTTTTGCCTTTCGCCATGAGCCTTTATCGTAAGCGCCGGCGGCAGCCCTGTTTTGATCCATTGTTCAAGGTCTGTCCCCATCCTGAACGCATCACCGGGATCTTTTCCCACGGGCACGGGCCAGCGGTCGCAGCGGTCGAAATGGTCGCGCCACCACGTCATGGCGTTTGCACCGGCCTTATCGAAGTCGAGAGACACGAGGATCTGGAGGCTCCGCTTCAGGATGTCGAAGGTATGGGCGTCGGGTTTTCCGTGTGACGTTCCCACGGCGACGGACCCGGCCAGGGTATTCCCCGCGGCCACGGCGATGGCGTCGAGTTCCGACTCCACCACAACAAAGGCCCGGCGGCCCTCCTCGAGGAGCATGGTGTGTGACGACGATCCGGGGATGACGTAGTACCGCGGCTCTCCGTCGGGACGGCGGATCCGTATCCGGAGTATCACGCCGTCGATGATCAAGGGGATGACCAAGCCCCGGGGGATCCAGAGGGCTTTGAGGCGGCCGTTGTCTTTCCGTATCTCCGGAAGCCCCCAGGCTTTCCGCGCCCGGTAGAGATCCTTCCCGTTGTCGCCGGGGTTCCAGCCGAGACAGTAGTTGTCGGCGGCGGTGCGATCGATGCCCCTGTCCGCCAGCCAGGCGAGGACGCCGGCGTTTTTCATGAGCTGCTCCCGTGACCGGGCGGTGAGATTTTCCGCCTTTTCCTGCCATATATCGGCGGGGGGAAGGTGCTCCGCCGGTGTGAATCCCGGCCTTTCCCGTCCGGGCTGTGACGGGGTGACCCGGTCGGACCTGTCGGGAATATCGATGGTGAGGAAATCGCAGGCTTCTTTGAAGGTCATCCCCTCGAAGTCGCGGAGAAACTGGATATTGTCCCCCGCCCTGCCGCACTGGCGGCACCAGTAGGAGCCGTCTTTCGACTGCCGCGGCCAGACATGAAACCGGTCGGTACCCCCGCAGGCCGGGCACGGTCCCTGCCACTCGCCGCCGTTGGTTCCTGAGACCTTCCGGAGCTTAACTCTTTTCTGTGCCAGATCGAGGACGTTCATGATTCCCTCACCAAAATAATAACCCTGTGATCACCATGACCAGGGCACCGGCCATGCAGACCGCCGCGACAATCGCCATGAGCAGATCCCCGTCATTCAGTTCCCTCATGCTTTCCTCTTTTCAATGACATAGTCCTTCATGACGACGCCGCCTTTATTCTGCCCCCTCACGTGCGGCTGCCACCAGTACAGGCCGGTATGCTTGCCGAAGAGCGGATTCTCCGCGGTGAACTCTTTAAAGTGTCCACGACACAGATGGATACGATTGTGAATATCCGTCTTTGATGAATCGCCGGGTGACCGGGATTGTGGAGGCAAAAAGACTTTTAGAGTCTTATAAGTGAACAGTTCCTGCCGGCCGAGTTTCCGCCGTTTTTTATTTAATTTTTCCGGTGGTTGGTGCTCTTCCGTGACGATATTTTTACAGTTGAGGAGAGACAAAACATATTCAAAATGTATCATGGAATAATGCAGGAACGGACTGATTCGTTCATAATGCTCATGGGAGTAGACTCCAATGGATGTATTTAAAAGATTTCCATCATTTGTGGGTTCTTCATCAGCATTTATAATATCCTTCTCATCATCAGCAAATGGTCTTCCGACACTAATATATGATTCACCCAGAGGAACCCATGCTTTCGATTGATTCTGCGCAAAATATATCACCCTTAAAAAGTCATCTTTTTTTTTATCAAACCGGTATGCCAGCATTCCGTATTTTTTGATCTCAGGGACATAATCACATGTTGAACAGTCGAACCAGCAATGCTGATACGGCAATTTAAGAAACGAGGATCTATCCATAAACAATTGTCTGACGGTCTTTTGGTCTGACATAAAAACTTCATATAAGACTGATTCATCAAAATGAAAACTATGTGCCTTTAAAAGTGATTTAAGAATCATCTTTGCTGAAATATTATTTTCAACATCAGAATGAGCGAACATTGATTCTATAACCTGATGAACATACATATATGCAATTTCTCCTTTCAGTTCGGGGATAGTTGGGGACCCTTTTTCAAACCCTCCCCGGTCTTTCTTTAAACCCTCCCTCTTTGCTTCTTTTTTTTATCTATTTATTTTTATTATATTTATTTATTATTTTATTAGTAAAAACACCCCTCCCAAATGGCCTCCGGGGATAGTTGGATAGTTTTACCTGTATTTACAACGCACGAGCTTTTTAAAAATCGTTAGCAGGAAAAAACCTCGAAAAAGCCTCCAACCCTCCCCGAGAAGGTACTTTCCGTCCAGGTATCTACGACGTTCCCTGAATCGTTTCGGACAGTTACATGCCTCCACCCGTCGGCGCGAACCCTCCCCGTTTTCGGGGATAGTCGGGGATACTTGTAGATAGAGGGATAGTTTTTCATTGTTTTCTTTCTTTTTTTATTTATTCTGTTTTTTGTAAAATTATACTCATATACCCTCCAACCCTCCCCGGTCGGCGAGCATCAGGCCGTGATAGGTAACGCGCCCCTGCGATTTTGATTTCTCGTATTTCTGGGAGAGCTGCTTCCCGAACCAGGTGCCGGTGGGCTCGTTTTTCCCGATGTTGTCGTGATACCAGACGATGAATCTGCCGTAGAGTGACGATGATTTTTCCTTTGCCCCCGGTTCCCGGATACAGCATTCGTCGATGAAGTCGGCCAGGAGGTCCTCGTTGCGCCGGTACTGTTCTGTCGCGTCGGTGACTTTCCGGGGCGGCATGAGACCCTGTTTCTGCCAGAGAAGACATCCTTTAACGAGCCAGGCGAGGATCCCCGGTGCTTCTTTCAGGATCTGCCGGTCGAGGTCAAGGATTGCCCGGCGTTCATGGCTTTCCTGGGGGTCCCGGTTGACGAATGAGATGATGAACGGGATCAGGTGCAATCGCTCCCAGAATGACTTGTCGTTGGGCGGCGCCTGGGGCTGTGAGTTGCTCTCAAGAAATAATTTATGTGTCTGATAAAAATATGTCGGACGTTTATCGTTGGGGTTCCTGCCGACGAGCTTGCCTTTTCCCGTCAATCGCTTGACCTGGGCGGCGCTGAATTTATGACTTTCGTCGGTCTCGTCGGCAAAAGCCATCCGGAGGCCCTTTAAACTCATAATGTCGGGAGATGGCCCGGATGATGATTTTATAATTTTTGACGACATGAGCATTTCAGGGGGGATCGGCCTGGCATACGGTCCCATGACATGCGCTATGGATTCGACGATGAGGGTCCGGCCGTTCCAGCCGCTTTTTCCGTAGAGGACGGGGAATACTTTTTCATGCACCAGCCCCGTTATGCTGTAACCGAAAAGCCGCCGTATGTAGGCAATCATTTCTTCGTCACCGGCAAAAATTTCAAGCAGCGATTTTTCCCAGAGAGGCGCCGGCTCATCGATACCCCTGAACTCAACAGGACTGGCCATCGAGAGATAATCACCGGGGCGGCCCGGTCTTAGCTTGCCCGTCTCGAGATCGATGATCCCGTTCGCACAGGGGAGAAGCATCGGTTTTTGGTCGAATTCCTCATTCGTAATTGCCAGGGGATTCTCGATCGTGTGTGCAAACTCAAGGCAGGAATTGCGACGTTTGCCGTCACGAAGCTGAGAGACCTTTTTCAGGATTGTGCTCTGCTGTTTCCGGAGTTTTTTGATTTTGTCTTTGCTCTCATCATCGCCGTCGCCCATTAGTTCGAGAATCCCATTGGATATCCTTCCGTATTCCAGCATATACTGTTCGACGACGCCCTCGACGGCTACAAATGCGTGTCCCATAATATCTACCTGCCAATAATGATTGACCCACTCAAACCATTCCTTCAGATTTTTACAGTAAACGAATTTGTTTCGATAGAGCGCGGCGTAGAGCGTGGCGTCGCCCAGGGCGTTGGCATTGATGCACTTCCGGATAAATGCACTGGTGATTGCCAGCTTTTCATCCGGAGGCGGCAGCTCGGCGGCCTCCCGGTCTACACGCTCTTCGACCTCTTTCCGGATATCGTCAATCGAGTCGGTCATCTGTCACCCGCATTCATACGTCGCTTAAGTTCCTGCACCCACCGGAGTGATATCGGCAGGGCCCTGGCAATCTGCTGCGGCTTCGTCCCCGCGGCAAGAAGATTCAAAACCGTACGTTTCACATCCGGATTGATGAGATGATCTGACCCCTCGACAAACTGGCGGCCACAGCTCCGATCGCGGCATTTCCATTTCTGCCTCTTCCGGCCGGCCGTCCAGCCGAATTTCTGTGTGTTATAGCCGCCACATTTCGGGCACCGTGCCAGCTCGTAGTCTCCTGATTTCATCTGATCCATCACGATACC
>Ga0272442_10007666_pt1 | contig 13887 bp, 12 predicted proteins | sample SSMForm2O_FD_200262 | JGI IMG/M metagenome (GOLD analysis project Ga0272442, IMG submission 200262) | Marine sediment archaeal communities from Little Sippewissett salt marsh, Falmouth, MA, United States - SSM-Form-2O | ecosystem: Environmental > Aquatic > Marine > Wetlands > Sediment ...
CCCCGGAAGTGTTACTGCCATGGGAATCCTTCTTCTTACAGGTGACAACTATCCTGACACGGGGGGCTCTTAGCCCTCTGCGGGTGGTGAGCTTTTTGCTAAAAGATACACTTATTAATTATCTTTAACCAATTGGTGTACAATCGCAAAATATAAAAAAGTCCAAACAGAGAAAAGAAGCATTTCCTATTCTCAGAGATCTTTTTCAGTACTGAAGAATTTGCAACGGGCAAACTGAATTATAAAGTCGGAAACATCAGAATGTTTTTCAGTCTGGTTCCTTTAATCCTTTATTCTATACAACTTATACCCTTTGTCTTCACATATTAGATCACAATCATTTTTCAATGTCGCAAGTATAACTTTGAACCTAAGTAAATTTTCTGATTGCATGTATTCTTCTATTATAGTTCTTGTTAAGATGTATTTTACTTTTGCTTCATTTTTTAGAATTTTTAATGCCTTTACCTTTTGCCCCTTCGGATAATATGTATAAAAATCGGACATTGGTTTAGAGATAGGTTTGTTAAGATAGTAAAGTCCCTTTTTGGTTGTATAATAGTATACAATTGGCACATTACACTCCAGAATAACATCATCCATGTTCATATCTTTGATATCATTAATACAACGTATTATTTCTCCTGGAAATACATTAAGTTTTGAACTTCCTCTCCCCCTGCCTGTAACTTCTGAACTAACATTGTTATTGCTCTTGTTAAAAAGCCTGAACTTTTTGGGCAAATATGTATTATTGCAATTGATACAAATCATTATAAACACTGCAACAAAAACAATCACTCTAATACTAACTGATCGTTTTATAATTATATCCCATCCCTGCAACATAATTATTGATATTGTAAAAGGGAACAGCGTAGCTTGATATCTATAATTTGTATAACCCGTAATACTAAGTGCAACCACCGAAAGAACAAAAACAAAACAGATCGCAATTTCCCATCGTTGTCTTTTCCTTATTGTTGAAACAAAATGCAGAAACAAGGGTATGGCAAGCCAATTCAAATTGCCCATATATTTAAATCTAAAAAACAGTCCCAAGTAACCATTCAACCAGAAGTCTTTGTACGTAGCCATATCTCTGTATGTATATTGTTCTGGTTTAATCCCCGGGACAGGGGAATTTAACCAGGTGCGAACTTGCTCAAGGTAACTGCTAAAAAATACAAAAAAGCAAATAACAACCATAAGAGCTATAAAAAAAATAACTGATCTTTTCATCAATTAATACCAAGTAATGAGAGACATAATTTAATTGTCTCAAACAGCCACCCCTTGCCCCAAAATGTATCTAAAATATAGTGAGCTCCGCCAAATAATAGTAAGACCATGATCACAAAACATGTCTTTAATAATCTTTTTTTCAAAGAAGCATCTATGAATAAAAACAAGGCAAAGCAGTTAAAACCGACTAGAATCATGCCGATTCTGTGACAAAACGCAGCGAAGCCTGAAAAAATACCAAAAAGCAAAACAGACAAAAAATCTTTTTCCTTGATAGTATAAGCTAAATAGATCCATGACATTATTAAAAAAAAGATCCGGTATGTATCAAGATGTTTAAACAAGAATCCTATAGAAAATCCCAAACCCGACATGAGGGCAAAAGCTGCCAGCAAACCAAGCCACCTGCTTTTTTTAGCAGTCCAGTAAAACTGAACACCGAGAATCAATAGACCGTAATATGTGCTGACACTTCTCAAATAAAGATCACTGCTTGTACAAAAAAAACTATTCAAGAATTTTTCCCATGTCAATAAAAGAGGAAAAGAAGGGGCATGTGATGTAAAGTATAAGAATCCGCTCTCGGCAAATCTTTCATTCCAGACAGGCCCCAAAGATTTTTCTTCAAACAAAATCCTCCCCATGGTGGCATAACCCAGTATGTCGTGTCCGGCTAAAGGTTGCGGCAAAAGGCGGGTTAAATAAATATAAAAATAACCCGTCAAGAGGATAATAATGATCGATATAAAAAAAGCAAACTCGATCCTGGCATACATTGATTTATTTATTGAACAGAACAAATCCTTGAAACTCTGTCGTATGTTGTAGTAAAGAGGCTTAAAAGATTTTGCACCTCCCAGTGCTAATAGCAGATATATAAATAAAACGAATAAAAGATAAAATAAATTGGATTGGTGGGGAATAATGAGAAGGGAATAATACAAAAGAAGTGTTGTGAAGGCAGGTCCTACTCCAAGAGAATACAAAAGAAGTTCTGTATTGGAATGTCTCCTATCCTCATTAAATCTCATTAATAAAGAACAAATGGAAACAGAAAAAAGCAGATTAGTAATAATGATTTTAAATATCAAGGAAAACAACTCTTTGCCTCAGCCTGGTGACAAATAAGAAAAATTGTGCAAACCCTGTACATACTTTTTATTACGCATTTCTCAATAATATCAGGAGAAAACTTTAGAACCTCCAGAAGCCATTCGTAAAAAAAGCAACAAAACAGCTGGATAACTTTTTAAGTGATTAATCCCCAAAAAGCACACATACTTATCTAAGCCGCTCTGAAAAAGCTGTTATTTTCTTACCATCGGTTTTCACAACAACCGTTCCATCAATATCTGTCCTGAAAAGTCTAATGTTCATTTTTTTTATGCGGTTTATGACCTCTGGGCTCGGATATCCGAAACGGTTATTCTCACCCACACACACAACAGCAATTTGTGGATTTACCGCCTGCAGGAAGCGCTCGGATGTTGCGTCAGCAGCACCATGATGCCCAACCTTGAGTATTTCACCCTGAAGATCAAAATTTTCACTAAACAGCCTCTGCTCTGATCTGAGCGTCATATCACCAGCCATTAAGAATTTTACATTCCCATAAGAAATTTTAAACGCCAGAGAGTCCGTATTTATATCATGTGTTATTTGATCGGGTGGATTTAAAACATCTATATTAAGGTCTCCAAATTTAAGACTACCACCCCTCTTGAGCACAGCGCGCGATAACTTCAGCTCATCAATCATGATAATATATTCAACCCAAAAATTATCAGCAGGAACAGCAACACCATTGTCATAAATTTTCTGTACGGTAAATTCCGGGAAAAGGGAGAAAAGACCACCCACATGATCCTGATGGAAATGCGTGATAAGTATTGCTTTAAAAGCAGCTACCTTCTGGCATTTCAGGTACTGCTTAAGCTTATGGGCTCCCGAAAGACACCCTGTATCTATCAAAATATTTACATCATTTTGGGCTTTGAATAAAATTGCATCTCCCTGTCCAACGTCAATAAAATGCACTTCAAGTGGAGGCAGTGCAAAAGATAAAACAGGCAAAACAATTATTAATAGACTACCCAAGAGAGCTTTTTGCATGAAAAGCTTTCGATCTAAAATATCTCTTCAATATGTTAGGTATAATGAAAAGGCAGCTAAAAACAGTTATTACTGCAAACCAGACATGCAGTTCATTAAAAGATGTAAAAAGATCACGGCTTACAGGACTTTCATAATACGAAGTTGTATCAATATTTTTTTTAATTTCATTAACTTCCTGTCGTGACCAATAAAAAATTGAATGTTGCAGAGTCTGATTAAAATATTTTTCCAAAATAAGATTTTCCTTATAGGCTACAGCTAAAGCATTTTTTATTTTTGAAGGAGTATTGTTTGGATCTTTCGCTAAACTCAGATATACATCACGTCTATAAAGATGAATACGCATTTCATACAAAAAAGGATAATTAAAAGGTGTATATTTTTTTAGAAACTTCTTATATGCATAGTCAGCATCGGGCTGTTCATTAAGTATTAGAGCGTAAGTTTTATATTCCCTGCTGTCAATATCCTTCAATGCCTCTTTTGTTAACCGTGAGTAAAACACTCCTATCTCCACATCTTTATGCTTATAACCGTATTCGCTCATAATGTTATGGTTTTGGCGAAGGAAAGATAGTTGGGGTATCTTCTCGGTATAATACGCTATACGAGAAGGTGTGTTTAATGCACACAGCCCTAACAAAACAATACATGCGGTGAGAACTTTAAAAAATATTTTTATCGAGTCAAACGAAATAGCCTTCTTGATTCTTGAAGGTTGAATTCCCTGCCAGATCCCAATCTGTATAAGAAAACCTGACAGACAATTAACTCCTACATCTTTGTAATTCCAAACACGATCAGGAATAAACCACTGAATGACTTCATCAACAGTTCCTATAAACAGCACAATTAAGGAAGCAGTAAAATAGATACTGATGTCTTGTATATGAAATGATAAAGCACGGAAAAGAAGACAACTGAGCACACCATACGTAATAAAATGAATAGCATCTTCAGGGCATTTCCATAATTTCAGAGTACCATAACAGTACGCTGCTGTTACACAGCCAAGCCACAAATATTTTTTTTTATTTTTTGTTATAGAACCTGTAGTAATAAAAAAAACAGCACTCAAAAAGCCTGCAGCAATAACAGCAAAAACAAAATAACCAAAAAAGTTCCTGCTGAAATTATCAGCTATAAAATCCCTTACAACACGTGCATACGGTATGGAAACAAAAACAAATAGCGTATAGATAAATACTAAAGAATAGGATTTAAGAGCCGTCCCCACGGCCTTTCTCCTTATATTATCATGATATATCTCGCAATTTTCGACACGGATTGCCGGCATAAATACCTGGTGCTGATATGTCTTTTGTAACAACCGAACCAGCGCCTATAACAACATTGTCGGTTATTTTAACCGGAAGGATAGTTGCATTTGTACCAATAGAAACATTGTTCCCAACAATTGTAGGCTGCCACAATTCTCTGTTTCCTTTTGCAGGTCCGCCTCTTGCAAAAGAATCATTTATAAACATTGCTCCATGAGAAATTACACAATCATTACCCATTACTACCAGCTCGCATATAAAAGCATGTGATTGTATCCTGCAATTTTTTCCTATCATAACTCCTTTTTGAATTTCAACGAATGGACCAATAAAACAGTTGTCTCCGATAACGCACTCATAGAGATTGACAGGCTCAACAACTATAACATTTTCGCCAAAGTTAACATCACGCACCTGTGCCTTCTTGATAACCGGCTGGTTCATTAACCATATCTCCCTAAAAATATTTCTCAAAACAGACCTAGGATTCTTTCTCAAATCCCAACCTGCATTCTTTTGGAGTAAACCGAAGGAATACTTCTTTACCCGTTTCGGCGGACTCATAAATAGCATTAATAAGCTCTACAGACTTTCTCCCTTCGAGCCCATGAATAAGACCCATTCTCTCTTCACGTATACTGTCGATTACATCTATAAAAAACTGGGTGTGATTCCATGCCTGTTCTTTGGGAACTTGCGAATATTTCTCCCATATATCCTCATCCATTTCGTCGGATTCAGAAAAATTCCATGTCTTCAGCTCATTCATAAAAAAGCCCCCCACCTCTACCGCACCTTTCTCCCCCAGTATGCTTATAGACCCTTCAATATCTTTGGGCCGGGTGGCTGTAGTAGCCTCGATAACACCAAGGGCACCATTTCTAAATTTAAGAATAGCTGTACCTGTATCCTCTGCTTCAATATGGACCAGCTGAGTTGCAATTTTTGCCATAACGCTTTCCACTTCTCCCATCATCCATATGAGCATATCAATATGGTGGCTTGCCTGATTCGTCAACACGCCCCCGTCATGGGCCCAGGTACCCCTCCATGGCTTCTGATCATAATATGCCTGATCTCTTGACCATCTAACCCTAACGGTACCCAGTACAAGTTTCCCAAACCTGCCCTTTTCCAAAGCCTCTTTAAGTTTCTGAATGGGGGGATTAAAACGATTCTGTTGGGCGATAAATAACCGAATCCCCCTGCCGTCACATTCTTCAAGAATCTTATCTATCTGGTCAAGACGCAATGCAAGGGGTTTTTCAACAACAAAGTGCTTTTCAAATGGTATTAAATCGAGGATATTCCTACCGTGAGTACCCGAGGGAGTAAGGATATTAAAAACATCGGGTTCTGTTTTATCAACCATTTCCTGAACGTTATTAAATACGGAGATACCGTACTTTTTATTAAAGGCGCTTGTTGCATGTGTATCAATATCATATGCTGCAACAATCAAAGCATTATTTAGCCTTTTTATTGCTGTAACATGTTTGTTCGCTATGGCTCCGCACCCTATCAACGCAAAACGTATTTTGTCACTCATTGCAGTCTCCTTTTTAACTGTCCATTAACAGTTTTCAAGTATATTCCCTATTACATATTCCACCTGCTCATCAGTGATATTCCCATGCATGGGAAGGCTCAATATCTCATCCTTAAAGGAATATGCTACGGGAAAATCTGAGGGATTATGTTGTAAATATTTGTAAGCTTTAAGAAACGGCAGAGGAATGGGATAATGTATGCCGGTTGCGATACCCTTTTCCTTGAGTTTCCCCTGAAGCGTCTCCCGGTCTTTAACACGAATCACATACAGATGAAATACATGCCTGACATCCTTCATGACAAAAGGGGTGCAAACTTTATCCTTAAGCCTCTCGGTATACATTTCAGCAACAGCCCTTCTACGCTCAGTCCATTTTTCAAGATGCTTAAGCTTAACATCAAGAATTGCAGCCTGCAGACCGTCTAACCTGCTGTTAACTCCTTCGAACTCATGGTTGTATTTTTGTGCTCTCCCGTGATTAGCAAACATCCTGATTTTTTCTGCCAAGTCAGTATTATTAGTTGTTATTGCCCCTCCATCTCCATAGGCGCCAAGATTTTTACCAGGGAAAAAGCTGAAACAAGCACTGTCTCCCAATGATCCAACATTTTTTCCGTTATATCTAGCCCCATGGGCTTGTGCGGCATCTTCTATTACTACAAGGTTGTATCTTTGGGCAATATCTTTAATTTCAGCCATATCAGCTGGTTGCCCGTAAAGATGCACCGGAATAATTGCCTTGGTTTTAGAGGTAATGGCTCTTTCAATTAGGTTTGTATCAATATTATATGTCTCCTTGTCACTGTCTACAAACACAACCCTTGCTCCAGCAGCTGTTATGGCTTCAGCTGTTGCAATAAATGAGTTGGCCGCAGTAATCACCTCATCTCCATTTCCTATCCCCATCGCTTTAAGAGAGACACAAAGTGCATCGGTTCCATTTCCAACACCCACACAGTGTCTAGTTCCAATGTAATCTGCAAAGTTCTGTTCAAAAGTTTTAAGATACTTTCCTCCTATAAATGCCGAATCTGCAATTACAGCATTTATTGTTTCGTCTATCTCATCTTTAATGGAATCGTACTGTACTTTCAGGTCAACAAATTTAATATTCATTACATTTCCTCATAAAAAATCAGTTAACTATACAGTCTGTTAAAAATTTCTTTTAAGCTATAATTCGCAGCGTGTCCTATTCACTGCGCACTTTATTGGTCACAATATTATATACAACAAGAAAAAGAATCTTTATATCTGTCAAGAAAGGGTGTCTCATTTTTTCTAAAAAATATTTTCTCTCAGACTCGATATATTCTTCTATTTTTTGTTTTCTATAGGCGACGTATGGTGGGAAACAGCCCGGCTTGTGTTGTAATCTTATTTCTTTTAAGTCGTGAGGGTATTCTGATAAAAATCTTTCACTAACGGGCCTGACCCCGACAAGCGCAAGATCACCTTTGAAAAAATTTATCAACTGTGGTAATTCATCAAGCCAAAACCGTCTTAAGAACTTCCCCCAAGAAGTCACTCTAAAATCATCCCGAACTTTTCCCTTGCTGCCATAACCGAATCTCTGCACAACATAGTCTTGTAAAAATTCAGAATATGGATACATTGTGCGAAATTTATAAATATATATAGGCTTCCCATGTTTGCCAATTCTCTTCATTGCAAATATTGGTGAATAGGAAGGCTTAACATCATCTAAGGGTTTTTCAACTTTTTTGACAATAAAATAGAGAAAGCTATCAATCTCTGTCAAATCGATCACCTCAAATCCACAAAAATATAACCTGCCCAACCCCTCGCTTATTGACAGCACACGGTTAACCCCCTTCGTTGCAGCAAAATAGACCTTTTGGAGAAAAGGCAGCTTGGGGAAACAACGCTTCCAAATAAAATCTAAAAAATAAAGTGTGTTTGCCAAATAATAAGGATATTTTTGAAGAAAATGAATTCTGCGTTTCTGTTTTGGTTCAAACCTGCTTATAAAAACCCCCCCTTGTTTCAGTATCCTGTTAACTTCTATGAGATACTGGTTAATTCTCCGAAAATCATTAAGCTCATGTAAATTTATAAAAAGATCAAATGAATCATCAGGCAATATTTCGACATTATAAAGGTTTGCGCTATTAATAACTTCCGAACTGATTATATCTGCCGTTGACAGATCTAACGACCGGTCAATAAATTGAAAAAGCTCGGGAAACTTTTTTAGATAAATGTTTTCAAGTTTTTGGCGTATGGAAATTGAATGTTCAACAATTTCCACAAGACGATGCTTTTTAAATTCAGGTTTATTCTCCTTTACAATTCTTTCAAGCATTAATTGTTCATTGAGAATCGCAGTTTTGAATAATGTTATTTCAGGTTCATCAGTTTCACTGGGTTCGGTTAAAAAATAATATCCCGAAACAATAAAAAACTCACTTAAAGCAAAAACTGTTAAAGAACCAAAAATGATTAAACGGGAAAACTCAATAATTCTCACTCCGAAAACAAAGAAGGAAATTATGCTTATGAGTATAAAAAAAGATTTCAAGAACGGCCAAATTACTTTTAGATAATTCCTTTCCTGTGGAATATGAAAATTATGAACTAACAAGCCTATACAGCACCATGAAACATAAACCAACAGCAAGACAATTTTATATTCTTTTGTCAGCGCGAATGAATCTCTTTTGAAAAAATAGAATGCGTAAAAGCTGCCGGTGATTATGAGAAACTCGAGAAGGAAGAAGATAAGTGAAAAAATATCCTTCTTTTTTAAATGTCTGATTTTGAAATAGATACCGGAAAATAAAAAAACTTCAAGCATAAAATAGATACATATTGTTCCAAAAACAATCAGCCTCGACAGGTCATAAAGTTTCAAGGCATAAAGATACAAAGACATAGTGCCCACAAAAACAAAAACAGATACAATGTAGGCTTTAGGCCGTAGAAGAAACGGTTCATTACCGTTGTTAGCCAATTTGTTTGTCACAATATGTGAGACCACCCAACTGAGAGTAAACATCGGTAAAGCTTTTATGTAAACAGTTTCAGTGTAAAAAAATAAATGTCCCCGTTTTGCATAGTACGCTACACAAAAACTAATAAAAAGCAGCAGCCCGTCCAAAACGAATATGGCCCAGGAACGGTTAAGAGGTTTTATAATTTTTCCTGCCATTTTGCCTAACTTACATAGCTCTCGTCATATTACGTTAGCAACATTTTTTTTGAGACAAAAACGAAAAAGCTTAATTGGTTCTCCAATTAAGCCACCTATATAGCAGGGGATAGTTAATTACATGGAATATTCAATTGTAAAAGCTACGATCTAATCTGACAGTTGGTGGTTGTCAAAAGTGATAGTCACGGCTATCCTTTCTGTGGGAAAAACGTAAACGTTTAAGCAGAAAGGAACAAAGCCATGACTATCGAACAGAAACTTATCAAAAACAAACTGGGATTACTAGAACTTTCAACCTACCTGAACAACGTCTCCGATGCCTGCCGAATTATGGGATACAGCCGGGACACCTTCTACAGGGTGAAAAAGGCTTATGAGGAAGGTGGCCTTGAAGCCCTGAGGGAGAAGAGCCGGCGGGTTCCGAACCACAAAAACCGTATTGCCGAAGATGTTGAAAAAGCTGTTTTGGACCTTGCTCTTGATGATCCCTCCCTGGGGCAGAAGCGTGCCAGCAGTACCCTCAGACAGCGTGGCGTGTTTGTCTCCCCGGCTGGTGTCCGCTGTGTATGGTTGCGTCACGGTCTGGAGAAGTTCTCCAAACGGCTTAAGGCCCTGGAAGAACATGTAGCCAAGACCGGCTGTGTTCTCACAGAAGAACAACTGAGAGCCCTTGAGAAGGCCAAGGATGAAAAGACGGCCTGGGGAGAGATAGAGACCGAACATGTGGGCTACCTGGGTGCTCAGGATACGTTTTACGTGGGTACGATGAAGAATGTAGGTCGTATCTATCAGCAGACATTCATCGACACGTATGCGGCCATAGGATTCGCAAAGCTCTATACCAGCAAAGTGCCTATCAACTCAGCGGACATTCTCAATGATCGTGTGATCCCCTTCTTTGATGAGCACGAAATCCCGCTGTTGCGTGTCTTAACTGACCGGGGAACCGAGTTCTGCGGCAAGCCGGACACCCACGATTATGAGTTGTTTCTGAGTCTCAATGACATCGACCACACAAAGACCAAGGCAAAGAACCCCCAGACAAACGGCATTTGTGAGCGATTCAACAAAACTATCCTTGAGGAGTTTTACAGCATTGCCTTCAGAAAAAAGATTTACAGAACGGTCGAAGAGTTGCAGCAGGACCTTGATGCCTGGATGCACAAATACAACAACAACCGACCACATCAGGGAAAACGCTGCAAGGACAGAACACCAATGGAAACGTTCAGGGAAAATTTGCCCTTGGCAAAACAGAAGTTGTTGAGTATAACGGATGAGCATCTGACAGTTGCAGCATAGTCAGACACTCGCCCCACAGAAAGGGTAGTTGTCAGATCGGGTCTAAACTTCTACAATTCAATAAAGCAAAAAATTACTCACAATAAATAGTCGTTACTGAAAAAAGCGTTTTAAGCTCCAAACAAAACCGATTCGGTGGTAAAACCAAATTGGTTTTGTCTTTTTTTGCCCCACAAAAGATATTTAAAAATGAACAAAAAGAAAGCCCGCAGGAGCTTTCTCATGTTGTAGCCACAGCCAGACAGTATCGCATTGATTCGATCCCCCTCTTTACCATGCAGCAGGTTTCGATCCATTCGGTTTTCTGCTTTCAGATGGCCGAACATCGGCTCTATGGCCGAGCGCCTTCTGAACCACCTCCATCCTGATCGACTGATGCTTTTCTTCCTGCGTCCAACCACATGAACCTGAGTGCCATCTATCTTTGCGTTATTGCCCCGATAGCCTCTGTCACAATATGCATTGCCGGGCTGCCAGCCCATTATCCGTTTAGCCTGTTTAAGTGCTGTTTGCAGTGTGTGGCCGTCGTAAGGATTTCCATGCAGGGCATTGATCCCTACGATCCAGTTGTTTCTTGACGTGCTGACCATTGATACCTTACAACCAAACTCATACTGCTTATGTGCCTTGCCTTTTGCGATACATTCAACCTCCGGTGCGTGGATGCTGTAGAGCTTGCCTTTGTCATGGCGCTGTTGTTTCAATAAGCGATCGGCCAGTTCAAGCAGCTTTTGCAGTGTCTTATCCGGTTCTGTGGCTTTGCGTTGTATGTCCCTGCTTACACGCCCAATGTACGTCTTCAGCTTTTTTGTCTCCCGCTGTGCACGCTTCATCTGACGGGCATGCCGGTATCGACCCTGTCTGGCTAGTGCCTTCTTGCCTACCCGCTCATAGGTTTGTCGAAGCTCTATACCACGCTGTTTGGCTGCCCGAACCAATGCTCGCAGCATCTTGTAGTACAACCGCGCATCGGTTGGAAACGCGATTGCTTTCTCCTGCACGGTCGTATCCACATTGACGCGCTGGGCATCCCTGCGGGTGATCAGCTTTCCCCGTTTGGCTGTTTCTACCGTTTCCTTTAACAGTTTCTCCATCCCTTCTGCCCCAACACGCTTGCGCCACCGAGTCAATGAACTCGGGTCTATCGGCAGCTCATGCTGAAAATATTCAAACCCACAAAAGTACTGCCAGTAGGGATTTTCTAAAAATCGCTCCACCACACTCTCATCACTTTCGCTGTATGTGTATTTCAGATAGTGAAGCCCTACCAGCAACCGGATCGATTTGCCTGGTCGTCCCACATTCTCAACATACAATGACCCGAACTCCTGTTCAAATACACTCCAGTCTATCTTCTTTGAGAGCTGATACAGGGGGTGTTCCCGGCTTACTATTTGCTCCAGCCGAGCTTGAAACAGTGGAGCCTGCTTGCCCTTCTTTTTGTTGTTTTTTGGTTGCATAAATCACCAGTTTCTTGAGGTTATTGTTCCATTTTCTGGTGATTAGTATACCTCAATATTATTAATTTATCAAGCTATATCAACATGTTATGTGCTTTTTCAGGGGAGACTAAATATGTCCCTCTCGCCGTTTGTCAAGGTAGTTGTCACCTGAAGGTTTTTCATTTAAGCTGCTTTACTTACCTCTTTGTGAACGTCAGCAGGGTTTAAATAAACCGTATCAATATGATTCCAGTTCCTGATATTGCTTGACCACCGGTGTGGATTTTTCCTGCGTGCTGCTTCATAGGTTTTCTTGCGTTTCTCCAGAATTTCTTTGTCTTCGCCGGTATGCCGCTGCATGGGGGTAACATATTTTATCTTTGAATGCCGGTGCTCATTGTTATACCAGTGAACAAATTTTGCTACCCACTGCCGGGCCTGCTCTATGGTTTCAAAACTTCTTGGATAGCCGACGTTGTATTTTAATGTTCGAAACAACGATTCCGTATACGGGTTATCGTTGCTGACCTGTGGTCGTGAGAACGATGGAGAAACTCCCAGTTTCTGCAATGTTGCAAGCATGGTTGCTGATTTCATCGGACTTCCATTATCGGAATGCAGATGAACTCCGCTCAGGCATTGTTGTGTCTGCAGTCTGGTCAGTATCTCGGAAGCCACGTCGCCACTCTCATATGCATGCACTTCCCAAGCGGCTATTAACCGGCTCCAGACATCCTCAAACAAATACAGATAATAGAATTGTCCCTTTATAATCGTTTTCAAATACGTTATATCCCAGCTTAGCACCTGATTCGGGCCTGTGGCTTTCAGTTCCTCAGGCTTCTTGCTTTTCGTGCCCGGCTTGCTCTCGGCTCTGTGTGTGAGCAGCCCTTTTTTCCTCAACACCCGATACATCGTTGATTCTGAAGCAATATACTCACCCTCCTCGGCCAGTATGGCAACTATTTCATTGGGTGTACTGTTGCGGAACCGCTCACTGCAGCAGATACTGACGATTTGTTCCTCTTCCGGCTGACTCATTTTATTGATCGGTTGTTTTTTAGCACTGCTGCGTTTATCACCGGCTGTGTTTTCAGCCCATCTGTTTATTGTACGGGTACTCATATCCAATATCTCACAGGCCTTACTCTGACGGGCGCCGGATTGTACCGCTTCATCAAAAAGCTCCAGAATTCTTTGCCGTTCCTGCACATGGGTCAGTTTTCCTCGTCCCCCCACAGTGCATCCACTTTTTTTTTCAGCACTACCAGGGCGCTCATTTCCGCCAGAGCCTTGTCTTTGCGGTGCAGTTCTCGTTCCAGTTGCTTGTTTTTCTTTTTCAACTCACGTATTTCTTCATCTTTTTTACGCTGGTTCAGATTCTTCTTCATTTCCTGCTGCCAGATCTCTATATGTTCGCTGCGAAGCCCTTTCTCCCGTAGCCATTTGCCCAGATCCTCGCTCGACAGACTGGCGGCTTCCAGCAGCGCTTCATATTTATCTTCATGTGTCCATTGTCGCGGGCTTCTCAGGGTCTGTGCTGATCCTCCATTTTGGTATTTTGCCAGCCAATTGTAAAGACTTTGTTCACTTACTCCCGTTTCCCGGCTCAACATCAACACGCTTGGGCCGCCGGGTAATAACAATTTCTGAACCATTGCTTTCTTGAAATTTTCTGCATACAACATTTCTGTCTCCTGTAAGCCCCCGGATTTTTATCGCCCATGGCAGTAACACTCCCGGGTACCCCGGAAGTGTTACTGCCATGGGAATCCT